>Ga0307942_1001724_pt1 | contig 17623 bp, 16 predicted proteins | sample OrgLakmetagen175_FD_201846 | JGI IMG/M metagenome (GOLD analysis project Ga0307942, IMG submission 201846) | Saline water microbial communities from Organic Lake, Antarctica - #175 | ecosystem: Environmental > Aquatic > Non-marine Saline and Alkaline > Saline | place: Antarctica: Organic Lake... | reverse complement strand
AGCAGCAGCAGCAGCAGCAGCAGCAGCAGCAGCAGCAGCAGCAACAACAACAACAACAACAACAACAACAACAACAACAACAACAACAACAACAACAACAACAACAACAACAACAGGTGTCCCCAGGAAGAAAGCAAACACCGCTCCCCCCTCCTTGCCATGGGGCCAGCTCCCTCCCTTCCCCACCCCAGAATTCCTTGCCAGCTGTGACCCGAAGTTCGTGGCCACAGCGACGGCGGTGGCACAGCTTACAACTGCGATGTTTCTGAAGGGAGCGGCAGAGAGATCAAAGGGAGGGGCATCAGCACCCCAAGGAGAAGGAGCGGGAGCAGGAGCGGCAAAACTCTCTGCCAGCACCCCCAGCCCTGGCAGCATGCCAAACAGCATCATGGCTCAATTTGTCAAGTCCTTCTCGCAGGTGCGTGCGTGCGTGTGCGCGCGTCCGTGCGCTGTGCTTGTGTAAGCAAAGCCAACCTCACTGCATTGAAGTTGCTTTGGTCATACGTGGGGTCGGCCAGAACCGTTTATGTGTGGCGCAAACGCGCTGTGTTTTGGCAGGGGAACATCCTCATTCGCCTGCGCTCACCTACCCTAGGCTGTCGCGTTTAACTCAAGCGCTAGTTAGATATATGCGCACACAAAGCAGGGAGGATATAGCTACCTAATTATGAAAGGGTTCCGGGTGTTTTGGCCAGCCCCGCGTGGTTCCGGCCAATCCCAGTCACTATTGGGCACTCCGTGTGTGATGCCTTGAAATGTTTGCTTCAAGTTTGTTTAGGTGCGATGATCGAGACGGCACCTCAGCTGTTTGCCTTAAAGCTAGAAATGACACAATGGTTCAGCAGGCACATGTCTTCCCCTTGTGCACACCTACACGGTTTTAGCAAGCAATGCAGAAATATTGCTCTCGGCTCTCCTGCCTTCTGGTGCTTGGAGCAGAGGCAAACACACAGCGTGCTGTTCAGGCTCAAATACCTGATTCTCATATGTAAAACACACACACATACACACATACACACACGCATGCCCTACCTCTCCCTACAGGTCAATCAGATGGGCCTGCAGCACCCCCAGCCCTCTACCTCCGCCCCAGCACGCATGCCCCCTACTGCCCACCCACATGCTCAAACAAGCCGCCCCAGCAACAGCTTGTACAGCAATGCCGGACAACAGCCGGGTCCAACCAGGCACGGCATTCCTTTTGGTGCCCCCCAATCGGCTGCAGGCCCGCACCCTGCCCACCAGCGATCCAACTTCAACCAGAGGAGCGGCGACTGCGTTGGTGTGGGCAGTTCTTGCCTTGGGGGAAGTGGCCTTGGGGGGGCTGGGGACAACGGCCTCAGCTCAAAAGGGGGAAGTTGCCCACCAGCTGGTGCTAATTTTGATGCAGGTGGTAGAGGAATTGCTACCCCTCTTGTGCTTCCCCCACCTACACCCCTCTACATATCACACAAATTTCTTGCGGGTGGGCCGAGCTGTAGCGCTGCAGCAGCAAGGCCTGGCCAGCCTTTTCCAGCACCCTCGATGCCCCCCCGCAGCACCAGCAGCCACGACCGCAACCACAACCTCAACAGCAGCAGCAACAACAACGTCAGCAGCAACCGTAGCGTGCACCACGCGGCAACCACCAACAAGCACAGCAGCAATGATATAAGGGACAGCCACGACAGAATGCAACAGGGCTCCACGCAAGGCAGCCGCCACCAGCACCAGCACCAGCAGCACCACCACCGTTTGACCAGCAGTAGCAACCACAGCCTGGGTGGGGGCATTGCATGCCCATTACCCCGCTGGTGAGCCGTCCAGCTTGTTGTGCTGCGTATTGATTAAGATTATTGTCGACTACCGTGTCAGTGAGCATTAACTATGGCAAAGACCCTACCAAATTAACCCCACCGATGAGACCACGCCATTATCTACCTCATCCTCTAAAACACGTTCTGTAGCAATGATATGGGACGTGAGTAAGCTCAGCGACTGCCTTGGTTCTGACAAGATGCAAAGACACGTGCACTTACATGCAAAACACGCTCACACACGTATGCACTTACACAACTACACCCCCACCCCCACCCCCACACATCTAGGGGTGTGCAGCAGGCTCGCCTGCCCGGAGCACGGGAGGAGCCTGAAGGCACCCTGCGGCTCGTAGACATGCACAATGGCCCACCAGGTGCCCTCGCGCAGCAGCAGATGCAAGCCATGCATGTTAGCCACAGAGGACACGTGAGCGAACAGAAGCAAGGCGGACCTTCCAGGTCGGAAGCCTCTCGCCCTGCGCCTGCTCTGAGCGCTGCTGAGATGCGAGCTGCTGCATTGGAGCGCTGGAAGCACAAGCGGAAGGTGTGTTTGGGTCAAAACTTTGTTTTGAGCGTCCTGAGTTTGTAATATTGAGTCGCAGCCTGCTGCATTATGCCACTGAAAGTACAAGTGCAAGGTACCTGTGTGAGAGGATGTTGCTTAGTGCCAGGAGAGAGATCCGGCATAGACAATGAGAGGCAAAGTAATGGGTACCTGTTTGCACATCACAGACCAGTGAAACAAGAAGGGTGGACCAGATCCATACATCCACTGTGTATGCATTCAGAGTTTGTTGGGGAAATCAAACTTGCTTGCGCCATGCAAATTGAACCTGCGTTGCATGCTTTTCTGGCGGACCTCCCCAAAACAGGGTGCAAAAGAAAAGATGCTAAGCTGGTTGCATGTGATGACACTTTAAGCGTGATCAACGGAAGGAGTATTATAATGCCAGCACCTAAAAGCCCCTCACTGCCAATACAAAAACCTACCTCGTTGGTTGTCGGCCAGATCTGAACTGCTGATGCAATATGCCTGTCCCTTGTCAAAACTGCTTTGGGCATGCGCTACCTGCTCGTGCAGAACCTACGCCACTCCTCTGCGGTGAGGTACCAAAACCGAAAGGCGCTTGCAGTCACACGGAACCGTATTCACGGGCAGTTCGCCAAGTGTGTAGATACCGAGAAGGTGAGGATGGAACCCCTGTGCATTGTCTCTGCTGGACAGGCTGTACAGTTGAATATGCTCTCCATCTTGTAGGGATTACCACCCTTTTCTGTACACAAGATGATGAGTGAATGTAGTGATTGCTTTGCAGGTGTTTAAAAGAAGCGTACAGCACTTATGGCAACATTGCTATCCAATTTTGCACTACGCAGAGTGGCTTTGGGGCACCTGCTGCTGCCGCAGTGGCTGCAGCTTTAGCTAGCAAGAGTGTGATGACGGCAGATCAGCAATGCAGCTCCAAGGTGGGGGGTAAAAAGTGGATAGATTTTGGCTGTGTGCAAAGTTCAGTGATTATTCATGCGTCTGTTCCAGCTCCCTGCAGCTGCTCACAGCACGCCTTGCAGTTTCCATGCCTGTGTGCGCTACAACCATTAAAAATGCAATGGAATTATCATCTTATTATGTAACTATTTAGAGACAAATGGTGCAGATCTGTTGCTTGGAGTACCTGGGAAAAGAACGCCATCTCGTCCGGTCCCCTAATTGCACAGCCTGTATATCCGTGCAAGAAATTGCCTTTTGCACTCTTTGTTGGGTGGCATGCAGGAGGCAAGCAAAAGGGCAAGTGTAGGCGTCAAGATGGACAGGGAGGACAGTGATCCTTGCACACTCAAGGCACACCAGTGTCCGCTGCCTTCATCTGAAGTGAGGGAGGCCGTCGACGTGCGCACTCCTGGGCTGAAGTCCTTGGAGAGCGAGCGTAAGGGACCCGAGCAGGGCAGTGTGATGCTTGTGGCGACTTTGAAGAGGGACAGGGGGGTGGCAGAGGGAGCAGGAGCTCAGCCAGGAGGAGCCAGCGCCGATGCTGTTATGATGCCGCCAGCAAAGATGCAGCGTACAGCTTTGCACAGACCGCACACTTTGAAGGTGGGGCGAGTGAAGGCAGAAAGGAAAGCCTGGAATGCACTTGTAGCCATTGTCAGACGTTGAACGCAGCAGTTGTTTGGTGGTGACTGCAGTTCTTACATGCATGAGATTGGCCAGGACCACCAATTTTCAGTGGTGTGAGCATGAAAATTGTATTACCATTTTGCCAACCCTGCAGCTACAAAACTCGTGCAAGCTTTACCACATCCTTTTGCTCACATGCCACTCACATCACACTCATGGGTTTTGTCTTTCCAGGCGCCGGAAGGATCGCCACCTCAGAAGAGCAAGGAGTGTGGCGGTGCTGGTGCAATTGTAGAAGAAGAAGCACCGGCAACACAGCAAGAAGTAGCAGCAGAGGGGGTCTTGGAAGGCTCACAAGGACTTCAGCCTTCTGCAAAAGGAGCCACAAAAGAGGGCTTAGGTTCAGGTGAGAATCGAGCGCCCAGGCCTCCTACTTGTTTCAGGATAGGTGTGCCGCTTGATAACTACACTTATTAAAAGCATTGGCCAAAACTGTGTATTTGCGCTGTATGTGGCCGAATGCTTGATTAATCCCTTGCAGAACAGAATAAGAAAAACTACGCAGGCAGTGAAAAACCAGCAGGATATACCGCACATACACTGTATATATTGTTCTGGCCAATCCTACCACACACGACATAATTATTTTGGCTCATGGCAATCCATGAAGCATGCACAACGTTCTTTTAAAGTTGCATGTTGCAGAGTGCTCCTTTTCGCTGAACGACGAGCCACCCCCCCCCTCTTCCTAACACCTTTGCTGAACAACGAGTCCCCCCCCTTCCCTTCCCAACCCCTGTATTATGGGTTCCTGTCAACAAAAATTTGGTCACGTGTTTATTCAAATTGAATTGTTAGGGCACTTGGGTCAGACTAGTGTTGCCTGCATTGAGACAGGTTTGCTCAACCCATGAATGAGACTTTACAATACAACTCTTGCCTGTTTGCAGGCTCAACCTCTCCGGATGCAGGTGGTCATGGCGAGCTTTGCAAACCTGGTGTTGAGGTGCACCATTGAATAATTTGAGGGAGAAGACTAGTGGAGGAGTGCGTTTTTCTTGGGGCTTTGGCTCTAAGCACTTGCTAAACAGGTCTTCCTCAGGCACACCCATCATTTCAGCGCAGACAATTGCTTCTCAGCAACAGTGATTTGCATACATGTGTGGTGTGGCAAGAAAGGTGATCATATCTATTTATCTAATAAATTCATCAAGCTTATTTCATACATCTCTGTCACGCCCAATTGTTGGCAGTGACGTTTCGTGTGATTTGCTTGGTTAGTTGGTTTTTCAGTTGAGGTTACTTTGCCATGTCTCGTGCAATAAGCTGGCGAAGCCAGTTTATTGAAGATAGCATTTTCTGGTTTTGATATTGCGGTATTCAATTAGCTCAGTAAACTACACAATGCTCAGCCAGATGGTTGAGTAAACTTCTTAGCCCTGGGGAGGAGAGGCGCGGCAGCTGACTAGTGTGTGTGTGTGGTACAGTATACGTCAGTGGTCAAGTAAGTCGGATTTGAGAAACAGCAGAGAAAGAAAGAGAGATTATCAGGAGAATTGCAGTCTGTAGCGCAGTTCCCAGCCTTTGCTCGAGAGAGACTCGACCCTGGCTTAAAACCATTCTTCAATAAACTGGCTTCGCCAGCTTATTGCACGAGACATGGCAGTGATTTGCTATGACAGTGATTTGCTATGACATCTCGGACCATTCCTTTACTTTTATAAGCACTTGCAAACAAAAGGTTACATACAAAGAGTTTTTGCGAGCTCTGCCAGTGCAACTACGGTAATTGTAATAACTGGTCTCAGCAAGCACGCAAGAGCAGGAACCTGCAATCCGGCCAGGAAAAAAAGAATAGACTATGCTGGTATTGTTGACACACTTAGGATGCTGTATCGAAATTGCGCCTGTCGTAACTGTGCCAGCAAAAAGAGTCCCTACAACCAGAAGTAGAGTCACCTCTGTCAGATATTTGTCCACGTGTAAATTGGTCCAAGTTCATCACTTTGAATATGATACCACTGAGGTGGCCTCTGGTTGTAATTTCCGTTCTCTGTTCCTTGCCATTAGGCCAGTTGACGCTTTGCCTTGCAATCCACAATGCTGGACGTCCGAGTGCCGTGGATTGAGGGACAGATAATAATCTGAGTTTAAGAATAATTGGAAATGGTCGGGGGAAGGACGCTCTAGAAAGTACAAAATACGAGATTCCCAGTCATTTCCAATCATTTCTGCCTTATTTTACTTCAATTAATAATCGACGAGAAATTATATTTAAGCTAGATGGAGCCAAACCTGCCCAGGCACGAGGGCTACATCGCAGAAAAGCTGGGAGATATCAGCTCCACAGCAGGTCAGTGTACAGGCATTCCTCCACTACTACCATGTTTCATCATAGCCAGATCACCGACGTAGCTATGATCTGGCAGATTTCCTTTGGCAGCGTCTCAAGTCCACGTTCCGCGGCAAAAAGCCAACACAGCCATCAGCAGTGCCGCCAGCAACTGACTCCACGCCGCAGGAAACACTGGCAGAAGGTGACATCAAAGACGCCATAACTGCTTATGCTTGTGCCATTATGCCCTTGATTTTTACTGCTACTGCTGCTAATTGATATTCATGCGCTTAATCGTGCAAAATGCTCGCTCGCTGCGTCTTTCAGAAGCTCCCCTGACCATGCAACCTCAGCAGCAGCCTCAAGGAGAGCAGAAGCCCTCTCTGCTCAAGCTTTCCTCCCAAAGCGCACACACGATTCTTGAAAGAATGAACGAAGACGCCGGTACTTAATACCTTGTGATATGGCGAAGAGTTGTTCTTGTCATCGTTTTGCTTCCCCATCCTTGATGAACACAGCCAAATCCTTGCACACCATTTTTGTCAAGTTTCATGCCACCCTTTCTGTATTTTCTGCAGAGGCTGTGTCAGAGAGCACAAAGGAAGAGATAGACAAGTGGAGGGTGAGAAAGCTGTACACACAGAATCGGAATGCATTATGCCTTGATTTGCTGGTTGCAATTGCACAAGGAGGCTGGAATTGAAAGAGTACTGTTATGTGCAGGGACATGGAGGGCCTGGAAGCACCACGTTCCACTCGCACGTGGTGGAGACGCACGGAGGCGAGGAGCCAAAAGGAGGTGTGATAAACTCACTATTTATCTTGGCGTCTGCGCTGTTTTCCATTTTTAGTAACTGTGCAGCAAGAATCATTAGTGAATAGCAGCGCTGGCATTGGACAGAACGATGCAGGAGGATCGGTTTTGCTGCATGGGATTTAACATGCTAATACCTCCTGTTTCATACCGGCCTTCCAATCTGTTTCAAGACTGAAGGTCTGAAGCCTGAGGGTCCTTATTCCTATGCATGCAGAGCCACGGCATCAGCAAGGGCTCCTTGAACGCGCTGCACACAGCACACGGCGCTGGATGAGCAAAGTGAAGAATTGGAGAGGTGAGGCAATTACACCTCTTGTAATTTTCCATGCAGATTATTGGCTGCAGGCTTTTTATAAATTTTGCTTAGATTCCCTAGAGGCATAAATAGCGATGTAATCTTACCTTGCCTTCATGCAGGCCCATCTTGAGGTCAATGCCCTTATACTTTTGATCATCCTTACAGAATGATTCAATGAATTAACAATGTTCGCCATCACATTGCACTTTGCAGTCCCAGACAGAGCAATCGAAGACCTCCGTGAAATACAACACAGGCATACACCCTTTCCCACTGCTCCGTCAGGATCCTCATCTCAGCCGCAACTCCCTTCTGTACCACCACGCTCTTAACTTGAACATTGAATGTATGTGCGTATTAGGAACATGAGTACACGATACTTATGTGTCACAAGTCACCATCGCTTCGTTGTGTTTCCTATTTGGCTGATTTTAAATTTTCTTCTGCCTGGAATTGGCAGGATGGTTTCAGTAGGATTTTAAAAATACGTCATTGAATGAAACATTGCACGTGAAACAATTGTGTCGCCTTCAACTCCATAAGCGCTAGTTAAATTTTTGTGCACGCAAATAAAGGAAAATCACACGAAACTCTGGCTTACTCTTTTTGTATATGACTCAGGTTACACGCTCAAAAGCTCCTCACACAATTTGTGGAGTATAAAATGGGCAACAGGGCGTATACAAAAAGGAAACTTTAGGTAGAGCAGGCTGCACTGTTGGTCCAACATATATCTCACACAAATTAACACGCTGCCTTTTAGTACAAGGTTAGGCTGCAGCTAGAAAAGAAAAGAAAAACTACGCAGGCAGTGAAAGCCACTCCCCACATTCATTAAGGAAAAGGAGCCACTTTGGTACCGAGTACCATAAAGCTCCTCCACCGCGAAAAGGAAAGGGAAAATCAATGGGGATCAAGAGGGTTGCAGGCTTGGCCTGAAACCGACTCCTGATGAGAGTTGATAACAGTACTGGAAAGGGCACGTCTATCTGGTATGGACAACTTCAGCAGCAAAGTTCACAGAGTGCACATGGAGCTTAGAGGCAAGCTTCTTAACTCTTTGAGGATCGAGACCCAGATCCTTGAAAGGCTTCGCTCAGAGTGTGAGTGTTGTAGATGGTGCCGCCCACATACACCCAAAAGGATGACGTGGAGAATAACGAAGGCTCCTTGGAGAATGATGCAGGCGTCTTTGTGCTGCTCCTTTGCGGCGTTCAGCTGGTTCTGAGGTCTGGTGTCCTCACAATAATACTTGATCTCGACGAGGTGGATGTCACGCCGAGTCTTGTTGAGGTCTTTAGGTCGGTGCTGTCTGGGGTTGGTGGCTCTACTGGTGGCTGGCGGTGCTGCTGGGATGCTCCCAGTCTCCCTCAATTGCCCCTTGCCACTCCGAAGAACCCACCCCCCTACATTTGTTTGTTGTTTTTGTGTTTTTGCAGCGATGGGAGTAACCAGCACAAAATCTGGGCGGCTGGAGATAAATCTGTCTTTATCTGGGAAGCGGGGTGGAAAAAGCCATTTGGGAACTATTCTACTTTCAGCTGTTTCAGGAATCTGGAGATTTTGCATGGTCATCCGTTCGTTGCTGCCTATATCCATGGAGACAATGCATGATCCTAAGGAGCCTGTTCTTCTGATAGCCTTAAGGATCATGCGGCATGCTGTGTTGTGTCTTTCGGTGATCATGTTCCTTATTTGCGTGTGTTGGCACCCAGAAAGGATGTGCAGGGCACTGTCTACTTGTGGGCAGAGGGGGCAAGTTTGACTTGTTGAGAGTTTGAACAATACCGCATGTTTTTGATCATATAGGGTGCCTGTTCTGTATTTCATATTGATACATTGGTCTTAAAGGGGACATTGGATGATGTTAGGTAAGCATTGCTAGTGGCTCCATTGGCAGTGCCGTCCTTGATGAGGGTTTGGTAGTACGCCTGGTAGTTCGCTTTAGTTGTGGCATTTCCCAGTTTATGGAGAAGATGCATATGTGCTTGAAGGGCGTCACGCGGTGGTTTGGTAGGTACCAGAGCTTTGTTCATGCTGCATGCCAAGTTGTGTCTCTCCATGCTCATATTGCTTATTTGCGATCATCAATGGATTAACAGAGATGGACAATGATGATTGACTCCTTCACTTTAAGCACATTCAGTAGACACAAAAAGCAAGAAAAATATATGCACACATCCGTTAAAACAATGCACATAAGAGCGTGATTACTGGCACTGGTAAGGAAAATATGATGTTTCGGGATGGGAATCTGCTCCACTTATGTGATCTGCACCCAATGAACAAATGGGAAGGGGATGACCAGGCACAATCCTGCCTGTCAGCAAATTGCAATCAGCTCGATTTTTGACATTTCCACTTTGAAGATGGAGTGATGTACCGGAAGGTTCTTGGTGTGAAGGATATCACTGTGTCTTGGGCAGGTTAATGGCTTATGTAATGGAGCTGCAAATTGATTCCACCCAAAAATGTCAATGACCATTTTAAAGCCCTATTGGAGCGATGACCAACTTGGTTTAGGCAGTCCCATGACTGAACTTTCATTCTGTCTGGCTTTCATGCGAAATACCTGTTACAGATTTAGTAATCCCACGATGGGTTCAAAACGACGAATAGCATACGCTACCGTGATGCGGTCAAGAATAAAAAGATAATGCTAGTGAAAGGCAAAGAATGAAGGTATAGAAAAATAATGGTTTATAGAAGTAGGGAGCCTGGTGAATAGGGTACAACTAAGGATGTGACAACAATCATTCCAACCACAGTGTAAAATGTTAAGTAAATCGAGCGTCACCGTCCTGTACATATGGCAAGCTCTGCAGCCCTAACTACTTGTCAATTAAATGGCAGATCTAGCTTAGTTTACAGGCCTAAGTCTGCGTATGTGCAAATCCACAACCCTTCCTATGCTAACCTACTCATGGTCTGTTTACACTCAATCAGAGCTCAAGTACCTAGCGCTTTGTGGAGCCGAGATAAACAAGGAGGACAGGCCTAGCTGCGCTCAGCTCCGGCTACACACCAGCAGAACTTAGCACCCGCAACTAAGCACACATACACACTACCGCTTGCACCCGCTGGTCTGCTGCGTCAAGCAACAGTTTCAAGTTCTGAGGGTCCCACTGCAGAAGCTTGTGCTTCTGAGCAGCCGCTTCTTTGACCTTTGCTGCCGTGGGGCCTTGACCCTTCTCCCACACATCTGCACCAACGCCCACACCGTGGGGCAGCAGCGTGGACTCACACATGGAGAGCAGGTCATCGCACTGCTGCTGCTGCTGCTGTTGCTGCTGCTGCTGCTGTCTTTGTAGATGCCGTTGCTGCTGTGGTGCAGACATTTCGTGCCTCGATCCTGGGCCAGGCAGCCCACCTGCCTCAGAGGGAGGGGCCCCTAGCAGGTCCTGTACCTCTGACAGCGATAGACTAGTGAGGCTAACAATGTCAGCTTCACTCAAACCCGCCACATTGCCAAGCTCCTGACGCCGCAGCTGCTGCTGCTGCTGCTGCTGCTGATGATGATCAGAAGATGGGGCAGCTTGGTTTGTGCCATGCTGCTGCAGCTTGTGTGCTGCTGCAGATGCTGCATCGCTGCAGCGGAGAAGCAGGTGCAATAAGCCGCGCACAGCCTGCAGGCAACATCCAAGCAAACTTGTGTGTTTGTGTGTGCAGGCATCTTCACGGTGTGTTGCTTTCTTATACTATATGATGTGATGGCAGTCCTTGCAGTGTGTTGCTTTCTTATACTGTATGATGTGATGGCAGTCCTTGCAGTGTGTTGCTTTTTTACACTGTATGATGTGTTGGCAGTCCTCCCAATTTGGTGCTTACTTATACCAAGGGTTGGCCAGAACCATATATATACGGTGTATATACAGTAATTTTGGCAGGGAAATCACCAAATATACGGTCATATACGGTATATACGGTTCTGGCCAACCCTACTCATACCACGTGATGTAGCAGTGGTCCGTCAATGACCAGTCCTCCAATGCTTTCTTATACCCTTATACTGTATGATGTGTTGGCAGACCTTGCAGTGAAAAATGCCTTCATACTATATGATGTTTGAGTACTGTCGGTGGAGCTAAATGCATTGTTGGTGGAGCTCATTGCGTTGTTAAATGATGGAGCTAAATGCGTGGTTTGCTGGTGGAGCCAACTGTTGTTGTGTTTAAAGTTATTACCTGTACAAGGGAGCAATCGTCAGGGGAGACTCTACAATCAGACGTCAGTGGGAATGCTGCTACAACACAGAGGTGCCATGCATATACCTTAGAACACTTGAAATCCCAACCCCCTAGTACACGCTTGTTAAGCTCTCTTGCTAGCGCCCATGATTTGATTGCTAGAGTGTTTGCAGCAGAGCAACGTACGTGCACGAGGTTGTCCCAAGCGCTGTGCACAATCCATTGCTGGCTAGCGCACGCAATTTGATTGCTTGAGTGTTGATAGCTAGAGTGCTTGCAGCAGAGCAACGTGCATGCATGGTTGCCCAAGCGCTGTGCACGAGCGCTGCTGCAAGGCCTCAGCAGCTGAAGCTGCTGAGCTCATTTAGCACAAGGCAACTCCTTAACAGCATTCATTCAGCACACCTATACACGTCCGCAAATGCATATGACCAGTGCAAGATGTAAGCCAACACAAGAACAAAGCAACGTCGTAACAGCGTTCTCTGATCTCCTCTTTTCTTATCAGCAAAACACATCTAACCAGCATAAGTCCGCACGAGCGCTGCTGCATGGCCACCGCAGTAAAACCTAAGCTGTAAAGCTAACACTGGAAGCCAAGCAGCGTCTTCTCTGTCTGACCATCTGACCAGCCGCACCTAAGCAGCATACCAGCATAAGTCCGCACAAGTGCTGCTGCATGGCCACCGCAGTTCAACCTAAGCTGTAAAGTTATCACTGGAAGCAAGCAGCGCCTTCTCTCTCTGACCAGCTGCACCTGCTCAGCATACCTGCATGAGTTCGCACGAACGCTGCTGCATGGCCACAGCAGCTTGGCGCAGGGCACGTGCTTCTTGGTTGCCTGACTCCCACGAGCTGTGTGCTGCAGCTGCACTGTCATGACGCTCCTGCAGGTTGTTGACGGAGAGCAGCACGCTCAGAGCCACACTCAAGTATAGGTAGGAGCATGCATATGACCTGCTCCCTATTGCCAGAAAGCAGTACATCTCCAATAGTACTCCTCAAATCAAGCCCCACCAGGCAGAAAGCAAACATACACGCACGCACACATGTACACACATACACACACACGCACATAGACAGAGGAACACATACACCAAGTTGTGATACACACCTTTTCCAGTTCTGCCAGGGTAACTTTCAGGGAGGCCTCTCGCCTGGCCAGATCAGATCGCAACCGTGAGATGGTGCGTGCCTGCTTTTCTGCTTCCTCGTGGGCATCTCCTCCTCCTTCCTGCTGCTGCTGCGCGGCAGTGGCGGCCTGCAGGTGAGATTGCAGAGGCGCGCGCTCTTTTGAGTTATTATTATATCTTTGTTGTTACTGTTATATATTAGATACACAATGGAGGCTTCCAGGGGACAGTGCTGAAGTGTGTTCGCGTGCACGTATGTCTGGTGTGTGTACATGCGTGTTTGTGTGTGTGTGCACGCGTGTGTATTTGTATGTGTGCTGTATGAAGTGTGTGTGTGTGTGTATGTGTGTATGAGGACATGCAAGTGACGAGCACATTACAACTATTCTTTAGGCCCAACAACCTGCTCACCTGCTTGGATGCCTCCAGCCTATCTCTGAGCTCCTTGACCGTTGCATCCTTGCGGGCAATTGCTGCGTTGGCCTGCACTCACATATAAAAACGCAAGTACGTGTTTGCCCACGCTCATTATTGTATGTGCAAGTCGAGTTGCAGTGCACAATACCAGGCTTGCCACGCTACAAGTACTCACATACAGACACACACTTGCACAGGCGCTCACATCTGTGCACACCCACATACAGACTGGCACACTGTCACATGTATGCTCACGGCCACACCCTCACCTACACTCTACACCCACACCCACAGCCACGCTCACACACACATCCCTACCTGTTTTATACGGCCCTCCAGTGCGACCACGGCTGCTTTGGCATCGCTCTGCTTGGCCTCTTTCAGTTCAGCCTCCAATTCATCCATGCGCCGCTTGAGCTCCCTGAAGCAAGGTGTGTGTTTGTGTGTGTTTGTGTGTGTGTGTGTGTGTGCGCGCGTGTTTGTGTTGTGTGTGCGTGTGTGTGTATTTGTGTGTTGAAGGGCATGAGGCACACTGTGCCCTGCCACATAAGCTCCCTGGTACAAAGAGGGCTCCATCAATACCCATTCTACTCTTCTGCCGTTCCTCACCGTATTCGTGCGTTCTTGCTGTCCAAACTCCCACGGGCCTCCCTTAATTTCTCCTCTGCTGCCTCCCTCCCTGCATGCTCCGCCTCTGTGTGTGTGTGTTTGTGTGTTTGTGTGCGTATGTGTGTGTGCAGGAGATGTGTGTGTGCTGTGTCTACATATGTCTCAGCGTAAGTACACGTATGCGCTTGCTCTCCTACCTAGAGCAGCTGCCGCCGCGGCTGCTGCAGCTGTTGCTGTTTCAGCAGCGATGCAGAACGGGTCATCACTACCATCGCCCTGCTGCTTGTGGGCAGCACGCTCAAGCACAGCAGCGGTGGCGGTGCGAGCGGCTGCCTCGTCGATCAGCGCGCGCAGGCCCTCATAACCACCCACCGCCTGTGTGTGCGTGTGTGTGCACGTGTGTGTGCTTATATGTGTTGTGGGCAGCACGTTTGAGCACAGCAGCGGTGGCGGTGCGAGCGGCTGCCTCGTCGATCAGCGCACGCAGGCCCCCATAACCACCCACATTCTATGTGTGGGTTTGTGTGTGTGTGTGTCCGTGTTCGTATGTGTATATATGATGAAATTTGTGTGTCTCCATGTTTGTGTGGTGTATGTGTGTGCAATGTGTGCGTACGCAACTATGACCATGCCAACGTTTTTGTTATGCTGTTTGTACGACCAGCTGCGTGTTTACATGGCCATCTATTAGCTTTTATTGAGTGCAGCTTTAGCTTGACAAAGTAGCACAAGCTCTCAAAAGATCTATGGCTAGTCTCCAATGTTTTCACGCTAACACCTACACTCACACCCAGATACAGAGGTGCGCTTACAGCCGAGTGCGCTTACACCCACACCCACACCTCTATACGTCCACCCCCTCAAACCCACACGCCGCCAACACACCGCCAACAAGAGAGGAAAATTCCTCCTGCTCACACGCAAACCGTGCAGCTAGGCCATAAAGAAGTATGCAGGCAACACAACACAAAACACAGGTAGAATATACAGGAATATACACAAACACACTCACATGAAAACCCCACCTGGTCCCCTGCACTGCCCATGGTACATAAACGAGCACGCATGCAAAACAACACAAAAAACACACAAAGAAAACATACAAACACACACAAACACATGCAAGAAGGCCCTACCTGGTCCCCTGCGCTCCCGTGGTACATCTCCAAGGTGGCTGACACATCTGTCGCCACCCCCGTGGCTGCATTAGCCGCCGCAGCCGCCGCCACAGCCGCCGCGTGCGCGGCGTTCGCCACCAAAGGATCAATGCACCCACTGCCAGCCCCACCTGCTGCCTTGCTGGCCCCCCTGCCAAAACTCGCAGGCCCTACTGACGTTGCACAGCAGCTGCTGTTGGGCTGGGCTGGAGAGCGGAGCAGGCCTGCGCTGGCTAAGCTTTGGAGGGTCTGCAGGGCGCGCTGGCGGCGCGCGCTCTCTGCGCGTGCGCTGCGAAGGGACTCGCGGCAGGTTACAAGCTCACTTACCACCTGTGTTGTGTGTATATATATAAATATATGTGTGTAATCTCTGTGGAGACTTGCTCTCTGCGCGTGCGCTGCGAAGGGACTCGCGGCAGGTTACCAGCTCACTTACCCTGAGTGTGTAGATGTATATATATATATGTGTGTGTAACTCCTGTGAAGACTCTCGCACCTGGTCATTAAGTTACTTTACAACTACGTGGATATGTGTTTTTGTGTGTTTATATTGGTGTATGTAATTTTGTGTGTGTGAGTGTGTGTGATGATTAACGCACTTGTGTAACCTTACACAAAAACACATACACACAAAGTTTAGCATTAAAGTAAAGCTCTCACAGCTGCATGTGCTTGCTTACTCATGGGTGTGATGCTGCACGCACTTTAAAAACTCAGGTACACCCCCTGCCACAAACACACATACACTCAAACATTTAAGTTCAGGAAGCACTCACAGCTGCATGTGCTTCTCCTTCTACCCATCCGTCCTTTTGGCGCTGGAGCTCTGCCGCCTCTCTTGCTCCAGCACGTCTGATCTCACACTGGAATGCACATATGGAGAGTGATCTCACAACACTGGAATGCAATAGAGAGTGATCTCACACTGGAATGCACATGGAGAGTGATCTCATAATACTGGAATGCAACGGAAAGTGATCTCATAATACTGGAATGCAACGGAGAGTGATCTCACAACACTGGAATGCAATGGAGAATGATCTCACAACACTGGAATGCACATGGAGAGTGATCTCACAATACTGGAATGCAACAAAGAGTGATCTCACAATACTGGAATGCAACAAAAAGTGATCTCATAACACTGGAATGCACTGGAGAATGATCTCACAACACTGGAATGCAATAAAGAGTGGTCTCACAACACTGGAATGCAATAAAGAGTGGTCTCACAACACTGGAATGCAATGGAGAGTGATCTCACACTGGAATGCACATGGAGAGTGATCTCACACTGGAATGCACATATGGAGAGTGATCTCACAACACTGGAATGCAATGGAGAGTGATCTCACAACACTGGAATGCAATGGAGAGTGACCTCACAGCACTGGAATGCTTACATGGAGAGTGATCTCACAACACTGGAATGCACACAAGGAGAATGATGCAGTTGCTGAACAACCTTGCTTAGTTTGCCACCTGTCATGAAGCGCTTAATCTCATGGCGTGGTGCGCATGAAAAACAGAACAACCATAAACTGCCAACTGCCACAGGGCAATGGGTTTGATGCTGCAGATATGCAAAGCAAATTGGAAGTGTGCGTGCTTGACATCTGACGTGCACACTCGCACACACACACACATGCAAAGACACATTACACAATTCACACGGTGGAGTTGCGGATATGGTGGCGTCCAAACATATACAGAGTAGATGGTCCAACCAAGGACACACCTGCAGAACATTTGACACAACTCTCCTACCCATCTTCCCTATGCCCTGTATACATGAAAGTACCTGCCGAACAGAAAGCATTCTACTCAAAAGCATGGTAGACTGCACCTGGAGGTGGTGTAGGCACAGATGGCATGCACACATGCACGCTCACGCTCACACACGCTCGCACACGCACATGCACACCCACACGCACACCCACAGACACCACGCACGCAAGCGTGCAGACAGCAAGGTCCTCAAGAGCAGGTGATTAACTTTCGACCTTACAATAACAGTTGCTGCCCACTCATGCAATGCATGAAAAAGGAGGCTCTTGTGTGCCGTACCTGCAGGTAGCGTAGGCGCAGGCGTGCGGATGAAAGGGCCTTGACAGCAGCGTGGGCGCTAGCCTCTGCCCGTTGTCTGTGTAGCCGCTCAAACAATGCCTGCGTGGCGATTGGTATTTGCGTATGTGTGTTTATGTGTGTGTGTGAGCGTGTGTGTGTGTGTGTGCACGCGTGCGTGTGAGTGTGCGTTCGTCTGTGCGTGTGCACGCCAGGTGTCAAGCGGTTAGTGGCTGGTCTCTGCAGTAGTGTATGCAGCTGCTTCAGCATTGCCTGCCTGGTAACGATATGTGCATGCTCGTGTGTGCATGCGTGTCTGTGTATGTGCAAGTGTGTGCAAGTGTGTGTATGTGTGTGTATGTGTGTGTATGTATGTGTATGTGTGTTTAAGCATTCAACTAGTGCAGAGGAGCGGCTTTAGCCCTAAAGACCAAACACCTCCTAGACACACGCACACAGACGTGCACTCCCCCACCACCACATGACAACAACCGCATCATCAGAATCACAGCTCTACTCCCTCCCCCTCACTTCCTCTCCTTGCCGCCTCCATTTGCCAACTTCATGCTGCACCCTCGCAAATGTGTATGCCTACGCCTTCCCTCCGCCCCCCCCCCCCACCCACCCACCCACACTTACTAGGCCACACATTATAGACACCCACGCATCCTCACCTCTCTCCTTGCTGCCT
>Ga0307942_1001723_pt1:7500-17629 | contig 17629 bp, 20 predicted proteins | sample OrgLakmetagen175_FD_201846 | JGI IMG/M metagenome (GOLD analysis project Ga0307942, IMG submission 201846) | Saline water microbial communities from Organic Lake, Antarctica - #175 | ecosystem: Environmental > Aquatic > Non-marine Saline and Alkaline > Saline | place: Antarctica... | reverse complement strand
CCTGCCCCCCCTCAGAATGGACTTATTATGTACCAATCGATAGCTCTCCACATAAAGGTTCCAAATATGTAATTTATATTTCATTTGACGCGTGATGTCAAAAAGTTATGATACTTACAGGCTCCTGTAAAGGGATTAAAGTTTGGGGCAATTATGCGTGGGGGAGCGGCAGGACTAGGCGTGTAAATATTCCAGCAAAGGGATTAAAGTTTGGGGTAATTATGTATGGGGCAGCGGCCGGATCAGGTGTGCAGATATTCGCAAAAGGGAGTGAAGCTGGAGCAGTTGGTGATTACTGTGAGAAGCACAGACGGCAAGGTTTAGAGAAAGGAGGTTCAAAGGTGTCCAAAGGTGCGCGAAGATGTTCAAGATGTTGAAGCTGCAGGAGGGAGCTGAAACTCATCATTTGCAAAAATGCGAAATGTGCTGCTACTGGTGGCTCAAGCTCTACAAGGTTCTCTGCCAAGGAGGGCTGCCAAGGATCATGCTTGTGCATCTTGCTGATCATAGTTTGCCGGTGGCAGACAGCATCAACTGGGTCCCTTGTGTGTGTGTGTGTGTGTGTGTGTGTGTGTGTGTGAGTTGGCAGCGAGGGCAAGCCTGGGCTCCCCCTGCTGCGTGCGACCTTGGAGCTCATGCAAACACACCAGGGAGATTTAGATATATAGCAATGGTTTTGTCCCTAAACTACGAGCAGAAACGGAAGGCTGCTGTGTCAGTAAAATTTTGCAACTACAAGGGCCATGCTTAGTAAGGATTGCAGAGTTAGGGGGGGGAAACGTGCAGGCCTTTTTCTTTACACATGTGGCTAGAGACCTTCACTGCCTGTGTAATTCCTTTATGCGTCGTTGCAGCAAGCCCCTCTTTCAATGAGTGTTCCCTTTGGCCATGGCTCTCACATGATGGCATGCTTGCATCTCATGTAAACGGTTGTTTTCTGAGAGTCCGTGAGGTCCGTGTACCTCCCGGAGAAGAGGGCTTGTGCCACTGCTTCCCTCTTGTCTGCCTTGGCCTGCTTGCTTTGCACCTCCTGCGTATGCACACACACACAGATGTGCAGCTAGTGGTAAGGTGCCGAGTGCTTCCCTCTTGTCTGCCTTGGCCTGCTTGCTGCTCACGTCCTGCGTATGCACACATACACAGATGTGCAGTTAGTGGTAAGGTGCCAAGTGCTTCCCATTCGTGCATTAGCAGTATGGAGGTGAAAGGCAGGAGAAAAGGAATGACGGGCAGCTCCTGTTTTTGCCATCACATTACTGCCAATGATTTACATTAGGAATCGCACAAGCTGCACTTCAATAATCAGTCGGATGTGGAAAGTGTGTGTGCTTATCAATCACACACACTGAAGAGCAGAGTACTTCACGCATGAGGGGCACACATCATATTGCACACAATCACACACATGCACACACACAAGTGACAAACATCATAGTTCATGTGCGTGAGTACCACAAAGTGAGCATATTATCGTTTGTATAACCCTCAAGAATGGTCATGCACCATCTCATACATGTGTGTGCCACAGAGTATGTGTAGGTCTTGTGCATAACTGAAAGTAGTGGGACTGCAATTGCGCGTCATGCTGCCTGCGGCGGTCTGGTGAATCAAAAAGCAACGGCGCTGTGAGTGCTTAAGGTGTCAACTGTTCAAGCACAGGCAGAACAAGCTAGAGCAGGAATGGCGCACCTGGAGCAGTGTAAGGTAGCAAAAACTCCGGTGGCAAAATTTGGGTAGGTGGGCAAGGCCACTTGTGTGCAACCAGCCAAACAATCTGGCTACAGGTCTCCCCCTATTGTGAATCACATTATAAACTAAATGCATGCACACATGGTAATTGTCAGGCTCTGTCCCCACAAGCCCCCCCTTTCCCCCCCCCCACACACACATACACACCTCTAAGACACGAGCCTTAACCAAAGCCATGAAGCTTTGGTCTGGTTCTCGTGTGATTAGTTCAAGAAAGTCTCCTGCCGCAGCTCTCTCGTTAAAGGCTTGGACCCTGAGTGTGCATATATGTGTTTGTGTGAGTGAGTGAGTGTGTGTATGTGAGCATGCAGTGTGCAGTGTGTGTATTTGTGCTGTGTGTGTCAGCAGCTTGGTAGCGGGAGCGTTGTGAAACACATCCCTAAACCACCTGCTGATGCTTGTGCATGTACAGGGTCAGCACAAGCACGCTCGACGGCCCAATAAGCCTTAACCCCCTCATTTTCTTACTCTCTCACAAAACGTAAGGAAGTTTTTAGGCAGAGAGACTCAGTGGCAGGCTTGTTAGGCCTCCCTTTGCTATGCACCAGCTTCCGACCTCACGTGCTACCTAAGTCCAGCCTCATGTGCTACCTAAGTCCAACAAACCTCATTTGCTGCCTAAGTCCAAGCAGCATCTCAATGCCTGCTTACTACAAAACGAGAGTGCCCTCATCTGCTTCTCACTGCTGATAGGGCTGTGGCTACAATTTGGAAGCACTCACTCAAACAGAACACAGGGACACAAAAACATGCATCCCCAACGTGCACGCACACACACACACGTGCTCAGCGACCTGTCAAACCACACACACACACACACACACAAACTCATGCTTACTTGACACACATGCGTATCCACCCATCAACACACTTACAAGCAGGTCCTCACGAGGTTTTGGTTGGCCTGGTTTTGCGAGTTGCCAAACACCTCGGACCGTATTTGCCTGCCATACACCCTTGTCAATCGTGACGATATTTGAGACGGGGAGAAAGCGAGCCCCGCTTCCTTCATCAGTTGCTCCTTCTGCCGCGTCTTCTTGTGATAGTACCTGTATATGTTGCATGCGTGGGTGAGGGAGTGTGTGCATTTATGTGTGCATACAGTTGGCCAGAGCCGTATATGTACTACATACACCGTAATATATCTGACCATATATTTGGTGATTTCCCTGCCCAAAATACCGTGTACACACTGTATATACATGGTTCTGGCCAACCTTACTAATATGTAATATGCGTACCAGTGTATGTATGCAAGTGTGTACGTACGTGTGCTCAAGTGTGCGTTGCAACATCATGAGCAAGAAAGGCACACTGTACGAGGTCATGTGTGTGCTGTGCACGTTTTTAAGGCATGCATTACGCCTGAATACTTTGTGTGTTTTGCGTGAACCGTGTTTATGAAGTTGAGGGGGCATTGCAACGCTATTGTCCTGAATGAGTGACACGTGTGAATTTTTTTGTCGCACCCTTGTAGAGTACAGCACCATCAATGATGTCGTTTGCAAGCTTCGACAGCAAATTGATACATCATGATGCATGTGGCTTTGTAAGCCGGCATGCATGCACATTCACATGTGCAAATGCATGTACACACCACACACCCATACGTGATAAGAAACATCCTTTCCTAGAGCTGCAGGATAGAGCTGCGCAAAAATAAATGAGGTTGCTTCTGGTTTCTGGTACAAAAATAAATGAGGTCGCTTCTGGTATCGGTTGTGCACCAATTCTTTGATCAACTCTCGTCAGGATCTGGTTTCAGACTAAGCCTGCAGCCCTTCTACTCCCCATCTAAATTCCCTACCCTGTTTTTGGTGGAAGAGAACAACACGTACGGCACGTGGAGATAACGCAGGCTCATGTTCCTTATGTAACAAAAATGCATTTTCACAACCTACAAAATTCGGCAAATGCCGTATGACCCACGCCGTATGACCCACCCCTGCCTTTTCATGATCAGAGCTGACCAGAACCATACCTCTGTACGCTGTCGGTGTGAAACTAATTAAAACCAGCTGTAAATTTGTGAGCATGTTTCCTCTTGAGAGCGCACTCACAGACATGCACGCACGCACACACACACACATGCACACACATGTGCGCAGACACGTGCACAAACACGCATGCACACACACACACACACACACACACACAAACGCACACACACATGCACACGCATGTGCACACAGGCACGCACACACACATGCACACGCATGTGCACACAGGCACGCACACACACGCACACGCTCACTCACATGCACACATACAAGCACACTCACATGCTGAGTCATACAAGCATTGCTGACACACCCTCACATAAGTACCAAGGCACCCCAAACCACATCCTTTCTAAAACAAGCTGAGCGCAAACTCACATGGCTGCATCCACAGCCCTCCGCTCCACCTGTGTGAGCTCCCTCCAGGGCTTGACAAAACGCTGCTGAGATTCCTTCTCCCGCAGGGCTAATCTTTCCTCCACGGTATAAGCAAACAGCCCGCCATCCATTGCATCGTTGAGCTGTGGGGCATCTTGCTGATTAAGCTGTTCCGGCTGCTGTAACTCCCTGTTTTGCTGATGCTCCTGCTGCTGTGCTTTCCACTGATGTTGCCTGCATCAGACGGCCATCAGCAGGTACATGCCTGTGTGTGTACTGCCTTATATGTGTTTGTGCGGTGTGTGTGTGAGTGTGTGTATGTGTGTTGTGGTATGGGTGTGTATGTGTGTGTATAGTGGTATGGGTGTGTGTGTGTATGTGTGTGTGTTGGCATGCGTGTCCATTCCATTTTTGCGCGGAAGACACGCAATGCTTAAAATTCCTAGTTCCAAAACAATATGAGTCGCAGCCCAAAACATAAAGCATAGCAAGTTGAGGGTTTTTACGGGAGAGCACACAGAAAATAAACGTGCACGGTCTCAAGAGCCTTCAGCTCTATGAGCAATGCATATGTGTAGAGTCGGCCAGAACTGTACATGCATGCCGTATATGACCGCATATTTGATGAAGTCCCTGCAGAAAAAGCTGTACACACACCGTATATATATAATTCTGGCCGACCCTACAAATGTGTGTACGTGACACCTTTTTGCGACAGGTGGGTCTAATGCGTAGGATATAGCTGTGTCAGTTCCTGCATCTCCTGTACTGGACAGCAAAGCACTTTGAATGCAGCTGCACTCACTGTATGGTGAATGGCATATCTGCTTTGTGGTGTATGGAATATGGGATGCAATACACAATGCACAAGATTAAAATTATAGGAAAGGTGACCATAAGTGAGCAGGTGTTACGTGTGCGTATGTATATATAAGCCTATATATGACCTCAGATGTGCAGTTTATAAGTTGTGCACCAAGTCCCCCTGTTTGGGCCTGGTATGGTAGACCAAGAGTGGCGAGTGCTTTTTTCACATTGTCAATGTTGCGAGTGCTGACATGCTTTCAAGTGCAACTGTCAAACCTTGTGATCATTTTTTCCCCTGGGGATCTATAACACTTGGTCGAGAAGGAGTGCCAGACTGGAGGCTTACGTAACTCAGATCGCACTGAACTGACTTATGAAAAGCTGACTTGATCCATATGGCAGCGTGGCAGACATGGCAGCGCACAGGCGGCAGAAACCTGTGTGTGTTGCTTCATGTGTTGCTTTCTGTTGTGATCTGTTGCTGCTGGCCAAAACAACACTCACATCCTCCCATTGGCGCTGGCCTTTTCTGACTTCACCAAGTCCTGCCACGCCTTGGCAAAATGCTGCACAGCCAACTCCTCCCTTTGGTCATGATGCAGCGCCAAGTACGCTGCCATCTTCCCCCTGACTTTCATGGGACGTTGTCCTTCTGCCGGAGGCGCCTGCTGTTGTGCTTTTCGCTGTTGTGCAGCTGCGGAGTGATTGAAGCGCCTGTGGATGACAAGCAAGCACAGTTGTGTGCGTTTATTGTTTATCTACGCTCACACCTATGTGTTGAAAACCTGTGCGTTCTGCTTGTGAAACTTGGGAGGGACACACTGAGAGAGAGAGAGAGAGAGAGAGAGAGAGAGAGAGAGAGAGAGAGAGAGAGAGGGAGAGACGGCGTTGCTGGCACCTTAATTATCCCTGGCAGAAGGACAGATACAGGCATGCCAGGTTTGGCATTGCTGACACCTAAATTATCCCCGGCAGAAGAACAGGTATAGGCACGTCTCAGACTCGAAGAGCCGCTTTTGGCAGGCCAAGCATCGTAAGCTGTAAGCTCCCTTTGACCACAGCGGGCAAAAAAGACAGGCACTCGAGAGGACGACGACACTTCACCAACAAATGAACCCACCAGGTCTGTCCCAAAGACTTCGATTCCCAAGGAGTAAGCTCTTCAGTAGGTTTTCCGTATGTCTCCAGCGCAAGGAGTAGCTTGCCTGCATTGTTCCATTTAAGAAACACACTTTGGCGATCGCGATGAAGAATATACCTTTTCATCACCCATGTTTACATAATTACATGGTGTGTTTGCGTGCTTGCACATTCCACCACTACGCGTGAAAATTGGCGTTAGTCCTCCCAAAAGACAACGCTAAAAAAGAGTATGACAAGGATCAGCGAAGCATTAGGAGCAACTTGCACTTTAAGTAGCCAGAGCTCCATCAAAATCAAAGAGAGTACATGAACTTGATGCGCAAGTTGTCAGCCATGCGTTTTGGACAGGTTCAGCCCTCCAGGGCGCCATATACTTGCTCGCACACGCATCTAAAACTTTAAGCATTGCAACACATGCATCTCCTTCCTGTTGGCCGCGCATAGAGTGTTGCTAGACTACTCTCTCCAAGCCTTTCTTATGGGTCTAGGAGATTGCCTGCTCTCTCAAGCGATTCCTTACGCACTTATTGGCAGCAAGCCCTTCTTATGGCTTTAGACAGCATTACCTGCTGTCTCCAAGGCTTCTGGCGAGTCTTCCTCGGGGGCGTGCATGTGTTTGCTACGCAGCATGTAAGGTAGTGTGCGTGTTGTGTGTATGTGTCTGTACGGATCTCATGCAGGGATCCTCAACTTGCCCTCAAACTCAACTTGCTTTGCAATTATGTGTGTGGGTTGAAACGTACACGCAATTCTGAAAGCAGGCATTTGTGCAAGTGCAATTGGACTCCACCTTTCAAAGTAACTGGCAGGACGAGGAGACGTGCATGCTTTACAATTCAAGTTTTCACACAGTGCGCGCCACACACACACACACGTACACACACACGCACGCACACATACATACACACACACACATACATGCACACAGTGTACGCCCTAGGCTACCATGCACATGATCAAAGTGCGCCCCAAATTGTAAATGCACGCACGCACACACATTTTCAGACCCACTTTACAGCTTGAAGCCGAGTAAGAGAACAGACTTACAGTCTCATGTAGATTAGATACTTCTCTTGACGTTGCAGCGTTCTCCAGCCTTTGGAATAGATCTTCTGGGACAACACCTCCTTCTGCATATCCTTCGACACATCAAAAGCAGTTTGTTGCACGCCTTGAGGCTCCCAGTGATCCAATGGGCTGGACAACAAAGTATCGAGTAATTATAAGGGTGAGTGGGTTGCACACACACAAACACATGCAGGATGCCAGGTTGTGTGTGTGAGAGAGAGAGTGTGTGTGTATGTGTGCGTATGATTGTGTGCAAACCGTCACTTGTACATCCTACTGTTAGAGTGATGGAGCACCTGGCAAGCATACAGGCAGGCAAGCCAAAACCCGTTAAAGTGCTCAACACACACTCACATTTACACAGATACGCATGCACAATAATGTAAATCACATATAAAATGTGCACATAGCCGTGTATAAAGAAAAGGGTTACTAAAGTATCACGACCCCTTCTCATTGCGAGTCGCCCAAATGATGAGCATAATTTATTTGCGAGTATTTTTGGGCTATACAAGGCCATCCATTAACGTTTTTTCGATTTTCTAAGCATTTCTATGTGTCATGCTCTGTTGAAACCTTCATCCATGGTAGGTTTCAAATCCTTAGGTCACTCACAATTAAAAAGGCAAAAACTCTGGTTGCATAGCAAAAAGAGCACTTTAGCAGGGATTTTAACCCAAGACTAGAGTCAATTTTTGTAGGGTCCAAATAATCTTAAATAATTTGCGTATTACACATTGCCAGGTGCCCAAATTATGAACTGTCTGCTTGCAGTACTACCAGTCCTAAGGTACTATATATATTGATACAACTATATAGGTGCTACATACTGCAGCACGTCCTCCTTTGCAAAGTGTGCCCAGCTTGGACTGTCACGGGCTGCATCATACAGGTGTTCTTGCTCTTATGAGTTACATGCAGTGTGCAGGTAGAGCTATCGACATACATCCACACCAAAATCACAGGAACACACAAATATACACCCACAAACCCACCCACCCACAACAACAAGATACCAAACACCATTTTGAGCACAGTCGGCTGAGTCCGGTAGGACACCAGTGAAGAACAGCAGACCAGCAATCAGTCCGGCAAAGCACAAGTCCAGAGCAGCAGCCTCCTTTTTTGTAGCTCGTCTTACCTCTGACTTGTTTCTCTCAGACTCGTTGACCTTGGCAAGCCATTTGCTCTTGCTCTCCAGTACGGGACCTCTTTTTCTGCACAATACTTTTGCCTGCAGGTATTTGCATGTTTGTACGTGCAAGTGCGTCTATACATGTACGTTTGGACATGCGCATTTGCATATCATTTGTGTGTCCACCTACAAGTGCGCATATGCGTACGTACGACTGTTCTGCTAATTTGAAAAGAAAGAACACGCTCCTCCCCGTAATAATTAAATTAAGAAAGCCACTTAGGTACGAAGCAGCATAAAAAACTTTTGTGTAAAAGAAGAGGGAGACGTTTTGTGGGGACCAAAAGGTTTGCAGGCTTGGTCTCTGCCTAAAGCCCCCTCTCGCGTTCGTGCACATGAATATCAATATAAACTTGTTTCTGCCTGTGAAAGACTGGTAATCAAACTTCTTGGCTGTGTTAAAACTCCTAGTGGCCTCCTGAAAATAAATTACAGATAAAAAGAAAAGCTCCATCTTATTTTCTCAGATTATTGGGAGACTTTCTCCCAGTTGACCCAAACATACACGCACATAGGCACACAATATACTCGCATACCCACACAGCTGCGGCAGGTGAACTCACATATAATAGCCAACCGTAATCCTGTTGTTTTTTGGCAGCTCATCATAGCTCTTTCCATACACCTCCCATGCCAGCTCCTCCTTCTTCTCGTTTTGCATCTGTGCTATTGCGTTGGCCTCCTTGCGTTCAGCATCTGTCATGGTGTACCTGGGCAAATCGTAAGGGTTGGCCAGAACCGTATATATACACAGTATATTGCCGTATATTTGATAATTTCCCTGCCAAAAATGCCGCACATACACCGTATATATAAGGTTCTGGCCAACTCTACAAATCGTACATCAGACGAGAGTGCAGACAGGGATACTATTAAAGGTCAATAGGTAACGAGCAACAACAAAAGAAAGGAGAAAGAGATGCGCCGGAGCGTCTGAACAAACCACGTACCTCACTGGAAATGCACATTTCTCCTCGTCAAACCCGCAGCAACTGATCATCATCAAGGCTATTTTTATCTTAAACGCGAATGGATGTGTCTTATGTAGCTTATAAATGGTAGTTTTACCAATGATGGCAAACACACTGCACTTTAGAAGGCTGTACGTGAATCCCGTTCTGGACATTTTATTAAAGATCAACATGCCATTGATTTGCTGCTCAAAGCCATTTAGATCAGCAACTGGTGGCAGCTTTTCCAAGTTTGAAAGAGTACCATTTTGTTAGGCCAAGCCTGCAACTTTCATGCAATCTTGAAGCATCTTCTAATCCTTTTTGCAGTTGGGGGAATTTAGGCTACCACCTGAGTGGCCCCTTGTTTTTTGTATACGTGGGGAGTAATTTCATTGCCTGCCTGTTTCGTCTGTTTTCCTTTTTCTTGGAGTCACATTGAAGTTATTCACGTCCATGATACGCGGGGGAGGGGGGGGGGGGGGGACAAACATAGCAGCTTGATATCAGGACCTTTAAGCATGGATTAATTTCATACACGGGGCAATGTTTCCAATACCTGTTTCAGGGACTGCTGCAACCTTGGTGAATGAGTGCTCCTAATAAGTATACCACCAACTACAGTTTGCAAGTGCCTGTAAGTAACGAATGCGGACATTTGAACTCACAAGCTCGCCACTACACGCTTCCTCTCCGCACGTTTCAGCAGGTGGAAGCCCTGACCAGGAAACAGCTCTTGTGCGACATCCTGCAAGCACAAATAATGGAGCCTTTTTCTCTGCACATTTCAGCAGGTGCTAGTCCTTCCCATGAACAAGCTCTTGTGCAACGTCCTGCAA
>Ga0307942_1001723_pt1:0-2500 | contig 17629 bp, 20 predicted proteins | sample OrgLakmetagen175_FD_201846 | JGI IMG/M metagenome (GOLD analysis project Ga0307942, IMG submission 201846) | Saline water microbial communities from Organic Lake, Antarctica - #175 | ecosystem: Environmental > Aquatic > Non-marine Saline and Alkaline > Saline | place: Antarctica: Organic... | reverse complement strand
CAGGGATCCACAGGCTACTCATCCCTGTACTACGCTCTCCGCATCAATTAAGTGTACATGATGAATGGAAGGGTTAAACGGGAGGCTGTGATCAGTGCTGTGTAGGAAGAACAGAGTGAAACAGCACCTTTGCTCCCCATTCCTGGACCATGCACCACACCTCAATCAGTAGGGTTACCATCAAAGATGTTGCTATATCTCTACCGCAAAATATACGCGGCAACGATATTACGGCACGCTCTTGCCTGCAAAGTAATCGGGTAGAGGCGCTTCTCACTGCAACTGGAAGGGTGATGTACACCCCTCTCGTTCAGGGCAGTATAAATACGGTGTGCACCTTGTCCTGGTCACAAAGGAAAACAGTCATGACTGCCTTTCTTCGACCAGGTTACAATTTTCTTGGTTGGGCATAGAAGTGCACATACGCAGCACACGCACACATGCACACACTTGCAACCACTACCACAGGCCATACACAAAGGCAGGCCTCAAATCGTAGCTGCTAGGGTGGAGTCGGAAAAGCGTGAGGCCACTGAACTGGCTCTGAGGCGGGTGAGGAACAGGAAGCCGCCCTTCCAGATTCACAGGTGCGTGCATTTTCAGGCCATGACCGAAAACGTATGGTGTTTTCAGGCCATAACCGAAGATGCGTATGGTGTTTGTATGGACGCTCTGTCAGGAAAATTCCATTTTCAAGCATGCACGGCAGTGAACGCTTCTGATGGAATCTACAATTTGTTTGAATTATGGGGACGCTGGGCTCAGTGTGCGGCTGGTAGCTGATCTTGTTCGTCAAGGCTCTGCAGCGCAAACGAAGTGAATATCACTTGTTTTTTCCTTTTCCCCTTGCTCGTTGGGCCAAAGTATGCACGTGCAATTCATGCAATAGGCAAAAGCAGTGGTGCCCTCTGTTCCCAATGCTGACATTGTCACAAGCCTCGTATCCTACCACCCTCAAACTTTGCCTGAAACGGTTTGACAGAACTAATTATTGAATTGCATATCCTTTTGGTACAATATATTTGACCGGTGTGCTCCCACATAAGCACTTTCCCAAGGGAGTCTGCTTCCTTGCATTGCAGCTTAGTATAGTATCAACGCGCCCCATAGTAAGATGTAAGAATGAAACAGTGACTCACCATCAGTGGTGAGTCTAGGTGAGTGATCTGGTAGGTTAAGATGAGGTCTAGGTGAGTGGTCTAGGTGAATGATTAAATAGGTCTAGGTGAGTGATCTGGTAGGTGCTATTCACATGATATGAAAACATGCCCTTGAGCATGGGCATAAAATGTGGAAAGCCTCCACATTTTGCTGACTCTTATACCAACTGTGTTTTAGGTGCCTCCTGTGATGCTACTTACAGTTCAGTTTATTGTCCTGTCCTCTTGTTTTGTGCACGTGCTGGTATGTTTCCTTGTTAAGTAAGCATATACAGGAGCCGTTATGCTTGTGCGAGTCCTCTATAATCACACCCGTTTATCCATCTGTAGCACGGTCGTCTGGAACGCCACATCTCATGGCTCTCTTGCCTTTGCATTATCATAATTCTCCTTTACGAATCCGAGACACCCTCCCATACCATTGTCAACATTAGTAGCCATTTGTTTTTCCATCTCTCCGCAGCTCTCATAGGTATCATTTATTAGTGGCGGTTTGCTAGGTACAAGAACATACACAGCTTTCTCCCTGAATTACGCCGACCATACCATTACACAACCAGCGACATCATCCAGCTTGAACTTGTATATTTCCTCCCTTTGCAGAGTCCAAGCACAGAACAGCTCTTTCCAGCATGCGCTCGCTCAAGAGGCAGTAACCAAAGCCATGAGACAGGGCTATTAAGATGCTTGTCAGGCGGTTTTAAGCAGTTTGAAGAATGGGCCGGGCTTCTTTTTATCAGAAGTGATGTCTGTTGTGGGCTTTAATATGCCTTTCTTTTACAAAGCTCTCTTTGCCCTCTTGTCCATCTAGTCCAGTAGAGGCATGAATACTTCCAGCAATCAACGTTTCGGCACGTGTGCAAGTCTAGTAGTAGGCAGTACAATCCTTAACTTACGTCCAGGCAACGATCGATTGATGCGCCATGCACCTTGTGTCCTCCTCTCAATCTGCGATAAATGGTTAGGTACAATGATTACAATGGGCGGTGATCTTCAGCCAGGTTGTTTGGCTGATCGGCTGCTGACTGGTCTCGGCCAGCCACAAATATCTCCATAGGGTAAGGGTTACACAGCTATATCTCCATAAGCTCAGAAAGAAAAAGAAAAAGTCTAGTAGTGTTTTGCTGAGAAAGGAAATCATGAACGAGTTGGTTGTTGAGCGACCTGTTGCAGCAAAAAGGGTTGGGCTGCTGGAAAAGTCCTCAAAAGAGGTGTAAGGTAAGGGTAAGGGTAAGGGTTACACAGCTATATCCGCCAGCGAGGGCAGTTGAGCTATAGCAAAAAAAAAGGCAGCTTCAAGAAGAGAAGGAGGCCAGACTGAACAAGACACCAGAAAAAGA
>Ga0307942_1001720_pt1 | contig 17647 bp, 14 predicted proteins | sample OrgLakmetagen175_FD_201846 | JGI IMG/M metagenome (GOLD analysis project Ga0307942, IMG submission 201846) | Saline water microbial communities from Organic Lake, Antarctica - #175 | ecosystem: Environmental > Aquatic > Non-marine Saline and Alkaline > Saline | place: Antarctica: Organic Lake... | reverse complement strand
TTTTTCCTTTGTCTCTTTAGTACACATCGCAATTTTCTATACAATCTCCTCCTAATCATACTCTTTGTCCCGTTTTGAATTTTCTCTCCTTATGTTCTACTCTAGGTCTCTACCGGCGTGAGTTTTGAAGAATTTTTAGACTTGCAGCCTTTCTTGTCGCCCGAGGCGCAGGAAGCTAGCACTGCAGATGGTGTGGACAAAGGTCCCATAGCCGAGCTCTTCGCTGTAATCGTGCATGAAGGCGAAACGGCCCACGGCGGCCATTATTACGCGTAAGAAAAAAAGACAAGAAATGACGAGTTGCTGGGAAAGAATGTGATAGGACGCTTCGAGATAGGATACTTTTGCCCTTCATTTGAGAGGGAGATCGGGCCGGATGAGAGCTGTCAAGGGCTTGTTTTCAGAGAGGGAGAGAAGGCATCGGCTTGATATTATTATTTTGAAGGTCAGATTTGCAGCTTCAACTTATGATTCGCCACTACGCTACCTCAACTGCACTAATCTGTACTGCTCATTTGTTCGGCGTTGCTGATGTTTTTTAATTTAGGTACGTCAAAGCACGGCCAGACGAGAACGCTAGCGAAGTAGCTGCGTCGAGCCCCTTGAACCCGCAACAGTCGCAACGATGGTACAAAATGAATGACTCGGAGGTGACCCAGGTTGACTTCAAGGTGCGAATGTAGTGTCGATTATCTGCATGTGTAGGTTTACTTTGTAATACTCTAGAGCTCGTCACCCTTTTCGTTTTGATGCTGATATCATCTCATCTTGCCCTTCTTTGATATTTGTAACGAAAGGAGGTGAAGAAAGCCAAGGCGTACCTCCTCTTTTACAAAGTACCAAAGGGGAACCAACGTGAGGGCGCACCGTCACCTCCTTCGGAGGTAAAACGGCGTAGGCTTGAAATTGCCGATGACGCGGGCTCGTCGAAGAAGCTCAGTCAGCATAAGGTCTATCCTTGTTTCCTTGCGTGCTAGTTGTTTCCCTCTCTTTCACTGCTTCTGAAAGTGTATTTCCTCTTAAAACCGCTAACAGGACGGCGCAGTAGCAATAAGCAGCAGCAGCTCTAGTAGTGATCTATCAGTAGCCTCCACGGCAACAGGTTCAACGGCTTTGACCACTGACAGAGTCACGACGGAAGAGAGCACAGCAGCTCCTCCGTCCAATGCCTATTCGCCGTCTCCTTCTCCTGAAGCGGCCGAGCAAACTGCAGCAAGCAACCTGGCAACAGCTGCGCGGGAGTCTGAATGCAGGGCAGTGAATATTAGCCTGCCTGAAGGTGGCAAATGTACAACTCACGGTGGCGGCCGGCGCTGTGATGAGCCAGGCTGCGAGAAGTCGAGTCAGGGCGCAAGTGGCCTATGCATTGCTCACGGTGGTGGCCGGCGCTGCGATGAGCTAGGCTGCAATAAGTCGAGTCAGGGCGCGAGTGGCAAATGCATTCCTCACGGTGGTGGCCGGCGCTGCGATGAGCCTGACTGCGAAAAGTTGGGTTTGGGTGACCTTGGCAAATGCATTGCTCACGGTGGTGGCCGGCGCTGCGATGAGCCAGGCTGCGAGAAGTCGAGTCAGGGCGCAAGTGGCAAATGCATTGCTCACGGTGGTGGCCGGCGCTGCAATGAGCTAGGCTGCGAGAAGTCGAGTCAGGGCGCAAGTGGCAAATGTTTTGCTCACGGTGGTGGCCGGCGCTGCGATGAGCCAGGCTGCGATAAGCTGAGCAAAGGCGCATGTGGCCTATGCATTGCTCACGGTGGTGGCCGGCGCTGCAATGAGCCAGGCTGCGAAAAGTTGAGCCAGGGTGCAAGGGGCAAATGCATTGCTCACGGTGGTGGCCGGCGCTGCGATCAGCCGGGCTGCGAGAAGCTAAGCAAAGGCGCAAGTGGCCAATGCATTGCTCACGGTGGTGGCCGGCGCTGCAATGAGCCAGGCTGCGAGAAGCTGAGTCAGGGCGCATGTGGCAAATGTATAACTCATGGTGGCGGTCGGCGCTGCGATGAGCCAGACTGCGAGAAAAAGAGTCAGGACGCAAGTGGCAAATGCAAAGCCCACGGTGGCGGTCCTCGCTGCAATGAGCCAGGCTGCAATAAGTCGAGTCAGGGCGCAAGTGGCAAATGCATTGCTCACGGTGGTGGCCGGCGCTGCAATGAGCCAGGCTGCGAGAAGCTAAGCAAAGACGCAAGTGGCAAATGCAAAGCACACGGAGGTGGCCGGCGCTGCGATCAGCCAGGCTGCGAGAAGCTAAGCAAAGGCGCAAGTGGCCAATGCATTGCTCACGGTGGTGGCCGGCGCTGCAATGAGCCAGGCTGCGAGAAGCCGAGTCAGGGCGCAAGTGGCAAATGTACAGTTCACGGTGGTGGTCCTCGCTGTAATGAGCCAGGCTGCGAGAAAACGACCCGTTGTTCAAGCGGAAAATGTTATGCTCACGGTGGCGGTCGGCGCTGCGATGAGCAAGGCTGCGAGAAGCGAAGCCAGGGTACGAGTGGCAAATGTACAACTCACGGTGGTGGTCGGCGCTGTGATGAGCCAGGCTGCGAGAAGCTTAGCCAGGGTAAGAGTGGCAAATGCATTGCTCACGGTGGTGGTCGGCGCTGCAATGAGCCAGGCTGTGAGAAGTCGAGTCAGGGCGCAAGTGGCAAATGTTTTGCTCACGATGGTGGCCGGCGCTGCAATGAGCCAGGCTGCGAGAAAACGACCCGTTACTCAAGCGGAAAGTGTTTTGCTCACGGTGGCAGTAGTCGGCGCTGCGATGAGCCAGGCTGCGAGAAACAGAGTCAGGGCGCAAGTGGCAAACGCAAAGCCCACGGTGGCGGTCCTCGCTGCGATGAGCCTGGCTGCGGTAAGCTGAGCAAAGGCGCAAGTGGGCAAATGCAAAGCCCACGGTAGCAGTCTGCGCTGCGATGAGCCTTGAGGCAACCAGCACAAGTCTGATTTAGGCCGAATAAGGGTGCTCATATAGGGCTTATTTAAGGGTAGGTGACCCTGTACTCAACGATTTTTTTTTCGTCCGTAACATGTACACCCCGACGCCCAACATTTCTCTAAACCTTAGTCTAGCGCCAACACTATGGCGCTCGAGGCCAGTTAAGAACGGAGTGCTTGTATTCAGGACATAATACTCGCGCTAGGCTGTCGTTTGCATCAGTATGACTGTGCAATAGCGCTCTACGAGACTCCCTAAGACAGTGCCGATGTTGCTGGCCATAGACGTGCTGAACACTCTCGCGCGCTCCCTGAACTCGGCTAGCACGTCATTTATGCCCGGAAATCATAGGCCTGCCGGACTGGCCAAAACGATCAGCGAAGTTGGGGGTCAACTTTTTTCAACTTTGTTTTGTAGAAAAAAATGAACCAGGCCAAACGACAAGAAAGTGAAAATAAAATAGATCAACGTAGTTTGATGTTTAGTACCGGCATCTCAAAAGTGCTCTCACTGAAAAATGTCTGTCTGTCCGTCACATCACATTTTTATCTGGGTACATATGTTCTGACACCTTATACGTATGTTCTGACACGTTGTCACGTCACTGACATCAACCATGTTCTGACACCTTGTCACGTCACTGAAATCAACTACGTTGATCGTGGCGTGGCGGCGCGCACGCCGCTGCAGTTACATGTTGTGCTCTGTGTCTGTCTGGTGGTGAAGTGGTGAATCTTGGCGAAAATTACTACTGTGTCATGAAGCTAGTCCCTACAATAAAACATCTGACGTATTTTCTCCAGAATATAAGGCAAATACGTCGCGACGTATCGACTTTTCTGCTGACGTCATCACCAACAAGTCGTCAAATATACGCCTTAATACGGCGTTTGCCATGCATATAGTGGGAATATTCCCTAATATAACGCAATTTACGGTATTGACGTATTGATTGACGTATTTGGGTCAAATATTTGACGTATTTTTGTAAGGCCTACATGAAGCCGTGAATAGAGCAGCAGTCCTGCGTGCTGGTCGCTAGTCGACTGCAATATTGATCATAAGCTACTGAGCATTGCAGATATTGCAAGCTTCATAGAACATTTCCACGATGGCCACAACCAAAAGCAAAAAGGACGCCCGTCCCGGTGGTACGATTTGTAGCAATTGTTCAGCACCTGAGGGGAGTGATGGTGCTCCCAAGCTTTCGGCCTGTGCCCGGTGCGGCCTCGTGGTGCACTGCAGCAAGGACTGCCAGCGGGCTCACTGGAAGACCAATCACAAACAGCACTGTATTGCCAAAGCTGATAGGGCACCACAGCCTCAGAACAATTCGAGCGCTTGCACGCAGCCAGCATCTGGCGAGCTAATCGCTGGAGCAAAATGCGCCATATGCCTGGAGATTATGAATGGTGCAACGGCAACCACTCTGCCATGCACTCATGCATTCCACAGCTCGTGTGTCGATCAATTGAGGAGTTTTGGAGTAAATGAAGTGTGCCCGTTGTGCCGCGTCGCATTACCTCCTGGTCCTGAAAAAGTTTTCGAGGAAGCTACCCGACGCTTCATGGTGACCTTTAAACGGGTAGAACGAGGCGAAGCATCTTGGTCTGCCCTCCCACCCGCAATGCAGCAAGATGTAGATGCGGCTGTTAGCGGTTGGCGGATCGCAGCCAACGGCGGTGACGAGGGGGCACAGTACAACCTGGGGCAGCTCTTTGAGAGTGGTCAGGGCGTGGCGCAAAGTTATGCGGAGGCGGCGAAATGGTACAAAAGGCGGCAGACCAAGGGCTTGCAGATGCACAGCACAAGCTTGGAGTGATGTATTTCAATGGCCGCGGAGTGGCTCAAAGCGACAAACTAGCTGTGCAGTGGTACAAGAAAGCCGCTGTTCAAGGATTTGTAGAAGCGCAATACAACCTCGGCACCAAATTTGAGAGAGGCCGCGGTGTAACTCAGAGCTTCAAGGAAGCGGCGCGATGGTTTAGAATGACTGCGGAGCAGGGAAACCCATTGGCTCAGTTTAGTCTTGCGGTGCTACACAAGGATGGTCATGGGGTGACGCAAAGCAAGATGGAGGCAGTGCGGTGGTACAAGAAAGCAGCAGACCAAGGGCTACTAAGCGCAAATCAACTTGGGGAACATGTATCGTCAAGGAGACGGTGTCAAGCAGAACAAGAAAGAGGCAGCACGGTTGTTCACACAGGCTGCTGAGCAAGGGAGCGCTGTGGCACAATTTGCTCCGGAGTCGCCCAAAGCGACGTGGAAGCAGTCAAGTGGTACACCAAAGCAGCAGAACAGGGGTACGCGGACGCCCAATTCAACCTCGCTTTCATGTACGAAAACGGCCGCGGCGTGGCACAGAGCGACGAAGAAGCTCAAGAGTGGTATGCAATGGCCGCTCGTCTGGGACACGCAGATGCGCTCGCGCAACTTCGGTATATGGTTGCCAGTGGCGTAGCGAAGCTCGGCCGTGAAAGGCGCTTGGGGTCTACTGACGGCGGCGGCGGCTTATAAATGTAGATTCGATAGTACCGCCGTTGTCTGAATGCTAGTGTGCTAGTTGCGTTGCTTTGATCTCTAATGAAGTCGGTTAGGTTAGAGTCTTTTTTTATGCTACGGACTATCGCAAATGCATTATACACGCGCACATGTCTAGTAGTAGCTAGCCGATAGCTGCTAGCTAGTAGCACGTAGCACGGGCACGTAGAACATCCAAATCCCTCCTCCAGCCACCTAATTCCAGCTTATGCCTCACACCCATGCGCCCCAGTGGCCAATAAGAACTTCGAATTCACAGTGGCCATAACGACCACCGACCACCGGACCACCGGACCACCGGAGGGCGAAAAAAGATCGGACTTGGGGCTTCTGAGGCGCCTTGGCGCTTGGCGCCTTATCACTTCACAATTATCATGCAACGGATATCAAAGAAACGGTAAATGAAGGAAGCTCTTTCCTGATATGGCCTTGCTTCGGCACGCCCGAAGCCGGAAGCCAGTCGAAGTGCAAAAAACGCTGGTTAACAAAATATCCGGCGTGTATTATAGTTTCACCTCGAACTCGAACTAATACAAACCCAAATGGCACAGAAGCCAATACTGCGGGCAGAAGTGGGAATGCGCGTGCGTTGCGCAAACAAAGCAAGTGCGAAATGATTCAGGAGGGAGAGGGGCATTGGCCAAAATCCTCGAAAAAATTGCAAAAAGCGAGGAATTTGTGGGTGTTGCGCACTCCGCAGAACAATAAAGAGGAAGGCGCGCGAGCAAAGAAGCTCGTGACATGCGGAACACGAGGTCCACTCGGCAGAGGTCAAAGTGTGCCTTTCAGCGCGCAAGGCGCCTATTGTTCTGCCCCTGAGCCATAAGAGGCTTTGACGGGGCAGGATCTCCTTCCTCGTTCGCGGAGTGGCAGTGAATAGAAAAGCCTCCCCTCAAAAATGCAAACAACAACATGCAAGCGGGCCGCTTGTGGCCTAGCGGTCCCTCCCTATCAAAGAGCTAAACCCATATACCTTCCATCAAACGCCACGGACGCTAGTCGTGGTCGTCCTCCAGCGTTCTTCGAAACCCTCGCAAGGCCCTCCACCTTGAGAGCAAGTCGACTGCGTATACCCCGAAGAGTGCAGGTTCCGCGCCAACATTGTTGGCCAACATAATTCTTATTAAGCACATGCGCTGCGGCGTATTCCATTCCTGCTGATATTATCACAAAGGCAGGCATCTTTTAATGTGCGCTTGTATACGGCATGCGCTATACAGTATTGACTTTGCGCCCTAATTTTGCTTTTATAAATAATGCGTCGGGAAGTCGGGAATTCACGACGAATCATTTGACGTATTCATGTCATTTATTTGACGTATCTTTGTATAGGCACCGGCATATCTCGCTAAATCAGTAAGATAAGATTATTACAGATACAAGCAGCTGTGGCAGACATGTGTTGGAGCTTCAAAGAGAAGTTGTCCCCAAAATGAAGTCAACGATAGCCAAAAAGAGTGCTGCTCCCGAAGACAGAATTTGCAGCAATTGTTCCGCACGTGAAGGCAGTGCTAGTGCTTCCAAGCTTTCGGCTTGCGCCCGATGTGGCCTAGTGATGTACTGCAGCAGAGATTGCCAGCGGGCTCATTGGAAGGCCAACCACAAGCAGTACTGCATCGCCAAGGCCGACCGAGCTCCACAGCAGCAAAGCCCCTTGGACGCTCACACGAAGCCTGCCCCAGGCAAGGCAGCTGAGGGAGGAAATTGCGCCATTTGTCAAGACCTATTATCTGAGGCGTCGGCCACTACTCTGCCGTGCAACCATGTGTTCCATAAAACATGCGTGGCAGAATTACGAAATATCGGAGTAAATGAAGTGTGCCCCTTGTGCCGCAGGCCGTTGCCTCCTGGACCCGAAAAAGTCTTCGATGAGGCCGCGCGCCGTTTCGTGGCAGTTCATGAGCTCGTGGTGCGAGGCAAGGCGACCTGGTCTACCCTCCCAGAACGGGCACAGCTTGAGCTAGATGCGGTGGTATCTGAATGGCACATCGCGGCAGAACAAGGACTTGCAGCTGCACAGTTCAATTTAGGACAGCTTTACGGGAACGGTCACGGAGTTGTACAGAACTACAAGGAAGCAGCTAATTGGTACAAAAAAGCTGCGGACCAAGGCTACGCTCCTGCACAGCACAATTTCGGGAGAATGCTGTCGGATGGCTGTGGTGTGGCACAAAGCCATCCAGCTGCGTTGGAGTGGTACACAAAGGCTGCTAATCAAGGGATGGAACTTGCGCAGTTCACCTTGGGTTGCATCTTTGCATTCGGTCGAGGAGTAGCTCAAAATCGAGAAGAGGCGGCGCGCTGGTTCAGATTGGCCGCGGAGCAAGGACATGCGACTGCCCAATTGAATTTAGGGATTCAGTACTTGAGAGGTCAGGGTGTGACTAAAAACAAGAAGGAAGCTTTTCGGTGGTACGAAATGGCGGCCCATCAAGGCGACACCAAGGCGCAATGCTTAGTGGCCAACAATTATGAAAAAGGCGGCGTCGTGGCGCGTAGTTACTCCAAAGCGGCACAATGGTGGCGCAAGGCGGCTGACCAAGGGGTGAAAGAGGCACAACATACCCTTGCTAATTACTATACGAAGGGCTTGGGAGTTGTGCAAAGCAATTCGGAGGCAGCGCGATGGTTTGAAAAAGCGGCTGAACAAGGGGTCGTCAAAGCGCAATACACTTTGGGGATCATGTATGAATGTGACATCGGCGTGGCACAAAACGACAAAAAAGCGAGGTATTGGTATGAAAAAGCGGCTGCCCAAGGGCACAAAGGTGCGCTAACTCAACTTGAGGGCATCGATGCTTGCGAGCTGGCAGAGCAAACTGGGCGTGGGGTTGTGGCGCTAAAGGTAGATGGAGAGATGGTTTATGTTGCTGCACCCAAAAAATGACATGTTCACTCCATTACGCTGCTTGCGCTGCGACTTTCGCGCCGGTATTTTTACCGCCTTGGTTTTGCTTAATGCCAATGTCATTCCATAATTCAAGACCTCGAATTTCTGTATTATCTGCCCATACATGATACATGAATCAAGGAAAGTCCCACTCGCACTAGGATTTCCAGTTCCCTTAACCCTAACCCAAATGGCAACTAGCAAGGGGCCTTTAGCTCTAGCGAAGTACCATTATGCCCTTGCGTGCAGTGCCAAATGAACGGTATAAACGATACGCGGTGATGTGGGCTATTTATATCTAAAGAATTAAAGGCGCCTTTTATTTCATACTTTATACTTTGGTTCCTTTTTATTATGCTCTTTTAAATAAATTTAATGACTTGTGTTTGTGTGGTCCTTCTGCTGCTGGCCTTACCCTTGTCCCATGCTGCTCATACAACCAGAAGCCCAACTCCAACTCCGACTCCATCAGTGCGCTGCCATATTCCCATGTTATTTCTATTCCGCCGCAAAACCAAAACGAGGAGCGAAGCATAATAGGAGGAAGAGAGGACATCCAAAGTAGCGTAGAAAGGAAAGCGCTAAATTTCACATCCTCCTCCTTCTCCTCCTTCGTCCCTCTTCCTCCTCCTCGCCGCTGCGCGTGTTCATCGGCTTCCTCCGCCACTGCCAGGTTGCGCTTGCTTTCTTTTCTCCGATCGCCGCACCGCCCCAAGGGGGGCCCTCGGGTCTGCACTAATGTAATTCGCGATGAATTTGTTGAGCCCGCCTTCTTGGCTCTCCAGGCGCTGGAGCTGCGCAGCGTAAGCCTAGTGTGCAGTATATATGTGGTGGTGGGGGTGGTTTGTACACCCCAAAGAAAAGTAATAAAAAGGAAATTTGAGCTTAGAGCTAGACCATCATTGCGCTACTTTTGAAGAGATCACACCATCAAGTGTACGCGTGCTTAATCAAAAATCAAGGAGGGTGAAAGATAAAATGATGGACACGTGTGTGCGAGAGAAATTATATGTGAACAACAAGGATCGATTGAACCAGCATAATGCCATAAGCCCCACGCACACACAAGCACTCACCTCATCGATCAGGAAATCCTCGGAGTCAATCAGCTGCAGCGCCACTTCGCACAGCTCCCTGTAGTGCAGCAGCACCTCCTTCTCGCCGCTCACTTGAATCACGGCGTGGCGCTGGTTGCTAAAAGGGGGCAATAAACCAGGAGTCGCTAGCTGCACCAAGTCTTCGCTCAGAGGCTGAGGGTACGCCGCCAACTTCTCTTCCACCTATTTTAATTTGGAGGGGGGGGGGGGGGGGTTTGGGTGGAGGGAGTAGGTGTGGATGAGAATGATGAAGAACAGAGGAAACGGAAGCACAAAATCAAGAAGTGTATACCCTGCCACTTATCTATACCAATCACTTCCAGCCTCCAACTCGAGCATTCCTCTTATTCTGCGCCCCCCTCGTCCTATGCACACTTCCTTCTATGCACATTTCATCACTTCCCTACCCTTCTTTACCGCACTCCTTTTACCTGTTCCCGGAGCACCATGAGGGCCGCCCGCTCGTTGCGCAAGCTCAACGGATAAATCACGTCCTTGACGGTGTGGGGAGTGAGACGCACCGATCCAGCAGCGCTCAGACCGTAAAACTCTTCGCGGTTCGCCACCTTTTCGTAGTGAAAAATAGTCATCGCGCAAATACATGTTAGACGAAGGCAGGGCGGTAGGGCTAGGTTAAAATGGGGTAACTGACGGGTGGACATTCGTGGAGTTCAACCACGCGAAAAAAAAGTGTTGAGATTTAAAGTGGCTTAGTCTTATCCTATTTTGCGAGTCTTATCACTTCTTTAAGCACTTCTTTCTCCTCACCAGAACCCGCAAACACGCAAAAGCCAAAGACGTGTTTTCGATGTCCGACACGCACAGGCGCACCACCTAATGAATAGGCATAGAATATCATCAACTTTGAGTGCAAGCTTCAAGTTCACAACAACGCCAGCGACAACCTGCATCACTCGGCGTCGGTTCGGTTCGCGGCGAGTTGAGCCTTGAAGATGATACATTGGAAGCGGCTACCTTCACTGAGACCAACGAAGCAGACACTAATGGTCATCATGAGGTCTGTGCTGACGACGGAAACTCAAATGCCAATGATACCTTAGCGACTATACTAGATGAATTTCATGCAAGAATGGGGCGCCTGCCATCTCTTGAAGAATGTAATGATGTTCGAGTTAAAAATGCTTTCAAACATCTCGTGAAGGTCCGGCCTGGGTCAACAGGCCAAGGGAACAAAAAAAAGTCTTATGACGGTCAGGCCTGGGATTTTTTTAGCCGCCGAATACATCGCACCCTGCCTGTTAGTTAGTAAATCAAGTCTCCCTTTGGAAGGACACAAAATAACATTCTTAAAGAGTTCAAGAAACGCAAATGTAAACTCCAGTTTCATAATCAAGTGTTTCTATCATCAAAATTCAAAAATATAACAAAAAATATTCCAACTACACCCATTACCTCGCCCAATACAATTACTTACATCGCTCAAACTAACTCTACTCGCACTATAAGTCAATACCGTGAAAGTTGAATAAAAACCAAGTAAGACGTCCATTAACATTTCAGTGGGCAAAGACTATGGCACAAATTGACCAAACCACCTTCTTCGCACGCTCTTTAGCAACTGCAACGCTGTTTCCAGTAGCCCGGTCGAAAAACGGCACCGAATCGCAACACTTTCACCACTGTCACTATCACCTACAGACATTCTTTCCTGATCACCCGAGGGGTACTGGATTTAGTAACTAAATGGCTGAGTGCCATCAAATCGGCGACTATAAAATTACCAGGGCACGACTGGAATAACACTCGGGTTCCATATAGCTTTCGTAAGCGCTCCCTTTCCCTTTGTTGTCGTACTCGTTGCGAGCACTTCTTTCGAATTCTAATTTTCAGAATTTTGGCGCCAGCCACTCCGGAGGAGCGTTAGTATAATAGATCAACGTAGTTTGATGTCTTATGTCGACACGACCAAAAAGTGCCTACCAAAGAAAAATCTCTGTCTGTCTGTGTGTGTGTCACATCACATTTTTATCTGGGTACATATGTTCTGACACCTTATACGTATGTTCTGACACGTTGTCACGTCACTGACATCAACCATGTTCTGACACCTTGTCACGTCACTGAAATCAACTACGTTGATCGTGGCGTGGCGGCGCGCACGCCGCTGCAGTTACATGTTGTGCTCTGTGTCTGTCTGGTGGTGAAGTGGTGAATCTTGGCGAAAATTACTACTGTGTCATGAAGCTAGTCCCTACAATAAAACATCTGACGTATTTTCTCCAGAATATAAGGCAAATACGTCGCGACGTATCGACTTTTCTGCTGACGTCATCACCAACAAGTCGTCAAATATACGCCTTAATACGGCGTTTGCCATGCATATAGTGGGAATATTCCCTAATATAACGCAATTTACGGTATTGACGTATTGATTGACGTATTTGGGTCAAATATTTGACGTATTTTTGTAAGGCCTACATGAAGCCGTGAATAGAGCAGCAGTCCTGCGTGCTGGTCGCTAGTCGACTGCAATATTGATCATAAGCTACTGAGCATTGCAGATATTGCAAGCTTCATAGAACATTTCCACGATGGCCACAACCAAAAGCAAAAAGGACGCCCGTCCCGGTGGTACGATTTGTAGCAATTGTTCAGCACCTGAGGGGAGTGATGGTGCTCCCAAGCTTTCGGCCTGTGCCCGGTGCGGCCTCGTGGTGCACTGCAGCAAGGACTGCCAGCGGGCTCACTGGAAGACCAATCACAAACAGCACTGTATTGCCAAAGCTGATAGGGCACCACAGCCTCAGAACAATTCGAGCGCTTGCACGCAGCCAGCATCTGGCGAGCTAATCGCTGGAGCAAAATGCGCCATATGCCTGGAGATTATGAATGGTGCAACGGCAACCACTCTGCCATGCACTCATGCATTCCACAGCTCGTGTGTCGATCAATTGAGGAGTTTTGGAGTAAATGAAGTGTGCCCGTTGTGCCGCGTCGCATTACCTCCTGGTCCTGAAAAAGTTTTCGAGGAAGCTACCCGACGCTTCATGGTGACCTTTAAACGGGTAGAACGAGGCGAAGCATCTTGGTCTGCCCTCCCACCCGCAATGCAGCAAGATGTAGATGCGGCTGTTAGCGGTTGGCGGATCGCAGCCAACGGCGGTGACGAGGGGGCACAGTACAACCTGGGGCAGCTCTTTGAGAGTGGTCAGGGCGTGGCGCAAAGTTATGCGGAGGCGGCGAAATGGTACAAAAGGCGGCAGACCAAGGGCTTGCAGATGCACAGCACAAGCTTGGAGTGATGTATTTCAATGGCCGCGGAGTGGCTCAAAGCGACAAACTAGCTGTGCAGTGGTACAAGAAAGCCGCTGTTCAAGGATTTGTAGAAGCGCAATACAACCTCGGCACCAAATTTGAGAGAGGCCGCGGTGTAACTCAGAGCTTCAAGGAAGCGGCGCGATGGTTTAGAATGACTGCGGAGCAGGGAAACCCATTGGCTCAGTTTAGTCTTGCGGTGCTACACAAGGATGGTCATGGGGTGACGCAAAGCAAGATGGAGGCAGTGCGGTGGTACAAGAAAGCAGCAGACCAAGGGCTACTAAGCGCAAATCAACTTGGGGAACATGTATCGTCAAGGAGACGGTGTCAAGCAGAACAAGAAAGAGGCAGCACGGTTGTTCACACAGGCTGCTGAGCAAGGGAGCGCTGTGGCACAATTTGCTCCGGAGTCGCCCAAAGCGACGTGGAAGCAGTCAAGTGGTACACCAAAGCAGCAGAACAGGGGTACGCGGACGCCCAATTCAACCTCGCTTTCATGTACGAAAACGGCCGCGGCGTGGCACAGAGCGACGAAGAAGCTCAAGAGTGGTATGCAATGGCCGCTCGTCTGGGACACGCAGATGCGCTCGCGCAACTTCGGTATATGGTTGCCAGTGGCGTAGCGAAGCTCGGCCGTGAAAGGCGCTTGGGGTCTACTGACGGCGGCGGCGGCTTATAAATGTAGATTCGATAGTACCGCCGTTGTCTGAATGCTAGTGTGCTAGTTGCGTTGCTTTGATCTCTAATGAAGTCGGTTAGGTTAGAGTCTTTTTTTATGCTACGGACTATCGCAAATGCATTATACACGCGCACATGTCTAGTAGTAGCTAGCCGATAGCTGCTAGCTAGTAGCACGTAGCACGGGCACGTAGAACATCCAAATCCCTCCTCCAGCCACCTAATTCCAGCTTATGCCTCACACCCATGCGCCCCAGTGGCCAATAAGAACTTCGAATTCACAGTGGCCATAACGACCACCGACCACCGGACCACCGGACCACCGGAGGGCGAAAAAAGATCGGACTTGGGGCTTCTGAGGCGCCTTGGCGCTTGGCGCCTTATCACTTCACAATTATCATGCAACGGATATCAAAGAAACGGTAAATGAAGGAAGCTCTTTCCTGATATGGCCTTGCTTCGGCACGCCCGAAGCCGGAAGCCAGTCGAAGTGCAAAAAACGCTGGTTAACAAAATATCCGGCGTGTATTATAGTTTCACCTCGAACTCGAACTAATACAAACCCAAATGGCACAGAAGCCAATACTGCGGGCAGAAGTGGGAATGCGCGTGCGTTGCGCAAACAAAGCAAGTGCGAAATGATTCAGGAGGGAGAGGGGCATTGGCCAAAATCCTCGAAAAAATTGCAAAAAGCGAGGAATTTGTGGGTGTTGCGCACTCCGCAGAACAATAAAGAGGAAGGCGCGCGAGCAAAGAAGCTCGTGACATGCGGAACACGAGGTCCACTCGGCAGAGGTCAAAGTGTGCCTTTCAGCGCGCAAGGCGCCTATTGTTCTGCCCCTGAGCCATAAGAGGCTTTGACGGGGCAGGATCTCCTTCCTCGTTCGCGGAGTGGCAGTGAATAGAAAAGCCTCCCCTCAAAAATGCAAACAACAACATGCAAGCGGGCCGCTTGTGGCCTAGCGGTCCCTCCCTATCAAAGAGCTAAACCCATATACCTTCCATCAAACGCCACGGACGCTAGTCGTGGTCGTCCTCCAGCGTTCTTCGAAACCCTCGCAAGGCCCTCCACCTTGAGAGCAAGTCGACTGCGTATACCCCGAAGAGTGCAGGTTCCGCGCCAACATTGTTGGCCAACATAATTCTTATTAAGCACATGCGCTGCGGCGTATTCCATTCCTGCTGATATTATCACAAAGGCAGGCATCTTTTAATGTGCGCTTGTATACGGCATGCGCTATACAGTATTGACTTTGCGCCCTAATTTTGCTTTTATAAATAATGCGTCGGGAAGTCGGGAATTCACGACGAATCATTTGACGTATTCATGTCATTTATTTGACGTATCTTTGTATAGGCACCGGCATATCTCGCTAAATCAGTAAGATAAGATTATTACAGATACAAGCAGCTGTGGCAGACATGTGTTGGAGCTTCAAAGAGAAGTTGTCCCCAAAATGAAGTCAACGATAGCCAAAAAGAGTGCTGCTCCCGAAGACAGAATTTGCAGCAATTGTTCCGCACGTGAAGGCAGTGCTAGTGCTTCCAAGCTTTCGGCTTGCGCCCGATGTGGCCTAGTGATGTACTGCAGCAGAGATTGCCAGCGGGCTCATTGGAAGGCCAACCACAAGCAGTACTGCATCGCCAAGGCCGACCGAGCTCCACAGCAGCAAAGCCCCTTGGACGCTCACACGAAGCCTGCCCCAGGCAAGGCAGCTGAGGGAGGAAATTGCGCCATTTGTCAAGACCTATTATCTGAGGCGTCGGCCACTACTCTGCCGTGCAACCATGTGTTCCATAAAACATGCGTGGCAGAATTACGAAATATCGGAGTAAATGAAGTGTGCCCCTTGTGCCGCAGGCCGTTGCCTCCTGGACCCGAAAAAGTCTTCGATGAGGCCGCGCGCCGTTTCGTGGCAGTTCATGAGCTCGTGGTGCGAGGCAAGGCGACCTGGTCTACCCTCCCAGAACGGGCACAGCTTGAGCTAGATGCGGTGGTATCTGAATGGCACATCGCGGCAGAACAAGGACTTGCAGCTGCACAGTTCAATTTAGGACAGCTTTACGGGAACGGTCACGGAGTTGTACAGAACTACAAGGAAGCAGCTAATTGGTACAAAAAAGCTGCGGACCAAGGCTACGCTCCTGCACAGCACAATTTCGGGAGAATGCTGTCGGATGGCTGTGGTGTGGCACAAAGCCATCCAGCTGCGTTGGAGTGGTACACAAAGGCTGCTAATCAAGGGATGGAACTTGCGCAGTTCACCTTGGGTTGCATCTTTGCATTCGGTCGAGGAGTAGCTCAAAATCGAGAAGAGGCGGCGCGCTGGTTCAGATTGGCCGCGGAGCAAGGACATGCGACTGCCCAATTGAATTTAGGGATTCAGTACTTGAGAGGTCAGGGTGTGACTAAAAACAAGAAGGAAGCTTTTCGGTGGTACGAAATGGCGGCCCATCAAGGCGACACCAAGGCGCAATGCTTAGTGGCCAACAATTATGAAAAAGGCGGCGTCGTGGCGCGTAGTTACTCCAAAGCGGCACAATGGTGGCGCAAGGCGGCTGACCAAGGGGTGAAAGAGGCACAACATACCCTTGCTAATTACTATACGAAGGGCTTGGGAGTTGTGCAAAGCAATTCGGAGGCAGCGCGATGGTTTGAAAAAGCGGCTGAACAAGGGGTCGTCAAAGCGCAATACACTTTGGGGATCATGTATGAATGTGACATCGGCGTGGCACAAAACGACAAAAAAGCGAGGTATTGGTATGAAAAAGCGGCTGCCCAAGGGCACAAAGGTGCGCTAACTCAACTTGAGGGCATCGATGCTTGCGAGCTGGCAGAGCAAACTGGGCGTGGGGTTGTGGCGCTAAAGGTAGATGGAGAGATGGTTTATGTTGCTGCACCCAAAAAATGACATGTTCACTCCATTACGCTGCTTGCGCTGCGACTTTCGCGCCGGTATTTTTACCGCCTTGGTTTTGCTTAATGCCAATGTCATTCCATAATTCAAGACCTCGAATTTCTGTATTATCTGCCCATACATGATACATGAATCAAGGAAAGTCCCACTCGCACTAGGATTTCCAGTTCCCTTAACCCTAACCCAAATGGCAACTAGCAAGGGGCCTTTAGCTCTAGCGAAGTACCATTATGCCCTTGCGTGCAGTGCCAAATGAACGGTATAAACGATACGCGGTGATGTGGGCTATTTATATCTAAAGAATTAAAGGCGCCTTTTATTTCATACTTTATACTTTGGTTCCTTTTTATTATGCTCTTTTAAATAAATTTAATGACTTGTGTTTGTGTGGTCCTTCTGCTGCTGGCCTTACCCTTGTCCCATGCTGCTCATACAACCAGAAGCCCAACTCCAACTCCGACTCCATCAGTGCGCTGCCATATTCCCATGTTATTTCTATTCCGCCGCAAAACCAAAACGAGGAGCGAAGCATAATAGGAGGAAGAGAGGACATCCAAAGTAGCGTAGAAAGGAAAGCGCTAAATTTCACATCCTCCTCCTTCTCCTCCTTCGTCCCTCTTCCTCCTCCTCGCCGCTGCGCGTGTTCATCGGCTTCCTCCGCCACTGCCAGGTTGCGCTTGCTTTCTTTTCTCCGATCGCCGCACCGCCCCAAGGGGGGCCCTCGGGTCTGCACTAATGTAATTCGCGATGAATTTGTTGAGCCCGCCTTCTTGGCTCTCCAGGCGCTGGAGCTGCGCAGCGTAAGCCTAGTGTGCAGTATATATGTGGTGGTGGGGGTGGTTTGTACACCCCAAAGAAAAGTAATAAAAAGGAAATTTGAGCTTAGAGCTAGACCATCATTGCGCTACTTTTGAAGAGATCACACCATCAAGTGTACGCGTGCTTAATCAAAAATCAAGGAGGGTGAAAGATAAAATGATGGACACGTGTGTGCGAGAGAAATTATATGTGAACAACAAGGATCGATTGAACCAGCATAATGCCATAAGCCCCACGCACACACAAGCACTCACCTCATCGATCAGGAAATCCTCGGAGTCAATCAGCTGCAGCGCCACTTCGCACAGCTCCCTGTAGTGCAGCAGCACCTCCTTCTCGCCGCTCACTTGAATCACGGCGTGGCGCTGGTTGCTAAAAGGGGGCAATAAACCAGGAGTCGCTAGCTGCACCAAGTCTTCGCTCAGAGGCTGAGGGTACGCCGCCAACTTCTCTTCCACCTATTTTAATTTGGAGGGGGGGGGGGGGGGGTTTGGGTGGAGGGAGT
>Ga0307942_1001719_pt1 | contig 17648 bp, 16 predicted proteins | sample OrgLakmetagen175_FD_201846 | JGI IMG/M metagenome (GOLD analysis project Ga0307942, IMG submission 201846) | Saline water microbial communities from Organic Lake, Antarctica - #175 | ecosystem: Environmental > Aquatic > Non-marine Saline and Alkaline > Saline | place: Antarctica: Organic Lake... | reverse complement strand
AACCAAATACGGATGACGGTGATTAAGCGTCTGCAATTTTCATTTGGGATACCCAGCTGTTGTCGTGCAGCCAAATACGGATGACAGTGATGAAGTGTCTGCAATCTTCATTTTTCATTTGGGATACTCAGCTGTTGTCGTGTAGCCAAATACGGATGACGGTGATGAAGTGTCTGCAATCTTCATTTGGGATACTCAGCTGTTGTTGTGCAGCCAAATACGGATGACGGTGATTAAGTGTCTGCGATCTTCATTTGGGATACTCGGCTGTTGTCGTGTAGCCAAATACGGATGACGGTGATTAAGTGTCTGCAATCTTCATTTGGGGTACTCAGCTGTTGTTGTGTAGCCAAATACGGATGACGGTGATTGAGTGTCTGCAATCTTCATTTGGGATACTCAGCTGTTGTTGTGTAGCCAAAAACGGATGACGGTGATTGAGTGTCTGCAATCTTCATTTGGGATACTCAGCTGTTGTTGTGTAGCCAAATACGGATGACGGTGATTGAGTGTCTGCAATCTTCATTTGGCATACTCAGCTGTTGTCGTGTAACCAAATACGGATGACGGTGATTGAGTGTCTGCAATCTTCATTTGGGGTACTCAGCTGTTGTTGTGTAGCCAAATACGGATGACGGTGATTAAGTGTCTGCGATCTTCATTTGGGATACTCGGCTGTTGTCGTGTAGCCAAATACGGATGACGGTGATTAAGTGTCTGCAATCTTCATTTGGGATACCCAGCTGTTGTTGTGTAGCCAAATTCGGATGACAGTGATAAAGTGTCTGCAATCTTCATTTGGGATACCCAGCTGTTGTTGTGCAGCCAAATTCGGATGACGGTGATTAAGTGTCTGCGATCTTCATTTGGGATACTCGGCTGTTGTCGTGTAACCAAATACGGATGACGGTGATTAAGCGTCTGCAATTTTCATTTGGGATACCCAGCTGTTGTCGTGCAGCCAAATACGGATGACAGTGATGAAGTGTCTGCAATCTTCATTTTTCATTTGGGATACCCAGCTGTTGTCGTGCAGCCGAATACGGATGACAGTGATGAAGTGTCTGCAATCTTCATTTGGGATACCCAGCTGTTGTCGTGTAGCCAAATACAGATGACAGTGATTAGGCGTCTGCAAGCCTGCTGCAGTGTGTCAGTGCGTCTCGTGGTTGCATAGTGTGTCAGTGCTGTAGTGTGTCAGTGCTGTCTACAAGCCTGCTGCAGTGTGTCAGTGCTGTAGTGTGTCAGTGCGTCTCGTGGTTGCGTAGTGTTTCAGTGATGTAGTGTGTCAGTGCTGCAGTGTGTCAGTGTGTCTTGTGGTTGCGTAGTGTTTCAGTGATGTAGTGTGTCAGTGCTGCAGTGTGTCAGTGTGTCTCGTGGTTGCGTAGTGTGTCAGTGATGTAGTGTGTCAGTGCTGCAGTGTGTCAGTGCGTCTTGTGGTTGCGTAGTGTGTCAGTGATGTAGTGTGTCAGTGCTGCAGTGTGTCAGTGCGTCTCGTGGTTGCGTAGTGTTACAGTGATGTAGTGTGTCAGTGCTGCACTGTGTCAGTGCGTCTCGTGGTTGCGTAGTGTTACAGTGATGTAGTGTGTCAGTGCTGCACTGTGTCAGTGTGTCTCGTGGTTGCGTAGTGTTTCAGTGATGCAATGATGTAGTGTGTCAGTGATGTAGTGTGTCAGCGCTGCAGTGTGTCAAAATAACGAAAAGATGTTTGCTTTGACACCGCGTGCAAACTTATTGCGTTTAAAAATCGTGACCCATGATCATGTAGGGTGCGTGGAGGCTGTATTTGCGAGCTAGGCCTGCGGTTCTCCGCCACATGCCCAAGATTGAATCACTGCCTGACATGCGCGTATGCGTACATGGTAAGCGGACTATGAGAACAATTAGATTGCACCTGCACTATTCAGGGTATCTTGGTCACAGGCCCAGGATGGATCGCTACAGAACATGCAAGTATGAGCACATAGTGGGTATTGATGTAATTGAAGCACTGGTATGCAGTAGGTCACCGCCTGGTATGCATGTACGAGTTCATGGTAGAAACACATTATAAAATTATGTGTTCATGACTGGAAAAAGTGTGCATCAAATGCATGTACGAGTTCATGGTAGAAACACATAATAAACCATAATAAAACTAAGTGTCCATGATGGTAAAAAGTGTGCATTACATGCGGTGGTGTGTGTAGTGTTTGGTTTTTGTCGAGTGCATCACAAGCTCTTGAGAATTGCCTTGGGCTTGAAATTGAGTACTGATCTTGGGTGTTTTGCTTTTATCATTGGATCAAGGAAAGGAAGGTCGCATGTTTGGGTCACTGAATTCAACCTTAAAACCCCATGCCGTGTTATTTTACTGCGTCTAACCTTCTTCATTTACTGTGTCTAACCTTCTTTAATTACTGTGTCGAAACTTCTTTAAATACTGCGTCAAACCTTTTTTAAATACTGCGTCGAACCTTCTTTAAATACTGCGTCGAACCTTCTTCAAATACTGCGTCAAACCTTTTTTAAATACTGCATCTAACATACTTTAATAACTGCGTCTTATTTTCTTTAATTACTGCGTCTAACTTTCTTTAATTACTGCGTCCACCTTCTTTAATTACTGCGTCTAATTTTCATAAAATACCAGAGGGGGTCAACGGAGCAAATGTCCTGAAATGTGACTTTTTTGATGCAAATCATGTTTGAATGATATAACTAGATTGTTCATGAAGTTTGGGGCCGAAAGGACCAACCCAGTGGTCGGGACAGAAATCCAGTTCGAATTTTGGCACTGAGTTACAACATTACAGGCCACTACGCCCCAACCAGGGCCTCTTTGCATCCCAAAACAAGACAGGAGGACTTCCTTTATGATACCATATCATCCTGGGTTTTATAAAGCAGATTTGGTGAAGGTTGGTTTTCCACCTTTTAGGCACCCCTTTTGTTGATTTTGATTTAAGAGAAATGGGCCAAAATGGAGTTTCCGACCAACTACTGGGTCGTTTCACTCCATTTTTGTTGCAATGATATGTATTTATCAAAAAACACCATTTAAATAAAAATGACCCAGATTGGTGCTGTAGGTGGTGAGTTCTGGTGGATTGGCAGTGAAATGTTGGGTTCACGCCGCGGGCAATCAGGCCTGTGTGACCTAGCTGGCAACATTCAAGCTCAGGTGCTACCTCTGGGTACTGAGCTTGAATGTTGCCAGCTGGGGCGCCCATACTCAATTCACATTTCAAAAGTACGCCTTTTTCAGGCCTTCGTCGACCCCCTCTGATAAAATACTGACCTTCATTTATTACTGCGTCTAATTTTCTTTTATTACTGCATCTATTTTCTTTAATTACTGCGTCTAACCTTCTTTTATTAGGAAAGAATAATACAGCTCGTACAAAAGGTGCTGTATAAGGGGGGAAAGCGCCGACAGCATGTGTGATAAATGATGGAAATTCAGGGTTCTTGTTAACCCTGAATACTATGGTTGCAATGGTTACAATGGTTACAATGGTTACAATGGGGGGTGACCTTCAGCCAGGTTGTTTGGCTGATCGGCTGCTGACTGGTCTCGGCCAGCCACAAATAAATCCATTAGCTCAGAAAGAAAAAGAAAAGGTCTATTGTTCTGCTGAGAAAGGAAATCGTGAACAAGTTGGTTGTTGACCTGTTGCAGCAAAAAGGGTTGGGCTGCTGAAAAGTCCTCAAAAAAATGTGTAAACAGGAAGGAAAAGTGTTTCCTCAGCTCACAAACTCGATGGTCTTGGTTGGTGGTCAACCCTGAACACAAGTGGTTTTGGCATTTTAGGGTTAGGGTTAGGGTTAGGGTTTAGGGTTAGGGTTAGGGTTATACAGGCTGCGGCGCCCAATGTTTGCCTGTCAATTTTTTGCCATACAGGCTGCAGCCGTCACCATCTTGTATGGCACATACAATGTTAACCTGTCTTTTTTTTGTCATTCAGGCTGCGACAGCCGTTGCTTGTCTATTTTTCGCCATACAGGTTGCAGCCGCCACCCGCTTGTATGAAACGTACAAGGGCCCGTTTGACCACTGCGTCTACTTTTTTGTCGTACAGGCTGTAGCTGCCACCCACTCGTATGAAACGTACAAGGGCCCGTTTGACCACTACATCTACTTTTTTGTCATACAGGCTGCAGCTGCCACCCGCTTGTATGAAACGTACAAGGGCCCATTTGACCACTACGTCTATTTTTTTGTCATACAGGTTGCAGCCGCCACCCGCTTGTATGAAACGTACAAGGGCCCATTTGACCACAGTGCACGTTTGATTAAGGACTTCGTTGCCTGGTGGTCGGAGGACGGTGGTGGTGCAGGTAGGTGGAATATAGGGTATAGGTAAGGTTGGCTAGAACCGTATATTAGTCATGGAAAAGAAGCCACTTTATTGCCTGGTGCTCGGAGGACGGTGGTGGTGCAGGTAGGTGGAATATAGTATATAGGGGAGCGGGTTAGCTTTCTGGAGGAGCAAGCATGGCACAATTGCAAATCACATTCACTCGCACGCGACTCCAACAGAACATCGAAAATGGAGGTTTGAAATCCACTCCCCACATTAGTCATGGAAAAGAAGCCACGTGTGTACCAAGTTCCGTGACACTCCTTAAATTTGACCTGGTTCAGCTTGGAAAGGAATTCCTTCAAAGCTAGCAGGACTGGCCAGGACCGCTTCTCCCAATGTAAAAGCTTCAACAAACAACCTTAAATGAATTTAAATTGTGGCTCCTTCTCCTATTAGATGTGGTTTTTCACTGCCTGTATAGTTTCCTTTTCATATGCACAGGGTTGGCCAGAGCCGTATATATACACCGTATATGACCGTATATTTTGTGATTTTCCTGCCAAAAATACCGTATCAGGAGTAGTCCAAGTACACCAATACACATACTAGACAGAATAGGAACCAGCATGCAGCTGTGCTGTGTTACATACACTAAACGGACTAGGAACCCGCATATGCAGCTGTGCTGTGTTACATACACTAGACGGACTAGGAACCCGCGTATGCAGCTGTGGCCAGCCCTAATTGTGCGACACGATGACAAATGATTGTAAACTCTACCTCAAGGAAGTACTTTTACATCTGTGTCGCGCATTACTAGTGGCAGCTACAGTTCAGTCAGTTGTTTTAAAGTGAATTTGTTTCAGGCATGATTCGGTAAGATGGAGATTGAATTGTTGTCAGGGGCATACGTTGTGGCTTACCAAATGGAGCAACAGTGAATTGTTGTGCTTCCTGAGTGCCTGGTTTTCGTTAAGATGCCGCTTGCAGTTATGGTGGCCTTATGGTGCTTTAGCAAAAAGGAAAACTTGCAGGATATTTTTCTTCTCTACTCGTGTGCAGGCCAGATAGCTTGCAAATAGTTACAAAGGGTTGATGTGCAGTGTGTGTGCAAGTGTGTGTGTAAGAGTGTGTGTGTGTGGGGGGGGGGGGGGTACGTGTGTGTATGTGTGTGTTTTTGAGCCATGTATGGTACTAAGCATTGAAAAATAATATTCGCCATTAAATGGGGATAACTGGTCTCAGCCAACGCAAATCATACGATGACCAATTTAATGAATGCTGATCCGCGTCTTGTGCACAGGCCAAGGAGAAGATAGAAGACACCAGACCAAAAGTGCAGCAAGCCCCCCCAGTGGGGCTGTGGGTGCCGATCCCCCTAAAGGCCTGGGGCTCAGACGGAGTGACAGTGAAGGACGGAGTGGAAGCGATGAGTCGTACGGCTGGGTAGAAAGCTGAGGAGGCTGTAAGAACACAGGCAGCAACGAACAACCCGTCAGTGTTGAGGTGTCAGCAGATGGCAGGAATAACACAGCCGGCGTGATGAGTTGCCGCAGTGCCAGCAGGTGTACTTTATATCTTCAAGTGTATCATTATGGGAAACGTGCTAAGTCTCTGTCTGCATTCGATGGATTAGGAATTGTTGTAGTGTAGGATGGTGGTCTAAAGAGGATGGTCACCTTCTGGCTGCATTTTAAGCACATTTATTTTGAAATATGATTGAGTATTCATAGTTACAATGCATTTGTTATATTGCAATGCATGATTTGTTTTTATGAGTGCAGATGCATGTCTGATGGAGTGCTCATTCAGTTTGTGTATCAGTTTTTCAATTTTATGGTAATCCAGATTAAGGTCTGCCAGAGATTTGTCTGTATAGTCTTTGTAGATAGTCCCCATAACTCCAACGAGGATCACGTGGAGCTTGACTTCCCTATATCCTTGTCTGTTTAGGTTGGCAATAGGCACGCTGTATATATTATCAAATAACTCACATGCTTTATGCTGATGACCTGAACCTGACAGCTAATGACCCAGTCCAATTGCAGAAAATGTTGAGACGACTTGAATCGTATATATGCTGCCAGGAAAGGACTTACAGTAAATGTGCAGAAATCCTACATAGTTAATTTTAATGCATACCGAAATTCCGCAGTTCCTGTCTTTCGTCTCTACTATCAGGAGCTTGAAGAGAGAGATTCTTTTACCTACCTGGGAATGTTATTTGACAAGCACATGAACTTACACCATGCTGCGACCCATACTTAAAGGCCTTTTAATGCAGCTTTACGTAGAGTGAAAGAGTTTGGTATTGAAAACAGGATTTCTGACAGGCCTCATGCGATGTTGTGGCTTTTCAAGACATTGTCAGCTGGCATGTATGCCAGTCAGATTTGGTCTACGCAATTTCTGAAGCATGACAATGGTTTCAGCAACCCTTTGCAGGTCGCACATATGGCGTTTTTAAGAGAATTTTGGGAATTAAATCTACTTCTGCAAACTGGTGAGTGCTTCGAGAATGCGCACAAACCCTTGCAATCTTACTGATTAAGGTCAGCTGTCAAATTTTGGAACAGGATGGTCGATTCAAACGACAATACTTTACGCGATGTTATGAACAAAGCAGATATTTCCCTTGGGAATTCTGGTGCTTCTAATTGTTGGACTAGACTGATGAAGGATGCTTTTGGTGATTTGCAGAATGGCACTGTATACAGAAGTAACTTATTTCAATGCAGGAAGCTAAATATTTCTAATTTGCACATAGACTTGAGATTCAGGCATCAGGCAGTTTGGAAAGAGGCACATGGTCAAGATCCTTGCTCCTGTTTTAAAAAGTCTGTGGCTTATCACAACTGGTTTGCTTTGCCTGAGAGACCGGTTTTGGATGCACGTGCACCATTTGTCTTGCCGGAGTATTTGAAGATGGCTCTGAGCAAAATTGTAACGAGGAACGTAGCTCGGTTCAGGATTCGAGGACATGGGTTGAAGTGTGAAACTGCTTTATATAGCAGGAGTCCTGACAGGAGTGCACATGTTTGCAATTTGTGTGAAAACGGGGATTATATTCAAGATGAGAAACACGTTATTTTTTCATATTGGTACCGAACATTGGTACCGAACATTTACGGCACCAGTTCATCCACCTATTTGTTAATATTTCTGAAGGTGATATCAAAGGTTTTGTTTTTCAACATAACTCAGAAGTTTACAAATTTATTGCTTAGTACAGCTGTCAATCTTTTTGATCGATTTATTTGTTGGGACCTATAAATTGAGCAGCCATACCAGGCTGGAGGCCTTTGCAATCCAAACTAAACTAAACAAAACAAAACAATAAGCACGCTGTGCTGTGATCCACCATCAATGAAAAAAATGAACGAGATAATGAAGTGTAAGTCGTCTACTCTGCATAACCTTTTGTTGGTTTGGTTACAGGCTATTCCCAAGCTTCCGCTCAGATGCCCCCTATGTTAGCAATGTAAGCTTGCCTTACCTTCACAACACAATCCTCAAAAGTATCTAAGCGATACTCCTGGTGGTGTGCAGGCCTCTGCCTCCCAACCACATGATCTCCATTAAAAGCCCCTCCTCCTTTCATTCTCCAGGCGGAATGCTGTGTGACTCACCATATTGCTGCATCAAGTCAACAGCCAACTTGTTTACGGAGACTTCTCTTAGGCTAAAAGTCGCAAGCTTTGACTGAAGGCCTTTCCTTGTAAACCTTGTGAACCTTGTTTACGATGACCTCTCTCAGCAGAACACTAGAATTTCACCTTCTTCAGCTGATGGATTTATTTGTGGCTGGCCGAGACCAGTCAGCAGCCAATCAGCCAAACAACCTGGCTGAAGGTCACCCCCCATCGTAACCATAGCATAGTTAGCCATTCGTGATAGTAGATGAAACAACCTGCTTCAGCAGCTTGAAGATGAATAAGCACATAGAATATCAACACATCAACTCGGTGCGTAGTTTTGCAAATGGGGTTCTTTATTAGCCAATTCACTCATAACGTCCCGAGATAACGCCAAGCAGTCATGGAGATTATCTCAGATATGCCTGTGTGAAGTAGGCTGCAACAAAAGCCTCAAAGTTGCTTCAAGCTGACCACACAAACAAAAAAGAAAAAGTATGCAGATGGTGTAAACACTGACGGCATGGATTAGGGAAGCCCAAAACATGCCCATAAAACTGGTGAATCTGTCCACAAGGCTTAACTTCCAAAAACCACTCTCCTAAACGCGCTCCTTTCTCATTAATAAACTTCCAGTTTTTATGAGGTTCTGGTTGCAGGCTTTTTGTAAGTTTCCGCTCAGATGCCCTAGAGGCATACATAGCGATGTTACCTTGCCTTACCTAACAAAATTCACACCCTCGTCGAAGCAATATTTTCAGACCTGAAAGGTATAACTAAAAACAAGGTCTACGCTGATACGTAAGAAACAGCATGCGTGTGTGTGCCTTCTGGTAAAACGTTGCTTTGTGTTTTGTGTGCTCACGCGTGTAAGTGCCCCACCAGACTGCGTAACATGTAGCAGCTATGACAGTAAATAAATGCTTTGTGCTCACACGTATAAGTGCCCCACCAGACTGCGTAGCACGTAGCAGCTATGACAGTAAATAAATGCTTTGTGCTCACACGTGAAAGTGCCCCACCGGACTGTGTAGCAAGTAGCAGCTATGACAGTAAATAAATGCTTTGTGCTCACACATGAAAGTGCCCCATCGGACTGTGTAGCACGTAGCAGCTATGAGAGGAAATGTTTGTGCCGGCAAAGGTCCGCATGCGTCCAGCAGCACCTCCAAACTGCTACTTGCACATCCAGAGCCAATAAAAAAACACTCACCCTAGCCATCAGAGAACAGAAATGGATCAGCAGAAGGTTTAAACACGAGCAGCATGGATTAGAAACAAAAGCGTTGCCGTTTGCTCTGCACTGCCTATTGGGTAAAGGAAAAGAATGCATGGCCATAGAAAACTGATCTGGCCAACTCAGAAGCACATCAGCAGGGGTCTGCACGCACATAGCCGCTGATCCAGACAAAACGTCAAATTACCTTCCTCATATTTATGCCGTACAGGCCAAAAATGATATAGACACATGCCAATACTTACATTCCAATTCCATCCATTTGATCCAAGGTTTAGGGGGTCCGCAGTGCCTTTGAAGGGACACAACCATTCAGGCATGCCTGGGCCACTCACTTAAGCCTCTCACTTTAAAACTCAAGCATGCCAGTGCACGCTCATATGCACGTTAAATAATGAAAAAATATCGCCCCAGATTGCAGCTTGTCATCGCCCCCTCCAAAACTTCGATTCTTCTTTCTTAGCCAACATAAATGCTTCCTCATGTGTGTCCAGGCCAATCCATGACCTTAACGGAAAACTGAACGTGCCATTGCCACTGCAACTGCCACTGTCACTGAGTACTCTATATAACCCACAGCTCCAAGTCCACGTACACACGCACCTATGACTTAACACATACGCATGCAACATTTGAACGTTTGAATCTGTCACACACCAATCAGACCAAGCCCATACACATCTTGTTTGTGTGCGCGTAGGCGCAACTAACGCACGCATTCACACCAAAACAACTCGTCAAGGCCTTGGTGTATTGACACCATTGAGACCGTCCAACTTTACTCCATCCACATCCGCCTGCGGCTGGACAGAAGGTGGCATGAGACCGTCCAACCTTACTCCCTCCACACCCGCCTGTGACTGGACAGGAGGTGGCATTAGACTGACAGCAGGCGTTCGGGGCAGCTTTCCAGCGTCCACTTGCTGCAGGACGGCCTTGGTGTATTGGAGCAACACCTCACAGATCCAGGACCTGCCCGACCAGCCCTGTGGTGTGATTGAGCGGGAAAAGAAGGTGATCTGGGGAGGGTGGCTTGGCGTGTTGGAGCGTCAGATCAGAATAATTCAGGGATTCGCCTGACCAGCCCTGTGGTGTAGATTGAGAGCGGGAAAAGAAGGTGTGCGAGGGAGGGAGGGTGGCTTGGCATGTTGGAGCGTCAGATCAGGAAAATACAGGGAATCGCCCGACAAGCCCTGTAGTGTAAATTAAGCAGGAAATTAAGGTGTGTGCTGGAGAGGGTGGCTTTGTGTACTGAAGCGTCAGATCAGGAAAATCTAGGGATTAGCCTGACCCGCCCTGTAGTGTAGATTGAGAGCGGGAAAAAAAGGTGTGTGCTGGAGAGGGTGGCTTGGTGTGTTGGAGCATCAGATCAGAAAAATCAATGTATTTGGCTGACCACTCCTGTGAATTAGGACGAGCGGGAAGATAAGGTGTGCGAGGGAGGGTGGCTTGGCGTGTTGGAGCATCAGATCAGAAATCCAGGGATTTGCTTGACCAGCTCTGTGGTGTAGATTGAGTGGGAAAAGAAGGTGATCCGGGGAGGGTGGCTTGGCGTGTTGGAGCGTCAGATCAGATAAATCCAAAGATTTTCCCGACAAGTCCTGTGAATTAGGACGAGCAGGAAGTAAGGTATGCGAGGGAGGGTGGCTTGGCGTGTTGGGGCGTCAAATCAAAAAATCAGGATTGTGCCTCATTCTGTGGTTTGTAACGTAGAATGTAGTGCTCACGGCCATACCAGCTTATACTAGTTTGATTGGGATATTAGATAAAAGGAATCCCAAAAAGAGAGAGAGAGAGAGAGAGTGTGAGAGAGAGAGAGAGAGTGAGAGAGAGAGAGAGAGGGAGAGAGAGAGAGAGAGAGAGAGAGAGAGAGAGTGAGAGAGAGAGAGAGAGAGAGAGAGAGAGTGAGAGAGTGAGAGAAAGCCTCGTGGAAGGCGGTGATGCTTGAGGAAAAATCCTTTGTCCACATCCCATTTTACATGAACGTAAACTAGTCTTTTAAACATCAAGGGCTTACCCAGCCTACCAGCGACCAAATCCCAAGTGTTCCCCTCGAGCTTAGTGCGTGCAGCCTTTATAAGTTTATAAGCTGTCGGCTGGACTACGAGTCCTGCCGCCCCTCCTTTTAAACAGGAGCCTCTCTAGGGGCCCCTCAATCTCCTCCTCTTAAACAGGTACCCCCCTTTTTAACTGAGCCCCTCAGGTGCCCCCCTTTTAAACAGGTGCTCCTCGATCCCCTCCTTTTAAACAGGTGCCTCTCTAGGTGTACCAGCTGTGTGTATCAGCTGTGTGTGTCAGCTGTGTGTGTCAGTCAGCTGTGTGTCAGTCAGCTGTGTGTATCAGCTGTGTGTCAGCTGTGTGTGTCAGCTATGTGTGTCAGTCAGCTGTGTGTCAGTCAGCTGTGTGTGTCAGCTATGTGTGTCAGCTGTGTGTCAGTCAGCTGTGTCAGTCAGCTGTGTGTATCAGCTGTGTGTATCAGCTGTGTGTCAGCTGTGTGTGTCAGCTATGTGTGTCAGTCAGCTGTGTGTCAGTCAGCTGTGTGTGTCAGCTGTGTGTGTCAGTCAGCTGTGTGTATCAGCTGTGTGTATCAGCTGTGTGTCAGCTGTGTGTGTCAGCTATGTGTGTCAGTCAGCTGTGTGTCAGTCAGCTGTGTGTCAGTCAGCTGTGTGTGTCAGCTGTGTGTGTCAGTCAGCTGTGTGTCAGTCAGCTGTGTGTATCAGCTGTGTGTCAGCTGTGTGTGTCAGCTATGTGTGTCAGTCAGCTGTGTGTCAGTCAGCTGTGTGTATCAGCTGTGTGTGTCAGCTGTGTGTCAGTCAGCTGTGTGTGTCAGCTGTGTGTGTTAGTCAGCTGTGTGCATCAGCTGTGTGTATCAGCTGCGTGTGTCAGCTGTGTGTATCAGCTGTGTGTTTCAGCTGTGTGTATCAGCTGTGTGTGTCAGTCAGCTGTGTGTATCAGCTGTGTGTGTCAGCTGTGTGCACCAGCTGGAATGCTACAGTATAAGATGACCTGTGTAAAATGGTAACACCAAAAGGCTGACGCAGCCCACCTGCAACCACCCTAAATGCCCCCCACGCTTTGTGCGCGCAGCGATGACGTTGGCATGTGCTCCATTCATGGCCTCTGCCCCTGCAGCATCTGGCAGCTTGTCAGAAATGAAGGGGTCATCTGCACGCACAGTTTGTGTGACAAAGGTGCAGGAATGAGGCCAATCTACGTTAAAAAGGAGAGGGATACACATGCAGTCATGAATACAGTGGGACTGCAGCCAAGTGCATATTCACTTTGCAGCTGGGTGGTTCACTTTGTAAATTCACTTTGCACTTCATAGATTCACTTAACGTCACTTTGTACGTTCAATTTGCACATTCACTTTGCAGCTGGGTGATTCACTTTGTACGTCCACTCTGCACTGCATACGTTCACTTTGCACTTTATATGTTCACTTTACACGTCACTTTGTAAGTCAACTTTGCACGTTCACTTTGCAGCTGGGTGGTTCATTTTGTACGTCCTCTTTGCACTGCATACGTTCACTTTGCACGTCAATTTGTACGTTCCCTTTGTATGTCCACTTGGCACGTCCACTTGGCAGCTGGATGGTTCACTTTGTACGTCCTCTGTGCACTGCATACGTCTACTTTGCACTTTATATGTTCACTTTGCACGTCACTTTGTACGTCCACTTTGCACGTTCACTTTGCAGGTGGGTGGTTCACTTTGTACGTCCACTCTGCACTGCATACGTTCACTTTGCACGTCACTTTGTAAGTCAACTTTGCACGTCACTTTGTACGTCCACTTTGCACGTTCACTTTGCAGCTGGGTGGTTCATTTTGTACGTCCTCTTTGCACTGCATACGTTCACTTTGCACGTCACTTTGTACGTTCCCTTTGTATGTCCACTTGGCACGTCCACTTGGCAGCTGGATGGTTCACTTTGTACGTCCTCTGTGCACTGCATACGTCTACTTTGCACTTTATATGTTCACTTTGCACGTCACTTTGTACGTCCACTTTGCACGTTCACTTTGCAGGTGGGTGGTTCACTTTGTACGTCCACTCTGCACTGCATACGTTCACTTTGCACGTCACTTTGTACGTTCACTTTGCACGTCAATTTGTGCGTCACTTTTTACATCCACTTTGCACGTCCACTTTGCAGCTGGGTGGTACATCCAGGCATACATCGCGCAATGCAGAGCATCATAAATAAAGCACTGCCTTCTCGCAACCTCACCATCAGTATTAAGGCACATCCAGGCATACATCATGTAATGTGGAGCATCATAAACGGAACACTGCTTGCTCACGACCTTCCCATCATTATTAAGGCATATCCAGGCAAACATCATGCAATGCAGAGAATCATAAACAAAGCGCTGCCTGCTCATAACCTCACCATCATTATTAATGCACATCCAGGCATACATCATGTAATGCGGAGCATTATAAACGGAACACTGCCTGCTCAAAAACCTCACCATCATTATTAAGGCACATCCAGGCATAAACCATGTAATGCAGAGCATTATAAACGGAACACTGCTTGCTCACGACCTTCCCATCATTATTAAGGCACATCCAGGCATACATCATGTAATGCGGAGCATTATAAACGGAACACTGCTTGCTCATAACCTCTTCATCATTATTAAGGCACATCCAGGCATACATCATGTAATGCAGAGCATTATAAACGGAACACTGCTTGCTCACAACCCTACCATCGTTGTTCAGGCAAAGTAAGGGCGTCACCACATCCTGCGTCAGAAGTAAGCGTTTGCTTGGTTGTGAGTAATGTGCGCATGTGTGTATGGGTATGTGCGTGTGTGTCAGCGTATGCGTGCGTGCGTAGGTGAGCTGTGTGTGTTGTGTGTGTTGTGTGTGTGTGCCTGTGGGTATACACGTGTTATTGTGGATGTCTGTGTATGCATGTGTGTGTGTGCACGCTGTGTTTGCGTGTGTGTGCATATGTGCACACTGTCTATCCGTGCACGATGCTGGAACACACACATACACACACACATTCACACACCTTAAGCACGCGCCCACTGCTCTGTTGCCGGTAATAATCGTTCAAAGATTGGAACCCGTACGAGGGCACCAACAGGGCCTCATCAAAGTCACGGATGCAGGTACAGCTCAGTGCTTTCTCGATGTCAGCCTGCATATGTTGTATGCATCATGTGTAATATGTGATATGTGTGATATAGAGTTGCGCACTCCGTTTTTCTGGACGTCGGCCTGCAAGTTGTTTGCATCATATATTATAGAGCTGCGCACTCCGTTTTTCTTGATGTCAGCCTGCAAGTTGTTTGCATCACTATATCATAGAGCTGCGCACTCTGTTTTTCTTGACGTCGGCCCTGCATGTTGTTTGCATCACTATATTATAGAGCTGCGCACTCCGTTTTTCTTGACGTCAGCCCTGCACGTTGTTTGCATCACTATATTATAGAGCTGCGCACTCCGTTTTTCTTGACGTCAGCCCTGCACGTTGTTTGCATCACTATATTATAGAGCTGCGCACTCCGTTTTTCTCAATGTCAGCCCTGCATGTTGTATGCGTCACTGTGTTAAAGAGTTGCGCACTCCATTTTTTTTCGTGCAGTCAAACGCTCATAGAAACACCCACACCCATAGCCACAGCCATTTCACAACACAAAACACAAGCAGCCATACATGCACCTGCATGCACATATCATGAACACAGATATTCACATTCGCAATTGAAGGTGCCTCACACAACCAACACACACAGTCTTAAATGCAAGTACGCAAGCACTCACATTCATAACATGCCTACCTGTATGCCCCTGGCTTAACATAGGAAATAACAACCATACACTATACACTCATTAGATGCCAACCAGTGTGCCAAGATGCCAAGATGCCAAGATGCCAAGATGCTATGGTACCATACACTACACACTCATTAGATGCCAACCAGTGTGCCAAGATGCCAAGATGCTATGGTACCATACACTATAAATTCATTAGATGCCAACCAGTGTGCCAAGATGCCAAGATGCTATGGTACCATACACTACACACTCATTAGATGCCAACCAGTGTGCCAATATGCCAAGATGCTATGGTACCATACACTATACACTCATTAGATGCCAACCAGTGTGCCAATATGCCAAGATGCTATGGTACCATACACTATACACTCACAAAGTGCCAACTGGTGTGCCCCTGGCCTCACACATTTCTATTGTTTTACACACTCACACAGTGCCTACCTGCCTGTATCCCCCTGGCCTCACACATTTCTTAATTTTTACACACTCACAAAGTGCCAACCGGTGTGCCCCTAACCTCACACATTACAATTTTATACACACACTCACACAGTGCCTACATGCATCCCTCTGGCCTCACACATTTCTATTGTTCTACACACTCACAAAGTGCCTAACTGTATCCTCCTGGCCTCACACATTTCTAAATTTTTACACACTCACAAAGTGCCAACCGGTGTGCCCCTGGCCTCACACATTTCTGTTTTTCTACACACTCACAAAGTGCCTACCTGCCTGTATCCCTCTGGCCTCACACATTTTTATTGTTTTACACACTCACAAAGTGCCTACATGTAAACCTTTGGCCTCACACATTTCAATTGTTTTACACACTCACAAAGTGCCTACCTATATCCCTCTGGCCTCACACAGCTCTATTTTTCTACACACTCACAAAGTGCCTACCTGTATCCCCCTGGCCTTACACAGCTCACGCACAGCAGCCTGCTCCTTTACCAGCAGCGATCTGATCTCATGGGCCATTATCGCGCTGGCCAAAGGGCGATGGCTCGCCAAGTACTGCGTGCCTGCGTTGATTATTACAGAAGGGGTGCATGATTGTAGGTATGTCGAGAAGTAGGCTCATGAGTGCATGAGTTTTCATGGGCTGCGATCGGGCTGGCTAAAGGGCGGTGGCTTGACAGGTACTGCGCGCCTTTAGGGGGGGTATTTGTGTGTGAGTGAGTGAGTGAGTGTGTGTGTATGTGTGTATGTGTGTGTGTGTGTGTGTGTGTGCGTGTGTGCACGCGCGCAGCAACGTGGGTAGGTGACAGTGATTTGTACAAAGATGCACACGCTCAGAGGACTTCTAGGCTGCATGCTTTGATTTTTTGCATGCCACTTGCAAGGCATGCGTGAGAGAAAAACGCGGGTGAGGGAGGTAAAAGGAAAAAGCAAGAGAAACAAGGTTTGTAGGTTTTCAGATAATATAAAAAGCAGTGAAAACCACTTATGCAGTGAAAACCGCTCATGCAGTGAAAACCGCTAATGCAGTGAAAAGTGCTCATGCAGTGAAAACTGCTTATGCAGTGAAACTGCTCATGCAGTGAAAACCACTCATGCAGTGAAAACTGCTCATGCAGTGAAAAGTGCTCATGCAGTGAAAACCGCTCATGCAGTGAAAACAGCTCATGCAGTGAAAACTGCTCATGCAGTGAAAAGTGCTCATGCAGTGAAAACCGCTCATGCAGTGAAAACTGCTCATGCAGTGAAAACCACTCCCCACATTAATCAAGGAAAAGAAGCCACTTTGGTTCCGGGAACCGTAAAACTCCTCTACCGATAGAAAAAAGAAGACCAATGGAGAATAGGAGGGTTGCAGGCTTGACCTGAAACCGGCTCCTGATGAGAGACGATATTAGTACTGAAAAGGTGCTCAAATAAGGCTCCACATAAGCTAGATCATAGATGAGGCATTAGCTCCATGATCTGTGAACACAGCCATTACATATATATTCAAAGCCCAACAATCAAGACAATAAAAAATGCTGCTAGCTGCACGCTGTGTGCACAGAGTCATTGAATTATGTTTCATGCGTTAATTATGTATAGCGTATACTATGTTACTAGAATCATTACACTATGTTGCTAGCTGCACGCTGTGTGCACAGAGTCATCACGGATGAACATGCAAGCACCTGTGCTGAAACAAACCAGTACTGTTGCAGTACGGGTTTCCAGAGTGCAGTACACAGTCACAGAGCAGTGCTGTTGCAGTACGGAGTCACAACATATTTGAATCTGTAAGCATGAGAGTCTCACACTTAACCTGCAAGCGCCTGTGCTGAAACAAAGCAGCGTCATGGGCTGTTGCAGTACGGAGTCACAACAGATATGAATCTGTAAGCATAAGAGTCTCACACTGAACCTGCAAGCGCCTGTGCTGAAACAAAGCAGTGCTGTTGCAGTAGGAGTCACAAGCAACACATGAATATATAAGCATGAGAGTCTCACACTGAACCTGCAAGCGCCTGTGCTGAAACAAACTAGCGCCATGGGCCATGGCAGTGCAAAGTTCCATCTCTTTTGCAGTGCAGAGTTCCATTTCTTTTGCAGTGCAGAGTTTCCAGAGGGGGCTGACTGAGCCAAAAAAAAGGGTCTTTTTAAAATGTGAATTGAGCACGTGCGCCCTAAGTTGCTATGTTTAAGCTTAGCACCCAGAGGCAGGCGTGCGCTGAATTTT
>Ga0307942_1001715_pt1 | contig 17669 bp, 16 predicted proteins | sample OrgLakmetagen175_FD_201846 | JGI IMG/M metagenome (GOLD analysis project Ga0307942, IMG submission 201846) | Saline water microbial communities from Organic Lake, Antarctica - #175 | ecosystem: Environmental > Aquatic > Non-marine Saline and Alkaline > Saline | place: Antarctica: Organic Lake... | reverse complement strand
CAGACGGCCTGCCTCTGTAACACACAGCTATGTAAAGAAGTTCCAGCTTGCATACACACAGACGGCCTGCCTCTGTAACACACAGCTATGTAAAGAAGTTCCAGCTTGCATACACACAGATGGCCTGCCTCTGTAACACACAGCTATGTAAAGAAGTTCCAGCTTGCATACACACAGACGGCCTGCCTCTGTAACACACAGCTATGTAAAGAAGTTCCAGCTTGCATACACACAGACGGCCTGCCTCTGTAACACACAGCTATGTAAAGAAGTTCCAGCTTGCATACACACAGACGGCCTGCCTCTCAACACACGCCACGGTGGCTGCAACGCAAACCTTCCTCCCACCTTGTTCTGTGTGGGAGACTGCGGCTCTAATGACGCAGAGAGGTCAGGGTAAGGCTCAGGGCTCTCCTGAACATGTGTGTGTTTGTTCGCTCGTTTGTGTGTGCTGTTATTTGTGCGTGTCTGTACTTATATGTGTACCTATACCTGCAAGTGTGTGCTTGTGTGTGCGTGTGTGTACGTGTACGCTCATGTGCATGTTTCTGTGCACACGTGTGTGTGTGCGTGTGTGTACGTGTACGCTTATGTGCATGTTTATGTGCACACGTATGTGTGTGTGCGCGTGTGCATTTATGCACATTGAAGGCCTATTTGGCAAGTGCAATGTAAGCACATAATGTTTGAAGAAGAGATCACAGACTCGCCCACCAACTAGTCCAGTACCTGGAAAAATAACGAGCTGTAGCATATAGTCAACCTGCACACCATCAACCTGCACACTCCTGTTGTCTTTGCACATACTGCTAATACATGCAGAGCCATAAGCATGCACACCATCAACCTGCACACCATCAACCTGCACACCATCAACCTGCACACCTGTTGTCTTTGCACATACTGCTTATACATGCAGAGCCATTAGCATGCACACCATCAACCTGCACACCACCAACCTGCACACCATCAACCTGCACACCATCAACCTGCACACCTGTTGTCTTTGCACATACTGCTTATACATGCAGAGGCATAAGCATGCACGTATGCAGAAAGCGCACACTCCACGTCTGTGGTTTTGATTGGACCCTGTCCACTGATAGAGGGGGGGATACATAAATGCTGACGGACGCGCATGCACACTAACAGCATGCACACATACATACACACATTCACGCTTACCATCAAGCGGTCCTCAGGAAAGAGACACATGTTTGCTCACCCTTGGGCTGATCCCATTACAGGAGGGTACACACACACACAAACACAAGAAAAGAGACATGTTTGCTCACCATTGGGCCCAGCCCACTAAAGGAGGGTAGACACACACACAGACACACAGACACACAGACACACATAAACACTGAAAAGAGACACATGTTTGCTCACCATTGGGCCCAACCCACTAAAGGAGGGCACACACACACATACACACACACACACACACACAAGCACTCTGAAAAAAGACGCATTTTTGCTCACCATTGGACCCAGCCCACTAAAGGAGGGAGACTCTGAAGATGAGGTGGAGGGGCGGGAGGGCTCTTCCAGAGTGGACTCTAAAGGAGCGAGCTCTACGCAGTAGGTGCCGTCTGCAAAAGACCAAGTGAGACCAGGCGTGTGTTTTGTGTGTGCTTTGTGTGCATTGTGTGCAGTGTGTGCAGTGTGTGTGTGTGTGGGTGTGTGTGTGGGGGGGGATATGCATGTTTTTGTGCATGTGTGCGTGTTTTTATGTATGCGAATGTATGTATGCATGTGCGTATGTGCGTATGTGCTGTGTGCGTGTTGAATTTATGCGTGTCTGTATGTGTATTATCGTGCATGCATGTGTGTGTGTGTGTGTGCGCGTGTGTGTGTGCAAGGATCCCCTTACTGCTCCCTTGGTCTGATAAGCCCCAAGCAACTGGCCACGCATGCACACACAAACATACACATTTTGCGTCACATAATTATGCGTCACATAAGATGCTTTCACAAACATCACCCACATTCGCACCCACACCCGCACCCACACCCACACCCACACCCACCAGCTGGATTGTACTCGCCCACAGTCAGAAAGTCAAACAGCTGGTAGGAAACTAAAGAGGGGGTCGGCTGCAGATCTGTGTGTGTACATTGAGAACGTGAAAAGAAGGTCAAAGCTGGAGAGTTCATTCAAAGCCTCACCTCATGCATTTCGTCCCCGCTGCTTAACCCCCCACCATCACACACAAGCATTGATGGCCCACCATCACACCATCACACACCTGCATTGATGGGCACACCTGCATCAATGGCCCACAACTGATGCATCGATGGCCCACAACTGATGCATCGATGGCCCACAACCGATGCATCGATGGCCCACAACTGATGCATCGATGGGCCACAACTGATGCATCGATGGCCCACAACTGATGCATCGATGGGCACTGATGCATCGATGGCCCACAACTGATGCATTGATGGCCCACAACTGATGCATCGATGGCCCACAACTGAGCACACATGCATCGATGGCCCGCAACTGCCCCCCCGTCTCATCCCAATTTGCGTTAAGCACAACAATGGATCAGGATATAATTACACCTGTAGTGATGTCTATAAATTATACCTGTAGTGATGTCCACATCACAGGATATAAGTTATACCTGTAGTGATGTCCACATCAATACGTAACCACATCTACACACATGCACACACACATATACACACTCACCTGCATCTACAGCCCACAAACGCAGGGCACCACTCCCCTCCTCTTGCAGGGTAACAAAATCAATGCCCACATGCCCAATCACACCAGCCTGGTAGCTAGCATTACCTGCATGTGTGTGTATGTGTGTGTGTGCGTGCGTGCGGGCGCATGTGTGAGTGTAAGAGTGTGTATCTCTGTCTAAAATGTGTGTGTGTTTGAGTGTGTTATGTGTGTGCACCAGCCTGGCAGCTTGTATTACCTGCATGTGTGTATATGTAAGTTAACAGCCTGTATATGTGTGCATGTAAATGCACACTTCTCTTTGCGTTCTGATGTTTGTTATGTTACTGCATGCGTGTGTATGTAAATGCACACTTCTCTTTGCGTTCTGGCGTTTGTTATGTTACTGCATGCGTGTGTGCTCCTTAGCTCTTATCACAGCCAAGACGGTGCTTGCACGCATTCAACGTATTTTGACATTGTTTGGCGTCATGGCTGCACTTTCAAGAGAACCTGGGTGTGCCCATCAAGCAGAATTGAGGTGGACTGCAACAACACACCTCCACTCGTGCTGTGTGTACCTATGCGTGTACGGCAGGCCACATACACATACACAAACGCACACACACACACACATTTGCACTTACGGTTGTGTGGCATTGAAACACACACACATACATAGCTGACCCGGCTCTGTCTTCTACCTACCAGTTCCAAAACCTACCAGTTCCAAAACACACGTGCATACTTGCTTGTGCCCAACTTCAATCACGTGCACACACGCACACACACACACACACGCGCGAGCACATGCACATACACACCTATGCTTGTTGCAGCATTTAGGAGCGCCTTGTGGGGTACAGAGGATTGTGGGAAAGTGTTGCCCACGGCCCTACGTGTACACACACACAGGAGACGTCATTGTCAAGGTTGTTGCCAAAGCATGGGTGTGAGTGGTGAAATGTGTGTGTGCGTGTGCGTGTGTGTGCGTATGCGTGTGTGTGCGTGTGTGTGTGCGTGTGCGTGTGTGTGTGCGTGTGCGTGTGTATGTGTGTGTGTATGTGTGTTTGTGTGTGTGTGTGTGTGTGTGTGTGTGTGTGTGTGTGTGTGTGTGATCAAAGAATTTCAGCGGCGCAAAATGAGTGGCACACATGATTGAGAGAGCGAGGGACGTAGAGTACCAGCCCTCAATTCCCTGCACACACACAGGGGTTTGTTTGCATGGGCATGAATGGTGACTGAACAAAAGCACATGAAAGCAGGCTTCATTGGTGTAGGTGCCGCCCTTTGTCCCATCAACGAGGGCCTTGCTGCTGGGAGCTGGCCCTGGGCTGCGTGAGCTATGGAGTTCACCATCATGTACATGCATTCTTAAACGTACGTGTGAGCGCTTGCTTGTGAAGGCATGTACGAAAAGGACGCAGAAGGTGTGTACGATATGTACGGCAAGCGGGCATAAGGTTTATGTAGAAAAGGGCGCGAGCGCTAGAGTGGAAATGTGAGCAGGGGGGGATAGGAAAAGATTCCCTGACAGCTAGACCCAGGAAGAAAGCCAATACCCGTACAAGTAAAACTGGCCAGATCCGTACGTTTCCCCTACATTTCCACTGTACATCTCCACTGTACACAACTGTATCCTAGAAAGATTCTTCATGCTGTCGTGGTTCAAACGATTGTGGTGCACAGCGCACGTACGAGCGTGTGGTTTGATAAGCACAGTGCTAGGCTCCCCACGCGTGGGTAGACCTTTGAATGATGATGATGTCACCACTTAGATCAGTTTGCGCTCAGGTAGAACAAACACACGCACACACACCTGTATGGCTGTGTGAAGATGCGCTCGTGTGTGGAGAGCAGCGCCACTTTGCCTTGCGGATCCACAAAGATATTGACCTGAGGGGAGCCCACCACCTGAGTGTGAAAAGAGTGAGCCAGGGTGTGCGCACGTGCTTGTGTGTGTGTGCGCACGTGTTTGTGTGTGTGTGTGTGATTGTTGTGTGCATTTGTGTGTGCTTGCATGCATGTGTGCGCCTTTGTACATGTGTACGTGTGTGCCACTTGGGAGTACAGCAATGTGGATATGAGCAATAGAGCCACTGCTGGCTTTTGCAGTACACAATGAAAAGATGACGTGAGTGACACAGCAAAGGTGCGTGGTTGTGCGTGTGTACGTGTGTGGAGCCACTGCTGGCTTTGGCAGTACACGATGAAAATATGACGTGAGTGACACAGCAAAGGTGTGTATGTGCGTATGTGTGTATGTGTTTACGTGTATGTGTATATGTGTGTATGTGTGTACGTGTGTACGCGTGTATGTGTGTACGTATGTATGTGTGTACGTGTGTATGTGTGTATGTGTGTATGTGTGTACGTGTGTACGTGTGTATGTGTGGATGTGTTTACGTGTGTATGTGCGTATGTGTGTATGTGTGCATGTGTGTACGTGTGTATGTGTGTATGTGTGTATGTGTGTAGTTGTGTATGTGTGTATGTGTGTATGTGTGGACGTGTGTATGCGTGTTTGTGTGCATGTGTTTATGTGTGTATGTGTGTATGTGTATATGTGTGTATGTGTGTATGTGTGTATGTGTGTAGTTGTGTACGTGTGTATGTGTGTATGTGTGTAGTTGTATACGTGTGTATGTGTGTACGTATGTATGTGTGTACGTGTGTATGTATGTATGTGTGTATGTGTGTATGTGTGTACGTGTGTATGTGTGTATGTGTTTACGTGTGTATGTGTGTATGTGTGGATGTGTGCATGTGTTTACGTGTGTATGTGTGTACGTGTGTGATACTTGCAGGGAGCATTAACTCATGGTTATCCCAAGGTGCGGGGTAAGTCTCCTTTCCCTTTTAAGAACTTTGGTTACAGTCTGAACCTGTTACAACTAATTATTGCCTTTATTTCTGCTCTCACTTGCGCAGGACAAGCCCCCCTTGCTGTCCCATAAAAGCACAAACTGTGACATTGTTCTTGAGAAACTGTCAAAACCCTCTATTGCTATGCTCACTTGCGCAGGACAAGCCTCCACCACTCCTCCTCGCACGGCAAAGGCGTTCATGAAGTCGTGGTAGTTAGGGTACACCTGGCGTGTGTATGTATGTGTGTGTGTGAGTACGTGCGTGTGCTCTGCCTGTCTGTCTGTCTGTCTGTCTGTCTGTCTGTCTGTCTGTCTGTCTGTCTGTCTGCACATATGTGCACATGTATGAATGTGTATATGTTTGGGGGTGTATGACTATGCTGTGCATTAAGAGAGTTCTCTCTCTGTCTCTCTCTCTCTGTCTCTCTCTCTCTCTCTCTCTCTCTCTCTCTCTCTCTCTCCTTTTCTGTCACATAAATTGTCAAATACACGCATCTACACATACATACTCACAAACTTACTCAGACACACACACACTCACTCACACACACCTCGCGAGCTGCAACATGGAGCTTCTTTGGCAGCTGCATGCGCAGCAGCTCGTTCAGGCGGTACACTGCAACAAGCTGCATCTCCGTCAACGGTATGCTGGGGTCAACCTGTGTGTATGTATAGGAATGTGCTTGTGCTTGTGTGCGCATGTGTGTGTATGCATGCTTGAGTCTGTTTGCCTTCGCCCTGGTTCTTCTTGGAGATTCTCCATCCCTCTCATTCGCGTGCGTTTCTGCATGCCACTCAAACTCAGATGGTGTGCGTGCACACAAGCTTTTTGTCTTGCCCTTGTAGGTGGTCATCAATGCTCCTCTGACATCGTGCATGTGTGTGTGTCCGTGTTTGTGTGTGTGTGTGTGTGCGCGTATGTGCGTATATGTGTTTGGGTGTGTTTGGGTGTGTGCGTGTGTGTGCGTGTGTGTGGATGTGTGTGTGTGTGTGGATTGTTTGTGTGTTTGCGTGAACGTGAGTATACACACTCGCCTTAGGCCACATCCACCCACCTGTGGGCACCTGTGCTCCTCCACCATGCAGTATGTGTGTACGCAAGCGTGTGTGTGTGTATGTGTGTGTGCGTGTGTGAGTGTGGCAGTGCATTTGTCCTTAGCCACATCCACCTACCTGTGGGCACCCGTGCTCCTCCACCACTGTTCGCTCCAGCACGTCAGCTGCCCCTTGAATGGCCAGTGTGCTCACGCATGCATGACCACACCCCATGATTTCGTCGTCCACTTTGAACAGCCACTTGGAGACCCAGGGGCTGCGCACCATCGCCTCTGCCAGCTGTGTGTGTACGTGTGCATGTGCGTGTAAATTTATCGCGCGCATGTGTACTTGTGTGCATGTGCGTGTACGTACGTGCGTATGTGCATGTGTGTGTGTGTCTTGCGTGTGCACACCTGCTTGGTTACGCTTCTTTGCTTGGTTACGCTTCTTTGCACATACATGCATGCATAAGCATGTCAGAAGACCTGTGCAAATCCAGTTGCAGAGGAAGTGCACAGCTGGCAGCAAAGCACTGTGCCACGCCGAGCATCACACACCCTTGATGGTGGCCAAAGTGTGCCAGAAAAGAGCGGTGTGCAGCATGTCAGCACGTCAACGCAGCAAGGTTACAGGCGCTGACAATTTAACAAGAACGAATACAGATGTACTGCAATTAAATCTAAACAAGATCAAACACAGATGTACTACAATTAGATCTAAACAAAAACGAACACAGATGTACTATAATTAATTAATTCTAAACAAAATCAAACACAGATGTACTACAATTAGATCTAAACAAGAACGAACACAGATGTATTATAATTAATTCTAAACAAGAATAAACACAGATGTACTACAATTAAAATTAAACAAGAACGAACACAGATGTACTACAATTAATTCTAAACAAGAACGAACACAGATGTACTACAATTAAATCTAAACAAGAACGAACACAGACATACTAATTAAATTGAAACAAAAATAAACACAGATGTACTTAAATTAAATCTAAGCAAGAACGAACACAGATGTACTACAATTGACTCAATCACACGTACAAGTGCACATTTGACACATTTGACACTTGGCTTCTAACATGCACACACGTGCACAAAAACATGCACACACGTGTACAAAAACATGCACACATACAAAACACATATCCGTACACACACTCACATACACACATGAGAACACAGACCTGCAAAAGGACCCTAGCTTCGTCTTCCTCAAACTGTGTCTGTGTCCGAGGTCCAACAGGGGGCGCACTCTGCAAACGAATTGCGCAGTACAGACAAATGCGTGAATGATGAAATGCGTGAGAAGAAAGGGGGAAAGACGCGGGAGAGCTGTCAATGTGTGCTCTGCATGCAAATTGCAGTAAAGGAAGAGGGATGCCAGATGTTCTTAATGTGCACTTGTGCAGGTGGCAGGGCTAGACAAGTGTGGTGGTGGAATGTGTGGATTGAACGGAAAGACGCAAAGGGTAGTCAAGATGCATGCAGATAGCAGTAGAAGAGTAGCATGCTAGCTGTCTTCTGAGATGTGTGCAGATGGCAGTAGAAAGGGATGGTCGCAAGCTGTCACTTAGCACATCACATAGCACATGCAGATTTCAGGAGAAACAAGTTACCAAGCTGGGGCTCAGGCTCGCACGTGTACACGGGTCCGTAATTCTTAGTACGCGCACTCAGCTATCTGGTGTAGGCCTTTACTACGACAGCTACAGGACGTGATTGATGGAGAGCGGCACAGCGTTTGTTTTAACAAGGAAGACTGCAGGGACAGTCTGCGCGTAGGCTGGTCCAGAGCACATGCAAGCAAGGTCGAGTGTGAGGATAGCAGAGAGCAGGATGCAGGCACGGGGAGCAGTGCGTGATGAGAAGATACGGCTGTATGTTTAATACCAATTCTCCTCAGCACTAGATGCTGATTGCACACCCATCCTCACGGTGCAGCAGATTGTAAAAGTCGTAGGGAGGGAAATGTCAGGGAGAACAGCAGGATAGGGAAACGTAGGAGGTTGTGGTAAAGAGAAAACACGGGCGCACACACGATCACACACAGAACTTACACAACACACACTCGTGCATCCAAAGCATGTATGTTTGAACGGACACACACACACCCACACAAGCACACCCACACCCACACCCACACACCCACACCCACACACACACCCACACACAAACAAGCACACGCGCCCACCCACCTCATGCACTACTATCTCCCCTGTGGCGGTGACTTGGTACTCTGTATTGGGACGAAGTGGGCGTGCTCCGTTTGGACCTATAGGCTGAGGGGGAGGGGGCACACATGCCCGAGGAAGGACGTGCAGGCCAGGGGCCACGTTCACACCAGCAGAGCGGAACAGGGTGCGCACGGAGGACTTGCAAGCAAGTGGCCTGCGAGTGTGAATGCAGGTTGACTTGCCTATGTGTGTGTGTGCGTGCGTGCGTGTCCGTGTGTGTGTGTGTGTGTGTGTGTGTGCGCATGTGTGTGTGTGTGACTGAGTGTGCGTGTGTGCATGTATACGTGCGTGCATGTGTGTGCATCAGTGTTGTAAATTTACGGCGTCAATCAGAAATGGCACCGTAAACTACGGTGCTTAAGTGACGTCTACGTCACATAACCGTAATTAACGGTGAAATTCATACTGACGATGGGGAATCGTAAGTAACGGTGCGGCGTCAGGAATTCAGTGGCTCAGAGTGCCAACTCAAGCTCCGAATTCCCCACAAACAACATTTGCGATTTGCGATATAAATATAAAATGTCCTCCGTAATCAGGCCAAGAGGGCTCGTGTGGCCCTGTGGCCCTGAGTCAGTCGAGCCTGGCCCGGCCTGGCCAGCTGCTGACGGTTTCTTACCGTAAATTACTAATTCCTGACGGTTTCCCACCGTAAATAACTAATTCCTAACAGTTTCACACCGTAAATAACCGTAAAGCCGACCGTCAGACGTCAAAAATTAAAATCACCGTAAATTACGCCTGGTGAATAGTTTCTGACGGTCAAAACCGTAAATTACGCCTGACCATCAAATGACGGTTGACGGCGTCAACCGTAAAGTTCACAACACTGGTGTGCATGCGTGAGTTGTGTGCGCATAGAAGAGGGGTCACGAAATCAGCTGCAGAGCAAAAGCGGGTCCAATGGGGTGCTGTCAGGGTACCAAACTTGTGTGTGTGCATGTGTGTGTGTGTGTGAGCCAGGCATGGATCAGCTAGCATGGTGTAGGGGTTGTCCTGCATCGAGGGCAAGACAACTCTTATTTGTGCAAGGAGCCTTGTGCCCACAAAGTACCCACCTTGTGGTAGTAGGTGCTGGCCCCATCAGAGGAAGGCCAATCTGCGTGGCTAGGTCCACTTCCTCCTCATTCACGACTCCAGGTACAATGTAACCCATACGGCCCGCCACCGCTGCACGCACGCGGCCCAGCGCCCTGGGAGAACACGTGTATGAGAGTGTGGATGCGTGTGTGTGTGCAGGTTGTGTGTAGTTGTGTGTGTACGTGTGTGTTTGTATGCTTGTGCACTTGTACCAGCCACCATTGCATGCACACGGCTCAGCGCTCTGCGAGTGAGTTGGTGTGTTTTGTGGGCATGCATGCCCTAATTCAACGAGGCCGTTGCTGTATTAAATTTTTGCTGTATTATTTTTTCCTTTTAGGTCAAGAAGCCGGGCTTCTGAAGCCTTTTATTCCTTTAGCAGGGCAAGCCCACACGCAAATACACAGAAACACATACGACACGCATGCATTTTATAATTGGTTGATTCAGGGTTGTTCAGTTTGGGGTTCGGTCAAAAGCTCGGATTTGCAAACTTGTGCGCATTTTGACGAACCCTAACAATGCCGTTCACAAGGTATTAAAATTTTGTCAAACTTTAAGCCCTTTTCCAAACATCTGGGTCCAAAGCTGCAGCCCAAATTTGCAGGGAAAAGCCTTAGATGGCCAACAAACATTCTGATTTTTTGTGCACTTATTGATTACTGTTTTGCGCTTAGTATTGCGAGGCCTACTTTTTGCGAGGTGCCCAAATAATTAGAATAATTAGTTTGCAAGCATTTGCAAGGTCCTTCAAGTAGTTCGGAAAATTTGCGAAATTTGTGATTTTTCGGGGTGTTCCTGGGCTTCCCTTCCCTCTTCTGGGTGCCCCTGGAAGCCTGTGCTTTTGCTTCTTGTGCTGCTGCTGGAGGATGGCTGCCTGCTGCATGCAAGCACACCGTGCTCAAGGAGTTTGCACCTGAGTAGCGCAGCCTTCATGCATCTCTCCTGGAGAAGCTTGAACCCCCATAAGAGGCTGTGCATGGGTCTGCCCAAAGTCCAAATGGGGTAGGAAAGATACTTCCTGGTCAGCAGCAGGTGCTTGCAAAGCTTGCACAGGGAAATGTCAGCCGTAGAAGCTCGGCAGAACCACGTCTGCTTCTCAGGGTGCCAATCGGGCATAGTGATGATGGACGCTCCTTAAAACGACAGGGGTCCTTTGCGGAGCCCAGAATCGTCCCCGATGGAAAGTCGAACTTTTGCGAGGTTCGGAAAAACTTGATTTTTTCGGCCTGACCTATTGCGAGGGGCATCAACAATTATTCATTATTCACAAAACAGCCGCAGTGCAATCGATATAATATATTCAAGACAATATAAGCATGTTTGACCACGGAAACCAGCAAAATCCTCCATCCTCAAAATTGCACATTGAACTGCTCAAACAGTTTGAGGGTTCTAAAACGTTCACAAACTTTATCAAACCCTTGCTCCCAAAAAAACGAATTGAACAACCTGGGTTGATAATATTATACTATGTGTATTATCGTTCTGTAACATCAGAAGCTAGGAGCATGAATCAGGTGTTCTGGCAGGTGCTCGATGATGTAGGGTTTAGCTTACCAAACGTATTATTCATATTTCATAAACGTATACATCTAAACCTTTACACTTACACATCTATACATGCCCGTGTTCACGTCCCTAAGCCCCTACCTTGGTGATGCCAGCAGCTTGGCGGCAGTGCTCATGTGCCCTGGCAGGCGCTCGTGGTTCTCTGGGCACACAATGCGATATCGAGAAGCAGGGTTGTGCACGCCGCCCACCTGTGTGTGTGTGATTGCAGACATGTATGTCGATCAGGCTTGTCGAGTTGTACGGTACGGTACGATAACGGTCTGTACGGTACGCACCGTACATGTTAAATTACGGCGTACTACCTAATTGTCACACCGTACTTTACCGTAATTACGGTAAAGTACGGTATGGTGTACGGTACGGTGCCAAGCTGGCACTGCCAGTGCAAAAATGGCCTCAGAAAGGCCTCTCCACCCCAAAACCTCCCATTTTTGCTCCCCGGTGTGCTCCTCCCATGTGCTGACGCCACACAATGCTTCCCAGAACGACCCTGAGGCTGGGTTGGGGCTGCATCAGCTCGGGGGAAGGGCCCAGCGATGGCTTGCATGGACACTCAAAAGTCGGACGCAGTACTTGATTTCTGGTTAATAATTTGTGTTTTATTCATAACTAATTGTTGCAATAAGACAAGGAATGTTTTGGGCCGAAATTGGAGCCAAACGGCCAAATTACGGTCAAAATCGTGCTGTACGATGGCACCGTACTGTACGGTCGGACACCGTCTTTTCAAACAGATATACTTGCACCGTATTGTACGGCGTATTACGGTACGGTACCGTAATTACGGTCAAGAAAGCTGAAGTACGGCGTACCTCGACAAGCCTGATGTCGATGGACTTGGTTGTGTGTGCGTATTTATGCTAGTGTATGTTTGTACATGGATGCGAGGACGTGCTCAGAAGTTTGCGTTTGAGCATACGATTTGGGCACTCAATTATGCCTTTTGCTCCGAAGGTGTACAAATGCAAACAATTGTGCAGGAACTACCTGATGTGACTTGACAAAGGGCTCATGCCACTAGGTGTACAAATGCAAACAACTGTGCAGGAACTATCTGCTGCAACTTGACAAAGGGCTCATACCACTTGTACACACACCTCCAGGATTTTGTTCCAATAATTGAAAACATCTTCATCGGGAGGGTACGGCAGCACCAGCACCACCTCAACTCGAGGCTCAGCCAGATCACACAAACGTGTGAGCTGTGCGGCCTCAGCCATGAGCAGCGCATCCTGCATATAATAAACGAGTGTGTGTTGTTGCGTGTGCGGCTTCAACCTAAAGATGTGCCAGATCAGCGGGCTGTGGCAGCTGCAAGAAATGCTCACTACAGATGGGGATCAATCTTGTCTGAGGACATGCATGTGTGTGTATGCTTGTGCACATGCTGTACACGCGAGTGGCGCCTTTGTCATGGTGTCATGGTACACATGTTGTCATGGTGTCACATGGTACACACATTGAGTGTCATGGTGTGCCACGTGAGTACAGAGTGTGCTCACGTGAGTGTGTCCTAGTGGAATGGCCACTTTGCAGTGCATCTATAGGGGCTCACTGTTCCCAAAATACCACCTTCGCTAAGAAACCTTAGACCGTGCACAAGACGCAATTCCAAAGCAGTCTGCCAATCAATCGTGTCTTTTGCAAAAAATACACCTTCTGTATGAGTGCCAAGGGTTGCAGGCGGTGCAGGCTGAGGATGTGGAGCACGTACACACACAAATGCAGGCGCAACAAAAAGTGAAGAGCACACACACATACAGTTGTGCACATAACTTAAGCACGAGTGCCAAGGGTTGCAGGCGGTGCAGGCTGAACATGTAGAGCACGTAAACACACAAATGCAGGCGCAACAAAAAGTGAAGAGCACACACATTTACAGGTGTGCACGTACCTTTTGCACGAGTGCCATGGGCTGCAGGCGGTGCAGGCTGAGGATGTGCACCACAACGTGTGACTGCCTCTGGATGGAGGGCCATTGATCGTGTAGCCCCTGCAAGCAGCCACACACACATATACAGATGTATGGATCAAACTGTCATGCCTGCTTGCATCAAGTGTGGTTGATTTCATGCCTCACAGCCTAAGAGCTTGCCTTTGTATGGGAAGACATTGTTGCTCATGCAGCGCCTCCAAGCAACGCATAAACATGTCATGTAGAATTTGTGTACTACACACACATAATGTAGAATGCTTGTACAGACACGTAATGTAGAATGCTTGTACACAAAAAACTATGTAAGAGGTTGCACACACATAAAACGTACGAACATTGCATGTGCATGAAATGTAAAGTAACAAACATAACGCAGAGTGTTTCACATGGCTTCTCTGTGAAAGCAAAATCACTGGTAGGACTTATACAGAGGGCCCTTTGCACACTCTGACAGTGCAGCACACTTCACAAGTTTTCACATCCATCCCAGTACCTATACTCACTGGCACACACAAAGGCATGATCAAGTTGACCAGGAGCATGTGTATGTATTCAGTATATAATTTCAGCAGGGATCCATCCAAATAAACAGAAATTGATCATACAGAACACGCGGGAGTTTACAACAGTATACAGGGAAGTACGCCATGAAAACACCATGGAATATGCACGAAACATATGGAATTTACCAGGAGTTCTTTTTTGGAAGGCACGTTTACTTTTTGGGGTGAACACCCCTGAGGGACCACCCACCCCCTTAACCCCCCTTCCGGTGACCCCACCCGGACAAAAAGGGTACCAATCTGCTCCATTTCAAATCCTGCATCCATCCGCATACTCATCAAGACCTGAAACTGAAGTGTTGCAGAGTTATGGGGCAAAAACTGAGATACGGACGCCCATGCACATGTGACCTACCAGGCACCCCTATATAACCGGCTTGCACAGTCCCACATTGCTTCCATTTCTTCAGAATTCCACTGACTCTCTAATGCTGGCACAATCCTGTAACTTTGGGGTTAATTGCTGCTTCATTGGCTTGACTCACCCCGTGGCCTGCACCCGAGCGCGTGTGCCTCTGACTTTTGGACATGTCCACAGACCCCCCCTTTGACCCAATTCACTCAAAAAGGGTGGCAATTGACTGGGCTTGAGCTGAGGATTCTGATGATATATTTAGATTCCGTGGAAATGGCCCAGAAAAAATTGGAGACCCCCCGCAATATAACTAAAACCCCGCCGGGGACCACCCCACCCCACCCCCCCCTCCCCGATTCGACCCAAATATATATACCAATCGATTGCTCTCGACATAAGGATTTCAATATAATAATTTCAGTTGGTTTGACACGTGCCGTCCAAAAGTTATGCTTCCTGCAGCCTCCTGAATATACCATGATTATACGGAATATACGGGTCATACCATAAATGGCATATCGTAAATAGCATACTATAACATACGGAGTGTGCATATACGGTTTTTGGCCATGCAACCCTGTGACATAACAATCACCCTAATAGGTCCCTGATGTACACATCTTACCTCCCCCAAACAACTAAACAGATCAATAGTGTGCACATCTTACCTTCCCAAACAAATAAACAGAGCAATAGTGTATGCACATCTTACCTCCCCCAAACAACTAAACAGATCAATAGTGTGCACATCTTACCTTCCCCAAACAACTAAACAGATCAAAAGTGTGCACATCTTACCTCCCCCAAACAACTAAACAGATCAATAGTGTGTGCACATCTTACCTCCCCCCAAAAGTAAGCCCCATGCCCAACTGCAAGCATGCCTCACTTGCTCGTCCTCAATCACTTCTGCTGCATTTCTAAGAATGTGGCAGGTTGCTACCTACAGGCTACAGGAGTGTCTAAGCAGCTTGCTGCGTGTAAGCGTATCGCGTAGCAATTGAATAAGCACGTACATTTTTGCATCCCCTAAACCCACTCCCTTGCACACACCTGCTGCAGCCCTTGAAACGTTTCATCTCGTTGCCAGCATGCATAACGCTGAATATGCGTACTACGTGAGCGAAACATACACGTAATCACAGCCCCCTCACCCACTCCCTTGCACACACCTGCTGCAGCTCTTGAAACTTGGCAGCTCGTTGCCAGCGTGCGTGCCTCAGCCGCTGCATGAGTGTGCTGCGTAAACGATGCATACGCCAAGCTGCCTGGATCTCCATGGCAGCACGTCCTGCTTTACTGTGACGCCGCCGCACAAGCACCCCCCGCCACGCTGACTGTGCGTACAAGTATGTGTTTATACTTTTGTTTGTGTGTATGTGTGTATGTGTGTATGTGCGTGTGCGTGTGCGTGTGTGCATGTGCGCGTGCGCGCCACACCTCTGTTGCAGCACACCCTGCACTACCAGAGGGACGCCACACAGGCACCCCCAAAACTCCGACTGTGTGCACCAGTGGCTTGTGGGGCTGCAAGGGATCTTGTATTGGTACCTAATTGGGATGCCTGGACCCTAAATATTTCTGCCAAGCTTCCTTCTAGTTTGCCACAGACCTTAGGTACACCACTACCACTATCTAGCCAACACCAGTTCTACTGTAACAGAACCCCAGAGCTCCCAACAAACACCTCATGCACGCTCACTCACACAGATATGGTACACATGTGCGCACACGCACGCACGCACGCACGCAAACACACACACATCACCCAAACCTCAGACCTTAAAGGTAGGCCTTTCAGGTGCGTGTCGCCTAGGTAGTCAGGCTATAAACGTTGCACTATTCGCGACAGAAGCACCCGTCCCAAGATCAAGCTACGCACCCCATAACTGATTGGCCACCATAGACCAAACCCCATAGCATATGAGAGGAAATCGCCGCAAGTATCACACATAACACACAAACATGGCTATCACCTGAATTGTGGTCGCTGCAATGCCTTGACCCCTGTCTCCTAAGAACCGCCGTCCGGGCTGGCGCAGTAGTTCAGCGACCTCTTGGATGTTCTGTGACCATTAGGAGATATGAGAAATGTGCTTTTCAGACTTGAGCTGGAGGTGGGTATGAACACAACTGCATAGTTTGCAAAAGCTAATACCCTGTCGTTTTTCATACCTAGCTATAGACGGCTCTCAATGAAAGCATACTCAACGTTGTCTAGGTACGAATGAAAACTTGACTTTGTTCCAATTCCCGCGTGCGCGCGCGCACACACACACACACACACACATGCAGCAGCTGCTTGTCACAAGCAGCACACACTTTGCTAGTCTGACTGCATGCACAAACACCCTGCATTGCTACTCTCTGTACCTCGTTGCAAACTGCTACCAGCAAGCACTGACACAGCGTTTAACAACATTCAACGGCACGTGCCCATACCTGCACGCACACCAGCAAGTCCTAAAACAGCGTTTAACAGCATTCAACGGCACGTGCCCCTACCTGCACGCACACCAGCAAGTCTTGCATGTGCGGCTGCAGCCCTGCTGCGATGATCCCATGCGCCAAGTCAGCTAGGCTCTTGCCGTCCACAACCGCCAAGGGGATGGCATACTGTGTGTTTGGTCATGGGTATGTACCATATACCGTACACATGGGTGTGCGTGCGTGAAGGTGCGCATGTGCGCATGCGTGAGTGTGAGTGTGAATGTGTGCTGTGTGCATGAATGTGACATGCAGCTGCGTGGAAAACTGACCAAGGCCACAGTTCTAACACACAGGCACAAAAACGCACATGCATACACACAAAACACACAAATAACAACAGACAGGTGAATGATACGCTGCCATCCCCACTGTTTCCGATCTGCTTGCACACCACCTTTTCCTACTTAAACCAGAACAAGGCCACCTCTGCAGCGCAACCATGCAACGTTTGACCTGAGTGGCCCATCACAGACTGACCACTGTTCCAATCTGCTTGCACACCTCTGCTTGCACACCGCCTTTTGCTTTACGATCAAGTGCAAGACGACCTATGCAGTGCTCCCACTTTGCTGCACAGTCTAGGTGGCTCCTCACGTACTGAACACTCCTCCCCACCTGCTTGCACACCGTCTCTAGCTGTTTGATCAGGAGCGATATCACGTCCCACAAGGGCAGATAGGTCCTGGTGTAACTGACAAATTCGGGAGTGTTTTCAAGCGCGGCTCCCTGCGTGGTCAAAAGAAAACAGTGCATTAGAGAAAAAGAGAGAGAGAGAGAGAGAGAGAGAGAGAGAGAGAGAGAGGGAGAGGGAGAGGGAGAGAGAGA
>Ga0307942_1001714_pt1 | contig 17669 bp, 16 predicted proteins | sample OrgLakmetagen175_FD_201846 | JGI IMG/M metagenome (GOLD analysis project Ga0307942, IMG submission 201846) | Saline water microbial communities from Organic Lake, Antarctica - #175 | ecosystem: Environmental > Aquatic > Non-marine Saline and Alkaline > Saline | place: Antarctica: Organic Lake... | reverse complement strand
CCCATTAACACAACCAACCACCCACACATTTATACACACACACACCTAAAAAGCTTCCCTCTCGGGACACCCCCTTGGCCAGTCACATGGGCCTCTTCAGCAGCACTCTGAGTGAGCACTCGGCCTGAGGGGTCCCACATCACAGTCAGACCACCACTGATGATTTGAGGCACCTGTTTGTGAGCGAGCAAGCAACACACACGCTTACACGCTTACGGCAAAAATCCCAAAGAGACATGCGTGAATCAATCACTGCAAGCGTGAATCAATCACTGCAAGCGTGAATCAATCACTGCATGCGTAGCGTGAATCAATCAGTGCAAGCGTGAATCAATCACTGCAAGCGTGAATCAATCACTGCAAGCGTGAATCAATCACTGCAAGCGTGAATCAATCACTGCATGCGTAGCTTGAATCAATCACTGCATGCGTGAATCAATTAGTGCAAGCGTGAATCAATCACTGCATGCGTAGCTTGAATCAATCAGTGCAAGCGTGAATCAATCATTGCAAGCGTGAATCAATCACTGCAAGCGTGAATCAATCACTGCATGCGTAACTTGAATCAATCACTGCATGCGTGAATCAATAAGTGCAAGCGTGAATCAATCACTGCATGCGTAGCTTGAATCAATCAATGCAAGCGTGAACCAATCACTGCAAGCGTGAATCAATCACTGCAAGCGTGAATCAATCACTGTAAGCGTGAATCAATCACTGTAAGCGTGAATCAATCACTGCAAGCGTGAATCAATCACTGCATGCGTAGCTTGAATCAATCACTGCATGCGTGAATCAATTAGTGCAAGCGTGAATCAATCACTGCATGCGTAGCTTGAATCAATCAATGCAAGCGTGAATCAATCACTGCAAGCGTGAATCAATCACTGCAAGCGTGAATCAATCACTGCATGCGTAACTTGAATCAATCACTGCATGCGTGAATCAATTAGTGCAAGCGTGAATCAATCACTGCATGCGTAGCTTGAATCAATCAATGCAAGCGTGAATCAATCACTGCATGCGTGAATCAATCACTGCAAGCGTGAATCAATCACTGCAAGCGTGAATCAATCACTGCATGCGTAGTGTGAATCAATCAGTGCAAGCGTGAATCAATCACTGCAAGCGTGAATCAATCACTGCAAGCGTGAATCACTGCAAGCGTGAATCAATCACTGCATGCGTAGCTTGAATCAATCACTGCATGCGTGAATCAATTAGTGCAAGCGTGAATCAATCACTGCATGCGTAGCTTGAATCAATCACTGCAAGCGTGAATCAATCACTGCAAGCGTGAATCAATCACTGCAAGCGTGAATCAATCACTGCATGCGTAGCTTAAATCAATCACTGCATGCGTGAATCAATTAGTGCAAGCGTGAATCAATCACTGCATGCGTAGCTTGAGTCAATCAATGCAAGCGTGAATCAATCACTGCAAGCGTGAATCAATCACTGCAAGCGTGAATCAATCACTGCAAGCGTGAATCAATCACTGCATGCGTAGCTTGAATCAATCACTGCATGCGTGAATCAATTAGTGCAAGCGTGAATCAATCACTGCATGCGTAGCTTGAATCAATCAATGCAAGCGTGAATCAATCACTGCAAGCGTGAATCAATCACTGCAAGCGTAAATCAATCACTGCAAGCGTGAATCAATCACTGCAAGCGTGAATCAATCACTGCATGCGTAGCTTGAATCAATCACTGCATGCGTGAATCAATTAGTGCAAGCGTGAATCAATCACTGCATGCGTAGCTTGAATCAATCAATGCAAGCGTGAATCAATCAATGCAAGCGTGAATCAATCACTGCATGCGTGAATCAATCACTGCAAGAGTGAATCAATCACTGCAAGCGTGAATCAATCACTGCAAGTGTGAATCAATCAGTGCATGCGTGAATCAATCATTGCAAGCGTGAATCAATCACTGCATGGGTAGCCTGAATCGATCAGTGCATGCGTGAATCAATCACTGCAAGAGTGAATCAATCAGAGAATGCATGAATCAATCACTGCATGCGTGAATCAATCAGTGCAAGAGTGAATCAATAACTGCAAGCGTGAATCAATTACTGCAAGCGTGAATCAATCACTGCATGCGTGAATCAATTAGTGCAAGCGTGAATCAATCACTGCATGCGTAGCTTGAATCAATCAATGCAAGCGTGAATCAATCACTGCATGCGTGAATCAATCACTGCAAGAGTGAATCAATCACTGCAAGCGTGAATCAATCACTGCAAGCGTGAATCAATCAGTGCATGCGTGAATCAATCATTGCAAGCGTGAATCAATCACTGCATGGGTAGCCTGAATCAATCAGTGCATGCGTGAATCAATCACTGTAAGAGTGAATCAATCAGTGAATGCATGAATCAATCACTGCATGCGTGAATCAATCAGTGCATGCGTGAATCAATCAGTGCATGGGTAGCCTGAATCAATCAGTGCATGGGTAGCCTGCGTTGAAGCAAGTCAGCACAGCTTGTAATTAAAACAAGTTGGCATACGGCTTAAATGGAAAAGGGATGTGTGTTTGATCGCATCTGGCTTGCCTCGTTGAAGTAAGTTGGCACGTAGCCTTTGTTGCTTGTAGGCGATCTAACAGAGATCAAGGCACCTGCTTTTAATTAATACTAATCCGTACTAATGCCATTGACAGGCAAGCACCAGCCTCAGTACACTTGTGTGTGTCTCAATTTTCGTTTGGGTAACTGGTTACCTCCAAAGCAATAATGACCACAATTTGCGAGCGTACGAATAATCAGAGGCTGCTTATGGAGTCGGTTGCAAAACAGTTAAAATTTGTAAGCAAGCAAACAATGTTATAAATTGCGTAGGAGCACGCAATATGCACCTGTAAGCGTTATGACACGAACATTTTTTTGGATTTAAGGCCTGCTCAGATAAACCAGTTGATACAAAGGTGCCATAATGTGCATACTATAATGTGACCGCTTATGAAGGCGGTTTGCAAAGTAGTTCCTGTAAGTGAGCACACAAAATGCACCTGCAAACGTGTCAAGACGCGTACATGGTTAAGGATGTATGTGTAGATAACCCTACATTAGATAAACCTGCGTAGATAAACCAGTTGACGCAAAAGTGCCACCGATGAGGATCCAAATTACGGTGCCCACATAATTCAGTGTCACAGAGATTTCGAATAGCTAGTCGTGTCACTTACGAAGGAGCGAAGGTGCAATTGACGCAAAGGTGCAATGCCCACCGATCAAAAATACACTTTGGTGGGGGAGACTCACGGCACATCGGGCCGATGTGTCTCCTTTTCCTTGATTGATGCAGGGAGCATTTTGCTGCCTACGTAGTTTTTTTCTTTTCTTTTACATTAAACAACAATGCATTGCCCTGTACCGCAAGCGTGATGCACGATCACACACTTTTGTAACCACATTGGTTACACCCACCGTGGATAACGGCATTGCTTATATACAATGCCTACGCGCACATCGTTTATATGCTGCTTATATATTGCTTACGCACACATTCAAAATGACAGCGCACCTCTGTGAGTGCAAACGCGCCACACAGCCCAGCTCCGTGAATGGGTGCCCTTCCAGGCAAATGATAACAGTCACTGCTGCTGCTGCTTGAAGTACCCGCAGTGGTTGGAGCTGCGGTATTTATATTCGCACGAGGAAATTCCAGTGTATTTATAAAGTAAGCAATGCGTTGACGCTCACTGGTGCGGTGTGCACTTCCAGCGACTACAAAATAATTGATGTGACGATTTAAATTAGTGATATGAGGTCAGCCAAAACAAGGTAAGTTACTTAGACCTGGGAGGTTGCATACCTGTTGAAGTGACACCGCCACCACCACCTGCCCCGTTTATGAGTGTGCACAACTCTTCTACTGAGGCGGCCGACCCAGGTAGGACAGCACACAAAGCAGGCCCTGTGTGTACACGTGTGTGTTTGCATGTGTATGATGTGTGCATGTGTGTGCATGTGTGTGTGCGTGCGTGTGTATGTATGCGAGCGTGTGTGTGTGTGTGTGTGTGTGTGTGTGTGTGTGTGTGTGTGTGTGTGTGTGTGTGTGTGTATGTGTGTGTGTGTGTGTGTGTTTGTATGTGTGTGTGTGTGTGTGTATGTGTGTGTGCATGCGTGTGTATGTATGTGTGTGTGTGTTTGTGTGTGTGTTTGTGCGTGTGTTCACGCGTGTGTGTATGTGTGTATATGAGTGTGTATATGAAAGTGTGTTTGAGTGTGCCTTTGAGGTGTGTGCGTGTGTGAGTGTGCGTGTGTGTGCATGTGTGTGTATGTGTGTATGTGTGAATTAATTTAGCTGAACACGTAGACCAACTTACAACCGCAATAGGAACAACAACACCAATTCAATGCAACTTTAAACATCAGTGCTAATGTGCTCACCCCAATTCTTCAGTAGAGGTAGAGAAAACAAGCACCTCACTGCCTGCACCACACATCTTAAAACGCACACGCCGAGTTATTCCTCCCTTATTTTTGAATTCTTTTCCTTGTTCACACCTTAAAGGCGCGAACGTCTTCCTTTTCCTCCCAATCCAAATCTTTGCTCACATCATGCGCTCGTTTTTTCCTCCCTTTTCATCGGTCATTTTGCATTTCTTTGCTCTTTTCTATTACCTTGAAAGCGCGCAAGCCCAGGGTGGAGGAGCGACTGTGAAGCGTGGTTTGCCCTAGCGTCCAGTACCAGTCCCAGTCGGCCACATCCATACACGTCAGCCAATTCCTGTTGTGAGCGACAGATGCAGATGTACAATGTCCGTTAGAAGTAACCTGTACTGAATGCCGCTGGATTTGATCAAAGTGGTTAATTTCAATCAGGGGCATTTCAATTGGGATGGGTATGATAAGAGGTAGTAGAAATCGATCAGGCCCCTTTTTCTGATTTGTCAGCGGAATGGATGTCTGCTACATGTATAAACTGCAGTATGTGGTTTGCTGCACACACGCGTGTGGCCAGATCTTGCTATTCCCCAGAACCTCTCATGTACTAACTTGGCACAAAATGTGATGCATGTAGGGTGGGCCAGAACCATATATTTATACGCATATACAGTGTTTAAACAGTATTTTGGGCAGGGAGATCACCAAATATCGTTCATATACGGTGCATATCTACGGTCATGGCCAACCCAACTCTTGCCCTCTCCCTTACACCCTCATGTCCTCAACCCTCACACCCTCAAATCCTTTCAAAATACGCACCATCAGGTCACTGAGGAAAGACAGCACGGCTGCGTGCATCATGGCTGGGGATGGAGGGGCAGCAGTCCGATCCTGCAAGTAAACAATCCCACAGCATTGGGCAAGTGCACTGATTTTTCATGACATGCACGATGCTTTGGTGCCTCATTGTTCTCTGTGTTGAAGAACAGAGCACAAGTAGGCTGTATGCCTGCACGGAACACATGAAAACTTACAAACTCTAATAAGAATCTCCACATCACAGGCGAGAACACTTCTAGTCTCTATCTGCTCATGCATATTTAGACTCACAGGTTTGAAAACTACTACTTACAATTCCACAATTGACTCTTTAACCTTCCTAAATCGTAGTGTGAAATGAACTGCGCAGAACAAATAGAGCCCTTGCCGTTGTGAACACACCTTTCCTTCAAATCCCAGTGCTGCACGAATCGCAGGAGCTGAGAGACAAGGGAGAGCTGCAGATAGATCAGTATCCACCTGAGTTGTATTGCAAATTGCGCGAGAAAGTGAGAGGTGGACGCGGCCCACACACTATGAATACCCTGTTATTACTGCAAGGTTTGCCAAGGGGACGCAGAGCATGCAAGCATCATGACTAGCACATACACATTATCTCACACATCAAACGGAACAGAGAATGCAGGCTACCACACCCATACAAGCATACTGAGATACTGAGACCTGCTGCATACGCCTAAAGTTTCAGCATTGTTGTGAGGTACCGCAGGACGACATAGAATTAGTCACACTGTCACATCCATTCCTAAGAAATGCACCTGCGGTGTAATTCTGAGGATGCTTACGCCTAGAGAATCAGCAGTGCTGTGAGATAGCACAGGAGGACTGCAATTAGATAGACTCCAACACTCACACTTATTCAGCACACCTGTTGCCTGTATCTGAGGCTGCATACACCCAGAGCACACTTATTCAGCACACCTGTTGCCTGTATCTGAGGCTGCGTACGCCCAGAGCTTCAGCAGTGTTGTGAGGAAGTGCAGGATGCACTAAGCGCACTGTTTCACTGGCCAGCCTGAAAAAGCAATACACACGACAAATTACATAGTTAGCATCGTTGGACTTTGAAACATAATTATTACGACATTTTATTAACAATTTATTTATAATTATTAGGAATGGGCTTACTTTTCAGTGCCCTGAGACGAATATGATGTGGGCAGACCTGCCCTAACCCAAAACACACGTGTAGATACAGCCACGGAATGTTGCCGCGCATCAAATGCCTGTGCCTTTATGAGGACTGGTCTGTCATTGGTATGCAGGAATGCTAGAGCCCAAGATAGTTAAGGCAAGTACGCTTCCAATATTTGCGCATGGCACAAACGAGTGTGAATAGTTTGAGACCTCAAAACAGTACCCAGCTACCCAGATATTGTAACCACCCAGATTTGGTAACCCAACCCACCATATGGTAACCCACCATATGGCAACCCACCCAGGTTTGGTAACTCAACCAGATATGGTATCCCAACCAGATATGAAAACCCAATCAGATATAGTAACTAAAGTGCAGCAGGAGCAAATGGTTATCACATAAATGGTTATCACACAAACAGCAGTCTAGTCAGGCACAGCTCCTGCAGTGCAATCCCACTCACCAGTCGGCGTCGTTTAAATGCAGTGCAATCCCACTCACCAGTTGGCGTCGTTGAAATCCCACTCACCAGTCTGCGTCGTTGAAATGCAGTTCGGCAGCAGGAGCCATGACACCGCTGGCATCGGGCACCAGTACCTCTCCTTGTGGCATGTGACCTGCTTTGGATTAAAGAGGGTTGAGCTGGTAATCGAGAAGAATAACTGAAATGGGAAGCACCAGAATACAGTGTGCTCCATTATGTTGTAGGGTGCGGAACCGGTGCCTCTCCTTGGGGCGTGAGATGTCAGTTAGGAAAAAACCGTTTTTTACATGAAACGTGGATAAGCAGGTTTTAACACAGGTTGTGCGCTGTGTCACCTCTCCCTGTGGCACGTGATCTGTGACCTGTAGACAAGCAAGAGGGTATTAAGCGTATGTGTGCACTCTGGCACCTCTCCCTGTGGCACGTGATCTGTGACCTGTAGACAAGCAAGAGGGTATAAAGCATGTGTGCACTATAGCACCTCTCCCTGTGGCACGTGATCTCTGACCTGTAGACAAGCAAGAGGGTATTAAGCATATGTGTGCACTATAGCACCTCTCCCTGTGGCACGTGATCTGTGATCTGTAGGCAAGCAAGAGGGTATAAAGCATGTGTGCACTATAGCACCTCTCCCTGTGGCACGTGATCTGTGATCTGTAGGCAAGCAAGAGGGTATAAAGCATGTGTGCACTATAGTACCTCTCCCTGTGGCACGCGATCTGTGATCTGTAGGCAAGCAAGAGGGTATAAAGCATGTGTGCACTATAGCACCTCTCCCTGTGGCACGTGATCTGTGATATGTAGGCAAGCAAGAGGGTATAAAGTATGTGTGCACTATAGCACCTCTCCCTGTGGCACGTGATCTGTGATCTGTAGACAAGCAAGAGGGTATAAAGTATGTGTGCACTATAGCACCTCTCCCTGTGGCACGTGATCTGTGATCTGTAGACGAGCAAGAGGGTATAAAGTATGTGTGCACTATAGCACCTCTCCCTGTGGCACGTGATCTGTGACCTGTAGACAAGCAAGAGGGTATTAAGCATATGTGTGCACTACAGCACCTCTCCCTGTGGCACGATATCTGTGATCTGTAGGCAAGCAAGAGGGTATAAAGCATGTGTGCACTATAGCACCTCTCCCTGTGGCACGTGATCTGTGACCTGTAGACAAGCAAGAGGGTTGGAAAATACGTCAAGGCTATGAAACAGACGAACAAGAACAAGGTATGCAGCTACCTGTACAAAGTGATTGCAATGATGTCAATAAGGAGGCTCAAAGTACAGTGTGTGAATTGGGGTGAATCTGGTCTGATTTGTTTTGATTCTATTTGATTCTATTTGATTGTGTTTGCTTGTGCTTCATTCTCGTCTTGAGTATGGAGCCTGTGTTTTGCAAACAGACAAGGCTAAGCTCTTAAGCTGTGTTGAAGCACAATTATGGCAGGTGTTGTTGCGACATTGAATTGAAACGCAGGTCCTCCAACACAGATGCTTGGGGGTGAAACTTGCGCTGTGCCACAAAGAGTGCGTGCATGTGTACGTGTTTGCGTATATGCGTGCATGTGTGCGTGCGTGCACACGTGTATATGTGTGCGTGCACACGTGTTTGCATATATGTGTGCATGTGTGTGTGCGTGTGTGTATAGCACGTGTTTGCATGCTGATCAATCATTGCTATATTTATTCACTCTAATTATTTTTGTGTAGTGATACCCCTTCGCGACACGCACGACTCCAGCAACCTCTCCCCTAATGGGTTACAATCGATATTAGGTTCCATCAGTATCCATTGCCTTCCTGCTATTCAAATCGTGCTATCCAATTCTAAGAACCCAGCAGCCGCCAAAACAGGGCACCCACCTCCAAACACCTGCTGAGACTCAACGACACAATCTGCAAGCTGCAAAGCCACCCCCAGTGCCTGTGCTTCAGGAAGGGGCTGTCCGGCAGCAGCTGCTGCAATGGCTTGCAAGCCAGCTGCGTACGACGCCATGGTGAAACGCTCTGGCACGCCCAGCACACGCAGGAGCCTAAAGAAACAAAGAATGTGCAAGAGTCGGTTTGTGCATGCACAGGTGAGAGAGTATCTCGGAAAGAGGCGGCAAGGGTCCGCAAACCAGCAGAAAGCAGTTTTGCAGACACAGAATGCGCTGAAGCTTGCAGGAAGGCGACACATGGAAGGAGTAGCAGCAATTATGTAAGATTAAAAGCGTACAGACAACCTCGAGATGAATTCCTGGGTATGGAGGAGTTTTCAAGTGTGACTGCAGCAGGTACAAGGAAAGGATGCAGCGCACAACCATGCACCATCACCTGTCATGTTTCTCGAGAAAGCCGGTTGGCACAGCTAGAAGCCAAGGAGAATAATCCGCTTCAGCCCTGAATGCAGCCCTCAAGGCCGGCACAAGCCCGCAGCCAACCCTGAGTTGATAGTGGAATAGGTCGAAAGCTTTGCAGTGGAGGAGCTTTACAGTACTCGGTACCAAGGTGACTCCTTTTCCTTGATTATTGTGGGGAGTGGTTTTCACTGCCTGCGTGGTTTTTTCTTTTTCTGTTTTCTTTTTGATAATAGGCCGAAAGCTGGTATGAAGAAACTTGCTTTAGAAAGCTTTAAGATGACTCAACCAGAACATATCAGTTAGATGTGTACTTATTTGGGAGGAGCCCAACTTGCATCACATGTAAGCCTAAATTTGGCCATCCAAAGCTGGTGCTCGTACAAACAAAGTCTCAAACACCCCTTACACACAAACTGCATCCCAGCGCCTCAAAGCTGACATGAGAACCATTGACAAACACACCCACAGATGCCTTCATTTTAGCACATTAGTGCACATATGCACCACACGCACACTGCAATGTAGCGCCCACAAAGCTTGCGCAAACTCCCATACCAGCATACCAGCATACACAAACACACACACACACACACACACACTCAAATGCACGATTAATTAATAAACAAATAATCCACAAGCACACCACATACGCAAGCTTCATCCCAGCGCCAATTATGCTCACACAAGAATCACCCTAAAGCACACACACACACAGACACACACATACATACACACACACACACACACAGACACACACACACACACACACACACACGCACACACACACACACACACACACACACACCAAACTCACCACACACAGGCTGCGTCCTGCCCTTCAAAGCTGAGAAGTACAAGATCTGCTTCTGGCCCGTCCAAGGTCGCCCCAAGGAGTGTAAACAGCCGATCCACAGCACTGCCAACACGATCTAAGCAGGCCGTCCGTGCTTTGGAACTCTGAACTGGAGGGAGCTGGGATGCACGTGGACTGGGCTTGAGAGAGGTAGCCTGAAAAAGATCACGTGGCGAGTTGCAGCACCGACTATCAAGTGTACCCGTGCTTGTTGTGTATGCAGCCGTCGACTGCATGGTAAAGTGGTGGCGTACGACTAGTGCTATAGCCTACGGTTATATTAACACATGCATGCTGTGAATGCAGCCGTTGACTGCATGCTAAAGTGGAGGCGTTCATCCACTAGTACTATCTAGTACTGGCATGCATGTGGAGGTGCAAGTGTTTAAATCGTGAGTGCACGCGCACACCCACGTTGGCACTGCTGTTGTTTCCACTGCCTTTGGTGCCTCCTTCCTCAGTTGATGTGGCAGCTCTTTGTGGCAGTGTGGTGTGGACGGGGGCCGTTGACAATGAGTCCGGGGCTGCAAGGGTGCTGCTGCCGGTGGTAGATTTGTGTCTGGGGGGAATGGCAGCCTGCATATTTGTGCACATGTGCATGCCATTCAGGCTGTTGTCATTTCCTGGATATGCTCAGTGAAATAATCACACACACACACATAATCACACATACACATAACCACATATACACAGTACATAACACACAGTACACCCACACATTATACACAATCACACATACACCTAAACACATACACATACTCACAACCAAACCAGGCCTGAGCGCGTACAGTGTGCACCTGATCAGGAGTTACATAAAGAGGACCTACCATAATACATTAGTAATACATAGCTAGTAGGTGTGGATTGGAAGTGTCAGCACCATGCATGCTTCACCACCTAAACTTCATCAGTGAAGCTGCTGTATCAGAATCATCTGTTGGCGTAAAGCAAGACGACAAAGCACGTGCAATCCCGTGCACGTTCAAGCATGGTCGCACATTTGTGTGCCCTAAACACTACAGCGGTGTGTACATCGCACACACATAGAACACACGCCACATTACTTACTGCATGTTTGCTGCGTGCGGCCGGATACAAGACCTCCACAACCTACACCAGTGACTTCAATCTGATGCGAGTGTCAGTGCTGTGATCAGCATGCTAGCATTCATCGTACTTTAGGTGCTGATGCCCAGTGTGTCCACTGTGTGCACCCGAACACTAAACCTCCATGCTTTTCACCAGCAACTCATTCCGATGCTACATACAACCAGTTGCCTGCGCTGTGGTGAGCATGCTAGCATTCATCATACATCAACACGCCTGTGTGTCCAGTGTGTGCATCCAACCACCAGGCCTCCATAAACTAAGCGAGCACCTCCTTTCTGCTGCTGTTTGTGCCACAGACATCACACCCACTACAATCATTCATCATACACCAGCACAGCACAGCACTTCACAACATAAAACACCTGTGTGTCCACTGTGTGCATCCAACCACCAGGCCTCCATAAACTAAACGGGCACCTCCTACCTGCTGCTTTTCGTGGTACTGTCATCACACCCACTACACTCATTCACAGGGTTGGCCAGAACCCGATATATGCACCGTATCTGACCGTAAATTTGGTGATTTCCCTACAGAAAATACCATATATACACCGTATATATATGGTCCTGGCCAACCCTAATCATTTATCATCCACCAGCACTTCACAACACAGCGCACCTGCGTTTCCACTGCGTGCAGCCGCCCCAGCTCCAGCAGCTGTGCGATGAGTACGCTCGCCCTCGGCGGCACATCCCAACCCAGCGCACGCATGAGCTGTTTGCTGGGCACGCCTGCCTTGTCAGACCCTGCAGATTACATTTCCAGTGCACGCTGAGAAAGGGGGAGGGAGAACAAATTGTGAAAATTGAAGGCGGCACATCCCAACTCTCTACACGCATGAGCTGATGGCTAGGCACGCCTGCCTTGTCAGACCCTGGAGATTACATTTCCAGTGCACGCTGAGAAAGGGGGAGGGAGAACAAATCGTGAAAATTGAAGGCGGCACATCCCAACCCTTTACACGCATGAGCTGATGGCTAGGCACGCCTGCCTTGTCAGACCCTGCAGGGTATGTTGAAGATTGACACTTCTCTACGTGCAAGACCTACTTCACTGCAAGCAAACACGGTTGAATATTTTACGCGTGAAATATGGTGGCCCTGTCAGGTCCCGGGGCAGATTTGATCAGATGAAGATAGAGCGGGGGGGGAAGGCTTTTTGGTGATGACATTAAGATGGCAATCCCTGAGCAGATTACAGTTTCAGTGCAGCATCTGCACTATTCCGTTATGAATCCATCAGCTGCAGCAGGTGCAAATTGCTTTGCTTCTTGCGTGCCTGCTGTGTGTCAGATGCCAGGCAGATTTCGGGAGTGTAGGATGTCATGTACCAGCCAGACATCAAACCGTAAAATGTTTGATGTCTGTAATGGTGACATACAGCAGCTGTCTGCACTTACCGTTCAAGGTACGTAGGGTGGCAGAAGCCAGCCAAATGTCAGAAGGGGGTCCACTTACCATTTATGTTATGTAGGGCGGCAGAAGCCAGCCAAATGTTAGGTAGGAGTCCACTTACCATCCAAGGTATGTAGGGTGGCAGAAGTCAGCCAAATGTCAGAAGGGGGTCCACTTACCATTTATGTTGTGTAGGGCAGCAGAAGCCAGCCAAATGTTAGGTAGGAGTCCACTTACCATCCAAGGTATGTAGGGTGGCAGAATTCAGCCAAATGTCAGAAGGGGGGCAACTTACCATTTACGTTATGTAGGGCGGCAGAAGCCAGCCAAATATCAGAAAAGCGTTCATTTACCATCCAAGGTACGTAGGGTGGCAGAATCCAGCCAAATGTCAAAAAGGGGTCCACTTACCATCCAAGGTATGTAGGGTGGCAGAAGTCAGCCAGATGTCAGAAAGGGGTCGAGTGAGACGTGGGGGTGCCAGGGCAGGGGTGGAGTGGGAAAGCGAGGGAGTGGTGTGGGAGGTGAAGGGCCAGGGAAGGCCTGCAAGGCACATAGTGTGTGGTGCTTGTGTGTGTTATGTAACGACCATGGGGGAGGCATATGTTATATGTATGTGTGTGTATGTGTGTGTATGTATGTGTATGTATGTGTGTGTATGTGAGTGTATGTGTGTGTATGTGTATGTGTGTGTATGTTGTGTGTGGTGCTTGTGTGTGTTATGTAACGTCCATGGGGGAAGCGTATGTTATGTGTATGCTTGTATGCACCTTGCTCAAAAAGGGGTGTGGGAGGTCACGGGAAGGTCGGCAAGGCATGATCATGGGTGGATGTGTAGAGTGTGTGTGTGTGTGTGTGTGCATATGTGTGCAATAAGGAGGATGTCCAAGCTCAGATAGGAGTGTGGATGCTGATGGGAAGGTATAAAAGGCACGATGATGGGTGGATGTGTAGAGTGTGTGTGTGTGTGCAATAAGAAGGAAGTTGAGAAGCGTCAATATAGGCTTATATGATATAACTATATCACACACAATGGAGAGATACACTCAGCACGTGCATTTGCTTGTGCTTCATGCGTGTGGGAGAGGGAGAGGGGTGACGGGTGATGAAAGGCACATTTGAGTCTCAGAACGTAATCATTGTGTGTGTGTGTATGTGTGACGTTTTAGTTGTGCGGATGTGTATCGTTGAGGCACACAATTTGATCATTATGTGTGTGTACGTGTGTGTGTGTGTGTGTGTGTGTGTGTGTGCATGACGTTCTAGTGTGTGTATGTGTATATTTGAGGCACACAACCTGATCATTGTGTGTGCATCATACACACATGTGTGACGAGCGTCGTTTAAGTATCATTATGTGTGTGTACGTGTGTGTGTGTGTGCATGCCGTTCTAGTGTGTGTGTATGTGTATATTTGAGGCACACAACCTGATCATTGTGTGTGCATCATACACACACGTGTGACGAGCGTCGTTTAAGTATCATTATGTGTGTGTACGTGTGTGTGTGTGTGCATGGCGTTCTAGTGTGTGTGTATGTATATGTTTGAGGCACACAACCTGATCGTTGTGTGTGCATCATACACACATGCGTGACGAGCGTCGTTTGGGTGCATGCGGAAGCAAATGACTTGAGCAGTGTGTGTGTATGTGTGACGAGTGTTGCCTAAAAGTGCATGCACAAGCACGTGTACGCACCTCTTGTGTGGGACGTGCAAGGTAGGCATGCAAAATAGGCCTTATTCTGAGAAATACAACAGGTATGGTGAGTGACTTTGCAGCACTATACGAAGGTCATGTGCATGCGACACCCCTTATCTGTATCGTGCAGATCGCTTCAGGGATCTTTCTACATGTGAGGATAGTGTCGTTCAAAGAAACATAAAAAGAAGTAAAAACTACGCAGGCAGTGAAAGCCACGTCCCACATCAATCAGTGCCGTTCACTGTACTGCTACTACATCCACTGCTACTACATCCACTGTTATTACATCCACTGTTACAACATCCACTGCTACAAAATCCATTGTTACAACATCCACTGTTACAACATCCACTATTACTACATCCACTGTTACAACATCCACTGCTACAACATCCACTGTTACTACATCCACTGTTACTACATCCACTGTTACTACATCCACTGCTACAACATCCACTGTTACTACATCCACTGTTACTACATCCACTGTTACTACATCCACTATTACTACATCCACTGTTACTACATCCACTGTTACTACATCCACTGTTACAACATCCACTGCTACAACATCCACTGCTACAACATCCACTGTTACTACATCCACTGTTACTACATCCACTATTACTACATCCACTGTTACAACATCCACTGTTACTACATCCACTGCTACAACATCCACTGTTACAACATCCACTGTTACAACATCCACTGTTACTACATCCACTGCTACAACATACAATGTTACTACATCCACTACTACCACATCCACACTCCACAGTCCACTTCAATAGACTGGTCACTACTCTGCCTACACCCTCCACCTCACACAGCCCACCTTGCTCAGGGGGTGCTAAGAGCACAGGGCACCAAGCAATACTTTGCAGCCGCGCCCACAGCCGCCCATGGTCCTCACCCCTCCCACCTGCTCCCTCGCCAACCCCGCTGCCGATGTCCCTACTGCTGCTTTTCGCGGCGCTGCTGCCGTTCGTACTGTTGCTCCTGTTTGTGGTGCTGCTGTACCCAAAGGAGTGACCAGAAAAGTGAGGGTCTGCCATGGCACGCGTGTCCAGAAGTGTGAGCAGTGCACGTGCCCGCACAACAAGGCTGGCTTCCTGTTGCTGCCACTGTTGCTGCTGCTGGTTATGTGCAAGACTTAGCTGCTGCTGCTGCTGTTGCTGCTGCTGGTGGTTGAGTGCTAGACCTTGCTGCTGGTGGGAAGGTTGCTGAGGACGAGAGGTGGTGGCTGCGCTGATGTCTGTGCGCAGCTTGTGGTAAGCGGTGCTGATGGATTCTGCTGCGGTTGCAAGGACCTGAGTTGGAACGAGAAAACGAGAGTCTAAACAAACGAGAGTCTACACAAAAGAAACGAGAGCCTACACAAAAGAGAGTTTACACAAAAGAGAGTCTACACAAAAGAGAGTCTACACAAAAGGGAATCTACACAAAAGAGAGTCTAGACAAAAGAGAGTCTACACAAAAGATAGTCTACACAAAATATAGTCTACACAAAAGATAGTCTACACAAAAGATAGTCTACACAAAAGATAGTCTACACAAAAGGGAGATGTAAGCGGATGCAAATTTAAAAACATCAGGCACATATTCTGTGACTATGTTTTATTTGTGTCACATACACAAAATACAGTTGTACAGAACACATAGACCACCGTACATGAATTGACACATGTACGCAGGTCCCTTAAGTGCTGCATGAAACAAACTCTGCATGTCACTAAGGTACTGCATAAAAGGTCTGCATAATGTAAACTCTGCGTGTCACTTAGGCACCAGAAATAGCTCACCAGCACATGAATAGACACACATGTGTATACATGAATAGACACACATGTGAATACATGAATAGACACACATGTGAATACATGAACAGACACACATGTGTATACATGAACAGACACACATGTGTAAACATGAACAGACACACATGTGTATACATAAACAGACAAACACATGTATACATGAACAGACAAACACATGTATACATGAACAGACACACATGTGTATACATGAACAGACACACATGTGTATACATGAACAGACACACATGTGTATACACCTTGCATCGCGTAGGCCATAAAAGGCACACACACACAAACAATGCAACAAACAAGCAATATGCGCGTATTAATGATATTTATATGTATTGACACGTCAATTTGTTTTCATGTAAATACTAGGCACACACAAGATCGCACACAAAAGGCACACACACAATGACGGACATGAGTGTTTGCAAGCCCAGTAGTACCATCTCATCCAGTGGACGCACAGATGGACGCAAGTATAACACACGCACACACACACACTCACACATGCTCACATACATACACACGCACGCACACACACATGCACACACATGCACACACACACACACACACACACACACAAGCACTCACCTCCAGCGTGGCCTGTGTCTGTAGGCCTAATAGTGCCGCCGCGTCCAGAGCACAGACAGCATCAAAAGGGGGTGCAGGGAAACACAGCTCAGGGTCCAGCACAGAACGCAAGGCTGACACGCGTGGATCAAACAGACACTGCACAGAGTGCAGGTGCCTCTGTGTGTGTGGACTGATGTGCTGGTGGTGGTGGTGTGGGCGGTCATGTTGGGGTGGTGCGTGTGTGCTGGCTCCCACTGGAATGAGGGGCCAAGACCTGTGGTGTGGAGGAATTTGGTGTGCATGTTTATGTTTGGTTGAGTATGAAAGCAAAGATGCCTCTTTGGATTTTGTGTGCATGTATATGTCTGGTTGAGTATGAAAGCAAAGATGCCTTTTTTTGCGTTGGACAGAGGGCACGTGCATAGGAAGGCATCAGTGCATTAACTTGTGACATAGAACACCTTTTTGTTTTGTGCTTTTCCTTCATGCCCTTGTTGTCACGCCGGGCAAAAAAGAGGCTGGCTAGGCGCTCAGTTCAACACATATCTGCCCATGGGCATTGAATCTCAATTGCTAGACCTTCAATACACACAAGCAGGGTCTGCACATACACAAAACAAAAACACACACACTCACACAGACACACAGCCTTTATATACCGTACCTCATGCCTCTCAACAGCTCCTCATCCTCAGCAGAAATCTGCACCCGCTTCTTCTCTCCCACTATTCGTGAGCAATGCAGCAGCAGCTGCATCACCAGCCCGTCCACAAGTGCATATGGAAGCAAGCCTGCCCCCGCCTGCAGTATGTATGTATGGGTGTAAATGTAAGTGTGAGCAAGTGTGTGTGTGACTGTGTGTGTGTGTGTGCGTGTTTGTGTGTGTATGTGTGTGTGTGTTTGTGTGTGTGTGTGTGTGTGTGTGTGTGTGTGTGTGTGTGTGTGTGTGTGTGTGTGTGTGTGTGTGTGTGTGTGTGTGTGTGTGTGTGTGTGTGTGTGTGTGT
>Ga0307942_1001712_pt1 | contig 17671 bp, 17 predicted proteins | sample OrgLakmetagen175_FD_201846 | JGI IMG/M metagenome (GOLD analysis project Ga0307942, IMG submission 201846) | Saline water microbial communities from Organic Lake, Antarctica - #175 | ecosystem: Environmental > Aquatic > Non-marine Saline and Alkaline > Saline | place: Antarctica: Organic Lake... | reverse complement strand
GCTCCTCAGCTATCTTCGGATTCATCCTTCTATCAAGCAGCATGCCCAAATATTTGAACCTGTCCTTCTCTGGAAGCACCACACCATCGTACGTGAACGGATTCTGCAAAGGAGAGACAGACTTACTTATAAAATGAACCACCTCCGACTTGGCCGTGTTCACAGTCAATCCTTTCTTCTCAGCGTACTTACGAAGCTTGTTCAGCATCGTCTGCATTTCACCAGGGTCATTAGTAATTAATCCAAGGTCATCAGCATGCAGCATGTGGGACACACAATTCACTCGATCACCAGTCACGGCACCCTCAAATGCCCTCACTGATCTCTTTACCCATGTCATTGATGTACAAAGAGAAAAGGAGGGGGGACAGAGGGCACCCCTGTTTGACACCATTCGTGGGATGCACCCGAGCCCTCTTCTCACCATCCATCAAAATGTACTCATCATTTAGTTACAAAGATGACCAAGCAATGAAAGATTACAAAGATCAAACAAATAACCTAATTTGAAGAACAAAGGAAAGTGACCAAAGAGTGCTTGCACAGATGACTGACTGACCGTCATAAGGTAAGGTTACGTCGCTATATTTGCCTCTAGGGCATCTGAGCGGAAATTTAGAAAAAGCCTGCAACCAAAACCTCTTAAGAAAACTGAAACTGACTGACCGTCGATCGGATAAGCATCTGAAGGACTGATCATGGCTGTCCCCAGCTGCTTACTGTTCCGGCTTAATTATATGGTGAAAGTTATACCTATTGCATATTTGAGTCTGGTGCTTGAGTGCCAAAACAGTGCTCTGCAGGGGTTTGGTGCGATGTGCTGCTATGGGCCCAGCGGGAACCGTGTAAATCCTGAAGATGAAACAAATGCCAAGAAGGAATTGGCTGTAGGATAGGGGTTGAACACGCGAACCACAAACCACAAGACAAGCGGGAACCGTGCTCATGTCGAAGAAGAAACAATGGTCTACCAGGACCTGTATACAACTATATAAATCACTGTACAAAGAGAGAAGATTTAAGTTGCACCCTACACTTCCTGTAGAGATGCAAATACGATCGCAAATTAGGAACAAAGTACCAGATTTTTCAGTTTGTACACGCAAAGGGTCTTTCAGTGCAGTCCTTGGTCATTGACATCTCCTACAGGCGTGGATACAGAGTAAGGAGTAGCAAACCCTTGAAACATACACACAGAAGGGAGCTCATTCGCAACCTTTGCTCGTGGTCTTTCTTGTGGGCAAAGCCCTTCTACGTCCAAGGACTCGCACACGTGCTTGAGCGTACTGTTGAGTTTGCTTATGCTCTTCCATAGTATCAACCCTGATACGCTCGCGCAGCCTGCCCCAAGCCCACATCATGGCAGCCTGCAGCAAACAAAAGGGCAGGAACTGACTGGGATGTCGTATTGCCAACACGTATGGTTTTTGCTTAGTTTGGATTACACAGGCATTCAACCTGGAATGGCCGCTCAACCTATGGGAACGAGGTAAATTCAGGGTAATTAAAGGGCTGTGACCCTGCCTTTGACGCTTTAAAATGCATTTCCTAACAAACACAAGAGTCAGTGGCAATAGGGAAGGAAATCTTAGTTGTGCATACCTTTACGAGGCCTTATTGCCAGGAAAGCGAGCAGAAGTTGCGCATTTTGATTAGGAAGTAAAAAGCTAAAATACAATTTTCAATTTGCTCCTGCTCATCGTGGAGATGAAGAGATACCTCTTCAAGCAACAATAAGAAACATACTTGGTCGATTTATTATATGAGAAACACAAGCCTGTGACTCAAGAACCCTCCTCGTCATAAGCAAGCAATAGGCTCAGGACCGCCATCCTCCAAACTTTGCCCGCTAAACAACTTCAGGAACCGTGGCTTCCTGAGTCGTGTGAAGGCTTTTGACCAGCTAGGCAGGGAGGACCTAACCACTCAGTTTTCAGACTGTTTGAATCCCCAGCAACATCCAGATCTAATCTACTTCTAGTACCTTGTCGCGCTCGTACCGAGCAGCCGTCTTGCGCCAACGCTGCTGATCAACAGCAGCGCCAAAGGCAGCAACATCCTCCGGGCTCAGGGAGGGTCCTAGCACAGCACAGCCCAGAGCAGCAAGCACCAGGTCGTGGGCGTTGCAGCTGGGCAGCTCCAAGATCAGGCGGCGCGTTGCACTGCGTGTGTATGTATGTGAGCGTGTGTGTGTGATGTGTGTTTGTATGTAGGTATGTGCATGTGTGTGCGTGCCTTTAAGAAAAAAAAATGGTGTCATTTCAGAGTCAGCTGCAGCCCTCGTCTTCTTTTGAAACTACTATGTGTGCGGGAGAAATAAACTCAGGTCTTAAAGAACAATGACACACGCTGCGCTCCAATCTTTAGAAGCACAAGCCCATAAAGTCCATCGTTGCACAGATGAGAGCAGGCTCAGATACATACAGCCAAGCAAAACGAAACTATACACGATTGCACGTGCACAGTAACACACATACATACGCACACACACATACACAGGCACTCACAGCATCAGCCAGGGTCCAGGTGGGTCTTTGCGCAGTGTAGCAAGAGCCCACAGCGTGCGAGCCAAGCCACGTCCGGTGAGGCCCTGACTATTAACAGCAGCTCGCTGCTCCACCCCTTCCCCAGGCCTCCAGCTAGCCTCTCCACCTCTGCTGCTGTTTTTTCCCTTCCTGGAGCTGCCCTCACTGGCATCTCCTCCCCTTTTGCTGCTTTTGCTTTTGCTGCTGCCACTGCTACCCTTCCTGCTATTGCCCACTCTCCCACTGCTGCTGTCACCCTGTCCTTCCTCACCACGTTCACTGCCCTGAACGCAACTCCCAGACCTAAGCTGATCGTGGGCTGGTGCTGACCTGGCAGACTTGAGTGGAGAGAAGGTAGCGCGGTAGAAGGCAGTGAAAAAGGAAGGAGGGGGGCGGTAGCCCAGGGCTGCTAAGCCGTACAGAAGGGTGGTCAGGGCATGCGGGGTTGCGCTGCATTGATGAAATGGTGTGTAGTTGGGTCAAGTTGTACAACAAGGAGCGCAGTCAATTTTGAGTTGACTTCTTTGGTACATGAGGGTTGCTAGGGCTTGGGACTGTGCTGCATCCAATTATTTCAACCAAAAGCAAGTGTTTGCAAAGTAGGGCGGATTTCCCAATTGTTTGATCAGACGACGCTTATGTTAATTTAGTTGATTACATACCAATATAATTCATGGTCTGCTTGTCAAACAGTGCAACACACTCAGGACTAAAATGCACAACAGTGGTGCTTGTTGGGTGATGATAAACAGGCAGAAACAATGTAATTCATTGTTTTTACAACATGTCTTGAAGAAAAAACTTGGTGAATCGCAGACGTCTAGAATGTAGGCCAGGCATGGAGAGCGTCATTTGTTGGTAGAGGAGTTTTAAAGGTACCCGGTAAGAAAGAGGCTTCTCATCTCTTAACTAGGGCAGACATTCTGCCTTCTTATTGTGAAAGGTTAGCCGTCGCACTTCTTGACTGAAGGCCTTCTTTTGTAAATTTTTGTAAACCTTATTGTGGAAAACGAGTATGCACACGTTACCCATCTGTGTGTGCATCCGGGACTGTGCTCGGTCTACCCGTTCAATTTGATACACTGGGGGGTTGCCTGGTGTGGGCACCTACGTAAGCCCCTCCCTGAATCATGCTAACTGTGTCATCACTACCAGCGAAGTCTTTTCTTTTCTTTTCTTACACTTAAACTCCAAATCCCATTAGATCCTACCTCCGACCTGGCAGGCTGCTCAACCTACAGCATATGCTACTCTAGAGAAAAAAGTAAAAAGGTTGCAACCAACCTCTGCATCTGGGCCTGTGCTTGGTCCACCAGGGACTCCAGCAACAAGGCGGGGGGTTTTGAATCCAGGCGTGCCATTGCCCAGACCACACGGGATACATCTGCGATACCTGCAGGAACGGAGAAAGAAGGATGCTTCGTTATTGCCTGACAAACACACCCTTCTGATTAAGCATTGCTTGGCCAACAGCAAGGGGGAGATTGAGGGTCCTTTTCCCCCTAATCAGCAATGCTGAATTAAGGTGTCCACCTGGCATGGCTGCTCATCCTTTTAGGATTTCACCTAAGCAAGCATTGCCCAGCATACGAAATGGCTAAACAAGCTGAGCATTGCCCAGCGTACTAAAAAGGGCTTAACAAGCATTGCCAAGAGCATAAAAGCTTTGTGTCCATGACAACTTGTGCAATCTTCCCTGATCAAGCACTGCTTAGAAATCTCCTATAATTTGTGCGCAGGAAATAACGTGCGTGAAGAAAATTAAAAATGAAGCCATTGCCGATAAACCGTGCACGAAGCAGCCTTGCAAGATGCCCTAACACAAACGTCCTAAACGGTCAAATTTGCTAGACCTGCCATAACCCATCGGTGTTTGAACAGCTTGAATTGGATCGCTAATGTTGGAGAGGTTACATAGACAGTTTTGTTGAAGGGTGAGATATGCCTGCTCAAACGTGCCGTGCAGCCATGCTCATCCTGGGCGGGTCAAACAATTAAAAATGGTACACACTTACCAACAGCCTCAACAAATTTGTTGGAGTAAGCCTAGGAACAAAATTGAGACACGCTGGGGGTAGATTTTCTTGCCGATTTTGAAGGGTATGACACAGTATAAATGGTATGACAGTGAATGTTTGACAGTGAATGGTATGACACAGGAAAAGGACCGCGGAATGGACACAATGGCTTATACAAGCCTTTTCAAGCCCGCGTTCCTTCTTCTAGTGCTTGACAGTTTACAGTACATCCCAACTCTTTTGTCTTCTGTGATGCTGCCCGTAATGTTGCAAAAGGTCAAAGATGCAAAGCAAGCTTACATGGCGCCATAAAACAAGGGCTCGGCTTTGTACAGCTTTTGCCACACCACACACATTACCATCAAACTTGCCTGGACACACCCCCATATGTAATTATACGAGGATATGCTCACTCAAGGTTCAAAAGCCTGTCACTGTCTCACAGGCGTACATTCACACATGTATGCACTGTACACACGCGTCTGCAATAATAACACGCACCTAGCTCCTGCACAACACCCTGCATGGTGGCAAACAGGGTGCGCAGCAAGGGCTCTGCAGGGCGCCAAGACTGGAGGGCAGACAGCTTGGCCAGGCCCCATACTACGTGCACCAGGGCAGGGCTGCCAAAGGAGCGGAGCTGCAGAGTGTGTGGGCGTGTGTGTGTGCATGGTGTGTGGTGTGTGTGTGCGGTGTGTGTGGTGTGTGTGTTCGTGTGGTGTGTGTGTGTGGTGTGTGTGTGGTGTGTGTGTGTGTGTGGTGTGTGTGTGTATTTGTGAGAGAGAGAGAGAGAGAGAGAGAGTGCGCATGTGAATGTGTGTGTGTGCACTCGCATGTAGGTTGGTATACGGTATTTGGAAGTTTCTTTGCTTTAATTAGAACGTGTGAGAACGGATGACGTGCCCAGGGCTGTAACATGGCTGCCGAAGAAATGAGCTGCAGAGTACTAGGGAGAGTGTGAAAAGACTACATCTTCAAGTTATGCACAATGCCTATTCCTTATTTCATTGGTTTGTAAGAGCAGCTTGGCTAGACCCTCCTTCACATGCATCAGAGATCAGAGCACGGCTGTTTTGTATTGGTACTGTAAAACAAACATTAAGATGGCGACTGCTGGTTTCAATGCCGTGCGCATCTCACTGCCTGATGTGGCGTAGGTCAGAGAACAAATCCATGCAAAAGGATTCAGCAACAAATTTGACTCTCCATTCAGACCATATGATCTGAGACGAGCCATAGGCACTATGCAATATACAGCCCTTTTATGACGCTCCCTTTTATGACGCCGCCGCAGCTCTCACCTCAAGCCGCTTTGAAACTTCTTGAAGCAGCAAAGCTGCCGCAGGGCCGTCTAGCTGGGCACCCAGCCTGGTCAACGCCCACACCTGCAACAAAGAGCAGAGGAACGTACAGGGGTTTTCAGGCACTGACATTACACTATGCTCAGCTTAGCTTTGAACATCCATTGCCCGTCGCAAACTCTGTAAACTTAAATCAGACTTGATTAACTTCTATCCGTACCCAGGACTCACTAATGGTAAGTGGCGGACCTGCCGCTGTTTAAATAACGAGTCAGAGTAATGCAAGTAGGGTTGGCACGCACCAAATAGCTGCACTGCTCATTAATTACCACACCACAAGGCTTCTGGGCAATCGTCCGCAAGCCACTTACACATACATGGTTCTAGCTAAACCTACGTATGATCATGCCTGCTCTGTTACAATGCCCATCCTTTGCACAAACTCAGTTGAACAGTACTTTGCCGCAACTGCTTTCGTCATGCCATGCCTCTCACTCCACTAAATAAGCTCAAGTCCAAGCACGCTTCTTTCTACTCTCTGTAGTCCCATAATCTCATAGCAGGCACATGTCAGGTGGTCTGCGGTCTGTGCGCGTCTTACCCTGCCGTCAGCACCTCTTGATTAAGACTACAGGAGTATAGAGCGTTTTATTTCTAAAGGCTGAGTTGCAGCTATGGCACAAAATCAGCATCTGACTTGGGTGAACGGCAACTTACTGGATCTTGTGTCGCCTGCTCCATGCCACAATTCAAAGCCTTGCAAATCCCAACGTCTAATAGTAGCATTTTCATGTGTTTTCAACTCGCCCTCACGCCTGTCGCACCTACCATGCACCCCTGTTGACTTTATAATTAGGCACTGCAGGTGCACGTGCACCCACATACAAGCAGGCATGCACCCACACCCACACCCACACCCACACACACACACACACAACGTGCTCAATAACACACATCAACACTCACCAAGTGACCAAACTTAGCCCCATACACCAGCCTGCGAGTCTCTCCCCCCCCCTGCTGCTCCACCCCCACAGCGGGCATCACCACAATCAGCGCACGCACTAGCACTGAGATCATAGGAGGGGGGGGGCGTACGCGCAGACGGGCCAAGGATAGAGCCACAGAGAGCACCCCGCGCACGTCTAGCATGTATTGACTCTGTTGTTGGTTTCTTTCGTGTCCCTGTGAGTAAACGTGCACACGTGAGTGTTTGTGATACTTCAAAGCGTGAGTATGTGTGTGTTTGTGTGTGTGTATGCAAGTGTGTGTGTGTGTGTGTGTGTGTGTGTACATGCCAGCGCAAGCATAGGGGTGAAAACGCGTGCGCGTGTGCGTGTGCGTGTATGTGTGCGTGTGTGTATGCATTTATGTGTGTGTGTATGTGTGTGTGTGAGAGTGGTGAAGCGTACACATGTACACCTGCTTAGACGCTACTGTTCATGGGCTGTAAGCAGGATTACAGATCAAGCAGGTTACCTGCCCCATGGAGGAGCAGCTCAAAAATCAGGTTACAGATCAGGTTTTAGATTAAGCAAGCAGGACACCCACCTTCTGAAGAAGCCTCGTGCTCGTAGCTGCTAAGGGGGGCAGCAGCAAGGCATACAGCTGCAGGCGCAAGGCCTTAAGGGGGCGTACTCGGTGACGTGATAGCATGCTGAGGCAGGTCACACCCTGTGTGCGTATTTGTGGGTGTGTGAAAGCGCATGTGTGTGTGTCCTGATTATTTGGTGACCATCAACGCTGATGTACGATTTACACATGTAAGTCACTCCTCACTTTCTTGCATGCGTGCACGAATGGCCACACCTCCATAAAATATACATCTTCCAGAAATGAGTGCACACGCGCACTACACACACATACACACCAACACCCCCCCTACACACAGCACTTCACACACATACACATCAACACCCCCCCACACCCACACTTATACCCCCCTCCCCTCCTCCCCCCCCCACATGCACACCTGGCAAGGATGGAAAGCCTCTGTGGCCAAGCCTGAGACGAGGGCGTCCATCAGAACCTGCAGTTTACGCAAGCACAAACCAGTGCAATAGTTTGTGCATGTTGCATGTGGGAGGTTGGAAAGAGTTACAAAGGAATGATATTGCTTGCAGGGTCATAGAGCAGCTGGTGCTCAGGGCACATTTTAGGTTAATACTTTTAAGCCAGATAATCCAGTCAACAGCACAACACATCACCGCGCTTTCTGTGCAACAGCACAATCACAATCACAATCACCCCTCACATGGAACAGCTTAAGTGGAGTAGTGTTAAAAGATAAACACCAGCCAAACATAGGGTGAAATATGAATGCTGATGTGCTTAACCACTCACACATGCACACGCAAACGCACACGCAAACGCACATGCACGTGCACAAGCATACACACACGCACGTACGCACATTCACCTTTGACACACACACACACACACACACACACACACACAACACACCTGAGGTAAAGCTTGCCCTGCAGTCCCTCCCACATGCTGCGTAATGGCAGCATGCTGCTTGTCCACAGGAGTTGGTGCGTCATGCACTGGCGTGGAATTTCCTCCCTAAAAGTAAGCATGTGTTCAATCGTATAAGAGCATGTGTGCATGGACCCTTGATCCTGAATGATGCTGCTTTCCAAAAGAGCTGACATGCATGTCATGCTCAGACGTGGCTTCCTCCTTAACCCCTAAGGGCTCAAATTTGATATAAGAACATATGTGTGCAGAACTCCAAAGGGGCTTGCTTCTCTGTGCTCTTTTAACTACGGCTTGAGCAGATGTCCTGGCATCTGAGTTACTTGTAATCAGGTGAGACTGCTTTGAGACGCAGATTTAAACCTGCTTATCGGTTGTATTATAGGGTCAGCCAGAACCATACATATGTACATACTTGAGTGCATATACAATATTTTTGGCAGGATATTGTCCACGTATGCGGTCATATTCAGTGAGTGTGCATACAGTTCTGGACAACCCAGAGTTGTATGCTACCCAAAGGTATTGAGCAACCCTTCGTTCAGCAGTGCTCGAGGTTGTGTCGTCATTTGTCGCCATTAAGGTCATTCACTGGACCCACAGCTTGATGCAGTTGTGGGTTGTTAAGATGGCTCGGTGCAGTTTTGGGCTGTCTTGTGAGGTTAGCATAGGAATTAGGAATGGTTTGATGCTGTTTTGGGTCGTGTTTTGAGAGACGTGTGTAAGGCAATCCTTTGAGGCGTGTGTAAGGCAATCCTTTGATGTGCAGCTCTCCTAGAATATGATGTGGGAGAGGTAGCATGCATAAGTGAGTCGTCAAGATGATCGGGTTTCCTGCAGCAAGCATGCGTGAATCAGGGGGCATCAAAGGACTGTATGATCAGTTATGTTCCAAAATCCAAACGAAACTAAGCCTCTGTGCTGCTGCTGCTGCTGCTGCTTTATTAACGAGTGATGACATCTTACCCCCAAAAAATCGACACATTTTTTTATTAAGTTTGGTACCTAGCTCAATGTAGAACCTCGGCACCGGACCAGGGCGAATTTTTTTTTCGCCATTTACTTTTTGCTTTCTCAGTTTTAAAGGCAGTCGCACCTGGTGGGCCTGCTCCACTGCCGTGGGTTGCCGTACGTTGAGGATATCCCTCAGCTGCGCCCCAGCCGTAGCATAGGTGTGCAGAGCGGCACGGCCCTGGAATACACAGGAGTGTCATATCATCATATCATCCATGATATCAAATCTTCACAATACCTCGCATTTTAAGGGTTGGTCAGAGCCCCATATATATGGTATTCTTGGCAGGGAAGTTACCGAATATACGGTCATATACGGTGTATACATACGGCTCTGGCCAACCCTACGTATTTTGTCGTGCGCTCTCACCACATCTACCCAAGAGCGTGTGCACTGCTGTGAGTGGGCAAAGGGACTGCACAAACATTAATTTTATGTGTATCCCTTTAAGGAGGCACAGGCCACACGACGCGTACAGTAAAGCAAAACAGCTATTTACAACCACATGTATGAAGTCCGGCCACAACGGGTGTTCTGACTGTATGGGAGGGTGGCCGTACAGCAGAGATGAGTACAGCGATGTGTTGCATTTGTTTGCCAGCGATTTGAAAGCTCCACTCATTTTACACGCCACCACATCACATGCCACGCAGCAGAGATAAGTTCAGCGATGTGCCAGATCTCCTTACCAGTCATTCTGTAGCTTCATTTCTTTTGCACCCCACTACAATTGCACATATAATTCCTTGTATGTGAATCGATAGCATCACTCACTCGTGCTCCTCCTTCAACACACCACATGCTGTGCAGCACAGATGGGTTCAGTGACGAGCTGCATCTTTTTGCCGGTGATTTGAAATTTGAATTGTATCATACCTCGATAGAACTGCACGATATCTGCTGAGTCAATAGCATTGCTCATCTTACACCCTACACCTCATCCCACCACATCACGTGCCTGCAGCCACCGACTTTGCCTGCATTGCACTGACCCTACATTACCTGACCCTGCATTGCACTGACTCTGCCTGCATTGTGCTGACCCTGCCTGCATTGTACTGCATTGTGCTGACCCTGCCTGCAACTTTAGTGCCCAACTTCGTTACAAGAGACATTGACTTACTTTAACTGCAACGCACCAATTTCACAGCCTTAGGCCTATCCATAAGCACCGTCCCTATTTTACCTGCAATGCACCGCCCTCACAGCCTCAGGCCTATCCATAGGCACCCTCTATGCCTTTGTCCCTACTAACGGTAGCCTGCAATGCACCTACCTCACCTGCAATGCACGTACCTCACCTGCAATGCACCTTACAATGCATCTCACAAGCAATGCACATCACCTATAATGCACCTCACCTGCACTGCAATGCACTGCACCAACCTCACCTGTAATGCTCCAGAACAAGCAGACAGGAGCGCTGAGAGGGGTAGACCTGCTCGCTGCAGCCAGCTTCTTCTGTCCCTACTGCTGTGGTTGTTGCTGCTGCCCCTATTGCTACTGCTGCTGCTGCTAGCCAATCGACGGCCCCTGCTGCTGCTGCTGCTGCTGCTGCTGCTGCTAGCCAATCGACGACCCCTGCTGCTGCTGTTGCTGCCATCGTTGCGGGTGCTACTGCTAAAACCTTGCCGTTTAGAGTTATGCGGCGCGGAGGGGCCTGCTTTTGCAGCTGCTGCTGCGTCTGTTTGTGCTGCAGGGGCTGCCACAGCCCCATGCTGCTGCTGGCGTTTGCGTGGTGTTCCTACATTAGCAGCATTGTTGACACTGCCTGTTGTCTCAGTATCACTTCCACCACTACTGCCTGTGCCCCTGTACCCCCTGTCTGCTTGCAGCAGCAGTCTGCTCTGCAGTTCCCCGCACGCTTGCACCTGCTCAGGGTGTGGTGGAGTGCATAGGTGCAGACATTAGCTCATAAGACCAAGCACACCTGCACCTGCTCAGGGTGCGGTGGAGCGCATATGTACATACATTAGCTTAGAGTACCAAGCACATATGATGACACAAAGGCGGGGAAATAACGCGACGGTGTGCTAAGGCTGCTCACTGCACAGAATAGCATATGCACAGATGACACAAAGACGGGGAAATAACGTGAAGGTATGGTAAGGTTAACAAACAAACCCCAGAACTCAGCCATATTGTTTGTACTGTTACGGTTAGCTAAAACTGCAGTGTCCATAATTGTACAATGCATTTTTAATGGTGTACTTTGGCGACAACATCTCCCAGTGCATGGTCATACACGTGTGTGCTACCTAGCCAACCCTGCAAGTTGTCTCACGCCCGGCGTGAACGATAGGACACAAAGATCTAATCTAACGCCCGGCGTGAATGATAGGACAGAGAGATGTATACTGGAGACAGCTTATGGAGAGGAGGTGGTTGATGAAAGGCATGCACTGGGTACTGGATGTACTGTGTAAGTGTGTATGGGGAGGTGTGCACTACAGAGAAAGAACGTGTGAAGAGGCAGAACTGTGCACAAGCATCAGAGAAGGAAAGGATGCCTTTGCATCCTGACTAGGTTGACAGAACTGTGCCAGAAAGGAAAGTGGAGACCAAAGAGGGAACAGAGGTGCAAAGAAAAAGATCGAAAGGCAGCTTTTTGAACAAAAATGTATTACGAGAAAAGACTGGAATGGACAAATACAAGAGAAGATTGGACTGGACAAGTACAAGAGATTTTTGACTGGACAAATACAAGAGAAGACTGGACAATTACAAGAGACAACTGGACTGGACAAGTACAAGAGAAGACTGGACTGCACGTTATTTTAAAAAAGAGGGACGAGGGATATAGCTCAGGACACTAGAGGGCTTTAAATCCAGAACGGTGATTACCTGCAGTCGAGCCAGGCTTTGCAACGCCACCTCAGCCTGGCCCTTTGTTCCCTCTGCTGCTGCTCCCACTCGCAAGACCGCTTCTCTGCCATTTCCAGGGCCACTGCCATTGGTGGTGGTGCTTCCCTCCGGTGCCTCACTCCCAAGCGCATCAAACCCACCCCTGCTACCACCACCCAGCACATCCTGCCCCACACCACCAATTTTGGCACCCTGCGTGATGGGCTCCGCACCACTTTGCTCCGCACTACCACTGCTGCTGGCACCCTGCATATTCAACCCCGCACCACTCTGCTCTGCACCCCCACGGCCACTACACAATATGGGCTCCGCATCACTCTGCTTCACACCGCCACTACTGGCACCCTCCCAGCCCCTACCCTGTTTGCTGCCCCTGCTACCACTTTCATCAATCAGCCTTTGTGGTGATGACAGCTCAGTAGCCAGGGCCCCCATCAGCACCCCACTCCCCCACACCACACACCCCAAGCTACTGCCACTCATGCTGCCCACAGCCCTGGCCACGCGTGCACACACAGAGGGAATCCAGGCACAGGCAGTGGTCAGGGGTGAGGGCTCCATTCTGGCTGTGCTGCTGCTGCTGCTGCTGCTGCTGCTCGCTAACAAGTCCCAGTCTTCCTCCTCAGCCTCCTGAGCCTCAAGGTCGGCTGTCCCCTCCCCCTCAAACCATCTGCTACTGCCACTCTTGCTACCATTGCCAACGGACCCATTGCTACTGCTAATACTGCTGCTTCCACTACCACTGCTGCTGGTCCTGTTGTCTCTGTCAAGACCACTGGTGTTGCGGTCGCTACTGCCGCCACTTACATGGCCCTCCTTAATTTTCACACCTTTGGCCCCCTGCTCAAAACGTGCTGCAGCCCAAATTAAGCACACTAAGCTCTCTACAGCCACCGCCTCCTGCTGCTGCTGACTGTGTTGCGGCTGCTGCTGACTGTGTTGCTGCTGCTGCTGACTGCGTTGCGGCTGCTGCTGACTGTGTTGCTGCTGCTGCTGACCGTGTTGCGGCTGCTGCTGACTGTGTTGCTGCTGCTGACTGTGTTGCTGCTGCTGCTGACCGTGTTGCTGCTGCTGCTGATTATGTTGCGGCTGCTGCTGACTGTGTTGCTGCTGCTGCTGCTGCTGCTGCGGCTCCTCATGCCTTGTACCGTCCTCATGCCTTGTACCCTCCTCATGCCTTGTACCGTCCTCGCCCTCATACATCGTCCTGACTGCTTGCGCATTTCTCCGGTAAACCTCGACCTTGCCACTTTGACACACAGCCGTGTTTACGCGTTGGTAGCAGCTGATGAGCCACTGATCACTGGAAGGGGGAACTCGGAGGCTGGCCAAGGACCACAGCAAGCAGCACAGCTCGTTGGCGTCATGCCCGCCTGTTGCGTGGTTTTGCGTGTGTTGCACGTTGATATGACATGGAGGTGGTCTGTTGTGTTGTGTAGTGCTGTGAATTAGATGCTGTAAAGGGTTTGTCATGTGCTGTGAACTAGATGCTGTACAGGGTTAGTTGTGGACATACGCAAAGGACACACACACACACAAACACGTCTATTTGTGTCTGGTAGTGGAGGGCAAGAGCAATGCCCCTACCACGCAGCTGAAACACACATGCATGCCATAATTTTGAGGTGAGACGCAGCTGCGTGACATGGTGACAATATAAATAACCAGGGATGGGTCATACGGCGTAGGCGTATTATTCGTCGTATCGTAATTATCACGTATTTAACCGTATTTTTCAAATTGCTCCGTATAATAAGATTTTGGGGATTTAACAAAATTTGCAGCCACAAGCCCCGCAGAGCCCCCCAGAAGCACTCCCAGGCCCTCTAGAGCCCCCCAGAGGCACTCTCAAGCCCTCTAGAGCCCCCCAGAGGAACTCCCAGCCCCTCAGAACGTAGCATGACCACTTGCTTATGCTACCACAACCCAAGGTGGTGCCTGTAGCGTAGATGAATTGTGCAACAGCTGCATCCACACAAGCCTTGGTCACTGCCCTCTTGCTGCAGGTGTCCAATGACTGTGTAGGTCTCGCTGCTGCTGATGTGTTTGCTGTAGTCCTGTGCAAGTGCCTCTCTTTTCCTGCATGCTCCTCCCTCTGAGCGCTAGCGTCGGCAATTTCTCCCATTGCTAGCGAGCGCTGCGACTACGCCCTGCGGATTTCTGCTGGGTCAGCTTTGCATGCTGCTACACCTACGCTGGGATTCTGCTTCATGAAGTGCTCGCGAATGCGGGGGGCACCGCTGCTGAAATCTCGGAATTCTGGCATCTGGCATCTGGCATCTCGTAAATCTGCCCCTTCTGTCCCATAATAACAACACGATGCCACTCAGCGTCTTTACCAGGAGGCATTATAATGTTCTGGAGGCTGGGGGACAATGTGTGGTGGTTGGAGGGTGGTTGGTGCAAGCCCATGGGTACCCCCCAAAATAGCATAAATACGTTTTCGTATTATACGCGTATTGCGTATTAATAGCGTATTATACCGTATGGGACATCTCAAAAGCCGTATGACCCATCCCTGTAAATAATATAACTATAACTAACTATAAATTTAAATTAAATATAACTCACCAAAAGAAGACTGTTCTATACTTGAATGAGGCCAATGGTAAAGAAGAGCGGTGTGCAGGCAATTCGGCCCACTGCCCTGACGCCAACCCTGTTTGAGTATATGTGTTTAATAAAAAATTACATCGGTGTGTGTATATACAGTATATGTGCGTGCAATTTCATGCTCAGGCAAATACATCATAGGTTATGACAAACAACAGAATAAGGCAAGCAAGTGAGCACACAGGTCAAAAGGTAACGCACACACATAAGTGCACGCACCTGCACACGCATATACACTCACAAGGCACAGACACACAAATAGTTAGGCACACACACAAAACCACACTGTACGCACCTGAGGGGGCGCCCAGCGCAAGCGTGCCAATGCGTGCATCAGTCCTACAAGGTCGCTACGAGGCATGGCCTGCAGTTGAAACAGCGATTCAGTGGCTTGTAATAGTTTTCTGTACGATATATTTTATATGTATGTGTATATGTAGCAATGAGTGGTGTGTCAAACAGCTTTGCTTGTGCACCCTTAAACCTTAAACCAGTCTCACATAGAGCCGCTTTTAACCTGCGTCTGTCAATAGCCAGCTCCATCCATCAAGCACAATCATTCCATTTACTCCAGGCTTCACCCAAAACACCATGAAATACTGAAGCGTCATACAATTGAGCCTACATTATGCATACAAGCTTTCCGTGCACGGGCTTGGAAAAGTCTGCCGAAAAAAGGCCCTTTATTGTATTTAACAACTTTTTTTTTGCTCTTCGCAATTAGGGCCGAAAACACCAAAAAGGGAGACGCTTGAGTTAGTACTGTTTGCACATAAATCCGTTACATAACATTTGTCTTACTTAGCAATGCGAGTGTGGATAGTAAGTCCGACTTTATTCTTCACCGCTGTTTCATCATCCCTACCTGCAGACCAAGAAGCGCTTGCAACACTGAAGTCCACACGGCTGACTGCAGCTGAGCCACCATGGCAGCAGTGGTGTGTGGGGGCACTGCCACTGCATGGGCGAGCCACAGCCCTGGCTGACCGAAGGCCGTGCCGCCACCCCCACCGTTTGCACTGCCACCGGAGCTGCTGCTGTTGTTGACGCTGCCGTTAATGTTGCTGCTGCTGCTGCTGTTCTTAGTGCCGCTGCTGTTGCTGGCGCTGCCGATTACGTTGCTGCTGCTGCTGCTGCTGCTGCTGTCATCCTCTGCTGCATCCTTCTGAAGTAGTGGGTGAGAAGACGGAGGCTGTGACTGGTGAGACAGAGGCAGAGGGGGGTAGGGCTGGTAGGGCCCATCGTCGCCTGCTAGATGCGCTCTGCTGCGCTGTGACCAGACCTGCTGTTGCTGCTGCTGTGGCGGCTGCTGCTGCCACTTGTGCTGTCGTTTGCGTTGCTGGTGCGTGGCGAGGCTGTGCAGCAGGGAGGGCAAGGTGCTTGGGAGCAGGGTGTGGGTGCTGTGGACTAGAGCTACAGAGATGAGCGTCAAGGCACCTGCACGTGTGTGTGCACGTGTGTGTGTGTGTATGTGTATGGGTATGTCTATACGCACATGACTGAAAGGGTCCCCTTGGGGGGTGCTGGTACGTGCAAAACGAAGGCAGTAGAATGCAGGCCACACCATCTAAAGCATCAATGACTGAACCCCGCTGAAATTTCATTTTTCGTAAACTTGTTAAAATACACATTCACCTTGCACATGCATGGGCAGGGTCTGAGAAGGGGCAGCTGAGGCTGAAGGGCCCCCGGGCTGCCCTATGCTGTTGCTGTTCCTGGTGTGGGTGGGCCTCTGGCCCAGCCATTTGGTCACCAACAAAGCAGTGAGCTGCAGCAGCACTGGATGTACTGAGGGCGTGTGTGCATTGTGCAAAGGAACACGAGCTGCTTGCGCTGCGACAGTGGGCGGAGAGCCGACCATGGAGCTACTACTGCTGCTGCTGCTACTACCGCCCGGGTTGATGCTCCCGGGAGAGCCTATGCTACGCTCAGCCTCAAGCTGGTGAGGGGCAGAGGGAGAAGGTAAGGGGGTGTGGAAGTGGACAGGAGAGGGTGCAGGGGAGGGGTGCAAGGAAGCTGACGAGCGTGGGCTGGGTACCAGACGCAGGTGGTGCAGCACGGACAGAGCATGGAGTAGCTGTGAGGCAGAGGAAGCGTCTGGAGCGCCGAGGGCTAGCAGTCTGCAGGGTTGGTGTTTGTACGAGTGGGTGTATGTGCGCGTGTATGTACGTGTGTGTGTATATGTGCCGTGTGTGTGCATGTACATGTGCAGCAATGCACAGCAGGAGTCAGCAGGTCATGGACTGGTGTGTGCTTGTGTGCGTGTGCATGTACTTGGTTACCTTGCACACAAACCCGTATCTCAAATGCCCTAGCACATGTGCATTCGGTTTCTTAAGTCTGAACTGCAATACCTTTTGTTCCTGTGCAGCAATTGGGACTGTGCACCGATCAAGCAGAGGTTGGCACACAAACACAAACACACACAATCATGCACTTGCGTGCCTCTCTAAGCAGTTTTTATATACACACACATCCATTCACCCATGTAACTCTTCAGAGGTACCAGAAGCTCCGGTGGCACACACACACACACACACACACATCCACGCACCTGTGTGCCTCATCCAGCAGCTCTGGTGATAAAGGGGCCTTCATCACAGCGTGCGTGTGCAACAGCAGCTGCAGTGCTGCCACCTGCTGTGGCGCACGGCGTGTGTGACCCTGACCCCCGGCCACAGGCGGCAAAGAAGGAGGTGGGTCGGCATGCATACCATAGGTGTGCAGATTGGATCGCGCAGGGTTGCCCAAGCGTGCAAGGCCTGCCAGCAGACCTGGGGAGTGTGCGGTGAATAGTAGGGGGAGGGGGGCAAGTGGAGGGGGGAGGGGTGGGTGGCGGGCGGTGGAGGTGAC
>Ga0307942_1001711_pt1 | contig 17675 bp, 17 predicted proteins | sample OrgLakmetagen175_FD_201846 | JGI IMG/M metagenome (GOLD analysis project Ga0307942, IMG submission 201846) | Saline water microbial communities from Organic Lake, Antarctica - #175 | ecosystem: Environmental > Aquatic > Non-marine Saline and Alkaline > Saline | place: Antarctica: Organic Lake... | reverse complement strand
GACCGAAGATCCTAAAGAGGCGGCTGCTAACGGCTAGACTGAACCCCACAAGCCCGCAGAGACCCCAAGACTAGAGAGCCACACCAACCAGGAAACGCTAAATGTCCAAAGGGGTGTTCATGCGGACAGTCCAGCAAAATGTGTTCCTGCCTCATCCTGAACAGAGTGCTAGTCACATTTGTCACAATTTCTGAGCTCATAAGGCCTTCTATTCCTGTTATGACGCATTCTTTGGACCAGAAAGTTATGGTCAGAAAGGCAAAGGCAAGAAAGTGCACGGCTGAGAACGTCGGTTAAGTCCAGTGAAAAAATATAACTACGCAGATTTAATAAACCACTCCCCACCTTGCTTGAGTAAGAAAATAAAGCCACTTTGGTACCAAGTACCGTAAAACTCCTATACCAGCAGACAAGAAAGGCCCTGTCAAAGAGGTCCACAGAGTACCAGAAGGAGGAAAGAAGTGTTCCTAGTGTCTCTTCCTGAGGTTTACGACCAAACGGCTTATATTAAAGGGCTGACCAGCAACGATCGTGTACTCAGCTGCATGTCGGCATGTAATAACTTTCTCATGTTATAGCTGTTGGATAAAGTCAAAGAAATGTACAAATGCATTGCCGCGCGGAACCAGTTGAATTAAGGGGTTCCAATCCAACTCGCGAATGACACACCATGAAGGCGTGGTGTCTCTGACCCCCAACATCCTTTTCAACACTGCCAACAGCCATTTCTGTAGGGGACTGTCCATCTGTTTATCTTGTTGTTTGATCCAAATCTGACTCGCATACATACCATCAGGGTTAGCGTGTGTCTTGAAAAGCCATATGCATGCGTGAAACCGTTGACCCATAACGCGCCCGCCATGAATGGGCGAAGTTTTGTGTCAGCTACGGTATTCAGATTGATCTGCTTGTTGCACACCACGCCCAAGTATTTGAATGAGCCTGTATAGGGGAGCAGTATACCGTCAGGGTACAGAGGGGGCAGGTTTTCAAAGTCGGAGTTGAAGCACATCACCTCTTGACTTTTGTGTGTTGCCAGTGAGACTTCCGTAAACTTTCAGATTTTTAGCATGGTCTGCATATCTTACACCATTATCTCCTCTTCTTTTGCGCAAATACCGTTTTGAGGACAATGGTCACAAACTACGAAGAAGGGAGAATGCACTCTTTTATCATTTTTTGTCAGAAAGCTAGCCAAAATTTGAGACCGCAGCTAGCAGCGAAATGGCTGCAGTTTCTGTACGCAATCTCAACCTCCCTAAGCCAACAGGCACAGCTCCCGTTTGCACGAGCAATTCCAGCTCATCAAGCGTCCAATCTCCTTCGGGGCCTATGAGCAGCACATGCTCAGACTGTTGCTGCTGCTGTGCCTGCTGCGCATGCTGCTGCTGCTGTGTCTGTTGTACTCGTGGCGACTGTTGTACATGCTGTGAGTGAGATTGACGTGCATCCATTTCCTGATTTTCAGCGCTCGTCCCAGGATCCCTGCCACCGCCTGGCAACGGCAGATGCAACTCGGCATCGCTAGACCGAGCCCGCTGCTTTAGCAGCACTTGAGCTAGGGGGTCTGCTCCTGCTGCTGCCACGAGGTTTAACGCAAACAGGGAGGAGGATCCTCTCAGACGAGGGAGGAAGCTCTCCAGGGTGCAAGGTTGTCGTAGATCAAGTCCGTGCGTGCGAAGGCTCTGCACAACGGTGGGAAAGCAATGAGTGAGGTGAGCCTGGGGCTTGTTGCAACCATTAAGCGCTAGCAAGGAAAAAGGACAGAGAAGGCGCTCGGGACAAAGTTGAAACACACCTGGATCATCTGGCGACAGTAGATATAGTAATGTCACAGACATGGTACATTGTAACTTTCTAGATATAGCAATGTCACAAACATGGTACAATGTAACTTTCTAGATATAATAATGTCACAAACACGGTACATTGTAACTTTCCATGCCAGCTTATTCTCTTGTCCCTTCCCCCCTTTTCTCCCGTTAAGAAAATTTTGCACCTGTTTCGTTGCTGCAATGGCGACACGATCTAGACGGCTGGGTACATAGTCACCGCTTGCTGTCTCATTGCTGCTGCTGCTGCTGCCTTTCCCTTTCCCAGCTGGCTTGTACTTGTTACCCGCAGCCATGGGTTGGCTCCTGCAAGGATAACAAGGTTACAAAGAAAGGCCTTCAGTCAAGAAGTGTGACTGCTAGCCTGCTCATAAATGCAAATAGTTCATGGAGGACAAGATAAAACAAAGCTTGTACTTGTTACCCGCAGCCGTGGATTGGCTCCTGCAGGGATAACGAACGCAGTTAAGAGGAGACGGGAAATGCACCTTTGCAGAGGAAACTTCTTTAATCTTTGCTGCTGTCACAAACGGCAATAGTCTGACGACCTGAAAACCAAATAGATGTTTGCTGACTAAACTCACGCCTTTATAAAACAACGTCTCGGATCATATTTAATCCCATGATCCAACAAACTCGTAATCAGAGTTAATTTTCACGTATTCCACAGGCTTAACTGAATTTGTGGCGTGCCTGGCATATTAATAGAATTGAGCATATTAATAGAACTGAGCAGGACTACTGAGTACTGAATGTTTGTAAGCTAACCTGCCAACAAATTTCACTTGTGAATACTGTGTAATTGGTTTGAACCTCCTTTAAAATGCATATAACAACACGCATGCACACCTGGCAGTGATGAGGGGCACAAATTCTGCGGCACCTAGTTCACATGCCTTCTCCACAAGCCAGTCCGCTCTGCCCCCCTGCATGGGCAGCCGTGCAACACGTGGACGTTGTCATCTCCATGAGGCTCGCATTCAACATATTTCATTACAGAAGCTTGTCATATGCCTTGTACCCTTGTCGGCTGTCATTTACATTGCTCAGGCCTTTGCCTAGCAAGGGGGGTTGTGCTACAACCCTTTGTACAGACCTACCATCGGCTACTTTCAGCATTTTGGCACTTCTATAACCAATGCTTATTCAACTCATTTCGTCAAGTCACGAAAGGGAAAACACATATTTGTCTTGGTACGTATTCAACGTCAACATCCGCCGGATCCTCATTAGTCTCTGTTGTTCCTCTTTTTTCGTTTTTTCGTTTTCTGGTGGGGCTTTGGCTAGTGTGAGCACTAGTTGAGAGCCTTTTCTCTTTTTTCGTTTTTTGGTGGGGCTCTGGCTAGTGTGAGCACTAGTTGAGAGCCTTTCCTTAATGCACGCTGGTGACTTCCAGCATAGACTTTTACTTCTACGTCAACATTGTCAACGCTTAACACGAGCAAAGAAGTTAGCACAACTCAAGCAATTATCCAGGGCCTTTTAGGGTGCGTGGAGGCCTGATGCAAGGCAACAGTGGAGATCAACAGTGGAGGCCTGATGCAAGGCAACAGTGGAGATCAAAAAAGAAGCAAGGGAAAAAGAAAGTCCCCACACCCGATTCGGGATAAAATTTTTATATTGCCTATATACTTTTGAAAGATAAGGCCCAAGAGAAAAAAGCCTGTATGAGCTGCAGGCTAGCGTTCCAACCACGTGAACAATCACCTGAACAATCACCGTGAACAATCACCGTGAACAATCACCAATCACCAATCACCAATCACCGTGAACCATCACCAAACCAATCACCGTGAACAATTACCGTGAACAATCACCTGAACAATCACCTGAACAATCACCAGAACAATCACGTGAACAATCACCAAGGTGAGACGTCAAAGACTAAGCGATGCTGCCTACTTTGAGTACAACTCACGTTACAATTACCAACAGCAAGCGTGTGACAGGTACTTGTATCTTTTGCTGCGCCAAAATTGTGGCTATTGCTTCCAGTGTTTTGTTAAAAAAGAAAGGAGGGGCGTTGCAATGGATTGCCTAGGCTCAAAAAGATGAGTATGGAAGTGCTGTTGAGAGGGATAGCAAAAGAGTAAGAGGCCACCTGGAAAGATCACCGCTTAAGCCCCTTACCTGTGTCGAAATTTGTGAACATACATTGCCCCCCATGGTAAGACCCCTGAACAAAACGCTGCCTGAGCTTACTGGATCCGTCTACCATGTCTTGACATAACATGGTCTGTGTGGCTTCCCAAAGAAGTGGGAGACTGGGTTCACTGGGATATTGCGTGTAAACCTTACGCTCGTTGAACAAAGAACTCCAACGCCTTCACCTTCAGGGTGGTGCACGAGACAGCCAACACAATACGAGGACCTAGCCAGGGATGGTAGGTCGGAGGACCCAAGGGCTCTAACTGTGAGAGTTGTGGGCATACGCAGTTTTTGAGTTGTGGGCATAAGCAGTTTTGAGTTGTGGGCAGTTTTGAGTTGTGGGCATAAGCAGTTTTGAGTTGTGGGCATAAGCAGTTTTGAGTTGTGGGCATAAGCAGTTTGAGTTGTGGGCATAAGCAGTTTTGAGTTGTGGGCAGTTTTGAGTTGTGGGCATAAGCAGTTTTTGAGTTGTGGGCATAAGCAGTTTTGAGTTGTGGGCAGTTTTGAGTTGTGGGCATAAGCAGGTTGAGTTGTGGGCATAAGCAGTTTTTGAGTTGTGGGCATAAGCAGTTTTGAGTTGTGGGCATAAGCAGTTTTTGAGTTGTGGGCATAAACAGTTTGAGTTGTGGGCATAAGCAGTTTTTGATTTGTGGGCAATAAGCAGTTTTTGAGTTGTGGGCATAAGCAGTTTTTGGGTTGTGGGCATAAGCAGTTTTGAGTTGTGGGCATAAGCAGTTTTTGAGTTGTGGGCATAAGCAGTTTTAAGTTGTGAGAGTTTTGAGTTGTGGGCATAAGCAGTTTTTAAGTTGTGGGCATAAGCAGTTTGAGTTGTGGGGATAAGCAGTTTGAGTTGTGGGCATAAGCAGTTTGAGTTGTGGGCATAAGCAGTTTGAGATGTGGGCAGTTTTGAGTTGTGGGCATAAGCAGTTTTGAGATATGGGCATAAGCAGTTTGAGTTGTGGGCATAAGCAGTTTTTGATATGCAAGGGCTTTAGATGCAGACGCTCTAAACAAGGTTGGGCACAGAAGATGGTCAATTGTTCCAGCTGCGAGAACTGTGGACAAGAGCAGGCATAAAAGATGGAAAATAGGTTGCGAAAATTTTGGACAAGGTTGGGAATGAAAGATGCTAGGAAAATAGAATCACAGATATTAAAAGGGTGACAGGTCAATTAGACGAGGGCTTGCAGGGATCTCGTTTTACTAGAAAAGGAAGCGAGCGAGATTGGGGCTTGAACTGGGACTATGAGTGTAGGTTATGTAAAGTAACCTTGGCATGCAGACAGCAACATAAACACAATCTTGCGCAACTTGCACACAGTTTTGTCTCTTTAGTATAGGGTCTGCGACATCAAACTGCAATCCAGGAGCCATACTGGTTTAGCAAGATGGAATCTCGAAATTCATTGTTGTTAACGCAGCGACAGCAGAAATAATGGTCGTCAGAAAGGGCATGACTACATATTGAGAGATGGATCTAACAGTATGTACAATTCTATCCGGAACCCTACTAGGCCTGCCTGCTTACCAAGGCTCTACTGGACGATTTTTCCACTGTTGTGATGGTTGCCAGTTGCGTTGATCCTCTACCGTCGCACAACTCTACCTGTGTGCTTGATTGTGTAGATGTTTGTGTGTCTGATGCGTGCATACACGTGATTACGAGGGTTTGTGCATGAATGGGGGGTATGAGGTATGAGTGCACTTGAATCTGTGCATGAGCAAAGTGTGTCGGCAATTGTGTGAGATGATTGAGCTGCAGCTTCTAGGCAAAGCACTTATCCCCTTGCAATGACAGGCCTACCTGCAAGCAAACCTACCGTAGTGCCCTCTGCCAAGCGTAGCGCTTTGATCGCATGCCTCCCTTCATCTTGGCCCAGTGCCAGTGGCCCCTTTGGAGGCGGCTCTTGCAATGAGAATTGTACATAGAACCGATGCGGTCGTGTTGCTGCCTCCTCCTGTCATAAAAGCGTTGAGTTCAATTTTGTTGATGTGGCATTGTACGTTGCGTACAGCTGGATGGTGCGTGCTTGCTTACATGTGCGTGTGTGTGTGTGTGTGTGTGTGTGTGTGTGTGTGTGTGTGTGTGTGTGTGTGTGCACGTACGCTTGTACAAGTGCTTGTGTGCTGTTTGGGGGGTGTTACGTTGCACACGAAGTATGCAGGCATGTGCGTGTGTGTGCTAGCACGTGTGTGCGTGCATGCGCGCGAGCGCATGGAGCACGTGCGTGTGTGACAGTGTAGGACTGCATGAAACTGACCTGCCAGGTGTGAAAACTCCGAAGAAGGACTTGGCTATTCCTGTTTCGGATGAAATTCCTCAGATGTAAGTTTTTGAAGTGCCTGTAAAATAACATATTTTACGTTTGTAAATTTTAGGGTTAAATTCACACTCCCCTGCCCCTGAACCCCCTATTACAGTCCCTTATGCTAGGCCAGCATTTCTGCTCCTCGGTTTTGGCGGGGGTTCAAGACGAGAAACCGAACGCGTTTTGCGGCCCCGATAGACCACCCCTTCAAACATAATTGGCACACTTACAATTTAGTGAATACGGTTTAGTGATACAGATTAGTGAATACAGTTAGTGAATTCAGTTTAGTGAATACGCACGCCGAGTTTCAGGGCGTACGGTGCAGTGTCTGAGCCGCAGTGACATCGCACATGCGTGGGGTCACATTTTGCTGCCAACTTCGGGTCAGTCAAAGGAGTGTGGGTTAAATTTGAGGATCGGAGTCCGAGCCATTCGCCATTCTTCTTTATATATTTGAATAAATGTGAAATAGGAGTGTATGAATATATTATTCACATCTCGCCTATTTCTTCGCCATTCATCGATTTTTCTCATGTGAGTGATGAATAGCCTCCTCTCTGTGCTCAGGAACTTGCTCCTCAATCACAGCACAATTGTTGCATGCAGGGCACCCAAAAAAGCACAGACACAAAAAAGGTAAGATCAATAATTGCTTCCAGTGCACACCTTTCTCTGACCTTGCTTTGTATGCACTCGCACATGCACAGCGTGTGCCAGGAAACACAGCACGTGTGCTATCGTGTATGTGACAGCATGAATGTTAACGCAGTTGCAATCAAATGCGTTTAAAACATACAAGCGCAGGGCTCTTGCCTCTGCCAGCTATGACAGTGCTGAGCCCGTCCAGGCTACTGAGGCACCCGCAGCGGGTAGTCCTCAAAAGCGGGCATCTCCCAGAAAAAAGTAGGTTTTCGGATTCCCATCAGCTCTCCTTCTTTCACCTTCTTTCATCATAGATGAACAGCTGTTTCCGTAAATCTGACAGAATGTAATTTATGTTTTCTCTGCTCTGCTGTTTTACTGCATCGCGGCATGCTCCCTTGCTTAACACCCTCCTCATGCCCTCACCCTTGTTGTGCTTGCACGGTGTGTGCACTATTGGCTTGCAGGCAGGACGAGGCTGGTCCCTCAGCAGCAGCAACAGCAGCAGAGTGAGTGTCTAAGCTAGTTTAAGATAGAGGGGATTTGTTTTTTGCGAGGTATCGTGCTGGGAAGGAGGCACGCATGTATGGAGAACAGACTCTATTTCGTTATCTGTTGAGAGAGCTAGTTGGTTGTTTCCAGTCACTCGGCACCTAATTTTGAGGCAAACTTGTCCACCAGACCTTGCCTTCAAATATGGTTCAAGTGGCTGTTTTTTTGTTTATTTTTCGACAGCTTTGCCTCTGAGCAAGCCGGGTGGGCGACACCCTAGCGTTCTTGTGTTGTAATTTGTGTGGCACATTTGTGGGCAGGCCGACAGCCTCGTCTGCTACAAAGAAGGCAGCACAAACATCCGAAGCCGCGACAACGGCAGCGAAGCCACCACCCGCAAAGCGTGCCAAGAAAACGGCGGAGCCAGAGCGTGAGTGCTTTTGGGGTCCTGCGATGGATGTGTGCATGTGTGTCCATGTATGCTAGTGCAATGCGTTATGTGTGTGCATGCCCCCACGTTGGGCAACCCTAACCCTAACCTAACCCGAACCATAAAGTTGTATCCACTGTTTCAGCACGTAATTAATTTTTTTGCATTAATTATCCAGCACGTCAATTTTGTTTGCCCACTTCTTCGTGTTGTTTCGACCTCCACGTGCATGCACCCTTTGTAAACCCCTAACATCACTGGTGCTGACAGGGTGCCAATTTGATGTCAGCTTCCTCTGTTGTAGTCCTTTCTGTTATTTGATGAAGCTCTAGACTCTCGATAGTGTGAACACACGTGCCTTTTCTTTCGCCACTCTTAACCTGAGGTGCACAAAATGGTCACACACACACACACACACTTACACACACACACACACACCATTCTTACCATTCTTTGAGAAAGGTGTAAAGTGCACATATGCCTTCTCCTAATGCAACTGCCGTTTCTGTTTGTTTGTAGGTGAGGTGTACAAGGAGTCAATGAGGCCACCAACCCCCACCGTCCCCCACTTCAAGGTCCTATCTTGGAACGTTGCAAGTTTACGGGCAGCTCTCAAGAAGGTGGAGACCTTGAATTTTTCAGTAAGAACTCTCAACCTGTATCTCCCCCCCTCTACCTGTACCACTCCCTCAATCTGTACCATTCCTCTCAACCTGTACCTCTCCCTTAACATGTACCAACCCCTCAATCTGTACCACTCCCTCTCTACCTGTACCTGTACCACTCCCTCTCTACCTGTACCAGTACCACTCCCTCTCTACTTGTACCACTTCCTCTCTACCTGTACCACTTCTTCTCTACATGTACCACTCCCCCTCAACCTGTACCACTCCCCCTCAACCTGCACCACCCCTCTCAACCTGTACCACCCCCTCCTGCCTTCCCTAATACAACGTAAGCAACCTGAACGCCATCCTCTCTGCCGTCTTTCATTCTTTATTCTTTAGTAGTTCGTTGCGGTTTCTGATGCGCCTTGTTGGCGGCCCTGAACACAGGACCCTCAGTACAACCTCAAACAGACCCAGAGGTTCGCATAGTTTTGCACGGAATCTGTGTGAGTCTATTGTGAAAGCAAGCCATACAAAGGAAATTTACGGGGACTGTGCTTTGTTTTGCTGGCACACCCGGTTATACATCAGCCTTCAACCTTTGCTGCCTGTACTCCTACATATCTCAGCGTGTCTGCACCTCTGCAGCCTACCCTCAGCATGTCCCGCATTTCATACATTCTGCCTGTTCTTGCTCCTCATTTAACCTTTGCTGCCTGTACTCCTACGTATTTCAGCGTGTCTGCACCTCTGCAGCCTACCCACAGCATGTCCCGCATTCCATACATTCTGCCTGTCCTTGCACCTCATTTAACCTTTGCTGCCTGTACTCCTACGTATCTCAGCGGTCTGCACCTCTGCAGCCTACCCACAGCATGTCCGCATTTCATACATTCTGCCTGTTCTTGCACCACAGGACCCAAAGGCCATCACCAAGCTAATCGAGCGTGAGCAACCAGATGTGTTTGCCTTGCAAGAGGCCAAGATTAGCGAAAAGCAGGTACGTGACTGGCAAACCAAGGCATGGGGGGGGTTGATCCAGAAGGACCACAGTGTACTGCTGCGTGTCACAAACAGAGTAGAGTCAGGTACGTGTTTCTAGTAAAGCAGTTGTTTTTTGTGAACTTTGCCAGTGGATTCAGATTATTATTATTATATTTTTTTTTGTGAACTTTGCCAGTGGATTCAGATGAACAGCAAGGTGTTGGCCAAGGGATGCTTACTTTGAGCAGATGGTTCATCTTAAGATTTTGAGGAGCAGGCCCTGACTCAGTGCCTGGTGAAAGGAGTGGGAATGCCTGTTTGAAAGGATTTGTATTGCATGGTCAACTGTATACAGTGCATCAACTTGCACTTTGTATATTGCTTTTTCTTCTGGAGTCATGTCACGTCATGACAAAGGCACATCCTAGGCGACCTCCTTTGTTTGCTTCTTGCTTGCGATGCCACAAAGGTAGACCTGCAAAGTCCCGCAGCATGGTGAACGCAAAAGTCCTGCAGCATAGTGAACGCAAAATTTGCGATGCCAGCCAAGGTAGGCCTGCAAAGTCCCGCAGCATAGTGGATACAAAATTTGGGCCACGCCTTTTTGCACTGTCCACGCCTTCACACTGTCCACGCCTTTGCACTGTCCACGCCTTTGCACTGTCCACGCCTTCACACTGTCCACGCCTTCACACTGTCCACGCCTTTGCACTGTCCACGCCTTTGCACTGTCCACGCCTTTGCACTGTCCACGCCTTTGCACTGTCCACGCCTTTGCACTGTCCACGCCTTTGCACTGTCCACGCCTTCACACTGTCCACAAGGTCGAGCAATCTGTTGTTGCTGCTGATGTATGTTTTGCGCCTCAGTGCATGTACATGTGCCTGAGGGCGTGTCGCAATGAGGCACACGTAAAACCCCCCATTGTGTCGGCGCAAGGATTTTTACACGTGACATGTAACTACCATACATTTGAAAAAAGGCCATCTGTTGTCTTTGAAGAGGGGGAAAGTGGTGATCAGATTGTGTCAAACGGCTGTTAATCATGATGTTCATCTTTGGAGGGCATACAGGGCGTACGGTACATTAATATCGACCCCCACGTGTCGATTTTTGTTGTAGCGGGGGCTGTTGCATTTTTATAATGATTTTATTCGGAAGGAGGGGGAGTGAGCACATTATGCATGGCACTCACGTTTGACCCTATTTGGTAGGTACGCTATCCAAAAGTAGGTTTACTTCTCCTTTGGTCTTCTTGTGCAGGTGCCTGAAGTCATTAAGCAAATGGATCTGCCCCCAGGCTGGCACTCCAGCTGGGCGTGCAGCACCGACAAAGCGGGTGGGTTCCTCTGTGAGCACATAAATTGTGTTTGGACAAGACGCGTGAGATTTTCTGTGATTGCATAGCCATGTTTACTTGCCTGCATTCAACCCGTATGTGATTATGTGTGGAATGCATTGGCTGCCTGCACGAGTTTGCCACCAAGAACAACTGTGGCAACCTACGAGGACAAATAGTAAAGCAGCTTGAGGTTCTGCACATGGCTCCACATCCGGCTCGCACACAAGTGTGTGTGTGTGTGCACTTTCTCCTGAATTTCCTTTTAAACAGTGCAATACACGTTCATTTTCAAACAGATGATGCATATGTTTATTCACACATAGCGCAATGTATACAGGCAAAATAGAAGGCCTTTCTTCTTGCACGCTGCAGCAATCACCTCCATGCTCCAATCATTCTCCCTTTCTGCCTAGCTATCCTTGTGCGCTTAGAAACATATACGCAGGCAGAGCCACTCTGACTGGTTTGAAGGTACTGAAAAAAGAAGGGGCCAGAAACTAGTGGGGATCGATGATCATGGCCCTGCAAAGATAGAAAAGCAGCTGTATCTCCAAGCACACGAGACACAGTATCAATGTCATCTTTGAATGTCCTTTAAGAAGGGGCCAGAAACTAGTGGGGATCGGTGATCATGGCCCTGCAAAGATAGAAAAGCAACTGTATCTCCAAGCACACGAGACACAGTGTCAATGTCATCTTTGAATGTCATTTCTGCTGTGTACCGTGTCTGCTCGCTGACTATTACAAATTTTTTGGTGGTAAGGAGCCCTTCACATTTATTATGCAAGCCATGTTTGGTTCTTCTCTCGACCCCATCTTGCAGACTTTAGTGGTGGGGAGCCCTACACATTTATCCATGCCATGTGTTGTCAACTCCTCGACCCCCTTTTGATCTTGCAGGCTGCAGTGGTGGGAAGCCCTACACATCTGTCTAAGCCATGTTTGGTCAACTCCTTGACCCCCTTCTAATCCTACATGCTAAAGTGGTGGGGGGCTTCCTACTCATTGCATCCAAGCCATGTTTGGTTCTTCTCTCCACCCCCCCTTCTAAATTTGCAGGCTTAAGTGGTGAAGCGCCCTACACTTTGTATCAAAGCCATTTTGATTTCATATTTACCTCCTACCTTTTCTTGCAGGCTACAGTGGCGTGGGAACCCTTAGTAACAGTGCCCCCCTGACCACCTCTACAGGGCTGGTGAGTGTGGAGTTTGGTTTCGCTTGTATAAATATGGGTCAATAAAAGCCTGACAGGTTTAAGGAGGACGGTACCAAAGTTTGGTGGTTCACACCACCCCCTAGTCCTCCTATATTTCTCCTTCTCCGCCTGGTGGAGATTCCGCAGTGAGTGCCCAATAATGGAGTGAAGACTTGGTGCTTGGTACCAAATCAAGACTCGGTGCTTGGTACCAAATCAAGCGCAGCTTGATACAGAGTTATCACTTCCCAAAATCACCAATCCCTGTCATATGTATGCAGGGGGTAGAAGGAATGGACGGCGAGGGCCGGCTGCTGATGACTGAGTTTGATGGTTTCTACGTGGTAAGTGCCTAGTTGATGGTTTCTACGATGAGTGCCTACGATGAGTGCCTATGATGAGTGCCTACGATGAGTGCCTACGATGAGTGCCTACGATGAGTGCCTAGTTGATGGTGTCAACGTGGTGAGTGCCTAGCGCTCTACTTAGTTGTGTAGTACTCTGAAATGGCCAGACAGTGGTTTGTGGGAAGCAGGTTCGTTCAGGACTGCCAGACCTTTCTATACTCCACTGCTCCCCCTATATTTAGGGTTGGCCAGAACCGTATATATACACCGTATATGACCGTATATTTGGTGATTTCCCTGCCAAAAACACCGCATATGCACCGTATATATATGGTTCTGGCCAACCCTACCTATATTCCACTTCTCTGCTCTCTCCCCCCTTGTCATGACTTCAGCTCTTGTAACTTGAAAATGTGTCCATGGCGTTCATGGCAGATATGTCCGCCTAAAAATAAACTCATGGCACAAAAGGGTGTGTGACTCTCTATGCTTGTCCGCGACTTGGGCCGCCTCTCTCACGCCTCTTTGCAATTTAAACCTGCAACTGTGTATTGATTCGGTCTTTACATTGCGTATTGATTCGGTCTTTACATTCTGTATTAGACAGTCTTTACATTGCGTATTGATTCGGTCTTTACATTCTGTATTAATTTGATCTTTACATTGCGTATTGATTCGGTCTTTACATTCTGTCTCTGGTCACTTTTGCTGCATGCATACATTGCAAGGGAAAGATTCATAAGCCCCATTGCTATTTTTGCAGGTGAACGCTTACGTACCCAATGCCGGTCAGGAGCTAGCGCGCCTTGACTACCGAGTGGGAGACAAAGGGTGCGTAGAGAGACTGAAGTGTTATTGCGATGACGATTTAAGGGTATCATAATGCTTGAAACGTCTGGTAGCAATCGCACTAGGTATTTTGGATATTGGGTTGCCGTTTTAAATTGATACCGAGAAATCGATCTCTGGAATTGTTCTTCTTTTCAGGCCAGTTGCAAAAGAAAGGGAATAAAGGAAAGCACTATTTAGGCAGTGAAAACAACTCCCAATTTTTACCTGTGTGGATGTTTTGAATACGCCTGACCACTCTTTGTACGCGCCTCACCACTCTTTGTACACGCCTGGCCACTCTTTTGTACGCGCCTCACCACTCTTTTGTACGCGCCTCACCACTCTTTTGTACATGCCTGACCACTCTCTGGTACGCGCCTGACCACTCTTTGTACAAACCTCACCACTCTTTGTACGCGCCTCACCACTCTTTGTACGCGCCTCACCACTCTTCTGTACACGCCTGACCACTCTTTTCCAAATGACGTATGTGCTTGCCAGAGCTGTATGTCCTGTGTGGTATGCCTATAGAAGCAAAGCTCGTGAGGAAGCAGAGAATGTGTTTAATAAAGCAAACTGATGTTAGTAACGTTTCCAGATTACATATCACAGATGACAGAAGCCAAAAGCAAGTGCTCAAGCCCTTTCTTTAATTAATGTGGGGAGGAGTAACATATCTGTCTAGGGCTGCACAGTATGCTACGGCTACGCTACGATACAAATATGCTATGCTACGAGGGTCTGTTGTATGTAGGAAACGTGCAAAATTGCAACCACTGTGTGCTGTTTGCGCACGTCTGACCACTTTAATCATAACTATACAAGGCATGCACTGGTGACGCCAGCTGTTTAGACTGAAGCTGATACGTGGTGGAAGTCAGTTTGGGAAAAGCTAGAGAATTGTGCATGACTGGAAATTTACGTTAGGGATCAGAGGGAAACACTCCAACAGAGGCCCGCTACAGCATAACAATAACAATATCAGATTAGCAAACGACACCAACCGAACCTTGATCAAACGACGCAGGTATGATGCCGCTTTGAGTGACTACATTAAGGACCTTCAAAAGGTGAGAGAATGAGCTGTACATATTTCTTCTAGTATTCTAGCACTAAACACACTAGTTCCAAATCAATCGAGTCGTGCCTTTGGTAATGAGAATACACTGGCGTCAGTTGTACAGGCTGACCCGCTTTCCCAGAGGAGGGCGACAACCCTAAAGAATGGGTGGTGCTTGTACACTCATAACATAGACAGGCCCTGATTTGCAGGTACTAAACTCTTATCCATCATGACAATGTTGTTTGGTACCTACCATTTCGTTTCTCCTCCTATCCAGTACCCTTGCTCAAAAATGTGCAACCCCTATCAAGAACATGACGTGGATCCCTGGCTTGGCACTTATCCTAATCAGGGCATACTACCCCGGCGCTGCATCTTGTCATAATTCCCCCCGCACACCGCTCCAACACTGACACCCACACTGGAACAGCACCCTGCACTATCTGACCTGCAGTTTGAACCCACCTAATTGGGGACATCTGCCGTAATTTAAACCCATACTACAATCTGCACATCTAACACTCTTAGACACTTGAACTCCATCACTTAAACACCATCGCTCTAAATCATGTCCCCCGCACAGAGCAAACCCGTGCTGGTGGTAGGAGACATGAACTGCGCCCACCAAGGTGAGCACACTAGGGTTGACATCAAGGACAATTCCTCACTCCCTTTGCACTTGCTTTGTTGCAACACGAGAAACACACACACACACACACACACACACACACCCCTCCTGTCCTACCTGCTTGCATCTGCAGAAATTGACCTCAAGAACCCCAAAACCAACTCAAAGACTGCAGGCTTCACTAAGGTGCGTGCTCTTGTCTGTTTAGATGCAGCATGAAATGTAGGCAGTGGGGAAATTAGGCAGCAAAATCAGATGCAGGCAGTTGGATTTAGGGTAGTGGGAGTTTAATGGCCTTGCAACAGTGAAAAAGGAATGCTTTGATGCAGAGGACTGTAAACATTTCTCCACTTTCATTCAGGGACTTTGGCCAAGTTAAGTGGCCCACTGTAATAAGGAACTGCACGTTCACTTGATACTTAAAAAAAACAGCGCACACGTCAACATGACACTCTAAAAAAAATCAGCGCACACGTCAACATGACACTTCAAGAATAATTGCTCTTCAGCTGCAATTTGTGGTACAACACGTCCATCGGCACTGCTCACATAACAAATATACAACCCCACACAACCACCTCAACCAGCGCACACGTCAACATAGTGCTAAAGTAGACTGTAACGCACACGTCAACTATAACGCACGTCAACATAACGCACACGTCAACATGACACTCCAAAAAGATTAGCGCACACGTCAACATGACACCTCAAACAAACCAGCGCACACGTCAACATAATGCTGAAGTAGACTATAGTGCACGTCAACATAAACGACTGTAACGCACATGTCAACATAAACGACTGTAACGCACACGCCAATTATAACGCACGTCAACTATAACGCACGTCAACATAAATGACTGCAACGCACACGTCAACATAAAGCTGAAGTAGACATACTACGATTGTACGGACTCCTTCCTGCTTGTGGCTTGGTGCTGCTGCACCCCTGCCCATGCCCGTGCCCAAACTAAAGATGCAAGCAGATGAAAGGACACTGGTCGGTATAGAAAAAAGGACACTGGTTGGTATTTAAAAAAGAAGAAAGAAGAAACTTGCAGGCAGTGATCAACCAATTTTCACAAATGATTAAGGAAACGGTAAAAATAAGGAGCCATCCGCTGCTTCAAATATGCTATTATGTGCAGGAGGAGCGTGAGTCCTTTGGAGCCCGCTACTTAAGCCCGAGTGGGTGTGATTTAGTCGACACTTTCCGCACCCAAGTAAGCCAAAGCCGTTCTTCACGCGTTTGTTTGCTTCAGCATGCTACAGCTTTCTTTCTTGTGTTGCAGAGACTTGGACGTATCTTATGTTTGCGCTGTTTCCCATGTGCTTCTTAGTCATGGATTTTTGCTTCTCTTTTTTCGCTGCTCTTTCTTGCAGTACCCGGAGATTGCTGGATACACCTACTACTCCTACAGGTGTGAATTACTTAGTTTGCTGGTCATTACGCTTTCCGAAACAGCTAGGTTCTGTTTAGAGTACCAAGCTAATCTACTGACCTACAGGAGCTGTGCCGACGTGGGGGATAGAAAAGAAAATCAAAAACTACGCAGGGGTGATAACACCACAAGCATGGATTAAGGAAACGGAGACGTTGCTGTCGGACAGCGAAGTACCAACGCTACCAGGCGGATTCAAACCTGCGACCCCAAAGAGTCTGGCCTGACCACGGGCCACTAGGCTTACAGGGCAGCTACCCGGATGGGGGATACCTACTTCAGACCTGATTTTCACAAGTGCTCTGTTTGTGGTTGGTTTGGTGGGGTGGGGGTATGTAATGTGGACAATTCTCTGTGTATCATCCTCACAAAAACAACTGAGTTAGGAGTAAAAGCGACAAATGCTCTTCCCCCAAAACACCTGCCGGCAGGTTTTGCATATCAACTTCACCTTACTTTGATTTACCATGGCATGTACTATACGTGCTACTTGTGAGTTCATTACTTTCTGTATAGGTTTAAATGCCGAGAAAAGGGCATTGGATGGAGGTTGGACTACGTCCTGGCTTCCAAGGCACTGGCAGAAAAAATACACGACTCGTTCATCCTCCCGGATGTGGTAGGTACATACTTATTTTGCTGCCTTCTTTGCCCTATAAATTTGCTCAGAATCTCCAAACTACTCTCCTACATATTGTCAAAATCGTGTTATCTGCTTCCATTCATTTCTATCCCTCGTTTTGAGCTTCAGCAATTTTCAACGGGTGTTTGTGCTATGATAATACGGGATTTATATCTTCCTGCTCATTTCTCTCTTCTTTACAGGAGGGCAGTGATCACGTACCTCTTGGAGTGACGGTGTTAAAGTAAAGGGATACATTTCTAGTGTTAAAACAACAGTGTAGGGTATAACACATCCCAAATGAAGCAGTGCTGATGGGTATTGGAGGCTGTTGGAAAATAAATACACAGGCCTCAGCGTGTGAGTGTTGTAGATGGTGTCACCCTCACCCACTGGTGTGGAGAGTAACGGAGGCTCTCTGAAGGATGGAGCAGAGGCCTTTATGCGGTTCCTGCGCGTCGCTCAGCTGGTTCTGCGGTCTAGTGTCCTCACAGTACTTGATCTCGATGAGGTGAATGTCACGTTGGATAATGTTGAGATTATTTAATCAGTGCTGTCTGGAGAAGGTGGATCTGTTGGTGGCGGCTGGCGGTGCTCTAGAAGGGCTCCCAGGATCTTTCAGATGCCCTCTGTCACTCCTAAAAATTCTCCCCACTTCATTGCTAGTCTGTTGTTTTTTTGTTTTTGGGACTTGTTCTGTTATCACTCCATGGTTCTTTAACGTCTCAGCAAGTTTTGGGTGCCATGTGCTCTC
>Ga0307942_1001710_pt1 | contig 17675 bp, 25 predicted proteins | sample OrgLakmetagen175_FD_201846 | JGI IMG/M metagenome (GOLD analysis project Ga0307942, IMG submission 201846) | Saline water microbial communities from Organic Lake, Antarctica - #175 | ecosystem: Environmental > Aquatic > Non-marine Saline and Alkaline > Saline | place: Antarctica: Organic Lake... | reverse complement strand
GAGAGGGAGAGGGAGGGAGAGGGAGAGGGAGGGGGAGGGAGAGGGAGGGAGGGAGGGGGAGGGAGAGATAGGGAGAGATAGGGAGAGAGGGAGAGAGGGAGAGAGAGGGGGAGAGAGAGAGAGAGAGAGAGAGAGAGAGAGAGAGAGAGAGAGAGAGAGAGGCAAAAATGCTCTTAATCCTTGATGGTTGTCCATGACAGCTCAAGCTCGCACAGCTGACAGCCTCGTTGAATCCTGTCTGCAATTTAAATGAACCGTTCAATTCTATGTTACAGGTCATTCTGCTGTTAATGGGCTTACGGTACCTTCCCATCCTTCCATACGCCAAAATTATGGCCGAGACAGGGTCCGACATTGCCTTTGAAGCCGTGTTCAGCAACCTTGTATTCCGGCATGCTCACCAGGTAACACAATTGTCAATGGACAGGTCATCCTTGACCCTAAATAGGGCTCCTTATACCAGGCTTTTGCTGGCTGGTTTTAAGGAGCACATGAAACTGAAGGTAATGCGCAGAATGTAGCGCCCTTTTGCACACAAAACACAGGAACTCATAATCACAGCGCCAAAAGGTACCTTACGCATATGTGCAGCTTCTTCCTCACTCCTACACACAAGCACTTGCAGAATAGCAACCACGCACCACTGCTGTGTACGCAGGCATGGTACAGACTGGTGCTAGACCGTCTTTTGGCCACGGCAGTGTTTGTCAAAATTTATCAATTGGTGGGGATGCACATGCCTATCGCCTCAGCAGCCACCGTTTCCTTCCTAAGCCACAGCGTTGGCACAGTACTTGACTACCAGAGCCGCTGGATGTTTGCTGCAATGAACAGGAAAAAGCTTTGCAAAAGCGAGTAAGGATAAGGAAGTTGCTGCAGACGCAGGGCACCAGCTGCAACCAATGAGCGTGCATGTCGGTTTCACACGTTATAAAGTGTCAGTTATCTGGCTTGTGGAGGTTAAGGAAATCCTACTAGCAAAAGTTAAGCAAGTGGGGCAAATGCTTTATGCAAAAATCTGACTATCAGCTGCAACCACTTTTGGCGTTGGATTACTTCATGGTCTGGAAAAGCTTGCTGTCATTGACCGACTGCTGAGTCAAGCCATCGCATTGGTATTAAAGCCGCTATTTGGCTTCCAGTAGCAAGTGCCTTGTTAAAACCAAAGCCCTCTTGGAAATTGGTCAAATCTATTTTTTTTCGTGTCCGAGCACCTGCCATGTCTGGCTATGAAACAGCTACGATGCAGAGCGTCCTACAGCACATACACCGTATTCCACCACAGTATCCTGGCATAAGATACATCCGTGTATGCAATGTACACCTGCTTCTTACAACCAGCAGGTTTCTTAAACGCCTTCACCTCCCTTCTATTTCATGATTCCTTATGCCAGCAATGGAAGTTGCGTATGTCCAATACCTGCAGAATTTACAGAGTTAACAGATAGAGCCATCGGTCAAACCTGCGACTGCTTACCCTAACCTATGTCCATCATCTACGAAAGGCCTTGCTCCAATGTTGTATTACATTCGACCGCTTGTGTATTAAGAGCCTTGCGCTCTGCCAACTGAGCTAGCCGGGCTAAGCACCGGAACGGCCATGTCTCTTGACCATCCGGGCTGTTGGTGATTGTATTACATTCACGTTTGAGAAGGATTATTGAGGCTATTGTAAGTATATGGGTAGTTTGAATGAATTGATGAATATATGTCGGCAAAATCCTGAGACGCATACCCCTTTTCTGCCTTCTATTTAATGGTGTCTTCTTTAGCGACTTTGTTGCATGAGTGTGGTATATGCTGGAGATTGGGTGTAGCGCTATTAAAAAAGAGCAAAAAGCAAGATTTTCCTGTTGTAATTTTATGAGTTTTTTTGAAAAATTTTATAAGTTTTTTTTTTGCGTTTGAAGTATCCAAACTGAGCCTTGCAACACTGCTGAAACCTGACTCAACTACGTACCAAAAACTAGGTACAAGGTTTACAAGGAAAGGCCTTCAGTCAAAGCGTGCGACTGCTAGCCTGCTCATAACAAACAATCAGTTCATGTAGAAAGAACAGAGTTTGTTGTTGTTCTGGTGCGAAAATGTAGGCAGAAACATCCTGTGCTCTTGCCTCTGAGAATAAGGAATCCTATCTGCTGCGAAGAGACACTGAATGGGGGAGTGTGCAGTGGAAAATAGCATGCTGTTCATCCTGGACATCATCATCTGCCTCACACAAATCACAGGTAGGGGAGGACCTGGGGTTCCATGTTATGGTCTCAAAGCGAAGGGTGTGGACATGCAGTCTGAAACAGGCAACACCGCGAATGACGACTCGTGGGAGGTCTAGGAACATGTACTTGGGAAAGCTGTAGGGAGAACGAGTAGCCAGAGCATTTTTGGGGGGCAGTACACACCATCTGTTACAAGTGAGAACTTTGCTGTGTGCTCTCGTGGGCATTAGAATAGGGTGCCGAAACTCCAGCCAAGTGTCTTCTCTGAGGTCCACAACAAAACGACTGAGATCAATGGATTCACAGTTCCGCAGCTTTTGTACTCTTGTACCAGTCATAGCTGAGAAATTATGGGAAGACCAGCAGTAAGCAGACCTGGAGCTCAGTCGCATGTCAGCATGTAAAACTTGTTTGGCGGTAGTGCTGTTGCATTGCCCGGTGGGTCAGAGGATTGTAAAGACGCATTGTGGCACGAAATCAGTTAAACTTCAGGGGCTCGAGGCCAAACTCTTGCATAACGAATCAAGAAAGGAGTTGACCAGATCTGGCTCGCGTACATGCTAGCAGGAATTGCATAGGTTTTGAGGAGCCAGATGTTACCAAAAATAGAATCACGTGAGAGCCGAAAAAACTTTAATCATAGAGCTCAGCCAATTTGACTGGTGTATGTGCTTTTCTTCTTTCTTTTTTAGGCAAGAACTAGAAATAATTGCTCCCACAACTTGTTGTTTGAAACGCTTGGACACAAGAAATACTTTGTGCCAAAATTCAAACGTCTTAGTTTGAGGGTGTAGCAAAGAAAGGAGTCCCTCTAGTAGCGGCAGGCACTGTGTGCAGCGGCCATCCAAGAGGCCCTCCTCTCCACGTTTGCGTAGTTACTGGTCTATATGTCACAACACACATAAAAATCCGAATCAGTAGACCATACAAAAAACTTATACACTAGACAAGACATCGAACACCCCCCCCCCTAAGTAATTGAGCAATACTCTTGGCAATATTCAGGCCTCTGCCTCCTGACCACGTGATCCCCATTGTAGCAAGGCCCTTCCCCTTATCATTCTTCAGGTTAAATATTGTGTGACTCAGTAACCATAGGACGGTACAGGACATAAATCCTTCCCTGATTAATGTTGTTAATCACTACCTTCTTGTTCTTTTGGTTGTTTTCACGCTGAATACACAGCGAGCAGAAATACAGAGCAAAAGTATCCATCCTTCTTTCTGATTTGCCCCAGCGCAAAACTCTCAAAACAACAATTTAACAAAGTCGTGGCCGCATAATAAGGCATTAGAAAAATCCAAAAAGTGTACGAATAGAAGCTCTTTGCCATGCGCACAAGGCCTCAAGAGCAAAGACGGCACTTGCACCCAAGCAATCCGTCATCACTTAAAAATTCGACTCGTCAACAAGGCCCTCCTCAACCCATTCATCTCTCTGACCCTATGAGTTGGATTTCGACTCTCACTGGCACCCCCCAGCTCCTGCCACTCTCGCACTCCCACCAACGCCACAGCATCCCATCCCACAGCTGCAAGAAGGGAGCATGCAAGCTCTACTCCAGCAGTGACTTTTAAAGCAGGGGACTCATGCTCCACCCCAGACCTCCCCCCTTGCGCCACAACTTTCTCTCCTGCGGACCCCTTCTCTTGGCCTGCAGAACCTTTTACACTTCCTTCCCCTTCTAGAATTCTCTGGCGCTCTTTCCTGCGGACCAGCTTTAACTGACGTGCTTTACCCTCTACCCCACTTTGAAGCAAAGCCGAGTCAGGTATAACCACAACACCCACCCGCAGGGCACTACCCTTCTCTCCCACCCCCAACACCCCATTTAAGCACATAAGCGTGCAGGCCACATCTGGCACAATTGCACCTGCCCAGCGGGCCCGCACGTCCATCTTCCTCTTCTGCCCAGCATAGCTAAATTTTTGCTGCTGCTGCTGCTTAGCATTCGGTCTGGCAGATGGAGCAAAGGGCAGGGAACCCAGGCGCGGCTGCACCTGCACCCCCCGTGCACCCATTGCTGCCAGCAGCTGGCCAACCTCATTTGCAACTGAGGTGAGGGCAGCAGGAGTGGGCCCATTTGAAAAGCCTCGTCCTAGCAAGCTGATCCATCCCTGCTGGGCTGCACCCAGCCCAAGATCTGATGTCGCCTGAGGTGCATATTTCAAAAATGTTGTTGTTGGTTAAGGCAGTGCAGTGCACACACAGGGAAGTGCGACTCAAGTTGTGCAGAATGGTAATTTCTAGTGACTAGATTTGAGCATGTGGTAGATTTAAGCATGTGGTAGAGAGGTAAATTGGGCGGCAAAGGAGATGTAGGTATTGGCTCCAGATCAAAACCCAGTGGTCTCGCGATTGTGGATCAGCTTGCTTCTTACAGGAGAATTAGAAATGGCATGCGAACAAATACTTTATCCAACAAGATAAGGAGAATGAAAAGTGGAAGTACCAGAAGCAGAGTGATTTGGTGTTTAGCAATGACGTTCTAGAAAGAGCTAACAAGGGAATGGATATAGTCGTTTGCGTGCCCTCTACACCACCTGGCGGGTAACATAATTTTAGTTTGTTGTAAGTGGACAGGCAGCAAATATTTCTCCGCTTCAGACACAGAAATAGGAACAACATATCACAAACGCCTTCCAGCACATGTTGTTAAAAGCTAACTCAAGGTGTGCAACTGTTGCGTGAAATGTTTATCAATCTACTGTAGGGTACTTATATCACCGCGCTACGCAAACTTTTTTGACCCCCTTGTGGTGTGTCGGGAGCAATTTAAGGTAGATGCTAATTCTCTGGGCTATCAGGCGTTAGTACCCTATGTTACAAAAATCAAAAATATGATGAGCACAGCGTCGTTTGTTGTCCTGCACCACAGCTTTAATTCTCATTCCTTTCATCTGCACTTGCATTTCTGAGGACACACACACAAAGAGTTGTGTACTGCACTGCAAATGGCCCACACCGTGGCCTGGCAAAAGCTTCTACTTAAGGACATGGAGCACCAAAAAGACAACGCCAACACTCACGATTGTAGGTAGCAGACACCCAGCCAGACCGAGCATCACGCTTCTGTACGCTGCTCCCTCCAGCACCACCTCACCCCCCCTTGTCCCAGTGCCAGCCTCATCCTGCCCCTTTTTCAGATTTTGAGATGCAGCAGCCAACAGCAGTAGCGCAGCTAGGGCTGGACTCAAAGCACTGCCTGGCCCAAACACCTCCCCTTCCCCTCCCTCTTGTGGCTGCGCTCTTTCTCCCCACAATGAGCTTTGCACCATCCCTACATCATTGCCTGAAGACTGCGGCCACCACCCCTCGATGGGCACGTGCTGCGCAGCTAACAGCAGGGCGTTTGTTGCCGCAGGAGCTTGCTGGTGGTGAGTGAGGACCAGGGTCAGAGCTGCACTGGCCAAGCGGCGCACGGAGGTGGGGACACTGTGTGCACCAGTCATTTCTGCCGCTGCCACTGCTGCTGCGATGTCTGTGAGGCGCTTGGGGGTGCGAGGACCAAGGACACGGGAGCAAGCAGCTGCGAGGTTAAGCACCATGTCTGATCCTAAGGGCTGAACATGATGAAGATGATGTGGCTGGGTGAGCTGTTGTGCTGGACGAGGAGGCGGGGGAGATTGTGGATTTGCAACGAGGTCGCTGGACGCTGTGGTGAGTGTTTCTGAAGAAGGCAAGGAGGCTGCTTTTGCCGCTGCTGGTACTGTTGTAGGGGGCAGGGCGAGGTGAGCGAGCCAGGTGTAGAGCTCTGGGTCTCCATGCCTCAAAGAGGCCGTCGAGAGGAGCATGCTCGCAGCCGTGGGAAGTGGCTGGGAGAGCATATTGGGTACGTCATGCAGGATGCGTTCCTTGGTCCACTGCTGTACCAGCTGAGTGACACGCGTCATGAGTACTGGTGAGTGGTGGTCAACGGTGGCGTATGCCACGAGGAGGGCGGACACCTGCAGAGAAGAGGCAGTGCAGAGACGGAGGGGGTGAGTAATTAAAGGGAGTGTGTGAGTGTGTGCGTGTATAAGTGCGTGCGTGCATGCACGAGTGAGTGAGTGAGTGAGTGAGTGAGTGCGTGCGTGCGTGAAGCAAGGAAAGGAACAAGGGAGGAGGAGGATGCAAGGGTGTGAGGGAGAGAGGAAGGGAGGGAGGAGGAATGCAGAGGTTGGACATGCACCAACTCTAGTGAACTTGCGCACAAGAGACATACCTGCCGTGAGTTCATCCGTCCCATGTGATCCCAGAGCCTGTGGGCCAAGGCACCCGAGGCTGCTTTTTCCCATACCCCAGGGTTGCGCCAGCCCAATGACGCTAAAGCATACATCATGCATAAGGCTTGACTTGGGCTGCACGCAAACAGAAGGCACATATAGCAGTGACGCATAATTAGGGTTGGCCAGAACCGTGTATATACGGTGCATATACGGCATTATTGGCAGGAAAATCAACAAATGCACGGTCCTGGCCATGCATATACGGTACTATCGGCAGGGAAATCAAAAAATGTACGGATCTGGCCAACCCTACGCATAAAGCATATTGGAGGCACGTCCACCCTTTGCGTGAGGTACCATTGCAGGCATGGACGATCAGATTATTGCACACATTATAATGCCTGGCGTGTGGCATAAGTGGGCAAGAGAGAGCTCAACAAGGACACACACAAAAAAATGATGAAACAGATCAGACGTGGAACATTTGCCAGGCTGCAGGCAGGCAGCAGAACTCTTTCCCTCACTTTAGGGGAAAAGGTCTCAAGAAGGTGACGCCAGTTTGTTTACGTTGCAGGTGCACATGTTGAATGTAAAAGGCTTTGGTCCCAAGAGGCTTACACAAAGGCTTACACAAAGGCTTTGGTCCCAAGAGGCTTACACAAAGGCTTACACAAAGGCTTTGGTCCCAAGAGGTTTACACAAAGGCTTAAACAAAGGCTTTGGTCCCAAGAGGCTTACACAAAGGCTTACACAAAGGCTTATACAAAGGCTTTGGTCCCAAGAGGCTTACACACAATAGAAACAAGTCAATGTGCGTGCATGCCACCAAAGTGATGCTGGACACAGAAGCAACCAAAGCGGGAGACAGGCAAACAACAGACTCTGAGAACCGCAACACATGCACACAGCCTGAAGTAACCACAAGAAGCATTACAGTGCTAAATAAAAAACTGATAGTACAGCACAAGATATACACACCTTGCGTTGGTCATCTTATTCGTGCCCCAGCGTGCAAGCTCATCAACCATCAGCCGCAGCTCCCTGCCATAGTGAGAGTGTCCGGGACTTTGTGATCGGAGCAAAAGAAAAATGATGCAGGCAGTAAAAACAATCCCCCACATCAATCAGGGGAATGGTGCCACTTTGGTACTGGGAACCAAAACATCCTCCTCCACAGGAAAGCCTTAGGTAGGAGCTATCAACCTCAGGTCGTCAGACTTGCCTCATGTGTAAGTTTGACCAGAGCCGTGCATATACACCGTATATGACCGTATATGTGGTGATTTCCCTGCCTAAAATACCAGAGGGGGCTAGCGGAGGAAATGCCTGAAAATGTGCATTTTTGCATTCAGAAGGCAGCCACTCACAGCCGCTTCATCCGATCGACACCATTTTAGTACCAAAGTGTAGCTGGCATTGAGAGCTACCCGAGCGTGTGCCCAGTTTTATGTGGGTCGCTTTGCGTGCTGAGATAGACTGGATTGAGCACACATGGTGCATTTAAGCCCTAATGTGGTGATTTCCATGGGAAAATGGCTCAAATCCTCATAGAACACCAACCACTCAGCCGTTTTCTTTCATTTTTGTTGCAATGATATTCTTTTCCAATAAGAATTCTACACCATGAAAAATATTCCAGATTGGTGCAGTGGGTGAGTTGGTATGAACAATTTGTGGTAAAAAATGGCCTGCACGCCACAGCAAGTTTAGCACATGCGCCAAAATTGGCAAGCTCCAAATTTACATCTATGGACAGAGCAAGGATTCATATTTCATATTATGTAAATTTTGGAGCTTGCCAGTCATGGCGCCCATGCTCAATCCATATTTTAAAAACACCCTTTTTTGGCGCAGTCAGCCCCCTCTGCAAAAATACCGTATATACATCGTATATATATACATATATGTATATATGTGGTGGTTCTGGCCAACCCTACTTATGTGTCGTCTGCTGCTTGTTGCAAAGCTGTGTGTGGCAAGCACGGAGGATGTGATACACACTTCAGCTACCTACCTGCCATCTGGTAGTCTTCCACGCTGTGCTGCCAAGCTCACTAGCGCTCCTAAGATGGTGGCCTGCTCTCTAGGCTTGAAACAGTGCATGCGTGCCCTGACAAGCTGCATGTTGTAGACAGGGTAAGAAGCTGGGCAGTATTAAAAAGCAGCAGGTAGTAGCAAGCTGCTTGTTATAGACAGGGTAACAAGCTGGATTGTAACAAGCTGCATATTGTAGACAGGGTAAGAAGCTGGGCTGCAGTAACGACGTGATGGGAGCAATGTATACACACACCATACGATTTGTTGGGTGAGCTGCACCCATAACTATTGTGTCCGTGGAACACAGTCACTACATTGCTAACCAGCACCGCAAACACTTACATCCTCGCCAAATACTCACACACAAACACAAACTCCCCACCTCCTTCAGCTCCTTTCCCCCCCACCCCCGTTCACACGCACCCACCCGCGCCAAACGCTCTGTCATAGGTTCTAGCTCGTGTGCCCTCCTGCTGGCACCTGCTTTTGCAGTCAACCCTGCTGCTGTTGCAACTTCTGTCCCTGCACACGTTCCCAGCATGGCATACGCAGCTGCAAGGCCAGGCATGTTCATGCGGCCTGCCTGGCGGCTGGCTTGCTGAACTAAGGCACGTATCTGAGGAGCAGGGGATGCACAGTGCGATCATTGTCTCAACAAAACGCAGCGTACATCTAAACTACAAATGCTTTGTATACGCATTTACAGCTGGCAGGGTTTTAGAGAGGACATCGTACAGATGCAAAATTGAGCGGCTTCAAGCTGCACCAGGGCACGTATCATGCAGTGACTAATAAGAGGCTCACTGGCACTGCCTTCTGCTTCTCCCTGCTGAATGATTAGCATGGTCTGGGCACTTTGCACAGGTTGCACAACGTAGTCAAACCAACTGTCGCAGAGTTGCAAATCGCAGTCAAACCGTGGTAAAAAATGTCACAGTCAAGCACACCCCGCAAGTTGCTGACACAGCTTGCACAACGTATACACGCACACACACACACGCACGCACACGCACGCACAAATACACGCACACACACTGCAAGTCGTAAGCACATGATTCAATCAAGCGCAGGCATTGCACTGCTGAACGCGTGAGCATGAATGCATACAAGATACAAAGATCAACGCAGCATCCAGCACAGCACAGACCCTCATCATGCACAAAGTATCACCCACCGCCAACCGCTCCACAGACCCCAGAGGAGACATACCCATGCTCACACCACTCCTGCCGCCACTGCTGCAGCGCACACAGGAACGGTGCAGCAGCAAGCTGGGATCACCTCCACCACCACCACCACCACCACCGCCACCACCACCGCCACCACTACTGCTGCTGCTGCTGCCGCCGCCGCTGCTGCTTCTGGCATTTTCGGTATTACTGCTGGCGCTGTTGCTCCTCTCGTCGCCAGAGCCTGTGACACTGCCTAGCCTTGTGCTGCTGTTGCGGCTGTTGGCGTGGGTGCGCAGTGGGGGGCTGTGGGGTGCCGGTGCCCCACTTGACCAGCCTGTACAGCCCAGGGCCTCAATTGCAGTGGCCATCTGCAGTGCTGTGAAGAGCAATGGGTACACCAAGGAGGAGCTGTGAACCCATGGAGTCCATTTGAGGCTTGGAAGGGACAGCAACGACGGATGTTCATGCTTATTGAGGAATGTCCTCATATGTCAAGCTGCAGCGCATGCTCATAAGAAGCAGCGTGCTGTAGGGAGCGTTTTTGTGTTGATTTGCTGGTTCGTATTTGCAGCGCATCTCTAACAATTTGGTGTCCAAAATAGCAATTGTTGAAATGTATTCGGAGCGCATATCTGACGATTTGGCGTTCAGCATAGCATTAGCTTTAAAGCACAGAGCTGCTTTTAAAACGCTCATTCCGGTTGAGCAGCGCCTCCAACTCAGGCTCTGCATGCAAGCTCTGTTGCAACGCACTTCCAAACCAGCCTGTTCACCGGAGCAAGCAAGGCAGCTCCCTGGTCGTACAAATGGTTCTCTGTGCTTAAATCTAGCATGTCTCTCTGTGGTCGTACAAATGATTCTCTGTGCTTAAACCTAGCCTGTCTCACCTGTCGGGGTGTCCATAAGATGGGCAAGGCGGCCTCGCTTTGCAGTCACCTCAGCTGCTAAGCCCTCAGCCAATGCATGTGCGAGCTCAATCGCCTTCCCTTCCTCCTCCTCCTCCTCCTCCTCCACCTCCTCCTCACCCTCCTCCTCACCCTCCTCCTCCTCCTCCTGCTTTTGCGACCCTTCTTCTCCCAGCTCCTCCTCTATCCCCCTGTTGCTCACATCCTCAACCTTGTGCTCCTCCTCAATCTCTTTGACACCCTCATTCTCTAGCACCCAGTCCAAACCCGGCTCCAGCTCATCATCAGCTGTTCCCTCCACGACCTCCTGTCTGCTGATTACTTCACCATGGCCCCTCACACCCGCAGCCCCCAAACCTGCGCCCTCCTCCTCCCCCCATCTGTCCATGTCACTGCTTTCTTGCCCACCCCTTTTTGCCCCCTTGCTGACACCAAATGCAAGGCCCTCCACGTCCCTGCCTCTTCCATTGCTGCCACTAATATCACCCTGAGCCTGCTGACCAGGCACAGAAGGCATTGGGTGCTGGAGACCTGGTACGCTGATGTTCCAAGCCAGAATGGCAAACCAGCGCGCGCTGGCCTGTGACTTGTCCGGACGAAACGTGCGGGATGCAAGCACGCCCTGGAGGGTTAAAGAGGAGGTGGGGGTGTCGGGTGATAGGCAGGCTTGGAATTGCTCTGTGCAAGAGTACAGCTGTCGTACAAGAACACGGCAGGGATGCGCTGAGACACTGCGCAGAACTTTCTAAGACCTTTGTGGTCATGAAGGTCAAGAACATCAAGCATCAGCCCATTCTCTGTGCATATAGGGGTGGTTGCGCTGCTGCATCAGCATACTTAGATGCGCGTGAGTGTGTGTGAGTGTGTGTGTGTGAGTGTGTGTGTGTGTGTGTGTGTGTGTGTGTGTGCCCGTAGCAGCAAAACCTTTGACTAGCAATGCACAGGTTCCGCAAATGGGCTCTAAACAACCACTCACCACTGCTGTGATTGGAAGCTGAAGAAATGACACACTCCTTAAGTACTTGGATAAGAAGTAAAACTGTGCACGCAAAGAATTAATAAGGACTAGTTTGCTTGTACAATTCCTGCCACTCCCTGACACACATACATACATACATACATACACAGGCACACAGGCACACACACACATGACCACTCACACACTAGCATACACCAGATACACACACCTTTAGCCACGCACGTAAGAGCACCCGCAGCTCCCACAGCAGCTCAGGCAGAGTGCCAGCTCCAGCCCCAGGGCTAGGGGACACTCCATCTGCATTGCCGAAACTTTCCCTGTCGGTGCTGCTGCTGATCTCATTCCTCCCAGATCCGGTCCCCTGTACTCCCTCATTCCCACCCCCGCTCTGCACCTCATATCTTCCCTGCTGCACTTCCTCTCCCTCATTGCTAGAGTTGATATCTATGCTGCTGCCGATGAGTTCATTCCTCCCAGAGGCGGCTAGCCTTGACTCGATCTCACCATTTGGCCTGGCTTCACTGGGGTGACTAGCCTCACCCCTGTCACGAATGCTCGAGCTAGCCACAGTTGCATATAGACGCATCGTGGCAAAGGCAAGCACACCTGCAGACCTCAGCGTGAGGGGGCCCGCACGAAGTTTTGCTGCCCCCTCTTCTACGTCCCAGCCCCCTCTGCCTGCTCCACCAACACCAAAATGACCGCCGCTGCCGCCGCCGCCGCCGCGGCCGCTGCTGCTGCTGCTGCTGCTGCGATTTTTGGAAAAAGGCTCTTCTGTGCTACTCTCTTTGACTTTCTTTCCTCTGCCATCACTGCTGCTGCTGATCCTCCGACCAGCCTGCAGCAGTCTCCAGACTGGAATGCCTGCACGAAGGGTGCCCCTCAGCCGTCGTGACCTATGCCGCTCATCCACAAACCACTCCAGTCCCCCCAAAGGCCACTTCACCTTCGCAGCGTGCTTCATGCTACCTCCACCAATGCTAGGGCCACAAATGCCAACTGCGCCCCTTTTTCCGCCTGCCCTGCTCTCACCCGCTAAAAAGCTCCGTGACGTGGTATGCAGCCTCCGCATGGGCAATGGCGTGCCCCATGCGGGCCCCTGTGTGTAAGCGTGTTGTTGCGTGGTGTGTGTGACGTGCTTAAGTTTTGGGGGGGTTCGCATTGGCATGCATGCGTACAATCAAGCCTACGTGGTCTGCTCTAACTCTTGCTAGTTCATAATAATTGATTAGCAGTATCAGACCTTTGTAATATTGATTAGCAGTATCAGCCCTTACTCTACTGTGTCTCACTTACACATAGGGGGCGGCATATACCGGTATATGGCTTTTTCATATACCTTTATATACCTATATATATACCCTTAAACCGGTATAACCCCCAGTGCACCCCCCGGGTAATAATCTATTATCAAATTTGGATAGCCCGTAGATCATGTCATATAAGGCAAGTAACGAAAATGGGGTGTTTGAATAATTTGAATTCAGTCAATTCAGTTCTAAGTTTTGAGATCTGAAAGTAAGTTATAACGGTCATTTATACCTCCAGCAAAAAAGGAAAGTACCACTCGTCCCTGTATCTGGTGATGAAGTGCTGAGCTGCGTTGCTACTCTGCTATAATACTGTATCTGGTGATGAAGTGCTATAATACTGTATCTGGTGATGAAGTGCTATAATGCTGTATCTGGTGATGAAGTGCTATAATGCTGTATCTGGTGATGAAGTGCTATGATGCTGTATCTGGTGATGAAGTGCTATAATGCTGTATCTGGTGATGAAGTGCTATAATGCTGTATCTGGTGATGAAGTGCTAATATCTGTATCTGGTGATGAAGTGCTGAGCTGCGTCGCTACTCTGCTATAATGCTGTGCTGCTGCCTTGCTGCTTTACTCTGGCTACTCCTTGGACATGTCCGCCTGGTGTAGATCAGCTTTTGAGCTGTGTCTATGCTGACGCCAGTTGCGCTGCTGCTGTTGTTACGCGTGTGAAGAGGAGCTTGTTGGCAGCATGGGATAGCAGGAAGAACTTGTGTGTGTGTTGCCTTGCATAGCCAGAAGTTTCAAACGTGGTCACACACACACGCACACGCACACACACATACACATACTCACACGTACAAACAGCCACACACATACACTACACACACGCACACACAACCGCACACACACATGCACACACACGCACGCACACGCACACACACACACACACACACACACACACACACACACACACAAACAAACGCAAACACAACCACAATCACACACACGCACAACCACAAACACACACACACGCACACACACAACCACGCAAACACACACACTCAGCCCTTTGATACATGGGACTGCTTCCCATCTCCTCCTAATGTCCATTTCTCAAGCCCATCTTTGGGCTCCATAATTAATCTAAATATATAATTTGTTGAAATTGATGTGTTTTTGTTTTATTGTGTGGCCTGCAATTGGACTCAGCAACTTGCTCTCCGGCCAAAGTTGGCACATTCAATTTTGGCTGGCGTATATAAAAATTTCAAATACCGGAATATACCGGTAAATTATATAGATATACCGGTATCACCCACGCCGATCCCTAATTACACATCCATACTCATGCTCATGCACGTGCACATACACGTTGACAAACAAAAAGCAAGCACACTTATGAAAAACATTACGTGCAAGCACATACGCACGCACACACATACACTCTGCCTTTTTCCCTTTTATCAGCCTACCTTGCCGCCTCCCCCTCCTACACCCAGCCCCCCCTGTCGTGCATTTAGACCCCCCAAGCCACAACCCTTCTGTTTACTTCCCTGCTGCTGCTGCTGCTGCTGCTGCTGCCTCGTCAAGAGCAACGCCAATCTGGCTCCTGCCACAAAAATTTAAGGAAATAATGTGATCCAAGCACGTCTGTTGAAGTCAGGTTGCGAGGCTCATCCAACTGCGACACTGTATAAAGCTACATTATGTTATAAAACTTTATTTTACTATGTTCAATTTTTACGAATGCTTCCTTCCAAGCGTATCAGGGACAAATTTCAGGGGTCAAAAAAACTACCCCACTTCATCTCACTCTAGTTCTCAGTCTAGACGAATCTAGGAGCTACATACTTGCAATAGGGTACAACAGGGTTTTGGCAAATAAAATGCATAGCTTGCACCCTGATGAAGGTATTTTGTGACTCCATTAGCCACCAACAGCATCTCAACTGAGCTGCATTGTCTTGTTGCACACTTAGATTTAACGTTTGGAGTAGGACAAAATGAGCGGAGCGAGTTGTGAGCGTGTCTGACGCCTACCGCCGTCTAATGTGCATTGGCCATTTCTGTATTCTTATGTACACCATGCAAGACTTTACGCCCAGCAGATAGATGTCGTACTTATAGGGTTGGCCAGGACCATGTATACACCGTATAATGCCGTATATTTGGACATTTCCCTGCTAAAATCACCGTGCATACACAGTATTTATGTATGGTTCTGGCCAGCCCTACGTACTCACACCGTGTACCCATACTTCTGGCCGATCCTTTACCTGAGGCACGCAGCAGGTCTGCCAGGAAGGATGGCGAGCAAGGGTGTGAGGCGGCAGCATAGGCGGCAGCGATGTATGCCAGGTGCTGGAGGGGCAAGTGCCATAGGAAGCCGGAGTGTACGGCCTGATGTGACGCAGCGTGCCATAGGGGCTCAGAGTAGCGCAGCACCTGGGACACCTGCATCGTTTGTGATGGGAGTATACATGGATGTGTTGTGGAGTATACATGGATGTGTTGTGGAGTATACATGGATGTGTTGTGGAGTATACATGGATGTGTTGTGGAGTTTACATGACCCATTGTTGGGATGCAGTGTGCTGCTTCGGGTAAAGAAGGGGTGTGGATGAGAAGGACTGCCCTCTTGGACGGAGTCCAATGGCTGGCAAGGCTCACGTCTCACGTTGCTGTTTTTGAGCAAAACCAAAAGCGACTCTCCGGAATAGGACAAGTAGTACCGGGATGTTGAGCAGCAAAACACAATCTGCCACTACAAAGCCACGGAATAGCAAGCAACTAGGGTTGGCCAGAACCGTGTATAGACAGCGTATATGACCGTATATTTGGTAATTTCCCTGCCAAAATACCGTGTATACACCGTTTATATATGATTCTGGCCAACCTCACAAAAAACAGTCAGCTACACCCTAATCATGAGCCTTCTCACGAACAAAGCTTCCTGAGACGCTATCCGCCACTACAGAGCCACAGAATAGCAAATAACATAAGCAAACCTTAAACACGAGCCTTCCCACCTGAGCTCTGCCTTCATTCATAGCTTGCGGTCTGTAATTCTGGGCCAGGAAGAGCAGCAGATGCACCCCCTCAAAATCCTCTGCCGTGCTGCCAGGGGGAACCTGATTGCTGTGCCTGTCGACGTTTGGGGGAGGTTTGTTGAGATTGTCTGGCTTGCCGTGCTTGCTGTTATGGAGAGGTGGGCCACGGGCAATTGCTGCAAGGGGGGCAAAAGATGGTAGAAAGGGCCCACATTTTGGTGTTGTAGAGCAGAGCATCTGTTTAGAATTAACGAGACAACGTCGGAAGCTTCTTCTCATCTGCACCTGCGCACACGCACACGCGCACACACACACACACACACACACCATACAATAAACGTCTTCAAACGACTTCAAAACATAGAAAAGAGGTGGTACACCTTCTGTCCAGGTGGGAAGGCCACGGCCAAGAGTGTGTGCTTTCAAAACTCCTTACAATATGTTAACTTCCATATTTAACCACTCCCAGTGACCGTTGAAAATGTAACAAAAGCCTAAAGGCAACGAGGCAGGTTGACTGAACTTCATTGGACCTCAATTTTTTTAAGCTTTCGTCTTCACGCATCAAAGTGCAAGAGTCAGCAGCCTCATTGCCTCACCTGTCATATTCAAGGTCCCCCCCTGAGCTTTACCATGCGCTCTGGTGCTGTCCTGCTTGGTTTTTGCACCTACTCCTGCTGACGTTTTGGTCACTGCAGTTGTTAATGCGGAGTTGTTGGGGGAGGTTAAGCCAGCGCTGGCGTGCTTTTGCTGCAGCCGCTGCCGCTGCTGCTGCTGCTGCTGCTGCTTCTGATAAACAATTTTCTCCTCCTGCCTCAACAGCCGCGGATCCTTATTCGTCCCTGGCCACTGCACCTTCCTATGCTGCTCCTGCTGCTGTGACTGGCCACTGCTTTTGCTATCCAAACGTTGCTGCTGTTGCTGCGGCTGCGGCTGCTGCTGCTGCTGTGAGAGAGACTGCTCTTGCTCTTGCTTGTGCTGTAGCGACTGCTGCTCCTTTAGAAGTTGCTGTTCCTGCAGCTGCAGCGTCTGCTGCTGCTGCCGCAAGGCATCAGGCGGCAAGCCTTCCCTTCTACTAGGCGGAGCTTGGTTGTCCGTTGTCCATCGTTTGCCACGCTTCCTGTGCTGCCACTGCTGCGTTACAGCCAGCCGGCGAAGCACAGCAGGGTCGTCCGGAGCAGCAGCTGCTGGCGCTTTTGATGGGGGAAGGGCACGGAGTGGGGGAGGAGCATGAGAGTAGTGCAACACAAGATTATTGACCACTGGTATGTGTGTTTTGGAAGAGGGCAGGGCCGCTGCTGTTGCCGCTGCTGGTGTTGTCACAGGGGGCAGGGAAAGGGGTGGGCGTGGAGAGGTGTGCAGGAGTCTAGGGGCTGTGTTTTGTGGCAGTCGCAGCATGTACCCTAAGATAGTGTGTGCAGAACAGTGCAGGGACAAGAATTCTTTGAGTCTTCAAATTCATTTAACCGACATAGGTTGCTGCTTGAAGGAGGAGACAATTGTATTCAGTGCTACATTAAGTGTGTAGTCTAATCATGAGCCTACTTGGTATTTGTCTTATACACGGACAGAATTCCACATATGAGGGGTCACTAACAAAATCTGCGGCTTGTGCGTGAGTCGGCAATAGGACTCAAGCTTGAATGTCACAGCGCGTGTGCAAACCATAGCGTATGTATGTGTATCTGTTGTGCATGCATGCGCACGTGCGTGCGTACGTGTGTGTGTATGTGTGTGTGTGTGTGTGTGTGTGTGTGTGTGTGTGCGTGTGTGTGTGTGTGTTTGCATGTGTGTGTATGCATGTGTGTGCGTGCGTGCGTGTGTGTATGTGTGTGTGTGTGTGTATG
>Ga0307942_1001709_pt1 | contig 17678 bp, 16 predicted proteins | sample OrgLakmetagen175_FD_201846 | JGI IMG/M metagenome (GOLD analysis project Ga0307942, IMG submission 201846) | Saline water microbial communities from Organic Lake, Antarctica - #175 | ecosystem: Environmental > Aquatic > Non-marine Saline and Alkaline > Saline | place: Antarctica: Organic Lake... | reverse complement strand
AACATAAATACATACATACATACATACATACATACATACATACATACATACATACATACATACATACATACATACATACATACATACATACATACATACATACACACATACACACACAAATGCATATACCTAAAAACATATACATAGGATATACCTAGGTTTTTGCCAACCCTTGCCTTACAATAAATCAAAAGCGGCCATTCACCACTCATATCGAATAATTTTACAATATAAATTTGGAAGCAGGATTTACGCATCGCCCCTCTCTCTCACCGAGCGAACAAAAAAAAGCGGCTGCTTGTGCGTATTGCGCTGGCTGATATACACCCGATGCCATAGAGCAACCGGAGCAGACATCAAAATGCTCGCACTGTATGGTCCCTCCTGCGTGGGAACAGGAATTTGTGCCGTTTTGTGCTTAAGGTATCCAAGCTGGTTCTCCAGGAGGACGCCAGCTGTTTCTGAGCCACGGTTACCACGCACACGCATTCTGGGGGGAAGTACTACTAGATCACAGTCATCCAGGTGAGGTCTTCGGTTACCCTGACACAGATGAGTGTGCAGAAAATAGGCTGCCAAATTCACAAGGGAAAGGTGATGTACAGGAAATGACAGATACAAGATTCACCGAGGGTGCTCAGGCGAAATGTATGCAAGCAATTCTTGCGGGTGTGAAGTTTGAATGCCTACCTACACAAATGACAGATGAACAATGTTAAGTAAGCTTTGCCATTATTAATAAAATGGGTGGCGTGAGCAGTGGTACGTTCCACAGAACTTGTGTCGGGCTTCCTGATAATCCAGCGTTCGTTGACATTAAAAATAGAATTCAGTTCGCTTGATAGGGGGATGGGGTATGGGGCTTTTCAGAGGCTACTTCTCTTGCTAATCAAGTTGTCTCCAACTTGAGCAGCCTAGTAACCAGAAAGAAATGTCCCTTTCCTCCTCAAAGCTTGTTAATCCACTCGAATCTGCGACACGCAGAATAACCTACCTTCCAAGCTACCAGCTCTCTGTCCTTGTGCGGTGCTGCAGCGTCTGTGATTAGGCGGCAACGTCGTGCTGCGTCTGTGCGTCCTTATCGAGCTGTGCCGACACGCGTGTTGCCTGCTGCTTGTATGCACGCATGCATGCGCACTTTGCCCGTGCTGTGTCTGCTGAAGCATTTGGTAGGGGACCTTGTTGCACCTGACACGCGCATGGAAATTTGACTTTAATGAAGCGGGCGCACATGTTGACTTGCTTTTTGCAGACAAACTACCAATTGGTAGGTACTTACCTATTCCTATCAGACCTGACTCATCCAGCTATATCACTTGGACAACTTTTCATGCATCGAACAATAATTGAACAATAATTTGCAATAATTGAAATTCATTGCAAAAAAACAATATTAAATACACCTCTAAAAAACTTGGAAGCATTTACAAGGTGGGCATGGGGCCGTTTCTCTCTCTCTCATCCCCACCCCACACAAATGTATTTACATCACAAGAAATGTTCACGAATGTACACACAACACACACACACACACACACACACACACATACACAACACACACACATACACGCACACACACTCACACACACACACAAACATACACGCACACACTCACACACACGCACACACACATACAGACATATACACAACACACACACATACACAACACACTCACATACACACACAAACACGCACACACTCACACTCACACGCACACACACACAAACATACACGCACACACACGCACACACACGCACACACAGCACACACACACATGAACGCACACACACACGCACATACACACACATACACACATGCACACACACATTCACACATACACAACTTGCGAGCAGGTGAGCATGAGGTCCGTTCCATTCTCTCTAATCCCCCCACACAATATATGTACGCACAACACAATATATGTACACATACATACACACCACACATACACACGCACACACATGCACACACATACATACACATACACGTGCACACACACGAACACACACACACACACACACACACACACACACACACACACACACACACACACACACACACGCACGCACATGCACACACATAACACACATGTGCGCAAACATACGCACAAGCACACGCACACACACACGCATGCTTCCCTCGCAGATCTAGCATTTGAATTGAACCTCAAAGCCTTCGCAGGATGGAGGTGTCAGATTACCACATCCTTGGCCTTCCTACCACCGCTAGCCGTGATCAGGTATGTAAAACAACAAGGGTTGGCATACTTGCATGGTGCATGTGCTCACAGTGCAGTGCTTTAACAGTATAAAAGGCAGGGAACACTTTGAATGAGCACTTACGGCGCACCTATGCTTATGCGCCTCACTAGCTAGCAATATGGCAGCCAAATGAGTGGTCATGTACAGTGTAAATACACGGTTTCGGCCAACCCCCTTAAAACAACCTTTGCCTGTTGCGGTGAAGAGGTGTCATGCGCACAGACACACATGACCAAAGTCGCCTGAGCACACCCTTTTGAATCAGCAACTGGGGCGTTTGACTACAACCAGATTTCTGGTATTCCTTCTGTTCCTTCTGTTCACGCTCCCTCCTTTTCTTGCTCGTGTCTGTGCGTGTCTGTACACCACTTTGTTTTACAACAGCCTCACATGTCTGCAAGAAACCAAATTTCATATTGCATACAATGCTCGCGCGAGCGCACATGCGCTCAACACAGCCCACACGCACTACAAACAGCTAAAAAGTTGCCTGTGCAAACATTTGCGTTCTGTGCAAAGCTGTCCTGTAAAGAACACTTCTTTGTTTTTATGTTCAGGTGAAGGATGCGTTCAGGAAGCTGTGCATGCAGTATCACCCTGGTAGGTGGCAGATTGGAGTAGCTAGGATTGTGTCAGCACTGAAACGGGCTGAAACTAAAAGTCAAGGCTCATTTGTAGCCTTGTCTGTGGGATGCATGAGTATAGCCTATGCACTACGCACAAAGCCATCTAAATCATCAATAAAGTGGGGATAATCCTGGCCATAACACACGTACACATCAAATACTTTAAACCAATTCAGATGCGTACATTCTCACAATAGAAGGGTTGGTTATTCTTTAATGTCAAAATGGCTTCTGAAATTTTTGGTTCGTACATTCTCACAGTAGAAGGGTTGGCATCACCTCTAGTGCCAAAACGGCTTTACATTCTTCAAATGTAGTGGGGTGATGGGGCGTGTGGGTGTGTGCGGTGTGACCCACGTGCCCCGGGGTGATGGGGCGTGACTTTGCTGCTTGCTTTCTGGTCCTTCTTCCTTTTTGTACTAAGGAGACTTCCGCCAAGGTAGCAGCATCCCCTGTGTGAGTGTGTGTATGTGAGCTTAAGCATGCAATTGACAAAGAAAGTGGTGAGCTTTAGCGCCCTGCAAGCAATGTGCATGCAATGCACATACAGGTGTGTAAGAGTACATAGTCGTATGCCAGTATAAAAGTCGTACAATAGTCGTACAATAGTTGTATGCCAGTACTAAGATTGTACTTGTCGTACAATAATCTTACTAATTACTATAGTCGTATGCAAGTACTGTAGTTGTACTAGTCGTACAATAGTCGTACTGTAGTTGTATGCCAGTACGAAAAGCGTACTAGTCGTATTTTAGTCGTACTGTATTCGTGTACGAGTACTGAAATCGTTTTAGTCGAAATATATTCATACTGTATTTCTATGCAAAGTACTACAGTCGTACTATTTGTACAATAGTCGTACTGTAGTTGTATGCCAGTACTAAAATCGTACTAGTCGTATTATAGTCGTATTGTATTTGTGTACAAGTACTATAATCGTACTAAGTCGTACAATAGTCGTACTGTAGTTGTATGCCAATCTTAGAATCGTGCTAGTCGTATTATAGTCGTACTGTATTCGTGTACGAGTACTGTAGTCGTACTAGTCGTACAATAATTGTACTGTAGTTGTATGCCAGTTCTAAAACGTACTAGTCATATTAAAGCCGTACCGTATTTGTGTACGAGTACTGTTGTTGTACTTGTCGTACAATAGTTGAATGTCAGTACTAAAATCGTACTACAGTTGTACCACAGTCGTCGTCTATAGTCGTATGTACTACAATCATATGCTCATTACACGCCGTGCTATAAAAAACAACATACAGCAGACAATCAGGCAAGCTCCCTTGTGTTAAAAGCATTGGAAGTTGAAGCTCTCTGTGTTTTCAGCCATATCCTGCCATCACTACTGCATGCAATTGCAGTTGCAATTGCAATTCAATTAGCATGCATCAAAAGTGCTCCTCGCCTTTCTCCCTTCTGTTCCCCTAGCTGCACTCTGTTGCAAAAGCATTAGGATGTCAGTCGCGCACGCATTAGGATGTCAGTCCCGCTTGTACCCGGTATTACGTATTACTTTAGGGTACCTTTGATGCACACCTCTGCTGCAATTTGCGACATTCCCAGAATTTTTCCCAAGAAAGGTACTCGAAGTGTAGTAAAAGCATTATTTCGCAGGTGTTTTGACCTATCCACCCTCACTTATTCATCTCACCGCGTGCACTTACATGAGCATTCATTTACAGGAATGTAAAACTCTGTCTTCCCTTGTCTTTCCCACCGCTTCTGTTTCTATGAGTGCTTTTACAAACGCTATACCCCCTCACGTATACACACCTCTGACTGCGTATACCCCCTCACGTATCCACACCTCTGACAGCAAATATATGTGCAACTCTGTCTTCCTCTGTCTTCCTCACTGCTCCTGTTCCTCTGAGAGCTCTTACAAACGCTATACCCCCTTACATATACACACCCCTGACTGCGTATACCCCCTCACGTATACACACCTCTGACTGCAGACATATGTGCACCTCTGTCTTCCTCTGCCTTCCTCACTGCTCCTGTTCCTCTGAGAGCTTTTACAAACGCTATACCCCCTCACGTATACACACCCCTGACTGCGCATACCCCCTCACGTATACACACCCCTGACTGCAGACAAATGCGACCCCAGCATCAGACCCACAGCAGAGGCACGCTTTCACAAGATCAAAAGCGCCTATGACTCCATTTTGAGAGGTGTGTGTGTATATGTGAACATGTGCGCGTGAGCTGCGTGTGTTTTTGTGCTCGTGAGCTGTATGTGTTTGCGTGTGTGTGCGTGCGTGCGTGCGTGTGTGCGTGCGTGCGTGTGTGTGTGTGTGTGTGTGTGTGTGTGTGTGGATGAGTGCATGTGCAGCCCTAGCTACGTGTCTTCATTGAAGGCCACCTATGTAGGCCTATGTATTTTTAATAACGAGAATTTCTTATTTTTGTCTGAACACTGTCACTCCATCCTTGTTCACCTGCACCGTACAGCTAGTTGTGAGATGTTTGCAGAGCTGGTCATAACTAAGCATATGCAGTGGTATCAGCAAGAAACTCACCAAATATATGGTCATACACATTGTATATATACGGTCATGTACGGTCTACATGTACATCTGGTCAACCTTAACATAATCCACTGGTATGACGCTTCTGATCAAGCCGGCTATCTGACCTTAACGCTTCTAATCAAGCCGGCTATCTGACCTTAACATCTGACCCTAACATAATCCACTGGTATGACGCTTCTGATCAAGCCGGCTATCTGACCTTAACATCTGACCTTGACATAATCTACTGGTATGACGCTTCTGATTAAGCCAGCTATAACCCACCACAGACAGCTGAAACGCAAAATGTCATGACCTCACACAATGCTTGATCTCGGTTCAGGCCAAGCCGGTTATAACCCACCTCCCCCAGGGACCCCTCCGTCTGGCAAATACGCCAAAGCATATTACAGGTGCGGGTTGTATTAATTAAAGCGTGTGTTCTGTGTGTGTGTGTGTGTGTGTGTGCGTGTGTGTGTGTGTGTGTGTGTGTGAGAGAGAGAGAGAGAGAGAGAGAGAGAGAGAGAGAGAGAGAGAGAGAGCGTGTGTGTACGCACGTACGTTATTAAGGTGTGTTTTACACGGTCACTGTCCCACTCATTCTTTGATGTCTGCCTTCTCCTCTTAGCGCATGTGTGTGGAAGCGTGTGTGTGTATGCATTATGTGTAGAGCTGGCCAGAACTGTATATATACAACGTACATGACCGTATATTTAGAGATTACCCTGCCCAAAAAACGTATATACACATGGTTCTGGTCAGCCCTATTAATGGTGTGTGCTACACACATATCTCTGCTCACACCTTTTCATGTTTGATATCCTTTCAGGTCCTGTGTGCGGAAGCGTGTGTATGTATTAATGGTGTGTCTAATCACATATCACTGCTTCACACCTTTTCATGTTTGATATCCTTTCAGGGCCTGTGTGCAGAAGCGTGTGTGTATGTATTAATGGTGTGTGCTATACACATATCACTGCTTCACACTTTTTCATGTTTGATATCCTTTCAGGGCACACCATGGTGTCGACCCCGACGGCCCCCTCAAATGTGGGGGTCCTTTCGGCGGCTTTGCAACAGAGGGCGAGTTTTATAGGTGAGCATAGGACAAGCATTAGAGGTATGTATGGGGTGAGTTTTATAGGTAAAAATGGGGCAACTTTAAGTAAGGCCATAAGAAACGTTTATAAGGAGTAGGGTTGGCCAGAACCGTATATACACACCTTTTATGACCGTATATTTGCATCGTATGTTTTATCGTCCGCACTTTTAACCCCCGTATCTGTAACGTATATGGACGCGTGTAGCATATTCAGATAGTCAGATGCTTTCAGCTTTGTCCGCATGTTTGATCTCCCATGATTACAGCACTCATGTTGTTAGCATGTATGGGCACATGGAGCATGATCTGATGGTTTAGTCCACACTTTTGTTAGCATGTATGGGCACATGGAGCATGATCTGATGGTTTAGTCCACACTTTTGGTCCCCCATGTCTGTATATGGAGGCATATAGCGTATATGGAGGCATATAGCACAATCAGATGTCTACTCGTGTGTTTAGCACATAGGGCACATGTAGCTCATTCTGATGCTCTGTGCCCCGTGCCTCTGTTCGCGTTTTGGTCGTGCACAGCTCTTATAAGCAGCCAGGAAGCAGCCAGGAATCAATCTGGGTTAGCACTTTAGGTTCCCATGTTTGTTGCACTCATATATGGACACATTTAGCTCCATTTGATGCTGTATTTTCGTCCACACTTTTGGTTCTTGTGTGCGTAATCTTGATCCCCGTCTGATCTTTGCATGGGATTTAGGCCTTTTATGACCACCAGGATTTTTTTCTCTTTGTAACGCTTTTTTTTTACCACTTTAGCCTACACCTTTGCTCACCTACAGATCAATGTACCGCACGAATCGGAACAACCCCTTCTTCCTTTTGATCGCTGGGCTGTTTGCCATCCCCATAGTGTCTGCAGCAACCAGCATTGCGAATGGGTGAGAGATCAGCGAGAAGTCATATCTGTATAACTTAGTGTTACGGCCTTATAATTACAACATCTTGATGCATAAATAATATTTATAATATGTTAAAATAAACGCATGTAGTGAAAGACACTTCCCGTATGATATAAGGATTTAGAAGCATTTTTGATGCCAGGCACTGTAAGACCCCTTCAACTCAAAGAATGTTTTCTCTGCCTAGCATAATCATGACACACCCCTACCAGTCACGTCAAAAAACAGATGTTAATGCTGCAAATTAATTAGACGTGCCATGCCCAATTTGTGGCAGCAACTTATTGCGTGACAAGCAGTTAGTTATCGGATGACAGTTGTGAGTTTATGTCATCCTTGTTCAATAAGCTGGATCTGCCGGTCTTGTTGATAACCTTTATGTTCTGAATTTAATAGTTTTGGTAGTCAATTCACAACACGCGGACATTCTAAGAGGTACCATTAGAGGGGTTCCTCGAGAGACCCTGTAGCGCGTAAGGTCTCTGATTCTAATAGTTTGTCTAGTCATATTAACGTGTAACACAATGAGACTGGGACTATCTAAGTAGCCGGTCTCAGTCTTATTGAGAGAGGAAGTTGTACAGCACCCGATACCAAAGTGGCTCCTTCTCCTTGATTATTGTGGGAAATGGTTCCTCACTGCACTGCATAATTTTTTTTCAGGTTTACAGAGAGTGGTTCCTCACTGCCTGCGTAATTGTCTTCTTTTTTCACCTTTGATGATCAGTGGCGACGCATGACTCGCTGGAGGGCGTCAGCTATCCTCACCTGCATCCGTGTCTGCAATATGCCTAATTTGTACTCCTGCCTACCTGCCTACCTGCCTACTGCCTACTGCCTACCTGCCTACCTGCCTACCTGCCTACCTGCCTACTGCCTACTGCCTACTTTCGTTAACCCTTATTTTGCTTACTTGTACTCACAGCAAAACAGCTAGTGATGGTTCAAATAGCTGATACGAGTCAATCATCCTCTCTGCATGTCATTTTTTGCGTGCAGCACACTGGCTTCATCACACGCTTCCGTGCATTTTTCATCACATGCTTCTGTGCATTTTTCATCACATGCTTCCGTGCATTTTTCATCACACGCTTCCGTGCATTTTCATCACACGCTTCCGTGCATTCTTCATCACACGCTTCTGTGCATTTTCATCACACGCTTCCGTGCATTCTTCATCACACGCTTCCGTGCATTTTTCATCACACGCTTCCGTGCATTTTTCATCACATGCTTCCATGCATTTTTCATCACATGCTTCCGTGCATTTTTCTTCACACGCTTCCGTTAATTTTTCATAACACGCTTCCGTGCATTTTTCATCACATGCTTCCGTGCATTTTTCATCACATGCTTCTGTGCATTTTTCATCACACGCTTCCGTGCATTTTCATCACACGCTTCCGTGCATTTTTCATCACACGCTTCTGTGCATTTTTTTGCGTGCAGCAATACTGGCTTCATCACACGCTTCCGTGACGAGGGCATCTTCATGTTCACCCAGAATCGGTTTAAGGTTGGTGTGGCCAGATCGCTTCAGCGTAAAAGTGGCTGTGTAGTTTCAGGGGCCAAATGTGGTGAAGCCTTAGGTGCCATTCTAGGATGTTAGGTTGATGCCAGGATGCATGTAGAAATGTTTTGAGTGACCCTCTGCTGTGCTTCCTTACACTTGTCGTTAATTAGATGTAGGTAATGTGTGCCGATCTGGTGTTCTTCTAATGTACACTGTACAGTACGGTACAGTACAGTACACAGTTAAAGTGCAAAAATAGGAAATTTACGCACGTTATGTTTATGTTACTGCCTACGTGAATTAAGGAAACTAAGAACACTTGGAGTGCAAAGAAAAAAGGAAACTCACGCACGTTATGTTGCTGCCCACGTGGCATCAAGGAATCAACTAAGAACACTGAAGTTCAAAAAGAAATTCACGCACGTTTTGTTGCTGCCCACATGGCATCAAGGAATCAACTATGAACACTGAAGTTCAAAAAAAAGAAATGTGCGCATGTTATGTTGCTGCCCACGTGGCATCAAGGAATCAACTATGAACACTGAAATTCAAAAGAAAGAAATCCACGCACGTTATGTTACTGCCCACGTGGCATCAAGGAAACCACTAAGAACACTTGAAGTGCAAAAAACAAGGCACTATATTTTCCAGCTGTGAGCCTTCTGGTCACCCTCTCCCTCTTTGCCCTCACGACCAATCTTCTGTCTACAGGTGCCCACACACATCTGTGCAGTTGTCAGACAATAAAAAAGAGCACAGTTGTGAAAAAGGAATGAGCCTTTTGCAGGAATTGAGCACAGATTTTAACACACACAATCATTCCTGATGCTCAGATACGCAAACATGCACACACATACCTAACACACACACACACATACCTAACACGCACACACAGGTCAATGGCAGAGAAACGGTTCGTACAAACCCCTTCAGCATACGATCAACAGACGGCCGTAACGATGACATGGAGGCCTCCTACATCTACAAGGACAACAAATACGCACATTTGAGGCAAGTGCTTGTGCTGCATTGTTTTCAAGTGTGTGTATGAACGAGGCTCACTTTCTCTAAAAAGGTACCGGCTACTTGGTGAAGCAGGTTTTTAGCACTGCTGTGCTTTGTACCGACCGGCTGAAAAGTCAGAGCTTAAAGGATAACGCTTGCCCACCCCTAATAAGATTGTATCGTCTGCAGATAAACATTTCTTTTTATACCTGGTTGCAGGAGCAAGAGTAAACCTCAGAGCAGAGGGGATCCAAGCGACAGCAGTAGCCCTAGCGAGCCCAGTCCTGCTAGTTGATGCACACCCTCGTACTAGAAGCGAAGAGCCTGTGCTATTAGGTATCAGCGTGAATGAGAGAGTTAGAGAGAGAGAGAGAGAGAGAGAGAGAGAGAGAGAGAGAGAGAGAGAGAGAGAGAGAGAGAGAGAGAGAGAGAGAGAGAGAGAGAGAGAGAGAGAGATAGAGAGAGAGAGAGAGAGAGAGAGAGAGAGAGAGAGAGAGAGAGAGAGAGAGAGAGAGAGAGAGAGAGAGAAAAAAAGAGAGAGAGAGAGAGAGAGACTTTTGACAAGTGCTTACATCAGCCAGCCCCCCACACTCCAAACTACAGCACTTGTCGTGAACATTATTTTTGTATTACCACGAAACTAAACTCTTTCTGGTGACTTCCTTAGTTAGTTAATGTACTAGGGTTAAGCGCTACACAAAGGGTTTATTAAGAGGGGTACAGTTTTATCGTGACGCTGGGATTGTTGTGTGATCCTTAAGTACTCTTGCTGTATATCTAAATCAAGAGATTGCTCACCTAGGCTTTTTCCAAGCTTCTGCTAAAAGCCCCCTGACGCATATATAGCGATGTAACTCGAAGGAAAAAGGAAACAAATAGTGTAAACACTATCGACATGGATTAGAAAAGGATGTTGTTTTGTGTTCTGTACCACTTGATGGATGCAGAGACACACAACATCCCACCTGGAGCAAATAGATAAGAGAGGCTTTTCAATGGGGATCTGGTGGTTGGGAGGCAGAAGCCTGCACACCACCAGGAGTATTGCTCAGATAATTATGGGGATTGTGTTCCAAGTCTCGTCTCATCTGTATTATTTTTGTTGCGGACCTGATTGCATGTTGGTTTTACTAACGGTAACAGCTTACTAATAGTGTGCTATTCTCGTGCCTTTTCTGTTTGTCGAGTAGGGGAGGTGTCTACAAAGTATCTTATTTCGATGAATCTGTATATCGCGTTTGTTTGGTTGTGTGTTTCTTGGTTTCATAGCCAGGGGGTGTGGATCAGGCTTATGGTCAGTGATGTAACCTAACCTAAGAGTGTACTCTCTATCTGTTGCCACGGCAGACGACACGCCATTATTGCTAGACCCCACTGGTGCTAAGAAGTTGAGGGAGCAGCAGTAGTAGACGTGTGGTGATAACAACTCCTTAAGCGTCTTCGGACCTTATCAAATAATGAGCAATAAGTAAAGAACCACACTAAAGCGGGATGTAAAGTGCTGAAGGAAAGACACCTGCTAGTAGTGAACCACACTGAAGCGGGATGTAAAGTGCTGAAGGAAAGACACCTGCTAGTAGTGCAGCACTTTCAAGCCGTGCCTCAACTGATATAACCCTCTCGCCAAACTTGAAAGCCTGCAACCCTCCTAGCTCTCGTTGGTATAACGCTCTTCTCTGAAGGAATGCTACATCACCTTTTACCAAGCTAAACGTGAAGAGCGATTTTTTGCTGCCTGCGTAGTTTTCTTATCTGTACCATACACTAAACCAAGCAACAAAGGAGCAAATCTTACATGGTTGCTCCTGCTACCAGCCGGAGCACCGCCCACAAAACCGTCATGCCCACACACAAACGCACACATACACATACAGCCTCAACTGCCGGCATTTACAAAGCCCTGTATGACTGCCCATGCCACGGCACACAGTCATTTCTCCCCACAAAACCATCTTGCCGACACGCACGCACACAACCTCAGCTGTCGGCAACCCTCAAGGAACCCTCTATGTCTGCTCTTGACACAGCACACAGGCGCTCGTTCCCTTTGTCGGCTGTGGCAGACTGAACCTCAAAGGAGGTCTCAAGTACAGACAGGAAGCAGTGCAGGGTTGAGTCATCGATGACAGGCATTATGCTGCCTGCTGGGCCGTGCAGTTTCTGCCTGTCAATGCGTGCAAGCTTTGCCACTGCCAAGGCTGAGCGGGCGATCTGGCCACAGGGCATGGCGGGTAGGAGGAGGGTCAGCCTGCAGAGGGAGTGTGCAAGTGTGTGTATGTGTGTGTATGTGTATGTGCGCGTGCGTGTGTGTATGCGTACGTGCGTGTGTGTGTGCGCGTGTGCGTATCTTGTTTGTGTATGTCTGTGTGTGTATGGTGTGTTTATGTGTGTGTGTGTGTGCCACGTGTTCTTTGGCAAGAGGTAGCCGTCCTGAACATCAGGATAGCATGGAGGTTAAGCACAAGACACAAACCTTGAAGCAGCAGTTGCGTGCAGTACGTGAGAAGCATGCACCATGAAAGAGACACACAGTTTGTGAAAGCGACACACAGTTGATGCGCGCTGTAAGAGAGGTTGCTTGTGGAGGCTTTGAGGGCAGTATAATATACAGGGTGCAGGCGTTGCGTCTGTCACGAGAGGAGTGTGTATGGTTGGCCAGAACCGTTTACGACCGTGTATACGGCAATCTTACTGCAGAAAATACCGTACAAACTCCTCTGTATACGGTATATATATACCTAAACACAATTATTACGTACATGTGTTTGGTGTTGGCTAAACCTATACTTATACATGTGTCCCAATAAGTTTCAGCTACATTAAACCCCATTGAGCACGGAAACCTTTGGTGCCGCTCATGAGATCAACAAAATGCACAAATCTGCGCTGGTTGCAATAACACACCCAGCTGCTGGGTAAGGAAAGGGTGTTTTGGGATTCTGGAAACCAGACTTACGAAACTCTGAAGCAGTAATCTAATTACTATGGCCAATAGCCTCAACCCACCTTTGCACCACAAGAGAAAACACAAACTGTGGCGCTCACACGTCCTTTAATTAACACCCTGGCCTCAATTCACCATTGCACCACAAAAAGAACCACAAACTGTGGCGCTCACTCACACGCCCTTTGATCAACACTCTGGCCGATGTCCTCGAACCACCTTTCTTCACACCACAAGGAAAACCACAAACTGTGGCGCTCACTCACATGCCCTTTGATCAACACTCTGGCCGATGTCCTCCAACCACCTTTCTTCACACCACAAGGAAACCCACAAACTGTGGCGCTCACTCACATGCCCTTTGATCAACACTTTGGCCGATGTCCTCCAACCACCTTTCTTCACACCACAAGAGAAACCACAAACTGTGGCGCTCACTCACATGCCCTTTGATCAACACTCTGGCCGATGTCCTCGAACCACCTTTCTTCACACCACAAGGAAACCCACAAACTGCAGCACTCACTCACATGCCCTTTGATCAACACTCTGGCCGATGTCCTCGAGCCACCTTTCTTCACACCACAAGGAAACTCACAAACTGCAGCGCTCACTCACATACCCTTTGATCAACACTCTGTCCGATGTCCATGAACCACCTTTCTTCACACCACAAGGAAAACCACAAACTGTGGCGCTCACTCACATGCCCTTTGATCAACACTCTGGCCGATGTCCTTGAACCACCTTTCTTCACACCACAAGAAAAACCACAGACTGTGGCGCTCACTCACACGTCCTTTGATCAACACTCTGGCTGATGTCCTTGAACCACCTTTCTTCACACCACAAGGAAACTCACAAACTGCGGCGCTCACTCACATGCCCTTTGATCAACACTCTGGCCGATGTCCTTGAACCACCTTTCTTCACACCACAAGGAAACTCACAAACTGCGGCGCTCACTCACATGCCCTTTGATCAACACTCTGGCTGATGTCCTTGAACCACCTTTCTTCACACCACAAGGAAACTCACAAACTGCGGCGCTCACTCACATGCCCTTTGATCAACACTCTGGCTGATGTCCCTGAACCACCTTTCTTCACACCACAAGGAAACCCACAAACTGTGGCGCTCACTCACATGCCCTTTGATCAACACTCTGGCCGATGTCCTCGAACCACCTTTCTTCACACCACAAGAAAAACCACAAACTGCGGCGCTCACTCACACGTCTTTTGATCAACACTCTGGCCTCAACCCACCTTCGCACCACAAGAGAAAACAGGCTCTGACTCTCACACGCCCTCTCTGTCACCCAGTTTCTTGCACCAGCACCAGTTTCGGCTGCTGCCACTGCTCTGTTCCCTGCAGCTGCCCCCGGGACCACTCCAGCAGCAGCTGCAACAGGCAATAATCGAGGCGGCAAGCGACCAAGGGCACGAGCCAGGAGGAGGGTGTGGCACGGACTGAGGTCATGCACGCGTGTAGCACATGCATCTAGCCAGGGCGACAGCCAGCCGGCACGGAGGAGGCCTCGGAAGGGCAGCAGGGAGGACGCCTTCTTTTTCAACATCGACACCTGCCTGGCGTCGTGCACCTGTGAGTTGTGTGCGTGTGTTTGTGTGTGTGTGTGAGTTGTGTGCGTGGTGTGTGTGTGTGTGTGTGTGTGTGTGTGTGTGTGTGTGTGTGTGTGAATGTGCATGTGCACGCGTGTGTGTGTGCGTGTGTGTGTGTGTGTGCGCGTGCGCGTGTGGGTGTACGAGCAGGAGCGGGCAGATGATTAGCGCCCTGTTGTACTTTGGGCATTGTTAGGTGCAACAGGTGCGTGTAACGCGGATATCACTGAAGTGGCTGAACAGAACAGCACAGTGATGAGCAAGGAACGACAGAGGTCCCACACACAGACACCTGCCTGCAGGCACAAGCCTCACTCACTCACTCACTCACTCACTCACTCGCGCACACACACACACACTCACGTGCGTGCACACATACACACACACACACACACTAACGTGCACTTACACACACGCGTGCACACACTCACACACACAAGCACGCACCTGCAGCATGCGTGCGTGTCGTGTGTGGCGTGGAAAGCGCCAATGCGAGGGACCAGCAGCAGGACGGGGACGTGAGAAGAAAAGAGATCGTGGGAGGGGAGGCCTTAGGCCAACCCCTTTAAGTGGTGGCTCGTGAGAGGCGTTTGTCTCTACCGCTCCTGCTGCTGCTGTATGTCCCGGTTGCTTATGCTGCAGCGCAGCAGCTGCCTTTCTTCCTGCTGCTCCTGCTCCTGCTCCTGCTCCTCCTCCTACTCCTGCTTCTGCTCCTGCTGCTGCTGCTGCTGTTGCTCCTGCTCCTGCCCCTGCCCCTGCTCCTGCTCCTGCTCCTGCTCCTGCTCCTGCTCCTGCTCCTGCTCCTGCTGCTGCTGCTGCTGCTGCCATCTGTTTTGTGGGCTCACGCTGCAACACAGCAGCTGCCTTTTTTCCTGCTGCTGCTGCTGCTGCTGTACGTCGGCTTGCGTGCCCCCCCCTCCCCTTATTCCTCCTCACACGCACGCCCTTGCTCAGGCGGGGAATCGGCTCCCGTCTGGGCACCAGGCGTGGCCAGCCTGTCGCAACCAATTTTGGCTGCCCAGCTGTCACCCCTGACACAGAAGTGCGCGCATCAGGAACCACTTCTGGCCTCCCAGATGCCACCCCATGCGCGGAAGTGCGCGCAATAGGAACCACTCTTGGCTGCCCAGCTGTCACCCCATGCGCGGGAGTGCGCGCAATAGGAACCACTCTTGGCTGCCCAGCTGTCACCCCAAGCACGGGAGTGCGCGCAATAGGAACCACTCTTGGCTGCCCAGCTGCTCCCCTTATCACACGGCCATCCACAGCAGGCACCACTTCTGGCCGCCCAGCTGCCAACCCTGACACGGGGTTGGGCGTAGCAGCAGCAGCAGCAGGGGCAGCACCGCCTAGTCCCCTAGCAACAGTGGTATTCCCGGGTTTGGCTACATTCTCATCAGCAGCAGACACAGCAGGCACAGCAGGCACAGCAGGCACAGCAGGCGCAGCTCCACCGCCAGGCCTCACACGAGCAGCAGGGGCTGCACCCTCCGCAGGGCCAGTGCTGATAGGAACGCGAGCAGTAGAACCATCGCCAGTGGTACCTCTTGCAGGTGCAGCACCCACAGCACTCTGCTGGCCTGCACTTACAGCATTCTGAGCCCGCGCGGCTGCTCGCTGCTGGACCGCAGCCTCAGTGTGCCGGCGTGTAGCACCAGCTGTGCGCAGCCTGGCGTAGTGGCCGTGGGTTGAGGCGGCACGCGCTGCGACGGACAATGAAAACGGGACATGGTGATGAACACACACATGCGTGTGTGTGTGTGCGTGTGTGTGTTTGTGTGTGTGTTTGTGTGTGTGCATGTGTGTGTGTGTGTGTGTGTGTAGGTGTAAGCTCTGCAGCAGTCAACCTGGCATAGACACTGTGGGATACTGGCAACGCGCACCGCAAAATTGAGAGTACGGATGAAGTGCAAAGCTGTGCGCTTGGTGCCATTGATTCAGATTGCACCCAGATGTGTACGTGCACACATACACACACGCATATGCATACACACACGCACACACACATACATACACACACACCTTCATGTGATGGACGGCGAGGCCCAGTGGCAGACACCGTAGGTGCCCCCATATCTAGGAGCGCCCACAGGAAGATAGGGAACACAAACGCAGGGTAGGGCGGTGCATTTGTGGTGCCGTGCACGCCTGCAGTGCTGCTGAGTGTGCCTGCTGCTGTGTTGTTGTGCGTGCTTGTTGCGCCATCAGGGGTGTGCTTTGTCGTTGTGGTGCCGTGCACGCCTGCAGTGCTGCTGAGTGTGCCTGCTGCTGTGTTGTTGTGCGTGCTTGTTGCGCCATCGCGCACACCTGCTTTGCTGCTGTGCGTGTGGGCAGTGCAGCCGTGAGTGCTTGCAGCTCCATTACGTGCGCCTGCAGCGTGGCTGTGTGCGCTACTCGCTGCATTACTGTGCATGCCTGCAGTGTGGCTGTGTGCGCCTGCAGTGTCACTGTGCGCGCCTGCAGCGTGGCTGTGTGCAGTGCTTGCAGCTCCATCACGTGCGCCTGCAGTGTGGCTGTGCGCGCCTGCAGAGTGGCTGTGCGCGCCTGCAGCGTGGCTGTGCGCACTGCTTGCTGCATTACTGTGCGCGCCTGCAGCGTGGCTGTGTGCATGGTCTTGCTGGTTGCGCGCTGCTCCTGTTGGGTGTGGGTGTGAGCTCGCTGAGGCAGGGCCAACGTTTGTGAGCGGCACCGTTGAAGTGGGTGCATGCTGGGTTAGGGTCACTGAGGGAGGTGGAGGGGGTAGCGAAGCTGAGGTTGACGTTGGTTGTGGTGGTGTGGGGCGCGTTTGGGAAGGCATTAAGGTGGGAGATGGTAGGCTTTGGGGGATGTTCGGGGCGGCAATTGGGGAGTAAGGGGCCAGTGCGAGGTGCAAGGCGTGGTGCTGAGCTGCGTGCCAGAGGTGGGCCTGCGACAGTGGTTTGTGCGTGTGTATGTGTGTGTGTGTGTGCATGGGTGTGTGTGTGTATGTGAGTGTGTGTGCAAGGCATGGTGCTGAGCTGCGTGCCAGAGGTGGGCCTGCGACAGTGGTTTGTGCGTGTGTATGTGTGTGTGTGTGCATGGGTGTGTGTATGTGTATGTGAGTGTGTGTGCAAGGCGTGGTGCTGAGCTGCGTGCCAGAGGTGGGCCTGCGACAGTGGTTTGTGCGTGTGTGTGTGTGTGTGCGCGTGTG
>Ga0307942_1001708_pt1 | contig 17678 bp, 21 predicted proteins | sample OrgLakmetagen175_FD_201846 | JGI IMG/M metagenome (GOLD analysis project Ga0307942, IMG submission 201846) | Saline water microbial communities from Organic Lake, Antarctica - #175 | ecosystem: Environmental > Aquatic > Non-marine Saline and Alkaline > Saline | place: Antarctica: Organic Lake... | reverse complement strand
TCAAAAAAATTCTACGGGCCGCAAGGATGGAGCTCGGCGCAGTCGAGTACCTTCTGGATGAAAAGGACAATCCCGTTTTCATCGACCTGAACCCAGTTTCCAGCTTTCATCCCGGAGCGACAGCCGTACTTGGTCGCGACCCCCTCGAAGCCACCGCCTCCTATTTGATTCATAGATCTGAGGATCTTAAAAAGAAGGAGCAAAGGTAGGCCTAGAAACAAGTTCCTAGGGGTCAGGTCTTGCGTTTTGCCTCTCGAACAACCTGGCTTACGCGAGAATAATGCAGACTGAGACGATTACAACGAAATGAAAGGCAGGGGCAAAACACAAGACCTGACCCCGGTACTTTCGCGCACGCATCATCATCCTGGCCCGGGAATGTTTTTCAGAAGCTCGGCATTTGTGGGGTACTTCTCAAGCAGCTCAACCAGCTTTTTTGTGCCCTCTAGCGGTTTGAGACCGCCAAGCGCCCAGCGCAATGCTCTTATTTTGTCTAAATATTTTGGATCCAACAGCAGCTCTTCACGGCGTGTACTGCTTTTCGAAATATCCAGCGCGGGAAAGATTCGCTGATTCGCCACGTCTCTCGATAAAACCAGCTCCATGTTCCCCGTGCCCTTAAATTCCTCAAAGATAACCTGGTCCATACGGCTGCCGGTATCCACCAAAACGGTTGCCAAAATGGTCAGCGAGCCGCCATTCTCAATGTTTCGTGCAGCGCCAAACAACCTCCGTGGAATCTCCATCGCTCGGGCATCCACCCCGCCAGACATAGTACGACCGCTGCTCTTTCGCTCCGCATTATGCACACGCGAAAGCCTCGTAAGAGAATCAATCACAATCATGACGTTGTGACCCTCGCCCGCTTGTTGGCGGGCGGTATCAAGAAGTTCATCGGCAACGCGAACGTGATGAGCATAGCTTTCATCCGAAGAAGAAGCGTGTACCTCAGCCGGGACGCTACGCCTGAAATCAGTGACCTCTTCGGGTCGCTCATCTATCAATAACGCGTAAAGTTTAATCTCGGGATACGCCTTTCCCACCGCCTGGCAAATATGTTTTAAAACCGTCGATTTTCCAGACCCCGGCGGTGCAACTATTAAACCTCGCTGCCCCATTCCAATCGGCGTGATCAAATCCATCGCGCGCACCGTGAGTTCTTCTGAACCTGACTCCAAGCGAATCCCCGGCGTTGGATTGATAGCCACAGCATTTAAAAAGCGTTTTTGTGGATCAGCCTCACCTTCAACCTCAACCATAGCTTCGGCTTCCTCAGCCACTGGTTTAGCGTCTTTACTTCGTTTTCGGGTTAAACCTAATGTCTTTCTCGTCATGATTGTTTGATAGCTCTTATTTGATAGATATTTTTCGAAATGGGCTGATAACGTCAAAAAAACAGAAGCCCTAACGGATTGCTAAACACCGTTTTCGACAAAGACAGCCCAAGGCAAAAAACCAGTGTGCACAAAATCAGTCTGTCCCGGTTTTCCCTGATTTCCAATAGCGGCAGCGATCAAAGAAAAAAATAAATCTGTCCCGGTTTTCCCATTTGCTTGATGCTATGGTGGCTACAGAAGTCGTCTATGGCGAGGGCATCTTGCGCTAAGTTCCTCGGGGTCAGGTCTTGCGTTTTGCCTCTCGAACAACCTGGCTTACGCGAGAATAATGCAGACTGTGACGATTACAAAGAAATAGAAAGGCAGGGGCAAAACGCAAGACCTGACTCCGGCAACTCATATCGATCGATCCAAGTTTCAACGCTAATCAAAAAATGGATCTATCCCGGCTTCTATTTTTAATAATCCCTTATCCGATAAACAGACACACCCCATCATCACTGCTAGTCTTCCTTAGCGAATTGATATAAATCGAAGCCTGGAGCTAGCGCTGTGACGACTCGTCCTGAATTTCTGTCTGGTGGTGAACCTGCCCGTCTTATCCCGATAACTGCAGACAGTGCCCGTGAACAAAAGTCTATATCCGTATTACTCGCAGGTATGCGCTCAGTGCTTGAACTTCGCCAAGCACTGCTTAAATCCATTGGCACCCGTGTCGGAAGCAGCGCCACGCTAGAGACCTGGACTGAAGTGGTTTTTGCGAATGAAGATAAGAAGACCGCGCAACAAAAAGACCGACCAGACGGAATTCTGATTCTCCGTACTGGGAAGCGTGAATGGCGAGCATTGATTGAGGCGAAAGTGGGGAACGAAACAATCGGCGAAGAACAGGTATCACGCTATCTACAACAAGCGAAGAACCACAAGCTGGACGCAGTCATTACCATCACCAATCAGTTCGCAGCACTCCCAACTCATCATCCGGTAAAACTTCCAAAAATCGCCACTCGCTCAGTCGCTCTTTATCACTGGTCTTGGGCATTTATCCGCACCCAGTGCCAACTCCTGCTCAAGAATAATGATGTTGAAGACGTAGACCAAGTCTTCATCCTCGGTGAAATTCTCCGGTATTTCGAAAGTGACCGGTCTGGCATCAGTAACTTTGACCAGATGAATAGCGAGTGGAAAGATGTTGTCAACAAAGTGAAAAGCCATGCCTCGCTTGCAAAATCCAGCGACGAGGTACAAAACACCATTGCAGCCTGGCATCAGGAACAGCGTGACCTTTGCCTTATCATGTCCAGGCTGACCGGCAGCAACGTTTCTCTAAAGCTCAAAAACAGCCATCGGACAGACGCAGCGGAGCGTGTCAAAGATGACGCGACGGATTTCTGCAAAGAACCCGTACTCAAATGCGCGTTAAGCATCATCAACGCCGCTGCTGATCTGGAAATACATGCAGACCTGCAGCGACGAATGATTTATTGCTCCATGAAACTCACAGCGCCGAAAGATAAAAAAAGCACAAAGGCCAGAGTCAATTGGCTGCTGCGGCAACTGAAACGCACTAGCCCGGCTAATTTCTTTGTTCGGGCAACCAGACCCGGGAAAGCCGAGACAACATACCAGCCGTTGAGTGCCCTGCGGGAATCGCCTGAATTGCTGGAGTCCGAAACTTCCAATACCACCGCCACCAACCTGGAGGTGGTATACGAGGTAGATCTCGCAGGTAAGTTCAGCGGTCGAAAGATATTCATTGAAGAGCTAGAAAAAGCTGTGCCTCATTTCTATCATGAGGCTGGTCAATGGTTGAAGGCCTGGAGTCCGGCACCTCCGAAAATCTCTCAAGAGTCGGGTGTTGCAGAAACTGAACAATCGGATGCAGCGGATCAGTCAGCGGAAAGTTCGTAAAATAAGTCTGCCTTGATTTTCGCTGTGAAATGCCCCCTGCGTCTATGGCACTGAATTCCTTCAGTGCCCAAAGTTCCTCGCAAAGTTCCTCGGGGTCGGGTCTTGCGTTTTGCATCTCGAATAATCCGGCTTACGCGAGAATAATGCAGTCCAAAGAAATAGTTTTAATCAAAAGATGATGGTGATTGCCCATCAGGCGGTAGGCGTGGCATTCCCGGTTGAAAGTCTCACACTCTTCGTCGCAAACTGACAAAAAGGCACGGCGGTCATCGTTGGTTTCAAAATTCATCTAACGCCGATTTCCGCGAGACAGACTGAGACGATTACAACGAAATAGAAAGGCAGGGGCAAAACGCAAGACCTGACCCCGTCATCTTCTAGCGAGTCCGCCATCTGCATGAGATGGTCGAGCCGCTGGGCCACGCCCTCCCGACCCCAAGCAAGAAAGGTTGCCAGTAAAGGAATAGCAGCAGCCGATCGCGAACCTTGAACGCCAACATTGGGCTTTGATAGATAATCACCGCCGAAGCTGATCGCTGCATTCGCTATGTCCAAGTCGCGGAACATTACCAGGGCCGAATCCTTGGGTTGAAAGAGCCACTTGTGGGCAGACACGGCCACTGAATCGGCGGCTTCAATGCCGTCGAGTATTCCGGAGTGGGATCGGCTAAGTCGGAGAGGGCCAGCCCATGCCGCATCGACGTGTGTCCACTTCGCTGCGCCGACCAAGTCCAACGGGTCGACCGCACCTGTCGCAGTCGCTCCGGCAGTGAGAACAAGGCACGCGTCATCAAGGTTCGGGAGTTGGTTGCAGTCCAAGCGTCCTTTCCGGTCAACTGCAACCTTCACAAACTCAAGGCCCAACAGTCGGCACGCCTTCTCAACGCTTAAGTGTGCGGCTTGTGAGGCGACGACCTTTTTAATGCCTACAGCATCACGTGCGGCCCAAATTCCTGTCAGATTTGCAATTGTTGACCCCACGCAAAAGTGACCGCCCTCCATGCCAAAGTAAGGTACCAGCCAACTCAAAACCCGTGCCTCTGCCTGGGCGCCAAAAGGCGAGGTCATTTCATGGAGCATGTTCTGGTTGAGACTGGCATTCCATAGCGCCATGGCCCAAGTAATCCAAGGGGTTGGAGGGTCCATATGCGCCAGCGAAGTGGGCGAACCAAGTCGGGCGGCCTTGCCTAAAACGTGACCCGAGAGCATTTCCAGCACACGCATATCGCCCAAGCCAGACTCAGGAAGCGTGAAAGGCAGCTCGACAACGTCACAACTTGGCGACGTAAGAAGCTCAAGTGCCTTGTTCAACCCGTCGTGCGGGGAAAAGCTGGGGTCGGGAATACGCATACAAGATCCTGTTCGAGTCAGGTTTGGTTGGTTAACGACTCGTGCGTCGATTAAAGACGCCTAACGCTTGCAGCATGCGCGCCCCTGGAATGGAGCCGAAGGCGCAATGGATAGGGCGTCGCCGTGCCTGCACTGGTTAGCCCTTGCTCGATCACCGAAATGAGAACGGCCCAACCCTAACCAGATGGGTTTTAAGATCACTTGTATTGTACTCTAGCTCAATGCCAGCAAAGCTGAAGGATATAGACCTGACCTCACTTTCGTTCGTTGCACCACCCTCGGAATGAGTAATCTCAAGTTCTTCGATCTGATCCTCGCTGGGACTTCCCACACAACGCGCAAAAAGCTTTATTTTCTGAGATGGGTTTAATGCTTCTGTTTGAATAACCAGCTCGTTCCCTGTCTGCCTAATTGGTAGATCAGCGGGCGACGCTTCAAAGTTTTCAATCGCCGAAGTAGTTTTAAGCCGAATAATAATATTCTGGGTCGCTTTGTTGCCTCGACTCGTAACGGTTATCGCCAATGGCGCTCGTGGGACGTCAGCCAAGAATGAAATAGGCACACCAAAATCAGATAGCTGAGACGTTTCATAGGTAAGCTTGGAAACCTTCCTTGTGCTTATATGGGTATATATCCCCCAGACGAGAGCCAATCCCCCCCCTATAACAGCTGAAGTAATTGCAACGACGGTTGCGGGTTCGAACACCATTATCTACCCCTAATAGTTTTGGCTAACGCCTTTGTAACCGGCTTGGGTATGTTGGCGTTTTTTTTGCGTATTTTTGCAAAAAAAGTGACAGCGTACCCAAGTCCGCGTTCACAAACTTGTGTACGCCCAGCATGGGCATGCGGAAAACCGGGACAGATCTATTTTTCAGTTGTCCAGCTCATAGATCTGCTTCCATTCCTGAAGATTCGCCAGGTAGCACTCAAAATCACGGCGTTCGACGAACACCGGTTGGCGATGATGACCGCGCTGAACAATATGGTGGGAAAACCGGGCACAATCACCCTGGCCTGTCTTGGCATAAGCATCTCCTTGCTTCTGAAACACAGATTCCATTCTGTGCGCTGCCATCCGATATTAACCGAAGTGCGAAGAGGGTTGGTAGTGATGCAAATCAGCGCCAAGCCATCAGAGAAGCCGCTAAAATAAATCTGTCCCGGTTTTCTAGTGGCAGGGTTGCAGCTGGCTGTGCCCTTGGTGTTGCTAGGGGGCATTCACCGCATTGAAGACGATGTAATGCCGATGCCCGGAAGTCCGTCCTGGTATATGGGTATTCGCCCGGGCCGGGACAAAAACCTGCGGGTAGTCGACAGTGCCGAATGGATTATGATCCGTAGATTATTCTGTAACACGAATTAAAATTTCAGTTCCGTTTATTCCTCTAAAAATCTAGGGGACTGTAATCGTTCGCGTATAAAAGCCATAAAGTGGGCAGCTTTAGCGCCATCAATAACTCGGTGATCATAGGATAATGAGAGAGGTAACATTTTTCGCAATGCAATTTCTCCTTGATACTCTACCGGTTTAAACTGCATTTTAGAAACACCCATAATGGCAACCTCTGGTGCATTTATAATCGGTGTAAAACCAGTACCGCCCATTTTCCCCAAGCTAGTCACAGTAAATGAGCCCCCTTCTACATCGGCAAAACCTAGCGTTCCAGCTCTCGCTTGTTCAGCTAGCTTTTGAGAAGCTAAAACGACCTCTATTAAACTCAGTTTATCCGCCTGTTTAAGTACGGGCACGATGAGACCTACCGGAGAATCTACCGCGATACCAATATTATAATACTCCTTGAGGATGATAGTTTTACTCGATGGGTCCAGCGATGCATTAAAATCAGGAAACTGCTTTAGGCCAGCAATACAAGATTTTATAATACAAGCCAAGGTTGAGAGCTTTCCACTGTCTGAGCTCACCTTAGCATTATAGCTATCCCGGCTAGCTTCCAGATCAGTGATATCAATATCATCATGATGCGTGACATGCGGAATATTTTGCCAGCTCGCTAGCAAACGTTTACCAATAATCTGACGAGTATTATCCAATGGCTGTTCTTTAATATCGCCAAACAGCGAGTAATCATATGTTGGTACATCCAGATGTGATGCGTTAGGGCTTTGAGCCGTCATTAGTTTATCTCCATGAATTAAAAACGCTGGGTAACCAACGTTTTAAGGTGTCCCAAACATCGTATCGCCGCCATACAGCTAAGACTCTTCCTGTGGTTTAAAATTACCAACGAATGTGTCAATGTCTGCTTCCGATGTTTCTGCGTCTGCAATAACACCGATCAATCCTCCCACGGAGAGTGTGTCCCCCACATCGGCGATACACCTGCGAAATACGCCGTACGCCGGTGCTTCACAGGCATTGGTAATTTTCTCAGTTTCGATGCCAACGATTTCGTCTCCTTCTTCCACCTCGTCTCCGACTTTGACCTGCCAGTCAACAACAACACCTTCCTTCATCGTCATACCGAGCTTCGGCATGACAACAGCATATATATTCCCTGACATTATTTCGCTCCCATAACTACGTTAACCGCTGCCTGAATGTCGGTAGGACTTGGAATATAGGCATCTTCAAGATTAGGCGCAAAGGGCACCGGAGAATGCGGCGGCGTCACACGTTGGATGGGTGCTTTGAGCGCGCCAAAAGCATACTCGGCGACAATGGCTGAAATATCCGACGCCATCCCGCAACGTGGCGATGCCTCGTCAACAACAACCAAGCGTCCAGTTTTTTCTACTGATGACAAGATGGAGTCTGAATCCAATGGAGAAATTGTGCGCGGATCAAGCACCGTACATTCAATGCCTTCCTCAGCAAGTTTATCTGCGGCTGTTATCGCAAAACCAACCATTCGACCAATTGCGACGATAGTGACATCCTTGCCTTCTCGCACGATCTGAGCCTCGCCGAATGGGATAGCATAAGGCTCATCAGGCACTTCTCCAGTGTCGTCAAACATCGTGTTGTGTTCAAAGAATATAACCGGATCATCATCCCGGATCGCCTGCGTCAACAGACCTTTAGCTTCGTAAGGGGATGATGGAATAACGACTTTGAGACCTGGAATATGTGCCAACATTGGATACAGCGCTTGGCTGTGCTGACTGGCACCACCAAAACCTGCACCATATAAGGTTCGGACCACAACAGGGGTTGTCGCCTTGCCGCCAAACATATACCGAAACTTTGCCATCTGGTTCATGATTTGATCGCCACAGACGCCAAAGAAATCGACAAACATCATCTGAGCTACAGGACGCAGACCAGTAAGGGCTGCACCTGCTGCTGCCCCGATGAATGCGCTTTCGGTGATCGGCGTATCAAGGACACGTTCGCGTCCAAATTCAGGCATAAGACCCTTGGTCGCGCCAAGTACGCCGCCCCAAGCATCTTGCTCTCCACCCGAACCCATACCTCCAGCAATATCTTCACCCAGAAGAATGACTTTAGGGTCGCGGCGCATTTCATCGCGCATAGCTTCATTTAAAGCTTGGCGGTAAGATTTTACAGACATAATAAATCTCCAAATTCAGGAATCAGTAGGACAGGTAAACGTCTGTCGTGAGGGTTGAGAGATCTGGTACCGGCGCTGCTTTTGCTTCGGTGACTGCTTCGTCAATTAGCGTTTCGACGGCCTCATCAATGGCGTCTAGATCCTCGACCTTCAGCATTTTTCCACCGATCGTCCGAGCACGAAAAAACTTCAATGCATCAAGGTAGCGGCGCTCATCTTTCACTTCACCTAATGGCTTGTAAGACGATGCATCCCCTTCAAAATGGCCGTAATAACGGGTAAATTCAATATGGATAAAGCGCGGGCCTTCGCCGTTGCGGATGGCTGCGATGGCTTCCTCGGCGGCGCGATAAACGGCAAAATAGTCATGACCATCAATCCGAGTTCCAGGAATACCGAAACCTTCTGCGCGGCGCACCGGATTGTGTCCACCAATCGACCATGAACTCGATGTCGATTCTGCATATCCGTTATCTTCAAGCACAAACAAAACAGGAAGATCATAGACGCGAGCGAGATTCATCGATTCTGCGGTCGTGCCCTGATTGAACGCTCCGTCACCAACAAATGACACAGAAAGACCGCCTGTCTTGAGCGTTTTGGCGGTGAGTGCCGCGCCACATGCTAAAGGCGACCCAGCACCAACGATCCCATTTGCGCCCAGCATTCCGACGTCCATATCAGCGATGTGCATTGAACCACCCTTGCCGCCGCACAAACCACCAGCGCGGCCAAAAATCTCCTGCATCATCCCTTTGACATCGCAACCCTTGGCAATTGAATGACCATGCCCACGGTGTGTACTGGCAACAGTATCATTTTCTCCAAGCTGATTGATGATGGCTGCGGCAGACGCCTCCTCACCCGCATAAAGATGCACAAATCCAGGGATCAGCCCCGTCATGAATTCCTTATGTACGCGCTCTTCAAATGTTCGAATAATCATCATGGTCTGATAACCTTCAAGCAGTGTTTTCTTATCAATTTTCATGATTTTGAGCTCCTTGGATAATGTACTTTCAGCAGGGTCCACGACTGAGTCACGGGGATTTTTTAATTAGCAGATTCGTTTGCAATAATTGAATAGTTTTTCATATATAAATCATTTTTATATTTTCTATTTATTTCAAGATACAGAAAAAACAATATTTTTCCATGATCCAGATCAATGAATATGACCGGATAATTGTTTGCTATTGATATTAAAGGGTAAGCGCCAATAAATCAGCACCTACATTCCGGCTCGCCGATTGCACACACTGACATCCTCACCCATTCCATGAGGAATCAGCATGACCCCAACCGAACGAGCACAGGTCTGGCAACAGCACATCACTGACTGGGAAGTCTCCGGCGTGTCCGGCAGCGCTTACTGCAAGCAACAGTCGCTGGTTTACCATCAATTTGTTTACAACTGGCGCCAGAAGCTAACCCCGACTGAAGACTCTCCAAAGCAGGCGCAAGCGACCACCGGGTTCACTCGGGTCGTTTCTGCTCCTGGCGCTGGCATCGGCGTAGCCGATGGCCTGACCGTGGCGCTGCCCGGTGGTGTTTCCATCACCGGTCTGCACGCCGGCAACATCGAGTTGCTCGGCGCTGTTTTGAGACAGCTGTGATGCGCCACCGATATTTACGCCCGTCCTTGTCGTTGCCAGAGATTTATCTGTACCGGGCACCTGTTGATTTCCTCAAGCAGGCCCAGGGCCTGGCGGTCTTGGTTGAACAGGAACTGGGCCATAATCCGTTTACCGGAGCGCTTTACGCCTTCACCAACAAGCACCGGAACAAGATCAAATGCCTGATGTGGGAAGACAACGGTTTTGTGCTCTATTACAAGGCGTTAGCCGAGGAGAAGTTCAAGTGGCCTAAGGCCTCGGATGAGTTGATGCCACTGACGGGGGAACAGATCAACTGGTTGCTGGACGGCTACGATATTGCCTTGTTAAAAGGTCACAAAACACTGCATTATGAGGCTGTTAATTAGCTCTTTTTTGGTGCTTCAGAGTGTTGTTTTTGCTATACTTTGTTCATGAAATTAAAGCCTGAAGCACCTTCAAAAACACCCGATATCAGCGGCCTTTCGGCCGCTGAATTGCGGTCGGTTGTCGAAGGTCTTCAGCAGGAACTGGCGGCCAAGAGCGCTGAAATCCAACAGCGCGATCAAGCGGTCAAACAACGCGATCACACCATCCAGATTCTCGAAGAACTGCTGCGCTGGAAACGGATTCAGCAGTTCGGCGCCAGCAGTGAGAAGTCCGCACACCAGATTCAACTGTTTGATGAGGCCGAGCTGGAAGTTGAGATTGATGCCCTGCGCGATCAATTGCCAGACGATGTAGAAAGCACCAGAGACAGGCACTCTACACACCACCTAATCTCGCGGGGATATATTGTATCCTGTCCATTGGTAAGGTCATTTTGCCGATTCTGGAGCGGTTGTACCTTGGTCTTGGCCGATGGTCCGAGCGGCCCACGAGCTTTGAGGCGACCTATCAGGATTTCCGACGGCGCCTTCAACGACAGGCAGGCTGAGCACTTCCCTCCCCCTCTGAGTAACACTTTTCAATCTGGCAGACTGGCCGGCGTTTTGGCGTGTCTGGCACACAGCGCTATCGGGCAGTATTGTTCATTTTTCACAAACACGCTTGGACATAAACCCGCTATTCGCATCAGAAAAAGCAAAAGACCGAGGGGGCGGAGCCTCCGGGCTTTTTAGATCAAGTCAGGCTATGTTGTGCCTGTCCTTTCTGGATATGATTAAATCCAACCGTTTAATACCCTCGAAAAGCGTCTACTTGATTCATTAAGGCCCGACCGCTTTTCATCAGTCGATAATTTTCCAAAATTTGAGGCGCGACTGAGTTAGGGTCTGTAATGCTTGAGCAATGGGGGGTTAGGAGTATTTTGTTATTCTGCCAAAATGGATGCATTTGAGGTAATGGCTCCTCTCTAAAAACATCGAGGCACGCTCCTCTCAGCTGACCTTCATTTAGTGCTGTTATCAGATCTTCATCTATCAAATGTTCACCTCTTGCCACATTAACCAAGCAAGCCCCAAAAGGCAGTTTATTAAAGTTCTCAAGGTTAAGAATACCACGCGTCTCGTTTGTCAGGGGCAATAAGCAAATCAATATATCTACTTGTGAAAGAAACTCTCCTAGCTGCCTGTCACCTGCATAAGACTTTACTCCGGTAATCGTTTTTTGAGTGCGCGACCAACCAATGACATTAAATCCGATCTCAGAAAACTTGCTCGCCGAATATTCCCCAAGCTTACCTAACCCCATTACACCAATGGTCGTATGGGCTATTGATTTGGGTAACTGCTGTTTCCAGTTCGATTGGTGTTGCTGAGTTTTATATATGTCAAAATCCCGGAAGTAATACATAACGGCTGTATGAAGATATTCATACATAGACTGTGCTAAGAGAGGGTCTATGATTCTTATCACTGGTAGGTCTTTTGGAAAAAACTCATCATTCAGTAAATGATCTATACCTGCGCCCATAGAGCAAATGCATCGCAGATTTGGGTAGTCTCGTAGAACGCCTTCAGGATGATTCCAACATAAGGCAAACTCAACGTCAGCTTTTCGGCTTTCGTTTGGCCATATTTGAACGTCGAGAGTAGGGTCTAATGCCCTTAGGGCGGCTACCCAGGGTTGAGGGTCTTTATTGGTACAAATAATTGATATTGTCATGTTATTTTGCTTTTTCCCGCAACCATACCGAACGCTTCATTGCCGTCAAAACGCGACTTCCTCATTGTCACGCACGAATGCAGAGCAAAGGTTCAGCCAAGCTATATCGAAAAAATACCCTAGCTCAAAAATGACGCGAGCGCACGGCACCGCGCGACGTCCAGGTTATTGCAATAATCCGGAAGTTGCGCGATTCCAAAACGGGTACGGGGAAAGAGCTGGCGTTTGCCGCCAGCCTTTCTTGCAGGGACGCTGAAAGGCTGCGCAGTCATCGTCTTAACTCTCAGCGACGTTGCTTAATCTTCTTCCAAGCCGTAAACGCTATCGCGCTGACGATCACTGCAGCAACCAGGTATTCAATATGCAGAATGTCACCAATGGCTTCGTGGCCGGAGTGCGCCAGCGCGTTCGTAGAGGCCAGTAGGAGTACTGCACTGATACTCATTTTTTTGATGTTTTTCATGACTGTTTCTCCGTTTTAATCCAAAAGAAAAAAAGGTATTCGGTCAGGCCGTTTCAGCCAGCTTTTCCGGCCTGCGCTCTGGCAGCATGCCCCGTTCCAGAATGAAGCTGATAATCGTCTCCAGCCCTACGCCGTCGTAAAGATTCGCAAACACAAATGGCCGTTCGCCGCGCATCATCTTGGAGTCACGCGCCATGATGTCCAGCGAGGCGTGCACGTATTCGGCGATGTCGATTTTGTTGATGATCAACAGGTCGGATTTGGTAATGCCGGGGCCGCCTTTGCGGGGAATTTTGTCGCCAGCGGATACGTCGATCACGTACAGGGTGAGGTCAGACAGTTCCGGGCTGAAGGTTGCCGAAAGGTTGTCGCCACCGGATTCCACCAGCACCAGTTCCAGGTTCGGGTGTCGGTTTTGCAAGTCGTCGATGGCCGCCAGGTTCATAGAGGCGTCTTCGCGTATGGCCGTGTGGGGGCAACCGCCGGTTTCGACGCCCAGTATGCGGTCTGCCGGTAGGGCGTCGTGCTTCAGCAGGAAGTCGGCGTCTTCTCTTGTGTAGATGTCGTTGGTCACCACGGCGATGTCGTAGTGGTCTTTCAAGGCGTTGCACAGCTGGCGCAGCAATGCGGTTTTGCCGGAGCCTACCGGACCGCCAACGCCTATTCTCAAGCAATGTGTCATGGTTATTTCCTCGTTCGCTATTCGTTTCTGAAGACGTCAGTTTCTGAAAAAGTTAACTTCTAAAAAGTCTCGAATACTGTGTTTCGTGCAACGCGCTGCCCAGCGCCAGCCCCGGCAGAATGGGGCCGAGTTCATCGTCTTCCCTTTGCAGTGCAACCTCCACGGCGGTCACCAGCAGTGGGCGCATGTGTTCGGTGATGCGCTGCGCAGCGGTGTGGCCAAGGGGCAGCGCTTTGCAGGCAACGGACAGCTGGTTTTCCAGCCAGGCCCAGGCAAAGCCGATGAGCGTTTGGCGCGGCGGTACCTGTCGGTAATGGGCTACCCAGGCGAACATGGTGATGTAACCCGGTTGGTTTGGAATCAGGTTCGCGCCCGGTAGCAGGCCCAGGCTGCGCAGCAACGTCACCAAGGCGGCGCCCAAGCGGGTGTCTTCGTCGCTCAGTTCGGCGGTTTCACGGATCGCTTGTAACCAGGTGTTCCACTGGGCAATGGCCTCTGCATCGTCCGTTGCCCAAGCCGTTTGAAGCCGCGCCAGCAGGGGCAGCTCGCATCGGCTTAGGCCATCTTCAAGAACGCCTTCCAGCCATTCGCGTAAGTCGGCTTCGGTTTTCACCCAGCCCAGTTCAAACGCACTTTCCAGGCCCTGGGACCAGGCAAAGGCACCGATAGGCAGCGCGGGGCTGACCAGTTGCATCAGGCCCAGTAGTGCCAAATCGCTCGAAGCGCTTGGTTGGCTGTCAGTAGTCATGGTTTTCAGTGCTCATGGCTGTGCGCGGCCGGCGAATAGGCACCCGGTTCGGGGTCGAATTTGGCGTTGTGGTGGACCAGGGTGGCACCAAGGTGCTCGGCCAGTTCTTCCAGTACGTGGTCTGGCGGGAAGCGAATCCAGCCGCCCTTCTCGTCTTCGCCAATGGCCAGTGACACGTGGCGGTTGCCCAGGTGGTAGCACAGGCGTGCCAAGGGCAGGCCGGCGGCAACGCGTGCGGTTACCACTGGCTCGTCGGCGGCGCGAATGCGGATAACTTCGCCGGTTCGGGCTTGCAGCAGGTCGCCATCACGCAGTACCGGGCCACGGTCCAGAAACAGGCCTACGTCGAGGCTGGTTTCGGTAGTGGCGCGCAGGCGGCCGCGCATACGCAGTTCGTAAGGCAGTATCAGGTTGTCGTGAATTTCTGCGCTGTCGATATTGTGGATGCGTTCTATTAATTCCAGCATAGGATTCTCCGTTTGCGCCTTAAAACAGGTGGTAGCGCTGGGCCAGCGGCAATTCGCTGGCCGGCTCGCAGGTGAGCAGTTCGCCGTCTGCGTACACTTCGTAGGTTTGCGGGTCTACGGTGATGTGCGGGCAGGCGTCGTTCAGTTTCATGTCGGCTTTACGCACCTGCCGCACGTTCTTGCAGGCCGCCAGCGGGCTGTCCAGGCCCAGTTCTTTGCCAACGCCGGCATCCAGCGCGGCCTGGCTCACGAACGTCAGGCGCGTGGCACTGGCCGCTTTGCCGAAAGCGCCAAACATCAGGCGGTAGTGCACGGGCTGGGGCGTGGGGATAGAGGCGTTGGGGTCACCCATGGGCGCGGCTGCAATCATCCCGCCTTTCACAATAAGGGCCGGCTTTACGCCGAAAAACGCCGGGTTCCACAGCACCAGGTCTGCCATCTTGCCCACTTCTACCGAGCCCACTTCGTGGCTGATGCCGTGGGTGATGGCGGGGTTGATGGTGTACTTGGCGATGTAACGTTTGGCGCGAAAGTTATCGGCACCCAGGCTTTCATCTTGCGGCAGCAAGCCACGTTGCTGTTTCATTTTATGAGCGGTTTGCCAGGTGCGGCACACCACTTCACCCACCCGGCCCATGGCCTGGGAGTCAGAGGCGATCATCGAGATAACGCCCAGGTCGTGCAGGATGTCTTCTGCGGCTATGGTCTCGCGACGAATGCGTGAATCGGCGAAGGCGACGTCTTCCGGGATGTTCGGGTCCAGGTGGTGGCGTTGGTGCCGGTGGCCGGGCCGGTGCCGCCGCCGAGCATGGTGGTAATGCCGCTCATCAGGGCTTCTTCAATCTGTTGGGGGCAGATGAAGTGGATGTGGGCGTCGATGCCACCGGCGGTGAGGATTTTGCCTTCGCCGGCGATGATTTCAGTGCCAGGGCCGATAACGATGGTGACATCTGGCTGGGTGTCAGGGTTGCCGGCTTTGCCGATGGCGGCGATACGGCCGTTTTGTAAGCCTACGTCGGCTTTAACAATACCCCACCAATCCAGAATCAGGGCGTTGGTGATGACGGTGTCCATCACTGTGTCGTCGGCGCGCTGGCTTTGGCTTTGCGGCGTTCGGCCAGCAGGCCGGCCGTGAACAGCAGCAGCTTGTCTTTGTCTCTTGGTGTCAGTTCCATTTTGTTATTCCTCTAATCTCAGGTCAGCCATATCCGCGGCACTATCGCCGCTTTGCCGGTCAGCAAGGGCCGCAATAACTCCCAGGCTTGCTGGCATAAAGCCCAGGCTTCGTTTCTTTCGTGTCCCAGATAACGCAACAACACAACGCCCCGGCGACGAGTGACGGCCCAGCGTGGGTTTGCCGGCAGTGCGGCACGCAGCGCTTCTATCGCGGCGGCTTCGTGTTCCAGGCCAACAACCCACAAGGTGGCCTGGACGGTTGCGCCACCCTGGCCCCAGGGGCCTTTGAAGCGGCGGTGTTGCGGGCTCATGATTTGGCGTTCCAGCCATAACGGCTGGCCGTCCATCCGCAATTGGAAACGCTGTTCCAGATGGCCGGATGTGAACGGCAACTGGCTGGCCGGGCGGCCAAGGGCGAGAATTTCCCAGCCCAGGCATTTGGCGCCGGTTTGCAGTTCGATGGTGGTGGTTTGTTCGCCCCGGGAGCCGTCAAACGCCAGAGTTTCCTGCGGCAGGTATTCTAGTGTGGCGTTGCTGGCGACCTGCAAGCGGGTGTGTTGGCCCCAGGCCACACCGTGGCTGTCAGCTTTGTAGAGTTTGGCCGCGGCGGGTGTGGTTAGCAGCACGTGCGCGCCTTCTTCCACGGTGGCCTCAATACGCAGTTCGTCGCCGCTGACCAGCCCACCCGGCGGGTGAAGCAGGTACACATGACAGCAGCCGTTGCGACCTTCCGGGTAAAACGGCCGCTGCACTCTTAACGGGCCGTGGTGTTTGCGCCGCGCTAACCGGGTAATGGCACGGCCTGGCCCGTCGCTGCGCAGATCAAAACCCAGAGACAGAGCCGCGGCCCAACGCCTTTGTGGGTCGAAGCGGTGGCCGGAATCCTGTTCTGGCGAGTGCAGGGGCGATGTGCGCTGATCAACGGGCGCGACGCGCTCAAATACAGTCATACCGTCAGGTGCTTTTTTATGAGTTCGTTGGTCAGACCGGCGATTTCGCCCTCGGCTACACGGCGGCCGCGGTCGAGGATGGCAAAGCGGTCAGCGTATTTGCGGGCGAAAGGCAGTTTTTGCTCCACCAGCAGCACCGTCAGGCCGTCCTCTTTGATCAGCGTGCGAATAACCTCGCCAATCTGAGCGACGATGTTGGGCTGAATGCCCTCCCCCGGCTCGTCCAGAATCAGCAGGCGGGGTTCAATCACCAAGGCCCGGCCAATGGCCAGTTGTTGTTGCTGGCCGCCAGAGAGATCGCCGCCGCGGCGGTGGCGCATTTCTTCTAACACCGGAAACAGTTCGTACACGCGCTCGGGGATTTTTTTGCTGCCGTCTTTGCGCACCGCCAGGCCAGTACGCAGGTTTTCTTCCACCGTCAGCAGCGGGAATATCTGCCGGCCCTGGGGCACGTCCAGCTCCAGGTCCCAAAGGGTGTGGCTTTCGCCGTAATACTGATCGATTTTCTGGATTTTCAGCATTAGGCTTTCAATTGGCATCAGGCTTTCAATCGGCATCAGGCTTCCTCCCCCAAGTACACCTTGATAACGTCCGGGTGATTAGACACCTGGTCCATGGTGCCTTCCGCCAGCACGCTGCCCTGGTGCAACACGGTGACTTTGCGGGCAATGGAGCGCACAAAGCCCATGTCGTGTTCCACCACCACAACGGACTGTTTGCCTGCAAGAGTGGTAAGCAATTCGGCGGTGCGTTCCATTACCTGTTCGGTCATGCCGGCCACGGGTTCATCCACCAGCAACAAGCGCGGTTTTTGCATCAGCAACATGCCAATCTCCAGCCATTGCTTCTGGCCGTGGGACAAAATACCGGCCAAGGCAGCGCGCAGGTTGCGCAGACCAATCGTCTCCAGCACTTCGTCGATGCGGTCGCGGCATTCGCCGTTCAGCACCGCGGTCAGCGTGGGCAGTACGCGCTTGTCCGCCGCCATGGCCAATTCCAGATTTTCGAACACTGTGAGTGCTTCAAACACCGTGGGCTTCTGGAATTTGCGGCCAATGCCCAGCGAGGCGATCTCGGGTTCGCTTTTGGTCAGCAGGTTATGGCGGCTGCCAAACCACACCGAGCCGGTATCCGGCCGGGTTTTGCCGGTGATGATGTCCATCATGGTGGTTTTGCCCGCCCCATTAGGCCCGATGATGCAGCGCAGCTCGCCGTCGTCGATGGTCAGGTTCAGGTTGTTGATGGCCTTGAAGCCGTCAAAGCTCACGCTGACGTCTTCCAGATACAGAATAGGCCCGTGGCGAACGTCAACCGGTGATTCTTCTGGAATCAGAAAGTTAAACACCTTGTCGCGATT
>Ga0307942_1001707_pt1 | contig 17689 bp, 19 predicted proteins | sample OrgLakmetagen175_FD_201846 | JGI IMG/M metagenome (GOLD analysis project Ga0307942, IMG submission 201846) | Saline water microbial communities from Organic Lake, Antarctica - #175 | ecosystem: Environmental > Aquatic > Non-marine Saline and Alkaline > Saline | place: Antarctica: Organic Lake... | reverse complement strand
TGTAGTTGGCAGTGCTTTGAAGTGCTGAAGGTGGCGCTGTGTTTGTATGTTACTGCTACAGTATATATATATATATATATATATGCTACAGTATATGTATGTATCTGCTACAGTATATGTATGTATCTGCTACAGTATATATATGCATCTGCTACAATATATAATTACATCTGCTACAGTATATACATGCAAATACATCTGCTACGGTATATATGTATATATATACGGCTATGCTACAGTAAGAATATACATCTGGTGCCTCATCAGTATATATGCATCTGCTACAACATATAAATACATCTGCTACATGTACAAAAGGGGGGGAGTGTATTTGTGGGATAGGCTCTGGGGAAGAGATGGGGCTAGGCTGGTGGTAAGCATGTTTGCACGAGTTACGGCCTGGTAATTTAGGAGAGGAGTATGTGTGGGTTGGGCTGGGTCGTGGTCGTGGGAGTATGTGTTGGAGTATGTGTGGGCTGGTCTGTGTGTGGGAGTATGTGTGGGCTGGGGCGTGGTCGTGATCGTGGTCGTGGTCGTGGGAGTATGTGTGGGTTGGGCTGGGCTGGGTCGTGGTCGTGGTCGTGGGAAATAAGGTGGGGCTGTCCCTGTGTGTGATGCATTGTTTGAAGGTGAGCATGTTTGCTCGTCCTATAGCCCAGTAATTTACAAGTGTGTGCGTGGGTGGGCTGGGTCGTGGGAGATTAGGTGGGGCTGCCCCTGTATGTCACAAACACACACACACACACACACACACACACACACACGTGCACACAGCTGAAATACAAGCTTCACCGGATTTATGGGGGGAAAACTTCCTTTGTTTGCAGCGACCTGGCCTTTCCACCTCTACGTCTAATGTGAACGCAACACATTGTACTCATGGTCCTGATGGTCCTACTCATGGTCCACACACTGTACTCATGGTCCTTTTCGTGGTCCTACTCATGGTCCTACTCATCGTCCTACACACTGTACTCATGGTCTTTCTCGTGGTCCTACTCATCGTCCACAAACTGTACTCATGGTCCTTCTCGTGGTCCTACTCATGGTTCACACACTGGACTCATAGTCCTTCTCGAGGTCCTACTCATTGTCCACACACTGTACTCATAGTCCTTCTCGAGGTCCTACTCATTGTCCACACACTGTACTCGCCACACTGTACTCACGGTCCTACTGCACACGCTGTCCTCATGTGGTCCTACTCATGTGGTCCTACTCATGGGTCCTGCATGTGGTCCACCCACTGCACTCATCGTCCACATTCTGTACTCATGGTCCTACTCATGGTCTTACTCATCGTCCACACACTGTCCTCATGTGGTCCTACTCACGTGGTCCTACTCATGGTCCACACACTGCACTCATGATCCACACACTGTACTCATGGTCCTACTCATGGTCCTACTCATGGTCCACACACTGTACTCATGGTCCTTCTCGTGGTCCTACTCATCGTTCACACACTGGACTCATGGTCCTACTCATGGTCCTACTTGTGGTCCACACACTGTACTCGCCAAACTGTACTCGCCACACTGTACTCACGGTCCTACTGCATACACTGTCCTCATGTGGTCCTACTCATGGGTCCTGCATGTGGTCTACCCCATGCGGCCTACTCCACACGCTGTCCTCATGTGGTCCTACTCATGTGGTCCTACTCATGTTGTCCTACTCATGGTCCACACACTGTACTCATGGTCCTACTCATGGTCTTACTCATCGTCCACACACTGTCCTCATGTGGTCCTACTCATGTGGTTCTACTCATGGTCCACACACTGCACTCATTGTCCACACACTGTCCTCATGTGGTCCTACTCACGTGGTCCTACTCATCGTCCACACACTGCACTCTTGGTCCACACACTGTCCTCCCTCATGGTCCTACTCATGGTCCTACACACTGTACTCATGGTCTTTCTCGTGGTCCTACTCATCGTCCTACACACTGTACTCATGGTCTTTCTCGTGGTCCTACTCATGGTTCACACACTGGACTCATGGTCCTACTCATGGTCCTACTCATCGTCCACACACTGTACTCGCCACACTGTACTCACGGTCCTACTGCACACACTGTCCTCATGTGGTCCTACTCATGGGTCCTGCATGTGGTCCACCCCATGCGGCCTACTCCACACGCTGTCCTCATGTGGTCCTACTCATGTGGTCCTACTCATGTTGTCCTACTCATGGTCCACACGCTGTCCTCATGTGGTCCCACTCATGGGTCCTACTCATGGTCCACACGCTGTCCTCATCGTCCACACTCTGTACTCATGATCCTACACACTGCACTCATGGCCCATGTCTACGGCTGGCCAGAACTGGCAATGTGTGCATTGTGATTGAATTGGTGCTTGAAACGAAACACACAACAGGAATGGGAGCTAGTGCTGGACAAGCTGCAGCGTCAGGTTAACACCCAGAGGGCACGGGACGTGCGTGTGCACCTAAATGGTCAAGAAGAGGAGCAAAAGCCCAAGGGGTCTCTGCCAAAGATACATTGTGAGTTGATTACATGTGCACAAGTATAGGTTCAAAAGGTGTTTTAAGATTAAATTGATTACAAGTTTGCACCAGTGAGTCTGAACACTATAAAACGCCCGTGCGTGTGCGCGCGCACGCACACACACACACACACACACACACACACACACACACACTCACACACACACATACACACACACAGGCACACACACACACGTACACACACACACACACGTACACACATACGTACACACACAAACACTCATGCAGCCAATATGAAGCCCTCCCCCCCCAGCAGCTCTTCTAACACTTGCCAAAGGATGGAGGATCTGGACCCCCTTACCTCGCCGCAACCCAACTCCTCCCTTCAGCTGCAAAAGCTAGGCTCTCCTTCGCGTTTTTCCTCCATTAAGAATGAGGCGCTCATAAATGCACCCGACCCTGAACCACCAAGTTCCGCTGTACAGTAAAGGGCGCATCTTGGTGCTGTTCTTCTGCATGGGTTCAGGCCTTGGTGTGGCTTTTGTTTTGACCTTGACCATTGTGTGTTCTGCACCTTTTTTGCCTGTTATCAGCATGAATGCTGTTTTTTGAACTTTCAAAAGCAAGCACTGTTTTGGCGTGAATAAAGTCTCCTCTGAACTGCGTGTGTACGTGGACTGTGTAGGTGAATTGTGTGTGTGTGCGTGTTTGTGTCTATTCTGCATGCCTTGTAAAGGAGGCTTTCTTGCAAGGGAGCATGGATCGATTACAGCGCGTTGTAACTGTACCATGCTTTGCGTGCTTGGCTGAACCCTTATTTCATGAACCTTATCGATTGCTTGCTAAACCTACTGTTTAAGCCTTTTAAATTTGTCTACGTACCAAAGGTGTTGGCTTGGATACATGTTACTTAAATGGATTAATGAGGTATTGGGCATTTTGACAGAATTCACCGTTGTTTCATCTCAATTCCCTTTTGCTGCCCTGCTCTGTGCGTTGTTTACAATAATTACGATAGAGGTGACTGAAATCAGCCAGGCAAAGTTTCTGTCCTCCTTCGTGCAATCATTGTCACCTGTTTTTCTACAAGCGTGCAGGACTTTGCTTTGTATGTTACCTTACCTTACCTTACCTTTGCTTTGTCGGTATATACCTATTCTCTTCTAATTTTGCCTTTCTTTTATGAAGTTTGCCCGACACCTTGTCATGATTTCCCTTTCTGCTGTTCGGTAACGAGGAAGAGCATCAAAATTACCAACTAACAAGTTTACAGTTGGGAAATTTGAGTACTGGAAGCTGCTAGCAGCTAGGAGGAAGGCACTCTTTAATCAACTTGCTACCAAACGTTGCACGGTATCCAACTCTTGCTCCTACTGGGCCTTTGCTTGGTTACAATAGTTGTTGGGGGTGAGCCTTTAACCCGGTTGCTTGGCTGATCGTCTGCTGACTGGTCTCGGCCAGTCACAAATAAAATTGTAGGCTCAGATACTGTTCTGCTGAGAAAAGAAACAAGCTGGTACAAACAAGCTGGTTGTTGAACTTTTGCACCAAATAGGGCTAAGCCGCCTAGTAACCCTCGAAGAAAGGGGAAAAGGAAAAAAAGAAAAAACTACGCAGGCTGTGAAAAAACACTCCCCACATAAATTCAGGAAATGGAGCCACTTTGGTATCGGGTACCATGAAACTCCTCCAGCAAATGAAAAAGATGCGTAAAGATCAATGGGGTTCAGGAGGGTTGCATGCTTGACCTGAAACCGGCTCCTAACGAGAGTTGATGTTGGTGCTGGAAAGGGCACGTCTGGTATGGACAAGTTTGGCAGCGTAATTGACAGAATGATTATGAAGCTTGGAAGCAAGTTTCTGAACTCTTTGATAATCAAGACCCAGATCCTTGAAAGACTCCAGCGTGTGATTATTGTAGATGGTGCCACTCCCACAAGGATGGTGTGAAAGGTGACGGAGCGTCCTTGGAGGATGCTGCAGAGGCCGTTGTGCTGTTCCTGCGCGGCGCTCGAAGAAAGGGGGAAACAAGGAGTAATCTTTTTTCAGCTCACAAAGAACTCGATGATCTTGGCAAAATAAAAGAGCGTCCACCTCGTTCTGGACATGCATGTTCATCTTCACTAGAACGCTGGTCACATAGGCGAAAACTGCCTTCAAGCTGTGTTGCTACCTTCCAAAGCATCCAGTAGTCAGCACACATTCATTAATAAAGAAGGGATGACAAACCATGAATGATCAGTGACCAGGCTGTTATTGTGCATTTCAGGGGCTATCCACTTGGTGGCTTTCCAAACACCTCTCATCCTGTGCTTCAAATCCACAGTAATATATGCACGGGAATAGCACGCCCAATTTAGACAGCTCGTACACATGATTCACACCCACGCAGTCCTTGATGAGCGCTTATTAATTGAGCAGTCCAGCAGGCACTTGAAAAGGGCTGTAAGGTGAGATCAGCCTGGACTACCTTCCGCAAATGATGACATTGGCATTAAGCACTGTAGAAGTGCTTGACAGCGGACTGAAACCAGTTAAACAGCAATGGCGCATGTCCACACTCTTGAAGCACAGTCCAATTAGTGGTAGTCCGCCTAACACTGAACGTGCCCTTCAATACTTGCAAATGAAGCATAGACAGCAAACTAGAGAATTCCCTCTTTTGAAGTTCAGCAGCTTTAGCCAGGTTCAACGTCCTAAAAAACATGCCCAGGAAAATTCCTTTTAACAAGGGTAGCACCACCTGTATAAAGTATGGGACGCTTCCACCCGCGGAGGTAAAGTGCACAGCCTCGGACTTAGCAGTGTTGACAATCAGATGATTGTTTCTGGCGTGCACAGCTGACCGACTCATCAGCGTAGCTTTCATAGCATGGGGCTCATAAGCCAGCAATCCCAGATAAGCAGCATACTGTGTGTGTGAGGCGTGCACATCCACGGTTCCTGTGTCTACCAGCACTACAGGTGTTAGAGAAATAGGAAGGGGACGAAGGAGAAAGACGGACCCCTCTCAGATCTAGGGTTGGTTATCCAAAGGGCAAAACAATGAAAACCCAGCCCTCAAACAATCCGCCAAGTGTGCCTTTGCTTCGAATATAGAAGAGATGCGCTTTATAAGACCTGATCCTCATTATTTGGCATATGAAATACGACTTTCCAGTAGTACTACTATAAAATCTCATTAGGAGCCGGTTTCTGGTCAAGCCAGCAACCCTCCTGACCCCCATTGATCTTTTTCTTTTCATTTGTGGTGGAGGCGTTTTACAGAATTTGGGTTGGGAGGCTTTTAAAATGCTGCCACCAAAGTGCTCCTTCATGACGCGTGACGCGGTAACACTGCGTAACTCTTTGTTATCCTTCTACAGATCACACAACTTTAATAAAAAAGTAAAAGTCTACGCTGGAAGTCACCAGCGTGCATTAAGGAAAGGCTCTCAACTAGTGCTCGCACTAGCCAGAGCTCCACCAAAAACGAGAAAAAAAGAGAAACAATAGAGACAAATGAGGATCCGGCGGGTTGTCAGCCATGCATTCCGGCCTGCACCTAACCCTCCTGAAGCCAGCCCCTCTACCAGTAACCCCCCCATCAGATCCCCCATTGTCACTGTTGTTGTTAAGGTGTATTTTGTCTTGTTTTTGTAATCTTGTTCAAGCTTTTTATTGCATGGCAGTGCAGTTTAGTAACTAGTTGGTGCACTTTGTGCGTGGGGACGCCTAAGTCTAGTAAAGGAGTTATGGTGTACTGATTGTAGATTGTGCCCCCGACTCCAAGAAGTATAACATGAAGTGTGACTTGGTTGTTTCGAGAGATGCCTCGGAGGCTCCTTGTTTATAGACGCTGGACAAGGGGTTGATGCTGGTTGTGCGCTTTTTTTAATGTCAGTTGCGGGTTTATGTCTGAGCAGAATTCGAAATCTTCAAGGTGTATGTCTCTGTCTTTTGGGGGGATCTGTTTGGGATTCAAATGTCTGCCTCTTCCCTCAATGGGCATAACTAACACGCCATCTGGACGGCTTTGATGTCTAGTTGGAAGGTTTTGTTGTGCTGGGAAAACCCAGTCAGGAATGTTTCTTTCAATGTCATCAGGGGGGGGTCACACCTGTAATAGACCAATGCTCATTCCGGCTTAAAAACTCAATTGCATTCTTTCCTATGCAAGTCTTGGTTCTCAAATAAAACTCAGCCTTATCCTCACCGCATTTTTTGCTCCTTTACACTACTAGTGCACCGCTAAACCCTGAGCCACCACCAATACAGCTACCCTTGTGCAGTGTAATTGATTTCCTGCGCGACCCTGTGTGCCTGCTCTTGCACCCTTTAAGGCCACGGAAGACGCTGCGCACGTGACACCACACCTCTCATTAATTTTGCAACACTCGCATCAAATTCAGCTCACCAGTCTTCCGCATGCCTTTGCGAGCATGGAATGGGCCCGGGCTGGGACTAAGAGTAGCTGGAGTTTGAGCGCTGGATGGGTGCCTCTGGGCCTGAAGCGCCAACACTGGCAGTGGAAGCCGCATGAGGGGGATGGGGACTCACGTGGAATTCATCGCTGATCACAAGTGGAATAATTGGGTTGAGCACATTATATGTGCTAGGCTTTTGATGGAATTCTGGCACCAGGATCCCAGCATTCTAAGCCCCTCGAGTAAGTGGGGTTGTTTGAAAGCGTGGCTCTTAAACGTCATGTTGTTCATGAAGTACATCCTTTTTTTGGCAGTTCACATGCTGTGATTCGCAGAATTTTGCTGCAAGAAAACGAAAAGAAGAGATAAGCTGCCCAGACAGCAAAAACATTCCCACATTAATTGAAGAATAGGATCCGTTGGTACCAGGTACCGTAAAATTCCCTCATCAATCAAAAGAGAAACAGGCCAACGAGGATCAGGGGGATGTTGAGGTACATATCTGAGGTCTTACACACCATTGGCAAGCCAACACGTTTGGGGGTTGATGGTAGTATTCTTGGCCTCCAAAACGCGTTGGCTTGCCAATAATGTGTAAGACCTCCAATACGTACCTCAACATTTCCCGTCCCCTCAACAGGGGGCTGCATGCTTGGCCTGAATCTGGGGGCTCATGATGAGAGCTGGTTATAAACAGTACACTATTCATATGGAAATTTATTTGTCTCTGTTTTATCTTGGGTGGATTGCTAAGACGCTAGCCAAGTTCTATGTCAAATTTATCAAGCAGACAGCTACTCAGTGACTTGCTTGAGTTAGGGAGAGAGACGCAGGACAGTGAGGGACGCAGTTACATAGGTGAATAGGGGGCTAGATAGTGTTACAGAGGTCAGGGTAGAGTTTTAGACGAGCAGGAATCCATTTTAAAAACATTTGAACAATCCAGCGATCTGGGGTAAAGGCTTTTATTTTATAAGTATTATCATCACCATCAAGATAGGGCTCCTGGCAGGAAAAAGGGCACTTGTTGCTGCCTGCGTGGCCTTCAAATATTTTCGGAGGTTGCAACCGCATGGAACCAAAAAAATGCCGTAATTTGGCAAAGCACGCTCGTTGTGCATTTATCAAACACCTAAATATCTACCTTCTACTCTGCATACTAGTTTGGCTCATCCCAACCTCATGGTCATATCAAACAGATACAAACGGGCAATAAAAAAACAGCCAAAATGATATTCCTTCAACCGATTGCCAATGGGTCTACCATTCATTATCGACCATCTATTTTTGCAACGTCATATTCTGATCGCTTTATTAAAACAGAATCCCAGCAATGTAACAAAGGTATAATTGAATGGCCTCTTAGTTATCAACCAACTAAAACAACATGGTAAAGCTCAACTTGAGGCGAGTAGCACAAGGTTTAAATGCAAAGAGGCTCAAATCCTGAAGCAATCATACGTTTATTTTGTCTTTCAGGTCTGAAGGCAATTTCCAAAAAGAGCGAAAAATACACATGCACAACCAAATTCACTAGAACCCTTCTTGTGTGGAATGGTGAGCACTTTAGGCAACATCACTAACCCAACCTGTACCCAGCAGGATTTGACACGTTTATTTGTCCACTCCCATGTCATCCATCATTGCTACATCGCAAGCAGCTTTGCAACCTCTGCAACTCGCCCTTCACGGCTGGTGCACTCAAGCACATGAAAGGCAACCCTGTTCCGCTCCAGCACAGAGCGCATACACGCAGAGAGGCTGCACAGATCCTTTGGGCCACTGACAATGCGTACACCGTCATTAACATTTGCTGCAGCAATGTTGAAGGGAGGTACCAAGATTGTGAGGCAGGCCGAGGTCGTTGCCAAAGAGCGGTACTGTGCGAGAGCCTCCTGTGCATCAGGCTCGGCCTGAATGGCTTGGAACTGCGGGGGATACAGGAAGGAGGCTTGAATATATGGTGCACCAGGCTTGGCCTGAATGGTTTGAAACTGCGTGAGAAATGAGGAGGCTTGAGTTAATGAACATGCTTGGAATCTGCCAGCACGATATTGCGTCTTGGATACAAGTGTCGAGGAAAATGTTGCAGAACATGTGCAAAATCAGCTCATCATCCAGAAAGCCAGTCATAATCGTACAATTTATTGACAACTCCAAATGCAAGCATAGATGGACCCTTGGCTTATATCGTATCACTTTTGATAAGGCACACAAGAGTGTAGGTTTGTTATTAGAATCATGCTTGTGGCATTTTAATCTGCTTTTCAAGCTACCAGCCACCTTGTCAGCTAAAATCAAGGTTGCAAGCATGCAAAACTTGCGCCAGTCCTTACTTTGGGGGGTGGGGTTGCCTTTAGAACAATCTCATATGGTACACGCACTCCAATAGGAGTGCATTGTTGAAGGCTCTTTAGGTCCAAACCTTTGCCTCTGCACAATCCTTTCATTTGAACCATACATTGAACAGTGCAACTGATCTAGGTTCCCTGAATCACAATTAAACTATGACCAAGTCTATGAGAGAAGCCTATTTCAGCCGAATTACAACCAAACTTCCACATAACATATGCAAGAGGGTCTGCCACGCAACGGTCAGACACTAGCAGCTTCCCGGAAGAGCCAGGGCAACTTGCAAGGGACCTCTCCAGTGCTGCTTGGCGGTGGACAACATCGTGCTGAAGGCGTCAGAAAATGGCTACGTCCTCCATCAGCATGGACTGCGTGATGCCCTGCTCAACCATGATGCTGCGGGCCACCTCCCTAAGCCCTTCAAACTCAACGTGTGCTAGAGCCTTCTCAAGATCGCCTGCCAGTGTGGTCTTACCAACACCATGCGCTCCGCATAGCAGGAGGAGCTTGCCCTTTGCTGTGATAGAGTGAGATGCCTGCAGCTGGCCGCCTATGCTGTTACTGCTGCTGGGGCTGAGAGTGCTGCTGCTGCCATCAATTTCTGCTGACAGGCATCCCATTGGCTCAAGAGACAATAGAGGGGCAGCTGTGCACAATAGAGGGGCAGCTGTGCACATAAGTGGGGCAGCTGTGCACGTAAGCGGGGCAACTGTGCACGTGAAATAGAGGGGCAACTGTGCACGTAAAATAAAGAGGGGCAGCTGTGCACATAAGTGGGGCAGCTGTGCACATAAGTGGGGCAACTGTGCACATACGTGGGGCAACTGTGCACGTAAAATAAAGAGGGGCAGCTGTGCACGTGAAATAGAGGGGCAACTGTGCACGTGGAATAGAGGGGCAGCTGTGCACATGCAATAGCAGGTAGAAGAAGATCAGCTGTGCACATGAAATTGGGGACAGCTTAGAGTAGAAGGACAGAATAGAAGGACAGCTGTGCACATGAAATTGGGGACAGCTTTAAGTAGAAAAGTAAAATAGAAGGACAGCTGTGCACATGAAATTGGGGATTAAAGGACAATGGATTTCTTACCCAGCGCATCATTCATCCCGGGACAAGTTAAAGTCTAATCACTGATTATCCCCAATAATGTTGTACTTTAACTTGCTGAACAGTTACTTCTAAAAATCACTCTCCCAGTATACATTGCTACCTAGGCCACCCTTTCAAACATGACCTATACATTCAAGCAAATCACCACTCCCTAATGGAGATCATTAAAGACAGCGCTTGCCGCACCTGTGGACTCGTGAACTCGGCGCTGCACAAGGATGATGATGTCCTCTGTGGGTTGAGAAGCGATATCCCACTTAGTTCCTACCGTGGCGAGACTTGCAGCCTTTGAACCCACGCGGCCTGTTAGGGTGGGAAAAAGTGGTCAAGGGCGATTGTTATTCTGCGTTACATTTTATATTATGCTTATAAAGGACAGTCAGCATGCCCTGATTTTAAGTTGCACATATTGCATGCTCGTAGTGCTCCAGGATCAAGCGATCTGCTACTAGAGCTACAAAATATTGGGACGGCTCATAATGAAGCAAAGCATGCGCATAATACCTAGTACCTTTGATCTCCAAATTCTTCAAAAAGCACGCCACAAGCGCTTTCATCTCCACAGTTGCAAGCTTGAATCCCACGCATCCCTTCCTCCCCAATCCAAATGGGGTAAACGCTGGCAACTGCTGCTGCTGTTGCTGTGGCTGCTGCTGGATTTGGCTGCCTTGCCTCACAGCTTTGTTGAGCATGAAGTTTGCGCTGCACAAAAGAAGGAATGGACCAAAAAATATGCGTGGAAGTTTGTTGCACTTGCAGCGAAATTTTAAACTGAAATCACCCCGTGTAGCAATACCACGATAGCCGGGAGAGAAGAGGCTACAGTAATGGTCCAGGTTCCTTGTGTGCTTGTGGTTTGCAGCCTTGCAATATGGCACACGTATACAAGGCCCTACCTGGCATCAAATTTGTTTGGTTCAGGATATACAGTTCTGCTCCGGCCTGCAAAGACAGTTGTAGATAAATTGTGGATGTCAGTTACATCTATTATTCAGACCTGTCCTTTTTTTTACAAATGACCCCTACTTATGGAACTGTGTAGCGTAAGATTCCTCCACCACTGGGAAAAATAAAAAAGAACAATTTGACGAACAGGATAATGGATAATATCAGGCTTGGCTTAAAACTGGCTTCCAGTGTTGCCAACATTGACAAGAGTTGATAATGCTGGAATTTCCGTGACACATCTGGTACGGGATCTATTGCTTTTTCACTCTGCATTAAAACGCACCACAACTACTGAAAAATAAATCACTGAGCGGCAAAGTAAAGTACCTGCAGCGGCAAGATCGAGGATGATCGTGTCCCCACGTTTGACCCTAAAGGGAATTTTGGTGTCAGCTGTTGCCTGTCGAATCACCACGGGCCCCACGGGCTTGAAACGCATGGATTCGTTGAGTGCAGCTTCAATTCTGGGTAGATCTGACAAGTCCCATTTACTTTCTGTAAACACAATTTTAAAAGGTTGCTGTGAAAGAGTGGGCTCAAGTATTGATAGAATCATTAGTAAAGCCGGCCTGAAACTTGAAACAGAACAAACGTGACTTTCTATTGATATATGACTGCATGCCCTGGTTTTCATCAACAGAACAACGGCATACTTACCATTTGGACCTAATTTCTGCTGGACTTCATTAAGCAGGTCATTGTACAAGGTAGGGTCCTCCTGTATGGAGAAACAAGTGTGTATCACCAACTGAAGTTTTAAATGGGAGCTATGTCTGGCACGTGTAAGACATCCAGTGAGAGGCTTTCTAACAAATGCTTGGACATAATGCGCCAGCCGATCCATGCCGTTGGGTGTCGCAAAGACGTGTTTGTGTGTTGTCTTTGGGTTCCTAACACTGTGGGCCCTGGACTACAATAATCCAAACAGCTTGGCTAAAGAACTCTTTTGCACTCTGTCAATGAAACTGCAAAACCTTTTCACACCAGATAAACCCTCTTATTACCCACTTTTTCTTCGGGCCTTGGATCCCAATAAATCAAGTAGCTTGGCCACAAGCCCTCTCGCACTCTGTCAATGAAACTGCAAAACTGTTTCACACCAGAAACTCCTTATACCCACTTTTCCTTATCTTTTCTGCTGTGGAGGATTTAAAAGTGCCCAGAACCAAGAGCTCGCGTAGGCTTCAATCCCATTTTGCTAGTGCCAGCAGGTCACACGCTTGAGCACAAAACTCTTCTTGGTGCCAGCAGGTCACACACTTGGAATACAAAACCCTTCTTGGTGCCAGCAGGTCACACGATTGAATACAAAACTCTTCTTGGTGCCAGCAGGTCACACGATTGAGCACAAAACCTTTCTTGGTGCCAGCAGGTCACACGCTTGAAAACAGAACTCCTCTTGGTGCCAGCAGGTAACACGATTGAAAACATAACCCTTCTTGGTGCCAGCAGGTCACACGATTGAGCACAAAACCCTTCTTGGTGCCAGCAGGTCACACGATTGAGCACAAAACCCTTCTTGGTGCCAGCAGGTCATACACTTGAAAACAAAACCCTTCTTGGTGCCAGCAGGTAACACGCTTGAATACAAAACCCTTCTTGGTGCCAGCAGGTCACACGATTGAAAACGAAACCCTTCTTGGTGCCAGCAGGTCACACGCTTGAATACAAGACCCTTCTTGGTGCCAGCAGGTCACACGCTTGAGCACAAAACCCTTCTTGGTGCCAGCAGGTCACACGCTTGAGCACAAAACCCTTTTTGGTGCCAGCAGGTCACACGCTTGAGCACAAAACCCTTCTTGGTATTAGCAGGTAACACGATTGAATACAAAACCCTTCTTGGTGCCAGCAGGTAACACGCTTGAAAACAAAACCCTTCTTGGTGCCAGCAGGTCACACGATTGAGCACAAAAACCCTTCATGTAAGCCTCGTATGTGCTTAGCAGAAGCGAGTGAAACTCACATGCATTGCTACCGGAAGCCACGAAAGCGTGACGCTGCTGGTGTCTGTGCCTGCAAGAAGCATCTCCAGCACCTACAGGATAAAGACACTGATGTTAGTAGGGTTGGCCAGAACTGTAGATGACCGCATCTTTTGTGATTTCCCTGTCAAAAATACCGAATTTACACCGTGTATATAATGTTCTGGCCAACCCTAGGTATTGAGTTTTGCTGCTCAACCCAGCGTGCTCACGTCTCAAACTGGAGTGGAAACGCGACTTGAATGCTTTGTGCAGGCAAGGGGAAATGTTTTGCAAAGCCAGTTATAATAATACTTACCAGTTGCACTGCTCCTGCATGGCTCAAGGATTTTTTTATTGAGCTGTTCAATGAGGTCACGGGCAAAGAGACCAACAGGGTCCTTTGCACCCCTGCAATTTCAAGGAATTTACACAAGGACTGAAGCGGACGCAAAACACATAACAAGCTTGCATTGGTGGTACAAACACAACCAGCGTGAGTAAAAGGGAAGAAGCCTTTGCGTGCTCATACCAAAAGAATCCCAGCATCAAATTAGATGGAAGCCATGTGTGGGGATCAATGCTCTGGAGGGGGGTTTCGTGTGCAGAATCATTTAAAATAAGAGAGCATCTTAAATTTCGAACAAGAAGGTTGTTGACCCCTTGCAGGTGGTGGAGTAAGGAGTTTTCTCAGACGATGTGTGTTCTCCTTGACAGTAGATCATCCGCTTACTGCAGTCTGAAATGGGCAACAAGCTATACCTGCTCATGACATGATCCTCACACGTGGTTAAAAGGTTGCCTGCGAGGTCAAAGAGCTCCTTGACTGCTACTTCGTGCTGTAAGGCCTGGCGGTCTTTTAACGTGCATAAAGAGAAGAGATCTCGAATCCAGGCCAGCCATGCTGGCTGTAATAAAAAGTAGTCCCAAGCCTGTAGGGCAGAGTAAGCGGATTTAATTGCAAGGATTTAAGGCAAGAAATACAGGATGCAGACAGTTGTTGTTCAACAGGAAGGACAGCATTGGAGGCAAGGACACTTTTGAGAGTCTGAAATGTTTTTGCCATTGGCAGGCAATGAAATTTCCAGCGGCACTTACTTAGAAGACCCTGCATCTTTGGGTGAGGAGGCCTATGCCTGAGCTTGGGGAATACCTAGAAAAATGCTGTCACACGCCTGACAGCTTCTGCAGCCTCCTTGGCATCAAAAAAGTCCTCTGGGGTACCAAGAGCTAAGTGGGTCGTCACGCGAAACGTGCATAGGCGGAAGAAGGCCAACACATCGAGCTCGATTGCCTTCATGTGCGCGCATTTGGAGTCGGTGCTGAAGAAAAGAGAGAAGCGTCCAAGCAGACAGTCGAACCAGACTCAAACTACTCTTTGTGACGCGCTGCATTCATACTTTGACCAAATACCTGCTCAACAAAGTACGCGTAATAACTCACGCGGTTCTCGGCAGGGGTCTCTGCCAGCGTCACGTGAAACGCCCTGACAGCCGATTGTGATGCCGCGTTCAAAGCATCCGGTCTCTATATGCACGGGTGTATTACAGCATTAGTGGAAAGAAAAATGAGAGAACTGTTGAGTTTAGGCTCCGTTCTCGGACTATAGTTCTTAGAGTGAATGTGAAAGCAAAGTTTCATTATAGAAGCTTGTCATATGCCTGGTACCGTTGTCGGCTGTCATTTAGTTTGTTTAGGCTCTGTCCTAGCAAGGGGGGTTGTGCTCCAACTCTTTGTACAGACATACCATCGGCTGCTTTCAGCATTTGGCACTTCTATAACCAATGCTTATTTAACTCATTTTGTCAAGTCATCTGGCTTGAATGCGAAAGCAAAGTTTCATTATAATATATAACTTGTTGACTTGACGAAATGAGTTGAATAAGCATTGGTTATAGACCAAATGCTGAAAGTAGCCGATGGTAGGTCTGTACAAAGAGTTGTAGCACAACCCCCCTTGCTAGGACAGAGCTTAAACAAGCCATTCTTCTCCTGATCTGCAGATTGGTTGCTCAGCCAATGTACTATTCTCAGACTATAGTTTTTGGAGTGAAGCAAAGTGATATCACTCATATCACTCTTGCTTCTTATCTGTGTTCCTCTCCAGTTTCTCCATCTTTTTATTTACTTGGTCCTCACAACTGCTTTTCCTTCTTAGTTCGAGTTTATTTTCTACCTTTTTTCCTTATTCTGGGCAGTTGTGAGATCCTGATTTCTTAGCAATTGTGACTGACCTTGTAAATAATCCACCGCTTCTACCCATCTCGTATGGAATTATTTCTCAGAAAGCGGAAAAATGACCAGGTTTGAAAAAGGTTATATTATTTGCTATTCACATTGCTACAGTTAGCTCCTGTGCTTGCCCTGTTGGCTGCTCCACTCCCTTCTTGCAAAAGCCAACAACTCACAGATGCACGTTCCTGAATTCCAGTCCTTTGTCGGAAGGTCGTCTTCTATTACATCTCCTTCTGCTTGGCCTTATAGCCAAGCTCGCACGTACAGAGTGCCTTAGCTAACGCTGCAAATGTCCCTCTGAGTATCATTACTAATAACCCTTATGGTCTTCATTATTTACGTTCTGGAGGTGCCACTTTTATTGCGGCTGATCCCATATTTCAGTCTCACGGAGCTTGAAAAACATCCAAGGCCACGCAGTCTTGCATCTCACGTTCTTTGGCGAATAAGCTTTTGTGTCAGCCATGCCATACTAACCAGAGCGACTGGTGGTTAAACATCTAAATAATGCACTGCCATCCCACGATGCAAGCGTAATAGAGCGCATTAATTTTTGTGAACATACCTGCAGACACTCTTGGAACAGCTTTCTTGCAGCTGTCCAAGATTGGTGGTTGTTGTTCCAGATGACACCTTGTTTAAACATGCCTGTCCCCATCAGCATTTGTGAGCAGGCTTTCGGGTTGCAACATGGGATTGTTTTTATATATTTACAGCAGGTTGCTTCAAGCGCGGCAGTGCGGGAGGTCTGAATCTCTGTAAAAATTCTCTCTTACTGAATCTCTGTAATGATTCTCTCTGTGACTTACCCAATTTGCGTAAGCCGAACTTGCTACCCAGGCGGTTCAGGAACTGACTCCCCTTTCCACTGAAAACAGCGTGAGCAACTTCAGGCCTGCACGATTACTTGCAGAGAATGTAGGGACCACGCACCAACTTGGTGAGGGCATACAAAACAAAAATGAGAAGCTCCAAATACTTGCACAAGCATGCAGACAAGAGCAGCATCCACCAATTGGTGCACACACCTGGCACTAAACCATATCTTTCCAAGGCCTAAAACGTGGATAGAGGCAGGATCTCCCTTTTTTCTGTAGTATTCCGAGGCCTGAGGCACCGACTGCTTGAAAACGAAATAGAACATCCACGTGTGGACCAGTGTCTGCCCCCACTGAAGCAGGGTTGAGTGAAAGAACAGACAGCATGTACTGAAAAGAAAGAGCAGGGCTGCACTGATATACACAATTATTATTTAACTTATCGAATGTTTTGGAGTTCCGTGTCTGATCGGATATTCCAATTTCTTTTCACGGTGCCTCGTTAGCACAATTTAAATCGTTTGCATGCGCACACGGCGCTTTTGATGAAAAAAAACAATTTGACATCTGGAGGCCCATGCGTTATGAGCAAAAGTGCAAGCATCAGTTTTTCTCTCCCCCTCCGTCTCCCCGACATTCCAGTTAGCAGCAATCATACACAGCAGGGGAAACTTCCACTCAGGCACATCACCGTTGGAGAGAATGAGGCTCACATCGAGGTCTGCAATAAATTGCTTGTTGATGCAAAAAACCCTATGGAATAACCCCGTCATTACATCCTGTGTGCGCAGCTTGAGCTGCTGTCCGCCAATAGAGTCATGCTTGCCCTTGGATCCGAAAGACTTTTGGTCATAATTTTCGATCAACATGATGACAAGGCAGCATTCAAGAAACGCATCAAGGAGGTGAGCCCCTCCGGAAATCCATCTAGGGAGTAGTTCGTAATCTTCCACCTACAATTAGTAGCAACATCGAATTGTGTGACAAGAAGGTAGCAGTTGTCAGTCGAGGCTCCCTCTGTCTTGCTCTCTCTGTCTCAAAAGCTAGATGTGCCAGCAGTCTTATTGATACCCTTATCTTCTGGATTCGATAGCTTGGTAATCAATTGACAACATGAAAGCAAGAGGTACCGATACCGTTAGAGGGGTTCTATGCTACAGTTCGCTGTAGGCTTCGTCATTACACCAAGCTGCCGTGGAGGGAGATCAAAACCAAAAATGGGCTGCAGGCCCTCACAAAAGCAAAACAACGTTAAAAAGCAAGTGCCAAGTCTGTAAGGCCAGCAAGGCCCTTACAACTGTTCAGCCAGCAAGGCCTCTACAACGCCCGGCCACCAAGGCTACAACCAAAAATGGGCTGCAGGCCCTCAAAAAAGTAACA
>Ga0307942_1001706_pt1 | contig 17690 bp, 21 predicted proteins | sample OrgLakmetagen175_FD_201846 | JGI IMG/M metagenome (GOLD analysis project Ga0307942, IMG submission 201846) | Saline water microbial communities from Organic Lake, Antarctica - #175 | ecosystem: Environmental > Aquatic > Non-marine Saline and Alkaline > Saline | place: Antarctica: Organic Lake... | reverse complement strand
GCAGCAGGTGAGGGAGGACCACGAGGGCCCGTGCGTGACCCGCAGAGCCCGCTGGCGCAGACACCCCTCGCGAGGGCCACGTGAAGAGGAGACGGCGAGGCTGGTCTCCTGATAACCATGCATAATAAGGCCTTCAAATAGCAGCTACGTAGTTGCAGCATATTTATCAGCTTACTTCCCGTTCAATGCATCTATTTTCTTGATGAAAGAGGTTTTGTGAACAAAAAAGGCTTACTGTCCTGAAATAATGTGGGGGGTGGTTATCACTGCCTCCGTGAATTCCTCCTCTTTTTTCTCCAGGCTAGCACCTACCACTTGCCTTACCTCCTACTTATTGCAGGCTGCAGAAACGGGTAGCGGAAAAACAGGGGTGAGTAGTGAGGGCTGGAGTTATACAATTCTAGGTGCATCTTTTGGTATTAACTTTAACAACCTCATACTTTTCGCTGCAACAAGATATTACGATATTGTTCGTGACCATCTTGACAGGAACTTCCGGCAAATTGCAAACTTGAGCTAGCAATGTACATCTGCTCACCAGGCGGCCTCAGATGCGCTTCACTGCAAGAACAGCCTAGGAACTTGCATCAAAGCAAGCTCGTGGTATGAGACCAATACACCCACGCATGCTCTAAGCGTGGCACTGAATATGTCTCTCTGTCGTTGTGTGTGCCCTCAGGCGTTTGCGCTTCCCGTCCTTCAAGTCGTGCACGAGGCTGTGAGGCGAAGAGGCCGGTCACCTCCCCAGGGGTGGGTCGTGGCGTGCATGTGTGTGTGTGTGTGCGCATGTATTTGTTTGTGTGTGCGTATGTGTGTGTGCGCGCATTACTTCTTAATAGGGGCACAAGCAGGGGTGCAGTGCAGATGCTTTACTTCTACCTTGCTAGCATGGAAGTAAATGGAAAGCTCAAGCATTGAAGTATGCAACCCCCTCAGCCCGTTCCTGGCGTGTGGTCTAGCTTTTTTGCACAAAACCCGTCCCAACTCACTGCCACCTTCCTGGGTGTGCTCAAATGGCTTTGAGCAGTGGCGGGAAAAAGGCGCCCTCAACGCAGCAAGAAGACAGCAGGACCACAAAGTGTGTCATCAGTGCTGAAGACAGAGACCCCGTGCTGTCCCTTTCCCCGGATGGAGTGACGTGCCAAAGCAGGTGCGGCGCTTTCTCTTGTGCACGTAGTGCGTGCGCACTGGTGCATGTGTGCTACCAGGTATGATAATAGGAGCAGAAATGTTTATGGCAGTACTGTGCACGTAGTGCGTGCGCACTGGTGCATGTGTGCTACCAGGTATGATAATAGGAGCAGAAATGTTTATGGCAGTACTGTGCACGTAGTGTTTGCGCACTGGTGCATGTGTGATACCAGGTATGATAATAGGAGCAGAAATGTATATGGTGCTTAGGGCAGCGCTATGGGTGAGGTATGGCAGTGACAGAGGCCTCCAGCCGTGAGGTGCCAGGGCCAGCTTTTTGCGTGGCCTGGTGCGGTTGTAGGTTGGGTATTTGTAGGGCTAGCTTAACCATACATAGAGGCGTCTATATGGCGTACACACCGTAGTTTCAGCAGGAGAATTGCCGTACTTACGGTCATACACAAAGTAACACAGTGATAAGGTCAGGCCCATAGCGCTCATGTTTGTGCCTCAGCCTACAATGCTCGTGTCTGTACCTCATACAGCACGATAAGGTCAGGCCTACAACACGCACACAGCTGTGCACTGTTTGTTGTGGTGTGCTACTGTGATGAAATACCGTAGTGCCTGTGTGCTGTTGTGCTGGTGATTGAGGGTGTGCTGCCTGTGTCTGGATCCTGTACAAACCCCGCCAAAGCAGGCGCAGCGCTTTGATGTGCTTTAAGCGCATTTGTGTTTCATGCGGTGTGTTTGTGCATGTGTGCATGTGTGTTGTGCATTGTGTGTTGTGCATGTGTGTTGTGCATGTGTGCTGTGCATGTGTGTTGTGCATGTGTGTTGTGCATGTGTGTTGTGCATGTGTGCTGTGCATGTGTGTTGTGCATGTGTGTTTCATGCGGTGTGTTTGTGCATTTGTGCATGTGTGTTGTGCGTGTGTGTTTCATGCGGTGTGTACATTTGTGCTTCGTGGGGTGTATGCATTGGTGAGTATTAATTTGCTCTAAACGTGTTGAGAAGATGTTGTGTGGGCTCCTTGTAAAAGGGAAAACAAGTGGATGGATGGATCATAAATAGAAAGAAGCGAGATTACAAACCCCAAACGTACGCGCAAGTAAGTGAAAGGCAAGCATTGAGATCAGGAGGGTGGCAAGTTTCCAAATTGTGCCATATACTATAAGCCAAACTCCCACATTTGTGCCTGCACTCAATAGATGTTCATGCGCTAAGGTCCTCACAGGAACAAGGAGGAAAACTGAAAAAGAAAAGGTGCTCACAGCTTGTCGCTTGTAAACGCACGGCTGGCCTGTGAATCGCCTAGTGTGAGTCATAACTTTCCAATTTGCACACATAGGCCAATTTCATGCCCAACACAACATACACACACACATGAAGAGGCACACACACTCTGTTGTAATGGCACCATCGTTGATAACAATTCTTTCACGCATACACACACACGTTTGACACGCACGCAAAGACACATATACTGAAGCACACACATATTTGTGATTCTAGCACCCGTACTATAATTGCACCACGATACAACCAATCCTGCTTCAGGAGTGAAAAGCTGTGGGGTGGTGCCCGCGGCACGGCAGGAGCGTTTGCAGGGCGCATGTATTATGAGGTAGGGTTTGTGCTCTTCAAGGCACAAAAAGAAAACGTGCAGGAAATGTAACCACACCCTACATCAAGAAAAGAACAGGAGTTGCTTGGATGCTGTACAAATACGAGGAGGCCCTTGTCATGGCATCAAGTTGTTTGTCTGTTTTTGCTCGCAGAAATCGTACTGTTTTGTTATATGTACAGTCGCGATACCTGGAACAATCAATTTTATCATTGTCAGGTCTCGACTTTTTTTGTTTGGTTTTTATTGTCTCAGGTTTTCTTGTAGCAAACGGGGAGTGCTGCTTTTGTGGTCTATGTCTTTGTGCCTCAGTTTTAAACCACACACACAGACACACGCGCACACACACACATACACACACACACACACTCACACAGACACACGCACACACACACACACATACACACACACTGACACACTGTTTGTTCTAGTCAGATTGTTAGTCACTGCAATTTCATCACACACAAACTGTATGTTCTAGTCAGATTGTTTGTCACTGCAAATCAACCAGTATCTATTGCAAACCCACCTTTCTTATGTGATTTTTCTTTTATTTTCTGCAGGTGACCTTGCAGGACGAGGGGCTTGCACGTGTGGGGTGGGCTACAGCAGCAGCTTCTTTGCAGGTGTGTGTTTATGTGTGCTGTAAGCTAATATGCAGCCAGGAGCTTTCCGGTGTCTTAATGTATATGCTTATATGCGTGTACATGAGTGTGTGCGCGTGAGTGTGTGTGCATGCATTTAATTTTGTGTGTGCAAGGGACCAGCTTATACTTGCCTGCTGCTCCGACCCGAGCCTTGACCCGAGCCTCGCACACAAAACGAGTCATGGACTTCAAGAGTGTTTGTGTGCCATTCAATTGTGTTCTTCTGCTTCCGATTAGCAACACATGATTTAATCAATGGTAACGTTTGTCGTGCACCACCCACTCACACGGGTGAGGAACAAGCCAATGAAGCTGGGCTTTGGCCAGATGACACTTAGCTCTGCAACTGTGCTTTTGGTTGTGTGCAATTTTGTGTGCAATTATTGCCTGTGTTTAGCCGCTTTCAGTATAGAGGACGGACAAGTTTAGCAGCGTGGTTGAGGAGAATGAATCTTGCGTGATTTTAAGTACCTTCGTTTTGCCTATTTTCACTGTAGAGGACGGACAAACACATGAAATGTTGCTCATCAATTACTGGTATATATGTAACCAATGGGTACGTGTAACTCAGTTCCGTCAACTGTTCAGCTCCTCGACATACTCAAGCGTTAGTGCATCCAATTATAACTTAGTTCCGCTGACTGATCAGTTCACAAACCTACTATCATGCGTTTATGCATCCGTCGAATGCTCAGCTCACTAGCACACTCTCATGCGTCAGTGCATCCGCATAGAACTCAGTTCTGCTGACTGATCGGCGCACCAACCTACTTGCATGCGTTAACGCATCCGCCAAATGCTCAGCTCACTTACATACTCTTATGCCTTAATGTATCGGCAGCTACGAACAGACAAGCACATAGAATGTCGTCTACCAACCATAGAACGTGTAAATCAGTTCTGCTGACCGTTCCTCTTTACACTGTGTACTTGCGCGCTAATGGATCTGCAGCTAGGTACAGACAAGCACAGCTGGGGCTTCGGCAGCACAGGCAAAAAATCTCACCAGCGCCAATTTGATACGTGAGTGTGTGCGTGCATGCTTGTGCTGTTGTGTGTGGGTGCACTACACTGTGTCAGCAGCACAGACAAGAGGTCGCACTTTTGCTGGTTCTCTTCGTGAGTGTGTGTGTGTGTGTGCGTGAGGGGTGTGTGTGTGTGAAATTCCACTGCACTGTCTTGGTCTGGTAGAGCAGAAATCAAGGCTAGTACATTGCTTTGGCAGTATTGGCAAGGAACCCCAGACGCCCCACTTTAATTACTGAGTGGATGTGTGCAATCTAAGGGTGGCTGTGAGTGGATGTGTTCAAATGGTGGATGGATGTGGATGTGTGCATTCAAATGGCTGTGAGTGCACTGAACTGGTGTTTTCGAAGGCACATACTTTTGAGGTTCTTTGTAAGCTTAAACAAGTCAGGTGCTGCACATAATATGCTTTTGAGGTTACGGTGTCAGCTTATAAACAAATCAGGCGCTGTAAACAGTATGTTTTTGAGGTTACTGTGTCAGCTTATAAAAAATCCAGGTGCTGTAAACAGTATAAGGCAGGACAAATTAGCGGTGTTGCTATATTTATATATATAGTGCGTGAGGGACAAAGTAGGAGGGCATCAATATTAGGGCAGCAACAAAATCATGTATGGTTAATGACTCAACTAGGTACCCGTAGTCTAAGGAGGGCACTGTGTGCCTATCTGCGGCTAGCACTGTGTGGCTCTTGATTGCTATTACTGTGGCTTCTGCTTATCAGACAAGGAGACCTCACGCAAACAGATCTATTGAGTTCCCTACGACCCATTATATGCCATCTCCACACTGCAAACAAATGAGAAATAAATCGATTTTTATCTCAGGTAGTAGAAGGCAACATTTGCCTGCCGGATTAAGGCAGTTAGTTGTTCACCCTTCCTGTGTTACACACGGATGTGCATGCATGCATGCACACGCACACACACAGGCACGGGCACAGGCACAGGCACAGGCACAGGCACAGGCTCACACGCACACATGCGCGCACACACACATGCGCACACATGTACACACATACACAACCTTTTTATTTCTGATGACACAACAACATGAGACAAAGCCGGCACCTGTGATTGTGTTTTCACTGTCCAAAGTTGTGTTTCACTGTATCACTTTGTGTCTCACTGTTTGGAGTTGTATTTTCACTGCTCAGTTACGGAGAGTGCTTTGGGCAAGGAGACACCGTAGGGGTGCTGCTCGACTGTGGCACAGGTGGGGGACTCCTATTCTTTAGTAATGTGGGGAGTGGTGCTTCACTGTCTGCGTCATCTTTTCTTAATGTCCAAAAGGGCAGGGAGACACCGTGGGGGTGCTGCTTGACTGTGGCACAGGTGGAAGCAGCCTCTTCTTCAATAATAAGGGTGTGGCTTCTCACTGCCTGCGTGCTTTCCTTTTTCTTCTAATTGGAATTTTGTTGGAGGTCTAGCACAAAGGAGATAGCACAGACAAAGGTGGTATCCTTGGTTTTGTAGTGCGTTTGTATGTGCACTTGGCTGTGTCATGATAACGAGCACATCATACTTCAAAAGGTGGTCGCCTTCATTTTTGTAGTGTGTTTGTATGTGCACTTGGCCGTGTCATGATAACGAGCACATCAGACTGCAAAAGGTGGTCGCCTTCATTTTTGTAGTGCGTGTGTATGTGCACTTGGCTGTGGCATGATACCGACCGAGCACATCAGACTGCAAAAGGTGGTCGCCTTGGTTATGTAGTGCGTTTGTATGTGTACTTGGCTGTGGCATGATACCGACCGAGCACATCAGACTCCGTATTTTTACAATTTGCTTCAGCAACTTTTATGCAGGGTTGTTCCTCAGGAACGTCCCAAAGGGAGCATGGGTTCTCCCTCACGCGTCCCAAAGCGTTTTCCTTGCGATCTTCCTCAGAAACGTCCCAAAGGGAACATGGCTTTTGCCTGGCCTCAAAGCCTACTTCTGTATTTGCTTTTTATCACATATTTGCTACTTATATTTTACGCAAGGTGCGTGTCCTTCCCCAAAGTATTCTTGCTGCATTTATTTTGGTGCAGGGTGCGTGTTCTTCACCAAAACGCCTGTTTCTTACTTTTTGCATACACAGGGTGTGTGTCCTTCACCAAAAATGGCACCGACCTTGGGCCAGCCTTCACGCTGCCTCCCTACATCCAAGGCCAGGTACTTGTAATTATGTTTGAAATTGTACACATGCATATATGTACCTATGTCCTCAGTTGTGCAAAGTAGTAATGCGCATACGCTCACTCACACACATGCATACACACACACGCACACACACAAACGCACGCACACACACATGCATACACACTCAAACGCACGCACACACACAGGCGCTCTACCCTGCAACCTGTCTGAAAGACGCGCAAGTTGCTGTCAACTTTGGTGATAGCCCCCTTCATTTCCAGCCCTCTGGCTACGTGCCTCTGGCTCAGGCAGGGCCTCAGTGCACCACAGGTCGGTTTGTGTGTGTGTGTGTGTGTGTGTGTGTGTGTGTGTGGGTGTAAGTGGGTGGGTGTGGGTGTGGGTTTGGGTGTGGGTGTGGGTAAGTGGGTGGGTGCAGGTGGGTGTGGGTGTGAGTGTGGGTGTGGGTGCATGTGTGTGTGCAGATGTGTGTGTGCAATTGTGTATGCTGTTGTACCCACCCTACCCCTTTCACGTTTCATTGTGTGCAAGGCAGTTAAGCGGACTGCTTATGAGCTTATGAGCGTATTGACATGTGGGCCTGCTGGTTTCCCTCGCGCACACACCGTACACCATTAACCTGCAGTACAAGTACCAGATGGGGTGCTGAGCAAGCCAGCTCAGTGAAGTGTGCCATCTGACGTGCTTTTTAATGCAAAATCGGTCACAGACGCCAAGCAGGGCGGTGTGCAGGGGTGTACTAAAGGTGGAAAGAGAGAGCGACAGTGGCATTACATTCATACTTTCTGACGCCCACTGTTTTACCATGGTGCGATTGCAGGTGCTGGACAGGGCGGGGGTGGGGCTGGGGATGTGCAGACCGGGAAAGGAGGAGGTATTCCGCCCAATGCGCCTCTGTGCATCATTTTGGAGCCTTCAAGAGACCTGGCCGAGCAGACCGCACGGTAGGTTAAGAATTGCGCCACGACCAAAACCACAACGTTTTTGCTAATGACATACCAAACAGACTGCAAAGTGGAAGATTCAAACATGCATGAAAATGTTAGATCAAATTCATCGGAGCACACCACACAGCAGGACTAGAACTGCATCCCTAAAAAGCTGCCAAGAAGTCATATAAGGCGTGTACCATTGATGGCATGCGCATTTCAAAGTACAACAGCTGTGCTGCCCGACGCACTGCTGTTCATCATTTTGGAGGTGTCAGCACATCTTGCATCATAGCACACCGCATGCAAGCAAGTGACGGCGGCTTTACGTGGCAGGCATGTGCGATATGTAAACAAAGCAACTCAATTTAAGGTAACAGTCACCAAGGTGTTGACATGAATGTCAGGTGTGCTAATTTGTGTGTTGGTAACAACCAGATCTATTCTATTGTAATATGCATTCTGGGGATCTTTTCCTTTTCGCTCTATCAGCTCATGATGATGCAGCTGAGCACAGGTGCCCAATACCTAAGCGCATGCTCACTCCCTCAATCTTACACACGCACAGACGCCTACGAATACTTCCACACTCCCACGCACATGCACGCACGTGCACACACATACACACACACACTCAGAAGTTGATAAACATTTACACATACACGTGCTTACACACACACACACACACACACACACATTCCGCACAAACCCACAGGTTTGTGAACGATTACAAAAAGTTCCTCGTGGCTCCCACCCTAATATCAGCCTTGCTGGTGGGCGGGGTGGATGCTGGACCCCAGCTGCGACAGTGAGTCGCTGACAAATGTGCAATTAGATTGTGCAAGGAGCATCTGTAACTCGGATGAAGCAGCTGATGGAAGAATTGTTGTAGCATTGGATCCAGCATCTGCTCTTTACAATTAAACATCTGGCCTCCTAAGCCATGTTGATGCAGCTGGTGGAGGAGTTATGGTAGCCTGGAATCCAGCAGCTGCTCTTATCACATGAGCACCTGCTCCCTGGAATCCAGCAGCTGCTCTTATCAAATGAGCACCTGCTCCTAACAATTGAGCATCTGCTCTCCTTAGTCATGACAAAGAAGCTGGTGGTAGAGTTATTGTGGCCTGGGATCTACGTATCACAGGTTTTTCCAGGGATGTGTCATACGGTCATTTGGGACGTTCAACACAATAAAATACTGTTACGCGTTAAATGTTAAATACGATTTGGCGTATCACACATACGAATACGCCGTATGATACAACCCTGGATTTTTAATTACGATGTAAGGAATTTAGTTGTCAATAACCGGGAAATCTACGTGTTGCACCAAGGGATGTCGAGCTGCTGTCACAACAAATCTTGAAGCGCTCTTTAACAAGCAGTCGTCGTCGTATGGACAACGTGTGTGTCCCCCCTCTACCCCATATGTGCAAGTGCCCTAAAGATGTGGATGGCACCCCAGGCAGAACTGCTTTGTGACTGGCGTCCCGAGCAGGCGTGAATGGCAATCCAGGCAGAATTGTTCTGTGATTGGCACCCCAGGCAGAAACACTTTGTGTTTGGCACCCCAGGCAAAACTGAATGGTGTTTGGCACCCCAGGCAGACACACTTTGTGATTGGCACCCCAAGCAGACTTAAATGGAACCCCAGGCAGAAACGCTTTGTGATTGGCACCCCAGGCAGACTAAGATGGCACCCCAGGCAGAAACACTTTGTGATTGGCACCCCAGGCAGGCTGTGGACGACACCCCGTGCAGAAACGCTTTGTGTTTGGCACCCTGAGCATACTTGAATGGCAACCCAGGCAGAAGGAAGCTCGTGCTCAAAGTTTGTTTGTATCTATTTAGTTCATCGATTGAGAAAGGAATGAAATGCGCAAATGCAAATGTTTAGCCTCAATTCCTTCCACGAACGTGCTGTGCAGGTTGAAGGAGGGGGCTGAGATTGTGGTGGGCACTCCAGGAAGGATCATCGACTTTGTGGAGACCAACAAGCTGGACCTTTCGCAGGTATGCTCATATCCCCCCTAGAGGCATATATAGCGATGTAACCTTACCTTACCTAGCAGGTATGCTCTTATGTGTGGGAGGATCATTGACTTTGCTGAGACCAGCAAGCTAGGCCCTCTCAGGGGGGCTCCTGTGTGTGAGATTGATGATAGCCTTATCAGCTCCCCAGTCTCCAGCAGACCCACGTAAAAAAGCGCTTTAAGTGGTATTACATGGCTTGTGAGCCTGCACAGTTTGTGGGCCTGTGTGGCTTGTAAACCTGCACATGGCTCTTTATGGGGAGGTTTACAGAACGTCTCTGCTGTAGTGCAGGAAACACACACATACACACATCTATATATGCAAACACAGACATATATATACAAACACACATCCATATAAAGAGTTACACGTCCAAAGATGGCAACAGGCAGGACAAAGAAACCGTGAAAGCAAGGAATTTTCACATTGGAGCCATAGCAGAAACAACTCTGGCATTTCATCGTCCTGGCCCTTGTTCTGTTGGTCATGGGCTTTGTATGTAGTCTTTTCGTCTCTGCCGTCCTCTCTCTGACATAGATCCCAGTTCTTCTCTGTGACTGTAGCCTCTGTTGAATCTCTGTTCTTCTCTGTGCTTGTGTTCTTTGTCTTGTCATTCCTACCTACGTGACCAAGACAGCGAATGGGCCTATGCTTGTGATCTCTGTTTTTAGTCTCTTTAATCTCTAGTGCCACCCTTTCGTGACTGCAGTTGCTGTGCATCGCTCAGTGAGACGACGACAATAGGCTTCTGCTGAGCTCATTGTGTAACACCTGACCTCCATTTCTTGCAATGAAGCAGAGTAAAATTCCTCGTAAATAAGTCCACTACCATGTTACGATACAAACAAGATATAATACTTGCGTATTACAATACAAACAAGATAGAATGCTAGCGTATCACGATACAAACAAGATAGAATGCTAGCGTATCTCAATACAAACAAGATAGAATGCTAGCGTATCATGATACAAACAAGATAAATTACTAGCATATCACGATACAAACAAGATAGAATGCTAGCAATCCCTTTGGTAGGCGGTGTGATACAGGTAGCAGTGGTATATGGTATGGTGAGGCGGTGTGATTTAGGTAGAAGTGGTACATGGTACATGTTACATGGTAGCAGTATAGTGAGGCGATGTAATACAGGCATAAATGGTACATCTGGTGAGCTAATGTGACTTATGCAAGCTTTCTCTGTGATAACAACCTCTATAGTCCGTTGCGTGATCATACCCACTGTCGTCCTCTGTGGTTTGCACAAAGCGTGCTGGCAGGATTATGATGTGCTGAATTGTTTTGCGTCGATCGCCTTAACCATATTGTTTGCATGCACTTAAACCCTACTTGTGGCACTTTTGCAAGGTGTCCTGACAAACGCCAGAACCCACGTTTCTGCTATCTGCTCCATTGCTGCTTACTGCTTACTGCTTACTACTTACTGCTTACTGCTTACTGCTTTAGGTCAAGTTCTTTGTGCTGGACGAAGCGGATCGGCTCATTGACAACCTGGACGTTGTGATGAACATTTTCAACCGCCTTCCGAAAAGCGGAGCAGGCCTGGACCGATTGCAGGTGCATGACCTAGGCGTAATATTTTTCGTCTAGACACGTTCATTTCTACCTAGACATGTTGTTATTCACAGTCAGTTGTTTGTTTCGCTGTGTGTGATTAATCACTTTAGTAGTTAACGTTCGCTTGCAGTGTGTCACCTAGGCGTATGCTTTTTCGCGGCCAGTTGAAAGGTTTTAAGCTGTTTGTATTCAGTTGCTTTAGTAATCAATTTAACAATTGCTTGTGGTTTGCATTTGTGAATAATAAGTGCCTGATGTGTATGTTTTGTATAACATGCAAAAGCTTGCGGTGTGTTCCTGCAGTGTCCCTGTAACTTTATTTTTGCAGTTTGTGTTTGTGTACGTTGTGTACCTCAGTATGTGCTCATTGTGTGTGCTCACAGGGGGCACTTGCAATGTAGCTTTGCATTTTCATTATTGTGCATACCATCTTCCTACTTGCAGTGTGTGTTCGCAGTGTGCTCTTGCAAGTGGTAACTGCAATGTATGTTTGCAGTTTATGTGGGCATGTACCATGTTTTTACTTGTAGTGTGTGTTTGCTGTATGTTATCGCAGGCAGTACTTCATACTTGTGCCCCCTTAATAATTCCGTACAAGCAGTGTGTGCATTGCAGCTACAAGCAGCTACAAGCAAATTCCATACAAGCAGTGTGTGCATTGTACAAGCAGCTACAAGCAGCTACAAGCAGTGTGTGCATTGCAGTGTGTGCATTGTACAAGCAGGTACAAGCAGCTACAAGCAGTGTGTGTATTGCAGTGTATTGCAGTGTGTGCATTGTACAAGCAGCTACAAGCTGTGTGTGCATTGCAGTGTGTGCATTGTACAAGCAGCTACAAGCAGTGTGTGCATTGCAGTATCTGAATCCTGCTTGCAGTGTGTGCCTCTTTATGTTTTTTTTTGCGTGTATTCTTCCATGTGCCTTATAACCTGTAAAATGCGCTGCTTTTCACTTGTACAGGAAAAGCAGCTCATGGCCATGAGATGACATCATTTTGTCGTTGGGTTGAAGTTTTGTCCTAGCTTTTTAGACGCCTTGTTTGTTTTCCCACACAGACTAGTATCTAAACTTTCGAAGGTGTGCTGCATGGCCACGTGTGCTTGATTATACACCTCGCTTCCAAATTGTTTTGTGCACTTTGTGGCATGCTTATGCTCCTGTAGAAGAAGTCGCTTTGAATTGCATGATCTGCAGGCACACAGGTGTTTATGCTCCTTGTCAGGTGCCATACTGCTGGCCTGTTCAAGGAGAAACAAATCTGCGTGATGTGTGATGTGTGTGCGTAGGTGTTCATGCTCAGCACCACACTTCACCCTCTAGATGAAGATGATCTGCAGACACACAGGTGTTTATGCTCAGCGCCTCACTGCACACATTTTAAAGGAGTTTTCAATAGTTTCAAGTACACACAACTGCAGGTGCTCATGTGCTCAAGTGAGTACACACAACTCATGTTCAGTGAGTACACACAACTGCAGGTGCTCATGTTCAGTGCTACCCTGCACACACCAGAGGTGCAGTCCTTGGCGGACAAGATCACGCAGAACCCCGTGCTGGCAGATCTAAAGGGCAGAGACGCTGTGCCAGAGACGGTGGATCATGTGGTCATTGAAGTGGACCCTATGGAGGTGTGTTACCTAGCCATGGACGGATATTTCCTGTTGTAGAGGTATAGGATCTAATCATGGCTTCTGTCCAGTTGTAAAGGTATAAGTTGTGGGGATTTTATTGTAGAGTCTGTCTCATCGTGCCTCATCATGCCTGTGCCTTGTTTTGCACCGGTGTTTGTTGTGTCTCAAATAGCAAGGGCAACAATGCATGCCAGAGCTATTTCAGAAGGCAGCAGGCTTCATTTCATGAAATGGTATCTGCCAGCCAGGCATCTACCAGCAAACAATCAGCCAGTCTGAGTTGAAGTATCGCATTACAAAATATTTGTAATTACCTTTCATATTCAGCATCGTGAGGCGCTTAATTAAGTAATGGTTTGCTCAAAATGCCCCCAGTATGAATATACTGTATTTCGTTCACTTACCCCTACTGAAGCGGTTTTCTCTTTCCAAAATTTTCTTTTGTAGGTAACAGAAGGCTAGTGCTACAACAACAATATCACATGTTTTACACACATACGCAGCCTAGCAGTCGCACGTTTTGATTGATGGCTTACTCTGTAAGCTCTGTATCTCGTTCACTTCCTTTACTGAAGCACGCACTTTTGGGCTTCTCACAAACTGCAGGACAGATCATGGCTGCAGAGCGCACCACAGGTGCGTGATTGTGTATATGTGTGTTTTGTGTTCAGTTCAACTAAATAGAAACAGATCAGTGTTCACACCCATGTACCAGAGGACCTCCACCATTAGAGAAGCAGACGTTGACATAGGCGCACGCACACACAACACTATAACATGTTCACACGATCTTTCACACACATACACACACACACACTCACATGCGCGCACACACACATACATGCGCACACACACTATCACACACAAACACACACTCTCTTACAGGTATTCACAGACAACGCACATGCTCTGGACAGAGTAGATGCCCCTGCGGCCACTGCTGGGGATGCAGGTATAAGGATGTGACTTGATGGCCCTGTCTGCGCGTTTGAGCAGAATTGTTAGGTCGTGACTGATGTTGTGTTTGTGTGTTTCTTGTGGATGTGTGTAATGTTTCTTGTGGATGTGTGTTTGTGTGTTTCTTGTGGATGTGTGTTGTGTGTTTCTTGTGGATGTGTGTAATGTAATGTGGGTTTGCAGGCAAGGCTGTGACCTTCTGGCGCTGTCTGCGCATTTCATTTGAAATGCTAGATCGTGACTGGCGTGCAGTGTGTTTGTGCCCTCCTTGTGGTTATGTGCAATGCTAGATCGTACTGGCGTGCAGTGTGTTTGTGCCCTCCTTGTGGTTATGTGCAATGCTAGATCGTACTGGCGTGCAGTGTGTGGCTAGATCGTGACTGGCGTGCAGTGTGTGCCTTCCTTGTGATTATGTGAAATGCTAGATCGTGACTGGCGTGCAGTGTGTTTGTGCCTTGTGGTTATGTGTTACGTGTTGCATGTCATGTGTAATGTGTGTGTATTGTATGTGTGTATCACATGTATGTAATGTGAGTATTACATGTCATGTGTAATACGTAATTTTGAGTTGTTTTGTAAATCCTTGTAACACCTTGTGATTTGTAATGTGTAATGTGTGCGGGCAGGCACCGACCTGCAGCATGTTTGCAGCCTCTGCACAGCACTATGGTTAGAGATGTATAGGGCTGGCCAGAACCATAAATATACGGTGCATATACGGTATTTTTTGCAGGGAATGAACCAAATATACGGTCATATACGGTGTATATATATATACGGTTCTGGCCAACCCTAGAAATGTATGTAAACCGGACGCAAGGTGCAAGCACCATTGCATTATGGCATTATTACTAAGTAGGAGTCAGACACACATCGTGCTCACAGGAATGGTTGTGGCTGCGTTCGTTTCAACCACGTGACGCATTTGTAATTGCGTAGAAATCCAATGACCTCTTAAGTGAAGGTGTGCATGTGCAAGGAAGCGCACAACCCCAAAGTTTATGCAAATTACAAGTCGTATGCAGGTTTAAAAAAGAATGCAATATTGAACGCAAGTTAAATTCAATTGTATGCAGGTTGAAAATGGATGCAATATTAGATGCAAGCTAAGCTTTAGTCGTGTAGTTGTGATTTCTGAGACAACTCTGCAGACCGTGTGGGCAGGAAACGGTGTGTCGGTCTTGATCAGGACCTACTGGACCTACTCAGGCCCTGTCCAACGCCTCCTTTGCTTGGTTTATTTGTACAAATCAATACTCACACGCAGAGGCTCTGAGTGAGGGCACCAAACGTCTGAAGCAGCGGGTTCTCGAGCGTATTGTGGTGAGAAGAGGCGCATGCACACACATACACACACATGACGCACACACACACACACACACAAACACACACACAACCAGAATTACACACACCCAATGCACAATGCACACCGCTATGTGTGATGGCTTGAGTAAGTTATGAATCATTGAAGAAAGTAGCAAACGTCTGTGCACGTCTTTTCATTTCTTTGTGCTTTGTGCCATTGATGATATCGGAGAGGAATTCAATTTCTACTCTTCTGCTGCTTTAAGAAGAGCAGAACAGAGGGAGGAACGAGCTCAAAGCCGCCTACTGTGTTTTTTCATCTCTTCTTTTGCTTTCGTGCAAGTCTGGATTTGTCTTGCAATTAAACCTCATATTTGGCCACGTGAATAGTCACTTAACGACTTCTGAATATACCCTTATCTTCATCATAAACCCTTCACATTACACCAATTGCGCCATCGGTTTTCATTCGACACATCCTTCAACACACGTACTCAGGACACCTACAAAATGGACCAAGCGCTCATCTTTTGCCGCACCAACTATGACTGCGACCTGCTCGAGAAGTTCATGCTCTCGTTGGACAACACTACCCAGACCTACAGGTGTGTGGCAGACTCACACACACACACAACCCAGACCTTCAGGTATGTGGCAGCTTCTCTGCCATTGTTACGTACAAGGCTCTTTATGCGTCATTCTCACACCTTTGTTCAATGAATGACACCAGCCTGATGTCCAAAGTTGTGTGTGCTTATTCTTCTGCTAATGCCACGTACAAGGCATTTTTTGCTCAGTTTGCACGCTTCCGTTCAATCACAGCAGCCTGACTAACATTATAGTGTGTACCTGCTTTTCTGTGAGTGCCACTCACAAGGAATATGCGTACCTGCTTTTCCGTGAACTCACAAGGGGTGTGCTTGACCCCTGTTATTTCGTGACAGCTGTCAGGCTCACAGGTGCATGTGTACCTGCTTTTCTGTGAGTGCCACGTACGAGGCACTTTATTCATCTCTCACTCTGTTACAATGACACCAGCCTGACGTACAGACTAGTGTGTGTGCCTGTTTTTCTGCTAGTGCCACTCACAAGTCACTTATTGCCCAGTTTGCACGCTTCCGTTCAATCACACCAGCCTGACTAACATAATAGTGTGTACCTGCTTTTCTGTGAGTGCCACTCATAAGGCACCTTGCTGCATATTTCGCACGCTGCTAGTTCATTACCCCTGTCTTCGTTGGGTTACTTATCCAAATGTAGGCCTCATGTTCCTGTAAGGCCCAGCAACGGTGCTCGGTAATTCTAGCCAATGCTTGGCATGTCGTCGGCACTTTTGTGTGTACTTGGTTTTCAGGGGAGCCACACACATGGTGTGCAAAATCATCGTACCCGGACCCACTTTTCTGCAGTGCACCATGATTCATTTTGTACATTTATATGCCTGGTTTTTTATGTGTGATTGAGGCGCCTACCCATTTTAATGCTGCTGCCGTATACAGGTCATTGTGCTGCTGCTGTGCATATTGCGTTGTCAGGGGAAGCCAGTTCAGTTCATGGAAATCCTTTAATCGATAGTACAAATACGCATGTGCACACACAAACAAACATGTGCACATACGTGCATACATGCAAACACGAGCACGTTGAGGTGTCTTTGTTCTTTAGTCTGCTGATTCCCTCACACCGTGAATGACCAGCCCATGTAGAAAAAAGCTCATGACCACCCATGCCACTTTTAAGTCGAGCACTCCATTTTTGGTCCAGACCAGAGCTGTTCAAGATAAGGATTACAATAGAAATTGAACGGCCCTCGGTCGAGGCGTTTGACTGCCAGCCGCTGTTCAAGATAAGGATTACAATAGGAAACAAACGGCCCTCGGTCGAGGCGTTTGACTGCCAGCCGCTGTTCAAGATAAGGATTACAATAGAAAACGAACGGCCCTCGGTCGAGGCGTTTCACTGCCAGCCGCTGTTCAAGATAAGGATTACAATAGAAAACGAACGGCCCTCGATCGAGGCGTTTGACTGCCAGCCGCAGTTCAAGATACACTTTGTGATGTGTAAGGTCGGCCAGAACCGTATGCACGTACTGTGCATGACCGTGTGTATGTAAACCTGCCAGAAACTACTGTTCATTCCCCGTAAGCACACACATGTGTTTTTTAAAGTATAACGTTTGCATCGTGAGATGGCGGTGGATTATTTGCAGGGAATTAAAGATTATTTGCAGGGAATTAAAGAAATAGAGAACTTGAGAGGAACACAAATAAAAAGCATGAGTGGTATGAGCGATGGCATTTTGCTTCACTCCGAGAACTCGAGTTTAATTGTTACACACTGAACTCAGCAGTTTTGGCCAACCCTGATTATGTGTTACAGGGGCAAAAAAGAGACTGGAAAAGAGGGAGCTTACTCGTGCGTGGTGTTAGGAGGGGCGCGTGCCATGGAAGAACGGCGTAGGGCCTTGCAGGTGTGTTTCTGTGCTGCGGGGCTTGGAGTAGGTGCTGCTCGTACACACACCTGTGTGTTTGTGTGCTGTGGGGCTTGGAGTAGGTGCTGTTTGTACACACACATGTGTGTTTCTGTGCTGTGGGGCTTGGAGTAGGTGCTGCTCGTACACACACCTGTGTGTTTGTGTGCTGTGGGGCTTGGAGTAGGTGCTGTTTGTACACACACATGTGTGTTT
>Ga0307942_1001705_pt1 | contig 17691 bp, 19 predicted proteins | sample OrgLakmetagen175_FD_201846 | JGI IMG/M metagenome (GOLD analysis project Ga0307942, IMG submission 201846) | Saline water microbial communities from Organic Lake, Antarctica - #175 | ecosystem: Environmental > Aquatic > Non-marine Saline and Alkaline > Saline | place: Antarctica: Organic Lake... | reverse complement strand
GCACCGTATATATATATATATATATATATATATATATATGGTTCTGGCCAACCCTATACATACTCTAGCATAGTGCTTTCCATGGGAACTGTGAGGTTGACGTGCGTACCTCACCGACCACTAGGTCTTAGCATGTTATTTCTTTTACAATGGCATCAGTTGCTGGTCAGGACTTCAGAACACCAAGCATCTCTTAGTTTGGTGCTCCAGTTGGTCGATTGCAGTGAAGGAGTGCTTGAAAAGTGGGGTGTATGCTGCGGCCAATTCAATTAGTAGGGTCGGCTAGAACTGTACATATGCACCGTACATGACTGCATATTTGGTGATTTCCCTGCCAAACATACCATATATTGCATTATACATGGTTCTGGCCAACCCTACCGATTAGACATGTAATTTTCTAATCGCTGCTTCTCAACATTAGCTGCGTTGGATACACATGCTGGGCTGCTCTTCAGCATTTGCTGCTTTAGAAACACGTGCTGGGCTGCTATTCAACATTAGCTGCTTTGGATACATGTGCTGGGCTTAAAAGGTAGCTATTGGGGGGCGCGTGCCCTAGGGAGATATGAAAACCGTAGCACTCTTTTGGGGCCTTAGTATTTCCCCCCTAGGAGAGAGTGGATCGAGCTTAAAAACAGCAGGAGGGTAGGGCTCGGCCAACGTCTGTGAAATAAAGTAATTTGAGAGGATGGCCACACTCTGGTCATCCTTAGCACGGAATAGGGGTTGGCCAGAATATATACATGGCGTATACACGACATTTTTGGCAGGGGATTCACCATATAACCATATACAAACAGTCGCATACGGCGGATTTTCGTTATATATAAACGGCGTATTTTCGTCATATATCATACACGGCGTATTTTTGTTATATATATGCGGCTCTGGCCAACCCTACACACCATGAGATTGCATAGCAAATGACGCACTCAGAATTAGAGGATCTACAGTGTGAGTTAGGTCGAAAGGAGGCTCTCAGGTCACTGCCGGCACATAATGGGTCTGCACAGTGAATGACGCACTCAGAATTAGAGGATCTAAAGTGTGAGTTAGGTCGAAAGGAAGGCTCTCAGGTCACTGCCAGCACATATTGGTTCTATACAGCGAATGACTCATTCGCTCATTTGGGATGAAGAAGGTAATAACGTATGCTTAGGGTTGGCCCCAGCCGTCCCATGGACGGTGATTTCTGGCAGGGAAAGCTTCCCATCTACGGCCATATACATACATATATAAAATATAATATATTAAACTAAATTCAAGGATGTTCATAAACTTGAAGCATGTACGGCTCTAGTTTGCCCTATTTGTGTGCTATGTACGGACATTGTGTGGTGCAGCGCACGGGTGTGGCCGAGACAAATTGTCGACTTCTGCACCGTTGAGCCTTAATGCACCGTACACCTTTAAAAAAGGTAACAAAACCCTACATACCACTACATACATCATCGCTCCAGGCCACGTCCTGTGCTCACTGCTGTGCTCGCTGCAACAAACTCAACTCCAAAACTGCACTGCATTGGTGACCAGGTACGGCCAAGCGCAGCTGCTGCTGGCTGCTCTCACCATCACGGTGCACGTGCTACGTCCAGGGGGCACGTTTGTGGCAAAAGTGTTCCGGGGCAAGGACATGAGCTTACTGTACTCGCAGGTGTGTGTATTGTGTATATATGTGTGTGTGTCCGTGTCTGTGTGTCCGTGTCTGTGTGTCCGTGTGTGTCTGTCCGTTTGTGTGTGTGCGTGTGTGCGTGTGTTGTTGTTGTTGTTGTTGTTGTTGTTGTTGTTGTTGTTTTGTTGTTGTTGTCGTTGTTGTAGTTGCTGTTGTTGTGGCTGTTCCTTAGGATACAATGCTCTTGATAAAGTCACGGATTTGCTTGATTTAAGCCTGTTGATTTTATAACGCGCTTTTGTGGTGGTGTGTCTCTTTCAGCTTAATCCAAATGTATGTGAATAGCTAAGGGTTCAAACGAACAGGAGACACCCACGGTTTTAATTCACATGTGTCCAACATTGATTCGGCATTGCCTGTATGCCCATTCGCAAACCAAAATTTTGTGTTATCATTCCTGTTCATGCTCCCCCTTGCTATAAGGGTTCCCCTTGATTCATCATCATCTCATATATATGATATAATGATATATCATCATCTATTATATATGTAGTGTGTATATATATGATATATCATCATCATATATATATTTTTTTTACATATATGATATATATATCATATCATATCCATCATATACGTGTCGTACATATATCATATCCATCATATACGTGGGCACAGCGCTGATTGAGCGGCAGGGTGCGACAGTTTGTGTGACTCACTGCTTACAAAACTCGCTTGTCGTCGTCCATTCTCGTACACACCCAAAAATGTTGCAAGTGTCACATCCAGGAGTGTATCATCTCACACTGTACACGTATTCACTATGGAAGCACCATGTGTGCAACATGTCACACTGGCGTGTATCATACTGTACATGTACTCACTATGGAAACACCATATGTGCAACATGTCACACTGGCGTGTATCACACTGTACATGTATTCACAATGAAAACATTATATGTGTAACATGTTACATCCAGGAGTGGCTGGCTTCCTGTGTAATCTGCTGGTAATGAGCAAAACGCGTTGGTATAACATCCCATGCTAAGGAAATAAGCCATTGGGGATTTTTTTACAATTGAGTTACTACGAATACATCATAAGTGTAACACATCATACTGTACATATTTTCACTATGGAAACATATGTGTGCAACATGTCACATGGCGTGTATCATATCATACTGTACATGTATTCACTAATAACACCATATGTGTAACATGTCACACTAACGTGAATCATATCATACTGTACATGTATTTACTAGGGAAACACCATGTGTGCAACATGTCACACTGGCGTGTATCATATCATACTGTACATGTACTCACTATGGAAACATATGTGCAACATGTCACACTGGCGTGTATCATATCATACTGTACATGTTTTCACCATATGTGTGCAACATGTCACACGGGCGTGCTGTATACATGTGTAGGGTTGTAATATACGTGTGTAGGGTTGTGACATGTCATACTGGCGTGCTGTATATATGTGTAGGGTTGGCCAGAACCGTATATGAAATTTCCACACATGGTATTTTCTCCGTGATGTATCAAGGATACGCCGTGTTTTTTTTGTTTGTACCGTATACATGGAATATGGAATATATGGACTTACTTGACATTGATTTATGGGGAACTCTTTGGTAGCTCTTGAAGGAAGAGCTGAGCACGCTTGAACCAATATTGTATACTGTATACCCTAAAAACTAGTAGTTGGAAAGGAAGGCCTGCTTTGAGCCATAGACCCAAAATGACCTTTATCAGTGCAAAAGGGGGTTCAGTTACCACACCACCAGTAAAACTATTTATATAATGCAAGTTCATAAACTTATAGAAAAGGGAAGCAAAAAGAGTGCTCAGTGAGAAAAAGCGCAAGAAACATTTACCATAGAACGAAAGGGACTGCTTCTGCTGGGAATGAACCCGAGTGTACCGACTGCAAATACGGTCCATTTACGGTAAATATTTGGTATGACTACATTCATAGTAAAAACCAACTAATAAAAATAATCCTGGTGATACTAGGTTGAAACCCGCATACGGGCACATGCATACGGATACGGTCGGGAATTTCCAAATACGGTACCGGTTATACAGCGTATTCAAATGCGCGGTTTTGGCCAACCCCATACATGTGCCACACAACTTTGATTGTAATTTTACAAATCTATTCACAAGGATAAAATGTGTGTGTGTGTATTATTTCATACAAAACTCACCAGATCTGAACGTCAAGTGTGTTTATGGCCTGACGTTGTTCCTGAGGACAAAAACACACCTGATACAATGCCCCTGTCCGATAAGACAACAACAGATCAAGCTTATTGTCGTTCTCCTTGGTGCAGTTAAAACTCCTCTTCCCCGAGGTCTTTTTTGCCAAGCCCAAGTCATCTCGGAATAGCAGCATCGAAAGCTTTGTGGTTTGCAGGTATGGGAGGTTATGAGTTTAATTTTTACGGTGTGCAAAAGTGCTTGCGGATGTCCTGCTATAGCTTTTTTCCACGAGCTCTTTGTTTTGCTGGTGTGCTTGTTCATGCCCGCAGTGCATTGTTGTTGATGCAATTTTTCCCACAAGCTCTTTGTTTTGCTGATGTGCTTGTTCATGCCCGCAGTGCATTGTTGTTGATACAATTTTTCCCACAAGCTCTTTGTTTTGCTGATGTGCTTGTTCATGCCCACAGTGCATTGTTATTGATACAGTTTTTCCCACAAGCTGCTTGTTTTGCTGGTGTGCTTGTTCATGCCCACGGTGCATTGTTGTTGATGCAATTTTCCCCACAAGCTGCTTGTTTTGCTGGTGTGCTTGTTCATGCCCACAGTGCATTTTTGTTGATACAATTTTTCCCACAAGCTGCTTGTTTTGCTGATGTGCTTGTTCATGCTCACGGTGCATTGTTGTTGATACAATTTTTCCACAAGCTCTTTGTTTTGCTGATGTGCTTGTTCATGTTCGCGGTGCTTCGTTGTTCATGTTCATGTTCACGGTGCTTCGTTGTTCATGTTCATGTTGACGGTGCTTCGTTGTAACGTTGAAAGGCATTTAGGTGAATGGCCGCTTGGCTGCCTTTTTAGTTCCGGCTTGGCCTTGCTAATGTGCGTGCTCATTGTTTTCATTGAGCTCCAGTGAAAATCAACTTGAGAAGGGCTGGACATAACCATAATTTATTTGTATGTGTATGCCAAGGTAGATGTATGCAATTGTGATGTTAGCCAATGTATATGTATGCCAGTGTTTATGTATGCCAATGCATAGCTATATACAGGGATGGGTCATACGGACTTTTGAGACGTCCCATACGGTATAATACGCTAATAATACGACGTACGCGTATAATACGAAAACGTATTTTTGCTATTTTGGGGGGTACCCTGGGCTTGCACCAACCACCCCCCAACCACCACACATTGTCCCCAAAGCCTCCAGAACTTTAAAATGCCTCCTTTCAAAGGCCCCGAGTGGGAACATGTTTGTACTTTGGGACAGAAGGGGCAAAATTACAAGATGGAGTGTAAGTACTGCAAGCTGAAATTCAGTGGCGGTGCCCCCCGCATCCGCGAGCACTTCATCAGGCGGAATCCCAGCGTAGGTGTAGCAGCATGCAAAGCTGACCCGGCAGAAATCGAGGACGTAGTCGCAGCAATGGCAGAAATCGATGACGCTCAGAAGGAGAAAGAGCAGCATGCGACAAAGAAGAGGCAGCTGGACAGGAACACAGTAAGCATGTCAGCAGCATCAGAAGCAGCAGCATCTACGCAGCTGACAATGGACACCTGCAAGAGGGCAGTGACCAAGGCTTATGCGGATGCAGCAGTTGCACGCTTCATCTATGGAACGGGCACCCCCTTATGGGTTGTGGACAACAAGCTTTTCAGGGACATGCTCACATGGGCTGGGAGTACCTCTGGGGGGCTCTAGAGGGCTTGGGAGTCCCTCTAGAGGGCTCTGGGGGGCTTGGGGCTGCAAAATTCGCTAAGTGCCCAAAAATTGTATTATACGGAGCAATTTGACAAATACGGTTATATACACGATAAATACGATACGGCGTATAATATGCCTACGCCGTATGACCCATCCCTGGTTATAGATGTTATCCAATGTTTTTGTATGCCATTGCATAATTGTAGATGTGAGCCAATGTTTGTCTGTATGGCAATGTCCCTACATACGCGCACGCACGCGCACACACACACACACACACACATACGTGCACACACACACACCATGAACCCCTCGACTCTTACATGCTTTCCAGTGCACACCCTTGCTGCGCCCATTCAGAACAGTAGCAATACCCGCAGACACTGCCTGCCATACACAGTTCATCCTCAGCCCTCAGCCCTCACCCCCCCTCTCCTCGTTCTTGCAGGGGCTACGCACCCCCTCCCACCTTCAACCCCTCAGCCCTCACCCATCTTCTTGCTGGCCCACCCAGCCATGCAGCTGCAGAAATTGCGCAGCCGCTGCTGCAGGACAATGAGCTACCATCAGGCGCATCAGGCCTTGCAGGCACAGAGTCATTGCAGGCAGTGGTGCAATGTGAAGAAGCACAGGAAGGCACGGCAAGCAGGCAACAAGACTTTACGGAGCGTCAGGGCTTGCGCGACCAGCCGCATGCTTTGCAGCAGCAGCAGCAGCAGCAGCAGCAGGAAGAGCAGCAGCACGTTACGTGCACATTGCGGCAGCAGATACTGCAAGAGCAACCGCAGCAGCAGCACCACCACCAGCAGCAGCACCACCACCACCAGCAGTCGCAAGGCCTACCCACACTCACACCCACACCCACACCCAAACCCAGCCACGAGGAGCACCACCACCAGCACCAGCAGCCGCATGGCCAACCCACACTCACATCCACACCCACACCCACACTCACACCCACACCCACACTCACACCCACCCCCACACCCAGCCACGAGGAGCACCACCCCCACCTGCAGGAAGGGTTGAGACAACAGGGCCAGCAGGCGGTGCCCTTCTTAGCGTGTGGTGATTTGAATGGGTGTGACGGAGATGGGCCACCAGGCTACGAGTTGAATACAGCCACATACTGCTTCCCAGAAGAAATGCAGGTGTGTGTGTGTGTGTGTGTGTGCGCGCGTGTGTGCGTGCAGATGGGCCACCAGGCTACGAGTTGAATACAGCCACATACGGCTTCCCAGAAGAAATGCAGGTGTGTGTGTATGTGTGTGTGTGTGTGTGCGTGCGCGTGTGTGCGTGCAGATGGGCCACCAGGCTACGAGTTGAATACAGCCACATACGGCTTCCCAGAAGAAATGCAGGTGTGTGTGTGTGTGCGTGTGTGTACGTGAGTGCGGGTTGCACATCTCAAGCTAACAGGAGGTTTATATGATATAGTTCGCAAATTTCCTTAATTTTTCAGGGGCCTCGCAAAAGCTTGCAAAATAATTATTCTAATTATTTCGGCACCTCGCAAAAAGTAGGCCTCGCAAATTAAGTATTCTAATTATTTCGGCACCTCGCAAAAAGTAGGCCTCGCAATACTAAAAGCGCAAGACGGTATACACCGTATATATATGGTTCTGGCCAACCCTATGTATGTATCATGTATCATGTGTTCACCATGCTGCCATGAAAGCATTGCGAGGTTTGGAAATTTTCAATTCGTTAGCCCTAACGCAAGCACTGCAAGGGAGTGCTGACTGTTTACTTTGTTGTGACAGAACGGTTTAGCTGAGACTAGATTGCATAGGCATTCAACCTGACAGTGTGTTTGATCTGACAACTTGCTTCGTTTCAATTCTCCCTGCAGCATCCCTCATTATTGGGCTTCGTGTTTTTGTTAAATATGCTGAGACAGTGCATTTTTATCTGACAACTTGCTCGTCCCTTCTCCCTGCAGCATCCCTCATCCTCAGTCTACATTTTTTATGGAAAATGCACTTTTTTCTGACAACTTGCTCGTTCTTTCTCCCTGCAGCATCCCTCATCATCGGTTTACAAGGCGCCCCTCCATTTCGTGCGCCAATTGCGGCCATTGGACCATCTTTCTTCCTGACACAGCATTTGCTTGATAAATTCCAGACTTTACTACAAACCTCATATCTGAATCGAGCTTCTTAAAGCTTGCAGTTGGAGAAAGTAGGCTGGTTCACTAGAATCCCCTAGTGGTTCAGGAAAGAGCACGTCCTGGTTTACAAGCTTTGCCAAAAAGGGCCTTCAATAGGAAATGCGACTGATAGCCTGTTTATAAAAGCAAGTAGTCCATCAAGGAAAAACAAAGCTTGTTGCTGTTCTGGCTTAAAAAGGCAGACACATCAAGAGCTCCTGCTTGTGGAAGTAGGGCATCCTTTCTACAGATAGAAATCGCGTTGAAATTGACACAGTGGAAAATAAACGGTTTACAAAGGGTTTACAAAGGGGGTAACCGGCAGCCACATGTGTTGGGCTGATAGGCATTGCTGGATCAGCCAGCGTAAAGTAAACGTAAGTGGAAAATAACGTGCTGCTCATCTTGTGGCATCACACAGGTCACACGTGGTGGAGTTACTTTGATTTTGGTAAAGAGCACATCTAAAGGTTTAGGAAATACAACACCGCCGAAGCTAGCAAGCCACCATTTCTTAGTGAGAAACAGAAATGGCTGGCTGGATCTTTGTCAGGCGTGTCTCTGCAGCAAAGAAGAGTGGGCAGACTGCAGCAAATACTTTAGTCACATGCAAACTGATATTTTGGGCAGCGAGATAAAAAGAAGGAGGAAAAAGAAAGAATAAGACGCAGGTATCTGATCAGCGTGCGTAAATGCGCGCGTAAACCCTTAGTAATTTATATTAGTACTTTTCCAATCTGCACACAATGTCGGGGAGTGGAAACCTTCCAGATGCAGGTGAGGGCCAATTGGCCTTGTAAAGGAAGCAAGTGTGCAACAGAGCTTACCTTAATCCTGTTCCACGCGGCCTCGTTCATGTCCAGGAGTCAAGCGTAGTGAGCACTCATGCGAGGGTGAGGACTTTGCCGCAATGCCTGACAAAGGAACTGAAGGGGAGGATGACGGGCTCCTCAAATTCCAGGGTTCGCTTCAGAATGACATCAAGGAGAAAGAGGAGCTGAGCCCAAGGAAACAAACTGTGGATAAGAAGAAGGAGGTGAACCAGAGGATTCGAGAATTGGACCTGCGGCAGCAAAACAGCCGTAAGTGGCATAATGAATACCTATGTACGAACTATGAACATTTGTTGGGAAAAGGCTACATTAGTTACAGGCTCTGGCAGAGCAAAACATCAATTTGAGCCTAATTTACAACTTCGGCAAATTGCATTATGCTCTCTCTGCTCTAAAATGTATTCCACGTTTATGTTTTGCATGCATGTATGTCTGCGCATATATGTGCGCAAAAATGTGTAACACGTGTATGCTTGTTATGCGTCTGTGCGCGTGTGTGCGTGCGCACATGTATATGATGTGTATATGTGGTCTTAACATCATCGACTTTAACCTTAAATAAGTTTCCTTGCGCAGCCTAAGGCACTCTTTTGCAGTCGCATGCAATTGCACCCTTTAATACATATTTATGTTCTATAACTGTACCGCGTTTGACTAGTGAGTTAGTGACGGCTACACTTGTCAATTGTCTACAATCAGCGTCCTATATCGTACCTAAATCCAAGCTTGCAGCACGTGTGAAAGGGTAATGATTCGCACTGTCTCCATAAAAATATGTTGAGAGCATGGCATTAACAATCTTGATGAGCAATGCTGATCCGTCGCTGAGCACTACTCAGAAAGAAAATAGCTCCTAGGTGGTGTACTGAGGAAGCTCTATGCTTTCAGCAGGGAAACCTTGCAATCAGAATACTCACCACCCGAAGAGGCTGAGCACAATCCTGCCTGCAAAAATTCATGAGCATCTTTTCAAGACCCACGTACCTGCCCGTCACCTCAGCTTTTCCGATGCTTGCGACCATACAGGTGGCAAGTGGCGGCGGAACAAGGTCATCATCCTCCTCACGTATCTGACATTATTCGCTTACACCGGCTTAAAATTGATGACAACGAAAGGTGTAGAGTTTGTTGCTGCATTGGTTGAAGGTTTATTCTATCTTAGTCTCGCCACCGTGTTGGCCTGGAACTTGTGTATCCAAAGCGCACTCTATGATGATGTGTTGGACCTGAAGCGGCAGCTTTTTGAAAGGAGGGCTCGATCTATGAACGAGGAAGCATAGGATGCCGCCAATTGATCGTTTGAGCTGGACGCTTATTAGCTCTTAACCATCCAAGACAGATGTTTACATGCATTTCAACGATTTCATGTTTTGATTGTGCAGTATAGGTATATTTTCAGGATGGTGCATTTTCAGTACAATGTACTTCCAGTACGGTGTATATATGTCATGGTAGGATGAGTTGCCCTCATGGTAGGGTCATGAGTTGCCATATTCCCAGTATGGTGTGAATATGTTTCTCCGGGACGGTGTATTTTTAGGTCCATGTCTTCATCCCTCTTTCAGGTAAAATAACAGCTATTGAACCCGTTGGCTGTACTCCACCATATGCACAGTAAACTATCATTGTAAACTGTCATTCCTCACATCTTACTGTCGCTTTCTAAAAACCAATACTTTATGCTTAGTGCAAATTTGCACACCCTGTCCAAAACCCAGAAAGAAGGGGACCTGAGTCCTTCGGACGAGGGTTCCAAAAGGTGAAATTCCCCTCTGTTATTATGGCAACGAGGGTGCAGATCACTTAGCACACGAAGCTGCGCTCAATCGAAATCCTGACATTTCCCTCCCCCAGCTACTGACCTCTTCTATGTCCTCTTTATGAAGGAGACTAATTAGTCTAATTCAGTCCAAGGCCTCCAGCTGCTGGCATGGCTGCTCAACATATAGGGGTCCCTAAACAAATATTAATCCAAAAAATGGACAGCTGCATGAATACGATAAGCATCTGAATCGTGTTGCAAAGCAAACCCTTGACATCATCACCATTGTAAATCTTCTAGCTAGGCGTGCCAACATCGGTGGATTCCATACAAAAAGAGCTACAAGTCTCAAATAACCTGCAAAATGAGCTAAGTATACATGCATAACATGCACGCCACCATTTCCAGGTGAAGCTGACACAAATACACTGCTTTACAACCTCTGATCGAGGCAAGAATTGCATGTTACGCTTATTAAGCATGCAAAACAGCCCCACCTATCTGGGTCTTTTTTTGTCTGCCGGTAAAGGAGTTTTACGGTACTCGGTACCAAAGTGGCTTACTTTTCCTTAACTTCATGTGGGGTGTTTTTCACTGCCTGCGTAGTTCTTCTTCTTCCCCGCACCCACACACAGCACCTCACCTTACTCATGTCCAACTCAGTAACCAATTTTGGTCCATGCCAAATGTGACTTTAAGGAGCACAAAGATCTCTGCAACATTCTCCATGGAACCTCTGTTACTCTCCACATCATCCTTTTTGGTGTGGGCGGCACCATCTACAACACTTACACTCTGAAGTTCAAGGAACTGGGTCTTGATGCTCAAAGAGATAAGAAGCTTGCCTCCAAGCTCCATGTGTACTCTGTTAACTTCGCTGCTAAACTTGCCCATACCCGACGTACCCTTTCCGGTACTGTTATCAACTCTCACTTTGGAGAGACTCTGAGTTAGTGGATCCCAACACGCACAACAACAAACTGGCCACCTATCATTCTTGGTTTGCCATCCCTTTTCCTAGAAATGAGCGTATGCCGATTAATGTACCACGGTATCTCCATCTTGATCTGTCCAAACATGTTATGCGCAATATAAGTAGATTCCGCTCACGTGCGCATACTTTGAAAGTTGAGGCAGCAGCGTGGCTTGAAGATGGTTCTTGCATATGTGACTAATGTCCTGGTGAAGATAAACATGTTCAGAACGAGGTGCATGTTCTTGTAATTTGCCAAGACCATCGAGTTTGTGAGCCGAGGAAACACTTTTCCTTTCTGTTTACACCTTTTTATAAGGACTTTCAGCAGCCCAACCCTTTTTGCTGCAACAGGTCAACAACCAACTTTTCATGATTTCCTTTCTCAGCAGAACAATACACTTTTTCCTTTTCTTTCTGAGCTTATGGATTTATTTGTGGCTGGCCGAGACCAGTCAGCAGCAGCCGAACAGCCAAACAACCTGGCTGAAGGTCACCCCCCATGATTGTAACCATTGTAACCATTATTAACTCTCATCAGGAGCCGGTTTCAGGCCAAGCCTGCAACCGTCTTGGTCCCCAATGATTTTTCCTTTCCTATTTGCGGTGGAAGAGCTTTACGGTAATCGGTACCAAAGTGGCTCCTGTTCCTTAATTAATGTGGCACTGTCAAAAAGGGGGGTGGCTGTCACTGCCTGCGTAGTTTTTCTTTTTTCATAAACTTGCAGAAAAAGTGAACAACCAACATCTACCTCTAATCCAGCAGCGTCTACAAACAAGGGGCCTCCGAGGCATCTCTAGATACAACCAAGTCACACTTCACGTTATACTCCTTGGAATCGGTGGCACAATCTACAATCAATACACCATAACTCCTCTACTAAACTTGGGCATCCCCCTACACAAAGTGCACCAGCTAGCTACTGCCATGCAATAAAAAGCAAAATACACTCAACAACGACAACAGTGATAGTGAAGGATCTGAGGGGGGGATTAGTACTGGTAGAGCGGCTGGCTTCAAGAGGGCTACTAGGCGCAGGCCGGATCGCATGGCTGACAACCCGCCGGATTCTCATTGTCTCTGTTGCTTCTCTTTTCTCGATTTTCAGTGGGGCTCTGGCTAGTGTGAGCGCTAGTTGAGAGCCTTTCCTGAATGCACTCTGGTATTTTCCAGCGTAACCTTTTCCTTCTTCCTTTAGAACTGCCAGCGGTGCCGTAGAAGCTCGGTGCCCAATTTCAAAAGCATGCAAACTCCCGGTTGCAAAACCATTACTACTGTTGTAAACTAGTAAAACTGTCTACACCCTACTCCTAGTGATACGACGCCTAGGGTTTAGCAGCTATCCCAGATTAAATACCTTCGTACTTCAAACGAAACTAACATAGATAGAGGCTTCCCCCCTATAGAGCAGACGCAGATCAGTTTCTTCTACCGTGGAAAACAAGTATAGCTATTAGAGACCTTCAAGCCCTGAAATCAAAATCCGCTTCTTCGCCATGCCTTTGTTAAACCCTGCAAATGGAAAGTTGTGACATACGTCAGGGGGGTATGTTTGTTGTTTGGCATGTAAGAACCGCGCGCACACATACAAACTCACGGACCAATGCATACACACATCTACATGCACACTCCAACTCCCACACACACACACACGCACACACACACACACACACACACACGCACACACACACACACACAAACACACACAAAGAACACCCTGCCAGCAAGACGGCACCTTCTTCCGTCTTCGCACTTTCCCTATTCATGCTCGTTTTTTGCACACTCTTGGCGCAGCTTTTCCCCCCTTCTATTCTCTTTCCCTTAATTTCCCCTCTTATACCCTACTTCCTTTATTTCTCCTCTCTCCTCTCCTCTTTCGTGCTCTTTTCACTTTCCTTCTCTTCCACGAGGTCGCAAACGCACACACACATACACACGCACGCACACACACACATACACACGCACACACACATACACACACACACACATACACACACGCACACACACATATACACACACACGCACACATCTTCCACGAGGTCGCACACATCAGCCTTAAACAACACAGAGCCCCTGGTTTGTCCTTCTCTACCACAAGGTCCAACACATCAGCCGTTTACGACACGACACAGAATCCCTACGGTGATGCAAACAGATGACAGCTGGCACAGGGGTCTGTACCTTCAAGCCTTCCATGATGTTCCTTTTGGTGGCGGACGTTTTGTTTGACCTCTGCAGGCGCACAGAGGTAAAACACGCAGTACTTATGAGCATGAGCCAGATCGTGAAATGTGCCCCTTTTGGCGGCAAGCATGTTGTTTGGCCAATGCCAATGCACATATATCTTCGAAATTGATACGAAATAGGCCAATGCCAATGCATAAATGTTCGAAATTGATAAGTCATCACTGACGTTAACGTGGGCCACATTTTCTCGTAAGGCATGTGTGCTGTCAGGCCGCTGCAAGTGCACAGATTAATTTAGAACATCCGCTGTCATTAGCATGAGAGCATGAGAGCAAAAGTGTGGTAGGTACTCAGAGTGGAAAATAAGGGAGAGGGAATTGAGGACAAAAAGGTTCCTGTTTTGTTACAAGAGACCAATCCGTTTTATGTGATACATATGCGTGTGTGTGTGTGTGTGTGTGTGTGTGTGTGTGTGTGAGAGAGAGAGAGAGAGAGAGAGAGAGAGAGAGAGAGAGAGAGAGAGAATGAGAGAGAGAGAGAGAGAGAGAGAGAGAGAGAGAAGACACCATCGTCCGTGCGCAAAAGGCAAGAGCATTACGTGTGTGTGTGTGTATGTGTGTGTGTGTGAGAGTGAGTATGGGTATGAGTATGAGTATGTGTATGTGTGTGAGAGAATGTGTATGTGTGCGTGCAACGCACCATTGTCCGTGTGCACAAGGCAAGAGCGTTGTGTGTGCGTGCATGTGTGTGTGAGTATGAGTATGTATGCGTGTGTGAGAGAATGTGTATGTGCGCGCGCAACACACCATTGTCCGTGTGCACAAGGCAAGAGCGTTGTGTGTGCGTGTATGTGTGTGTGAGTGAGGGTAAGTATGTGTGTGGGTGGAGAATGTATATGTGTGCGCACAACGCACCATTGTCCGTGCGCACAAGGCAAGAGCGTTGTGTGTGTGCGTGCGTGCGTGTGTGTGTATGTGTGTGTGTGTGAGAGTATGAGTATGTATGCGTGTGTTAGAGAATGTGTATGTGCACACACTACGCACCATTGTCCGTGTGCACAAGGCAAGAGCGTTGTTTGTGTGCGTGTATGTGTGAGAGTGAGTGTGAGTATGCGTGTGTGAGAAAATGTGCATGTGCGCGCGCAACACACCATTGTCCGTGCGCACAAGGCGAGAGCGTTACGAGGACCTGCACATGCCACGTCCCCCTCCGGCCCTGGATGCCTCTGCATTGAGAGAAGAGTGTGTTGTAATTCTGCGTTGAGAAAAGAGTGTGGTGTAAATCTGCATTGAGAGAAGAGTGTGTTGTAATTCTGCATAGAGAGAAGAGTGTGTTGTAAATCTGCGTTGAGAGAAGAGTGTGTTGTAAATCTGCATTGAAAGAAGAGTGTGTTATAACATAGTATTATGGCTCTGCATGGAGTGAAGAGTGTGTTGTAATTCTGCGTTGAGAGAAGAGTGTGTTGTAAATCTGCATTGAGAGAAGAGTGTGTTGTAAATCTGCGTTGAGAGAAGAGTGTGGTGTAAATCTGCGTTGAGAGAGGAGTGTGGTGTAAATCTGCATTGAGAGAAGAGTGTGTTATAACATGGTATTATGGCTCTACATGGAGTGAAGAGTGTGTGATAAATTTGTACTCTGATGGCTCTGCATGGAGTGAAGAGTGTTTTATAACATGGTATTATGGCTCTACATGGAGTGAAGAGTGTGTGATAAATTTGTACTCTGATGGCTCTACATGGAGTGAAGAGTGTGTGATAAATTTGTACTCTGATGGCTCTGCATGGAGTGAAGAGTGTTTTATAACATGGTATTATGGCTCTACATGGAGTGAAGAGTGTGATAAATTTGTACTCTGATGGCTCTGCATGGAGTGAAGAGTGTGTGATAAATCTGTACTCTGATGCCTCTGCATTGAGAGAAGAGTGTGTTATAACATGGTATTATGGCTCTACATGGAGTGAAGAGTGTGTGATAAATTTGTACTCTGGTGACTCTGCATTGAGAGAAGAGTGTTTTATAACATGGTATTATGGCTCTACATGGAGTGAAGAGTGTGTGATAAATTTGTACTCTGGTGACTCTGCATTGAGAGAAGAGTGTTTTATGTATTGTGACTTGTACTCTGATGACTCTGCATGAAGAGAAGAGGGCGTTATGACTAGGAATTTGATGGCTCTGTGTGCTCCTTGTTATCACTAACAGCCACACGGTGAAAGCTACACGGTGACAGCTACATGGTGACAGCTACACGGTGACAGCCACACGGTGACAGCCACACGGTGACAGCTATACGGTGACAGCCACAGGGTGACAGCTACACGGTGACAGCCACACAGTGACAGCCACACGGTGACAGCTACACGGTGACAGCCACACGGTGACAGCCACACGGTGACAGCCACACGGTGACAGCTACACGGTGACAGCTACACGGTGACAGCCACACGGTGACAGCCACACGGTGACAGCCACACGGTGACAGCCACAGGGTGACAGCCACACGGTGACAGCCACAGGGTGACAGCCACACGGTGACAGCCACACGGTGACAGCTATACGGTGTCAGCTGCACGGTGACAGCCACACAGTGACAGCCACACGGTGACAGGTATACGGTGACAGCCACACGGTGACAGCCACACGGTGACAGCCACACGGTGACAGCTATACGGTGTAGCTACATGGTGACAGCTACACGGTGACAGCTACACGGTGACAGCCACACAGTGACAGCCACACGGTGACAGCCACATGGTGATCCAATAGTGATTCAGGTCCGCCATACCAGCCAGAATGCAAATTTATAACACACCCTTCTCTCAACGCAGATTCACAACACACTCCTGTCAACTGCCCAGACGCAGATAAGCACACTTGGTTAAGATCCAGAGTGAGCGTAGTATTGATTTGGTCCAACTGATGCTACTCGTGCGATGAGCAGTGTTATGTGGATTGATGTGGATTGAGTGGATTGATGTGGATTGAAGTGGATTGAGTGGATTGATGTGGATTGATGTGGAATGATGTGGATTGATGTGGATTGCTTTGGTCCAGCTGATGCCACACATGCGATGAACAGTGTTAGCTTTACTACATGATCGGTCAGCTTTTTTAGTACGTTGGGTTTATTAGTAGAGTTGGCCAGAACCATATATAGATGGTATACGGTGTATATACGGTATTTCTGGCAGGGAAATCACCAAATGCACGGTTGTATACGGTGTATATTTTTACGGTTCTGGCCAACCCTATTTATTAGTTTTTGGGGTGATCAGTAGATAGGAATTTGGGGTCTTTGAATACTCTGCCAATAGCAGTGTAGGGAGTTTTGCTTGTCCTGGGCACTCTTGATCTAGCAGCACAGCACAGCACAGCACAGCACACGATGCTTGGTCCTCATACACACACATACACATACACAAACACACACACATCGTGCTTGGTCCTCAGCACAGAGCAGCACAGCGCACGATGTTTAGGACACCTTAGTCTTTGCGACTGGCGACACAGCGTGTGTTTGAGAGTGTGTGTGTGCGTATATGTGTGTGTGTGTGTCTGTGTGTGTGCTTGTGTGTGCATGTGTGTATGTGTGCCTGTGTGTGTATGTGTGTGTGTCCTTGTGTGTGTCCTTGTGTGTGTGTGTGTATGTGTGATGCTTGTTAACCTCGTAACCAAAAGCGTACTCCACTTGTTTGCATTTCTCGTTGCATTTTGATAGTCTGACGTTTGATGTTCTGTCCACCCTGGGGTTGCCTCTGAGTGCCGCTATCATAAAAACACAACTCAGCATCATCTATCATGCATTCAGGGCGTCTCAGGAGCCAGCCATACAGTGAGCTCTGTTTGTTGATGTGCGTGTGTGTGATCAGCACAGAGCGCGCGGCCCAATCCCACACATTTGATGAAAGTGGCACCTCAAAGGGGCTTAACGCATTAAAAGATCAGCCTACCTTCATACAGTCCAGCATGACTCCCAGCTCCATCGTGCAGGGAGGCTGGAACTTGACAATCTTTTTCACCGTCCGTTGCATGTCAGGCTCCTGGACAGTGACAGGCAGTGAAGGTGCGGTGAAGGTGCGGTGGAGACAGGCAGTGAAGGTGCGGTGAACGTGCGGTGAAGGTGCGGTGGTGACAGGCAGTGAAGGTGCGGTGAAGGTGCGGTGTGACAGGCAGTGAAGGTGCGGTGAAGGTGCGGTGTGACAGGCAGTGAAGGTGCGGTGAAGGTGCGGTGGTGACAGGCAG
>Ga0307942_1001703_pt1:7500-17695 | contig 17695 bp, 14 predicted proteins | sample OrgLakmetagen175_FD_201846 | JGI IMG/M metagenome (GOLD analysis project Ga0307942, IMG submission 201846) | Saline water microbial communities from Organic Lake, Antarctica - #175 | ecosystem: Environmental > Aquatic > Non-marine Saline and Alkaline > Saline | place: Antarctica... | reverse complement strand
CAAGTAGGCCGCGGGGGTGTGTTCAGGCAAATTACCAGCAATTGATTCCAAACTTGCAGTTTACGCATTGCATTATGCAAAAGCTGCATGATTGAAGTATAAAAATGCTTTGGCAAAGGTTTTGGCTGGATTTGTGCACCAAACAGGTGGTCAGTGCAAGAGCGTGTGCAAACCAATTTTTGCCCTATAGCTCATCAGGTATTGCATTATTTGGCGTGAGAACTGTGCAGGCAGATAGCTGCTTGAATTCTGAGCAGATTGACACCCTTTTTATTAGTGTGGGGGGTCAGGGAGGGGGTTTGGGGGGGGGGGGGGTATTTTGGGCTGGAGGCCCAAAATTTACACGTGACTGCCATGATTTTTTTTTTGGCCCTGCGGGGTGAGCTTTATGCATATTAGGGTTTATATACATGAGCAACAAGAGCCCCCCCACACCCTCCCTTGCTAAGTTAAGTCAAAGGCCCTGCATGGAGGGCAAAAATATTAGAGGTGCGGGATTCAATAAGTTATTTCTGTATTTGGGGCGCAGGATGGGTCCGCTAAGGTACGGAAGGTAAAGGTTTTAGGTGCATGTGCTGCGAGCTGCAATATGTGAATGGAAGCCACACACAAAGATTCCGCACTCCATGTCCAGACTCAACCAATCAATTTGTGGAAGCTATTATAATGTAACTTCCAAGCACCCATTGCGACATATTAAATTACAGGTTGCTACTAGCCTTTGAACAACGCATCTTCATACTCATGCTTGCACAGGCAATGCGCGCACCATGGCATTTGGGTAAATGCTCTATGTAGGCGCTCTGTGTGCATAGACCCATACCTTCAGAACCTGAGTAAAAAAAAACTACAAAACAGTACTCAAATAGTTAGGGTTGGCCAAAACCATATATATACGGTGTATATGCGGTATTTTTGGCAGGGAGATCACCAAATATACAGTCATATACGGTGTATATATACGGTTTTGGCCAACCCTACAAATAGTGTGTGTGCCATGCAATGAAAAGCACACCTAGGCGTTCCACGTCCAGACCCACAGCGATGTTTCCAGGGGCCACAGCGCAGCCTGAAGGGGATGGGGATGGGATGAGAAACATGTGTCGCATAAAAGGGAAAACTGGAGGATTGCAAGGATCGGATTAGGGTTAAACCCTAACCCTTTTTTCTCAAGAGAAACTATGCAGGCAGAGCAACCACTCCCCACATTAATAGCAAAAGCCACCTTGGTACTTGGTACCAGATATGTTTTGTATATTAAGCTGAAACAATGGCACTGACACACTGCTATGGCCACATACATGTGTATGAAAAAAGTCGTAGTTTGATGAAATACTGCTATGGCCACATACATGTGTATGAAAGAGTCGTAGTTTGATAAAATATCGACCCTGACCTTTTGTCACGAGTGCGCTTGTTTCAACTGCCTCCAAAGTACAGAAGGATAATCAGGACAAGTAACCACACTCGTGTAAGTGGATAACACATTGACACACACACACACTAAAACACACACTCCCACACACACATGCACACACACACACACACACACACGCACACACACACACACATTACGACTCAGACCCAGCAGCCACTTTGAAGCACACAGGCAGAGAGACAGACAGAACATTCACAGCCACGTACCTACAACGCCACTGGTGTGTGTCGTGTTGAACTGGAGCGGCGGGAGGCCACCCTGCGAGTCTCTTCCCAGCTCAGGGAGCCATTCATCTAGATCCTGACCTTGGTATCCATCGGTCAAGCTGCTGCTGCTGCTGTTGTTGTTGATGTTGCTCCTACTGCCATTTCTGCTGCCCACACCCTCGCTGCTGCTGCTGCTGTTGCTGCTATTGTTGTTGATGTTGCTCCTACTGCCATTCCTGCTGCCCACACCCTTGCTGCTGCTGCTGCTGCTGCTGCTGCTGCTGCTGCTGCTGCTGTCATCGATGTCCGAGGTGGAGGGGGGTGGGGTGGTGAATGTGCGGGTGACCTCTGCGTTTGGTGAGTAAATAGGTAGCGGCGGCGGTTGTGGAGCAGGAAAGGAGGGAAGAGGAAATGGTTGGGGTGCGGAAGGGGAGGAGGGTGAGGGGGCAGATCGAGGAAAGATGGAGGAAGAGGGGGTGATCGAGAAAGAAGAGGGAGCTGATGACGGTTGTTGTGATGAGGAAGTGGAGGAGGGGGAAGAGGGAAAAGAGGAGGGACAAAGGAAGGGCTTGCCGTGTGGGTGGCGCGCAAAGCGTAGGGCTGCAGGTGCCATTTCCGGGCGTTGGCTACCATGCATCCCTGCGTGTGTATGTGATTGTTAGCGTGTGCGTGTGTGTGTGAGTATGTATGTAAGTGTGCGCGTATGTGTGTGTTTGCGTACTTGTGGGTGTATGTGTTTGTACGTACGTGTGTTTATGAGTGCATATGTGTGTGTTGCTACGTGTGTGTGCGTGTGTGTGTGCTTGTATGCACGTGTGCTTATACGTGAGTATGTGCGTGTGTGCATGTGTGTCATTCTCATATGAGAGTACTTGCAAGAGTGCATTACGTTTAGGCAAGCTCGTAGTGGTTAGGGCACACACACTCTACTCTCCAAAGGCCAGAAGGATACCATCTGCGTTGGAACCATGACTGAAGACCCTGTCGTGACAAGCGCATAAACGATGCCACAGCTGTCAATACATGCCAAAAGCACATATGACACGTGCCGCTAAAACACGCACACACACACATACACACACACATCACACATACACACGAGTGCCACAGGCACAGGACACAAGTACACACAGCTTGCAACAGTGCACGCTTAACAAGTACACATCAATATACGAGCACACAGCCACCAAGGACGCGCACACATCACCCGCGCGCGCACCGTTAAGGACGGCAGCGACAGAGTTGCGGGTCACTGCTCTTGCTAACAAGCGCTCGTCGTGATGAGACCAGCTGGCATCCTGCAGCTGGTGCTGCTGCTGCTGTTCTTGGCGTTGCTCCTGCCGAAGCTGCTGCTGTTCCTGGTGTCGTTGCTGTTCATTCATGTGTTGGTGTGCGCCAGGTGTAGCTGTCAGGGCGTGCCCCTGCCCCAGCTCTGCATGCTCCTCTGGCGACAGGCATCGGTCTCGGAGCTGCTGCCAGAGCTCTGCTGATTTCCGCACCTGTGATTTAAAGGTTGGTGTGTGTGTATGTGTGTGTGTGTGCACGTGTGTGTGCATGCACGTGTGTATATGTGTGTGTGCATGTGTGTATATATGTGTGTGTATGTGTGTGTGCACGTGTGTGTGCGTGCACGTGTGTATATGTGTGTGTGCGTGCATGTGTGTATATGTGTGTGTGCATGTGTGTGTGCGTGCACGTGTGTGTATGTGTGTGTGTGTATGTGTGCGTGTGTGTGTGTGTGTGCATATATGTTTCATAGTATCAAGCATCGTGTGCAACACAGTTGGAAAAACACTCAGTCGCAAGATATAGCCACCCCAAATCACCTTGCCTGTGAATGACCACACAACATGCACGTCTGTGTCTCCAGCATGCAGCACTCCAGCATGAGGGTCTATGCCTTGCGAGAATCGGGTAGCCTGGGAACGGTCAGCCCGCGTGCTTGCATATCTTTGCTGTCCCCTTCCAAAGCAAGGGCTTGCCTTTTCTCCACACAGGCTCCGACCTGTCCTTGCTGCTGCCATGCTGCCACACTTGCTGCTGCAAGCCACCCATCCTGTGCCTTTCAGCCCCGTCCACGCGGGACAGGTGTGGGAAGCCGTTCCGTTGCTTGCACTGGTGTGGTATGGGCTGCAAGTTTTCATTGCTTTTGGAGTAAGAAATGAGGACAGGCCTAGCATGTGTGGAGCAGCTTGGAACCAAGCTCTGGGAAGAGAGAGGAGCAGGATGGAGCTACTGCGCATCGCCTGGCATTAATTATAATTATACTTTTCACAATAAGCTAAGATGCAATTAACATTAATTACAATTCACATTAACATAATGAAGCAGAATCCTCTTTAACGCGACTTGACATTGGAGACCTCGGGCCATCGTTCCAGCAAATTATTCCAAAAAATAGAGATACCCATATACAAATGCTGAGCAAAGGAATTTAGCCTACACGCCTGCTGAATTAGCGTCCACGCTACACAGCCTTAGGACATTGGGGGCACAGAAAGTTATAGAAAGCGTCGCGCATAAACAAGGGCCCCCCGGCAGCCGCACTGTCTCCTGTCCTTTTCCAGCCCACCCACGTGCCGCCTTGGATCTTTTTCAAATCCTCGCCTGCATTGTAGTCGCGTCAGTTCAATGAGATGAATCAGTTGATTGGAGGTACACACATGTACAGACAATGAAAGTGAACTTCCACAAGAGCGGCCCCAAATTTAGAGCGGCAATGCACATTTAGAACGAACCTCCTGTGTAGTGTGGATCCAAGATAAGGAAGGCGCAGTCTCCGGTGGCTTCGTCAAAGGCGACACCTGCAGAGCATGGTGGGATTAGAAAACTGGATACGCACTGTCCATGTATGTCCAGCTTTGATCTGGGCGCGGCATGATCTGGAAGGAAGCCAAGAAGGCCTGAACATTCCTAGGGGAACTTAATGAGTTATACATGTCCTCAGGCAAGCGACATGCCAAACATTTCAGCAAACGCACACAAATTGCTGCCGTGTATTCCTATGGCAAAACGCTTTCTTTTGTGCATACCTGCATTCTGCAGCTGATGCAGGGAACAAAATTGTGTGTCAAGAAGGTGTCCCAAGGAATCAGACTAGGTAGAACGAACCAGACGATTAGCGATCCAGTACCCAGTAGATATTCCACTCATACGCTCCTGCACCTCCACGCAATAGCACACACGCACGCTCCTGCACCCACTCAGCAAACAAAAAGAGTACTCACCGAGCAAGGTGTAGGCTAGCACACCTCCTCCAATCATGACTGGGGTCCCTTGGGTTTGAAAGTGGGCAGCGAGTTCTCTGGCGTGGGAGGGGATGTCTGAGCCCCTGTGTGCGTTCGTGTTGACGGATGTGTGCACATGTATGCGTATATGTGGGCTTGTGGGCTTGTGTGCATACATGAATGCCTGATTGCGTACACGCAAGCGTGCATGTGTATGAATGAGGCTGCGATTCTTTAGATAAGTTGTTTTTAATTGCAATATTTATACACTGCATTATACAACCGAGCGCGTAAAATTTTCACAGATTAAAGCAAGCGTAGGCCTTGAGTAGCTCCCATTGTTTAGCTTGCATTGAAGGATTACCCAAGAATAGTAACAATCTTGGGCAATTGACAGCGTCCATGCAACTCGCACACACGCACACACACACGCACGCACACACACACACACATACCCACTTGTACAGGTACCAAACACACACACACACACACACATACATACACACTTGTACAGGTACCAAACACACACAGACACACACACACACATACACACACACCAGTTTGCCTGTTTGGGCAAAGCTGTAAACTGCAGTTTTGCACTCAGTTTACCTGCTGTGATGCACCAGTGGTGCATAGCCTGCGTGAAACCGTTTGTTGCATCACACGCCAACTGCCTTGCATCACATACGCCAACTGACCTGCACCACACGCAACTGACCTGCATCAAACCCAACTGACCTGCACCACACGCCGACTGAACTGCATCACACGCCGACTGAACTGCAACACACGCCAACTGACTTGCATCACACACCAACTGACTTGCATCACACACCAACTGACTTGCATCACACTCCAACTGACTTGCATCACACCCCAACTGACCTGTCTGAGCAAATTTAAAACCACTAGTGCCTGACTGAAGGAGTTTGCTGCAGCCCACACCTACTTGTTCACTGTGATGATCTTTGAGGTAACATCCAAGTAGTCGTCCAAGATGTAGGAGAGCTCTATAGCCCCGATCCAATTATTAGAGCCCACAAAGTCACGCGTTTTGTCGCCCAGCCTCACGAGGATCTGCTGCACCTCCCTGCATGTATGTTGTGTGACGAATATTTTAAGGCAGAAACACAACTAGGGTAGGGTCATGCAGCCTCATAAAAGTATTTGCTGCACCTCCTTGCATGTGTGTTGTGTGACAAATCTTTTGAGGCAGAAACACAACTAGGGTCATGCGGCCTCATAAGGGTATTTGCTGCACCTCCTTGCATGTGTGTTGTGTGACAAATCTTTTGAGGCAGAAACACAACTAGGGTCATGCAGCCTCATAAGGGTATTTGCTGCACCTCCTTGCATGTGTGTTGTGTGACAAATATTTTGAGGCAGAAACACAACTAGGGTCATGCAGCCTCATAAGGGTATTTGCTGCACCTCCCTGCATGTGTGTTGTGTGACAAATATTTTGAGGCAGAAACACCTAGGGTCATGCAGCCTCATAAGGGTATTTGCTTCAGCTCCCTGCATTTGTGTTGTGCAAAAAAAAGTTAAAAATCATTATCACGTTTATGCATCCCTGCATGCTTTATGAGAACACACACGAGTTGTACCTACGATTAATTGCGTTTTGGCTCCAACTGCTGCACATATCTCTTGAAAATAACCTCTTCGCCTCGGCAAAGCCATCATGCTGTCTATGCTGCTTTGGGCAGGACTTGATCAACTACGTCAGGCTTGATTAGCCTTGTAATCCGCATCACTCAATATAAAACCAATGTTTTGCGATTGCGTACAGCCTCGGCAGGAAACACATGCGTATAACGTCAGGGAAGGTCAGACCTCAGCAAAGAGCAATCCAGAATTTAAATTCTTTTGCATTGTTATGCTAGGATTGCATCTCAAAAAAACCATCAAATTGCCAATTTCAGTGGGAGATGAGCGGCAATGCCAATGACTTGGGATGGGTTTGTATTTGTATTGCTGCTGCTGGAGAAGAGCGACTTGCCTGTGACTTGGGATGGGTTTGTTTGTGTATTGCTGCAACTGGAGAAAAGCGACTTGCCTGTGACTTGGAATGGGTTTGTTTGCGTATTGCGTATTGCTGCTTCTGGAGAAAAGTGACTTGCCTGTGACTTGGAATGGGTTTGTTTGCGTATTGCTGCTGCTGGAGAAAAGCGACTTGCCTGTGACTTGGGATGGGTTTGTTTGCGTATTGCTGCTGCTGGAGAAAAGCGACTTGCCTGTGACTTGGGATGGGTTTGTTGGTGTATTGCTGCTGCTGGAGAAAAGCGACTTGCCTGTGACTTGGGATGGGTTTAATTGTGTATTGCTGCTGCTGGAACCACGACACGATGGTCTGTAAGGAGCGATATGCACAGCCCCACCCACAGTCATTGAAGCGATCCTGTGAGTAGGTAACACAGAGACATGTGTGTAAGTTTGTTACAAGTTGTTGCTGTAGCTGCTTGGACATCTAAGGAGCGATCCTGTGAGTAGGTAACACAGAGACATGTGACATGTGTATAAGTTTGTTGTTAGTTGTTGCTGTAGCTGCTTTGACATCTAAGGAGCGATCAGCGCAGCCCCACCCACGATTGACAAGAAACACAGTAAAACCATACACAAGTGGAGGTGTGACATGTTAGAGGGTGTTGCTGTATAAATGAAGGTAAGGTAAGTAAAAGGATTTGCAAAGTAAGATGAACCTAGTCGTCAAGAAACACAGAGTCTGAAACACAGAAATATTATACACACGTGCTACAGAGGGAGGTGTGACATGTTAAGAGGGTGTTGCTGTATTAATGCAGGTAAGTAGATCGATTTGCAACATAAGGTGAATTTAGTCGTCAAGAAACAAAGAGTCAGAAACACAGAAATAGTATACGCAAGTGCTACAGAGGGGTGTGTGACATGTTAGAAGGTGTTGCTGTATTAATGAAGGTAAGTAAAAAGATTTGCAATATAAGGTGAAGTTAGTCCCGTTGGAATTGTTGGAGCAGCGCTGAGCAGCAGTGGCTCACCAGAAAGCACGGACGTGCGTACAGTTGAGACATACTGTAATTTGACTCACCAGAAAGCACGGACGTGCGTCCAGTTGAGGCATACTGTAATTTGTGTGTTTGAGCGCTACTGAGGGAATTGCTCGTGTCATTGCTGCTCATGTCATTGCTGCCATTCAAGCACGCCTTTCCACACAGTGCTTAGAAATAACAACCAAATGATAATACAATAATACAATAATAATAACTCAAAAATGCGTATTATCTGCAGCACACAAATCAAAGGGAAGTGCTTCTCCTGCTCATCTTGTCGTTGTTCTTGCTGGCAAAGTGTTCAGAATCGAGTCGTCTGCAGCATGGAGACCAACGAGGAAATACCAGGCAGAAGGTTGTCCTCCTTTTTTCAGAATTTCTGTAAAAGCAAGGGTGCACCCCAAAACGAATGCTCCTCAACGCGTACCCATATCTAAGTAGTACATGCTGGTAGTGTGACTGCTTTATCAGCGCCATGGTTTCCTTCCTGACCCAGTTCAAAGATTCAGAGAGCGAGGCGATGCAGGTTCTGGGCTCTCTGTCTTGCCTCACCATTTTAACTAGTACCTGTCGAGAGTGTGACTGCTTTACCAGCGCCGTGGTTTCCTTCCTGACCCAGTTCAGAGATTCAGAGAGCGAGGCGACGCAGGTTCAGGGCTCACCGTCTTGCCTCACCATTTTAACTAGTACCTGTCGAGAGTGTGACTGCTTTACCAGCGCCATGGTTTTCTTCCTGACCCAGTTCAGAGATTCAGAGAGCGAGAGCTTTAGAGAGCGATGCAGGTTTTGGGCTGATTTCCACCTCGAATCCACAGCACACACAGCACCAATTGATGGCAGGCATGCCTACCTTTAATGCAATGAATAAAAAGCTGCTGTCCCACACAAAACAAACCAGTGAATACAGGGCCTGTGTAGAGGGGTGACTTACCTGCATATAATGGCAGTACTCGTAAGAACCGTCAATCAGGGCAGCCTCACAGCCCCGGACTGCAAGACAGCAGAGTGTGATTGCCAATTAATTCATTGATTTGGAAGTTGGTGAGGACGGCAAGTGAGTGGATGTGAGATCATTGTTTGTTTACTCTTGTATTAAAAGGTACTTGGATGCTTCTCGTTTGACTCCTTCCGAAGAAAACACATGCACGCGCGCACACACACACACACACACACACACACACACACACACACACACACACATGAACACACTCAACTGCAGACACGGGCACCCCCCCACACACAAACACACATAAACCCACACATACACACACCACGTACATACACACTTTTTATTAAGGACGCTAATCAATGAACACACATACACAGGGTGACGCAGCCGTTGCAGCGCGCGCACACACTGCCACACAAATACACACTCACTCGGAGGGGGTAGATTTAAGTGCACATTCATCAGACGGCGCTGCCTGGGTGCTGCCTCCCCCTCAGGACTGCCAGAATCCAACGATGCAGCACCTGGTGTGTGGCCAAAGCTCAGGGCCATGTTGGTGCGCAGGGCTGGTCTGTGGGTTGGTAGCCCTAGCAGCTGGTGGAGGTACAACCTGCGGGAATGTTGGTGAGGGGAAGAAGCGGTTATGCAGGGCCAGTTTGACCATTGCTCAGGGCTGTGAAAATGCGCAGGGCTGGTCTGTGGGTAGGCAGTACTCGCTGCACACACACACGCACACACACACATACACACACACACACACACGCACACATACACACACATACATGCATATACACAGACAAACACTTGCTACTGGTAGAGGCTGAGGAGAGGTTCCCGGGAGATGAGGTCAATGTGCAGGACAAGAAACCTAAACACAGACTAATAATCTCCGCCGCTTCTGTAGGTTTTACCTTACGTTACCTTAAAATTATAAGCACTGCACGGTAACTGCATTCACAAATGCACACAACTTGGAGTGCACACATACACCACACACACAAGTATGCGCACACACATGCACACATGCACACACACAAATATACATCCAAATCCAAGCATAATCTTGACAAGCTTGTAAATATGATTGTAAGTCCAATACTCTGTAAGTACAGTACTCAGTCTAATTTCTTAATTTCTTGCTTCTCAGTTGTGTAAATGCTGCGTATACAACATGGCACTACCTGTGACTTGCTAGCTTTGCCTCGCTGAGCTGAGCGTCCGTTGACTGTTGAGCGTACAGCACCGTCGTGTGGTGTGGTTTGCCAGGAAGCAGGAAATGGTGAGCCGACACATTGGATAACGAGCCCTGCATGGCGTGCAAATTAATGCCAGTGGATGGCAAATGG
>Ga0307942_1001703_pt1:0-2500 | contig 17695 bp, 14 predicted proteins | sample OrgLakmetagen175_FD_201846 | JGI IMG/M metagenome (GOLD analysis project Ga0307942, IMG submission 201846) | Saline water microbial communities from Organic Lake, Antarctica - #175 | ecosystem: Environmental > Aquatic > Non-marine Saline and Alkaline > Saline | place: Antarctica: Organic... | reverse complement strand
GAATGGTTCGAAGACACGGCGAGAAGAAGCCTGGGGATGAGAATGGTTAAAATATGCAATGAGAGGAATCCCAGAAAGGCACAATCAGGGCGGTAAATCAGGTGGCATTTAAGGGCAGAGACTTGGTGTTTGTCGTAAAGGGCTGGTTTTGGAGTGGGGGTGGGGTCACATGGCTTTGTAGTGGTGGTGGTGGTTAGTTGTGGTGTTGTTAGTTGGTGTTGTTGTTGGTTGTTGTTGTTGGTGGTTGGTCAAAAGGCGCAAGCGCACATCGGCAGACACCTGCCGGGGGCTTCAGATTTAAAGGGAATGGGCATGATGTAAAGTAATTGGGGATGGCGTGAGAGTGGTTTCCATTTCCAGGGAAGTAAAGAGACAAAACGTCTGATGGCGCGTGCCGTGTGATGTGAGAAGGGGGATGGGGAAAATGTGTGTGTGAAGATATAGCATTAACCTCATGCTCAGGTACTTAACAGCAACAAGTGTGTGTGTGTGCAGATATTGCACTAACCGCATGCTCAGGTACTTAATAGCAACAAATGTGTGTGTGAAGATATAGCAATAACCTCATGCTCAGGTACTTAACAGCAACGCAGCACTAATTTGTATGTTGGAAGCTGTCACACATCTGCCTCACTACTCACTACCCCTCACTACTCACTACCCCTCACTACTCACTTCTCATTACTCACTACCCACTACTCACTTCTCACTACTCACTACCCCTCACTACCCAACTAATCACTTCTCATTACCCCTCACTACTCACTACCCCTTACTACTCACTACCCCTCACTACCAACTAATCACTTCTCATTACCCCTCACTACTCACTACCCACTAATAACTTCTCATTACCCCTCACTACCCACTAATCACTTCTCATTACCCCTCACTACTCACTACCCACTACCCACTACTCACTATTCATTACCCCTCACTACTTACTACCCACTCCTCACTACTTGCTACCCACTCCTCAATACTCACTACTCACTACCCCTCACTACCCACTTCCCCCTACCCACTACCCACTACTCACTACCCACTACCCCCTACCCCCTACCCCCTACCCCCTACTCACTACTCACTACCCCTCATGCACAACACCATGCTGAGCACAAGTACTACCATTATAAATTACAAAACAACTCTTCACACCAACGTCAAAAGCACACGCACGCACACGCACGCACGCACGCACACGTACGACGCACATGTGCGGATTGGTGTTTGTAGCTCCCCCCCCTCTCTGCACCCTCTACCGGCTGGTACAGGAACATGGGCGCTCCAGGTGTGCGTGCGCAGATGCCCTGCACGCTGTGTGGACCCTGCTGCGTGTGCGTGCTGCTGCTGCCTTGCATGGTATGTGTGCCGTGCCGCTGCTGCTGCTGCTGCTGCTGCTGTGTGCGTTCTCTGCTGCTGCCTTGCCGCTTGCTGGAGTCTACCGACACCCCTCCTGCTCTGTCGCTGGTAGTAAAGGCCGTGACACAACAGAACGGCTCCAGAAACACAGGGACGCTGCTGCCGCTGGCACTGTTGTTTTGGCTGCTCGTACTGTGGTCACTGCTGCCATTGGTGTTGGTGGTGGTGATGGTGGGCCCGTGCCTGAGGCTGGCGGCTGTGTCTGGGGGGCAAGGGTTGACCAGATCAGCAACGGTACCTTGGGAGGTAGTGGGTGTGAGCAGGGTGCAGTGGCCTCCTGACCTGAAAGTGTGTGCGTGTGTGGAAATGTGTGTTTGAAAATGTGTGTATGTGTGCCTGTGTGTGTTTGTGTGCACGTGTGTGTGTGTGTGTGTGTGTGTGTGTGTGCGCGTGCGCACGTATGTATGTGTGTGTCAGGTCGGCAAAGGTGCATTGTGAGGTAGTGGGCGTTCGCAGGATGCAGTGACCTCCTGACTTGAGAGTGAGTGAATGTATTTGTAAATAACCCCTAGATCAATGCAAATAACCGCAAGATCAATGTAAATAATTGCAAGATTAATGTAAGTAACCGCAAGATCAATGTAAATAAACGCAAGATCAATGTAAATAACTGCAAGATCGATGTAAATAACTGCAAGATCAATGTTAATAACCGCAAGATCAATGTGCGGCTGGAGCTGTTTTGGGTGCCTACAGACTAAGCTCTAAATCAATTTGGGCATGCCTGCGCGAGGAAAGAAAAACTGCTGTTGCGTATCAGGCAGGGCGGCTCAGAGCAGGTCAATGTGCAGTCTTTTGCCTTGGTGCGAGATACCACAGCGCTAGCCCTTCATGGCTTCCTTTTCTAGATCAAGGGTGGGGCATGAGGTGGCTTTCACCGCCCATCGCCGGTGCAGTCCTTCTTTATCCCACCCACATCACAACAGCCTTATGATCTGACGTGATATATACAGAGGGGGCTGGTGCTTGCCGTACACAAACACACACACACACACACACACACACACACACACACACACACACACACACACACACACACACACACACACACACACGCGCGCGCGCGCACGCACGCACG
>Ga0307942_1001702_pt1 | contig 17695 bp, 13 predicted proteins | sample OrgLakmetagen175_FD_201846 | JGI IMG/M metagenome (GOLD analysis project Ga0307942, IMG submission 201846) | Saline water microbial communities from Organic Lake, Antarctica - #175 | ecosystem: Environmental > Aquatic > Non-marine Saline and Alkaline > Saline | place: Antarctica: Organic Lake... | reverse complement strand
CAGAGCCCCCCAGAAGCACACCCAGGCCCTCTAGAGCCCCCCAGAGGCACTTCCAAGCCCTCTAGAGCCCCCCAGAGGAACTCCCAGCCCCTCAGAACGTAGCATGATCACTTGCTTATTGCTAGCACAACCCAGAAGGTGGTGCCTGTAGCGTAGATGAATTGTGCAACAACTGCATCCACACAAGCCTTGGTCACTGCCCTCTTGCTGCAGGTGTCCAATGACTGTGTAGATGCTGCTGCTGATGTGCTTGCTGTAGTCCTGTGCAGGTGCCTCTCTTTTCCTGCATGCTCCTCCCTCTGAGCGCTAGCGTCGGCAATTTCTCCCATTGCTAGCAAGCGCTGCTACTACGCCCTGAGGATTCCTGCCGGGTCAGCTTTGCATGCTGCTACACCTACGCTGGGATTCTGCCTCATGAAGTGCTCGCGGATGCGGGGGGCACCGCTGCTGAAATATCGGAATTCTGGCATCTGGCATCTGGCATCTCGTACATCTGCCCCTTCTGTCCCATAACAACAACACAATGCCACTCAGGGTCTTTACCAGGAGGCATTATAATGTTCTGGAGGCTGGGGGGACAATTCGTGGTGGTTGGAGGGTGGTTGGTGCAAGCCCAGGGTACCCTCCAAAATAGCATAAATACATTTTCGTATCATACGCGTATTGGGTATTAATAGCGTATTATACCGTATGGGACGTCTCAGAAGTCCGTATGAATCATCCCTGGTTGCCAATAAGAAAGTTGTCCGCATCAGTTTATGTTGTCTGAACAAAGCCAAGTGTAATAGACCATCCGTACGGGTGTCAGATATATCACGGGCAGACCAACAGGAGTCATTCCTGGAGTCAAGGTGAATATCAGCGAGCAGGATTTTCTTGCGCAACTGTAGCGTTGGGATAAGTGTATTAGTTACCGGCACCATTTAGCACCTGGTAGGTGAAGCCAAGAGTGGCAGGGGCAATACGAACGATGATCATGTTACAGCTGAGTGCTTCTCTTTGTCTTTGGTTGGTGACGTAAAGCTGGGGACAGGCAATGAGAAGTTTAACAAATCATCTGCAGGTGTGAATGGTTGAATGTCGGGCAACAGTCATGAACAGCAGGGGTGTGGCCGATTGTTGTTGTCAATACCCACACTAGGCTTGATTTACTGGGCAGAAAATACGGCTTAAATCAACCACTTCTGGTTGATCAACAGCATATAATTCAACCAAATTAACATAATAGGCCATTAAATCGTCAACAGCAGCTGGTTTCAAATTGATTGCCAATTGATTCCAACTGGTAATCAACCGGGGTTGTTTCAACGAGGCCCACCACAGTTGGCCCAAATTAAATTAACCGCCAAAATCAGCTATGATTCTGGTCGATTCAAGTAGCAATAAACAGCCCTGACTCACCAATCATTATGGTGACCAGCCGCAGACATTGCCACTTTGACAATCAGCTGCATTATTTTTTATCATTTTACTTTCTTGGAAATTCTTTCTAGATTTTATTTTTGGAGCAGGTCATTGGGAGTAAATTTTTATTATTAAGGCTATGACATTTAACATTGCAGTAGGTATAAGCCTTAAGGCTTTTTAGATTCTTTCCACCTTGTAATATACTTGACGAGCAAGTCCTTTCTCAAATTCCAAAGATTAAATTAAGCCCCTATGGACCATAAATTGGGAAAGTCACGCAGGCCTAACAAGCACTAAGTACAGCAGCCAAATAACGAGAGCTCTGACATACAAATCCCCTCACAAACAAAAGAAGATTGAACCGCCAAACTGGTTTCAAAAATATGAAAAGCACTTTTGCTTCCCTTCTGCGTCAAAGCATGAAGGAAAGAGCGCAAAAGAAACGGAAAGAAATTGCAGGAGTTACACCTAGCGGTCCCAAGTAAAGAGAAGAGCTACTAACGTATCAAATGGTCCTTAAGAAATACAAACATCCAATATTCTAGGCATATGGCCTTATTAAATAGCAGCTCTATGTGCTAACTCTGAACGTCTCTCTCACGTGCCTGGAGTACAATGTATAATCTGGCCATGGAGTACTCATTTTGTAAATCACGTGTTGACCTCATGAATCTAAGCTTAAGTAACGAATATTTAGCCACAAATGCCTCAGCCAGAAACCTTGCTGGTGCATGTCTATAACAATATGCCCGGAACGTATCAGATAGAAACGGTTGAAGCAAATGCTAAGTATGGCCATCCTTGCATTTTGGCCAGGTGTTGGCCATTTGTTTCTAAATTGCAGCAAATATATTGGGTGCGCAATCATTTGTTAATCAAGTACCAGACAATCAAACTAAACTAGTCCAGAATATCATACCAGTGCAAGACGCACATGCATTCCCTTCCAACCTGTCTACTTTTTCTCTCTAATATCATCTGAAACGTGAACCATCTCTCCTGTATCTAGGATCTTATACAGCTTCCTGTCCAAAGAAAACAACCATCCCAGATCTTCCCGAAAAAAACAGCTGCTGCTATCATCATTATCATCCCCTGGCCATTCCTGCTGCTGCTTCTGCTGCTGCTGCTCAGTAGCTGTGCCCAGATTTGGCTCATTGAATAGCCTCTTATGTCCCTGTCCAAGCAAACCTGGTTGTGTGTGCTGGGTATCACTTGTGAGGGGCAGGGGCAAAGGCAAGATTACAGGAGGTGCAATCACACGCGCAGCAGTGCCTGGATGTGCTCAGCACTGCACACCTTTGCACGCTGTGGCAAGAGCAGGGAATTTGGGCGGCTGCCAACCTGCAGCTCCACCCCAGCTGCCTGTAAAATTTCGCGCGCCAGGACCATAGGCAAGGGGGAACTGTCGAGGAGGTGCTTGCAGATCACGACCTGCGTCTCTGGATTTGACCTCACCACTGTCCACAGGCCTTCCAGGCACTGCAGGCATTTGTGCGTGTATTTTGTTGGTCTTGTATGTTGTGCGTGTAGGCGTGTAAGCGTACACATATACGCTTACACACGTATGTGTCTCTTCAGAAGCCGCTTTCATGCCACTACAGGAAACTGAAAATTCCAAACAAAAAGTGCCCCGCACAACCAGGTTCCTACCTGGGTGTCCAGGTTCAGCAGCAAGAGTGCGGATAGGTTTTTGGTGTTGCCTATCTTGTCTGCATCTTGAAAGTAGCTCGAGGAAATCTGAAATTCCGATTGCTTCCTGCGGTAGGGTTACAAGGAGAGGTTGTTTGGGTGCTCATCAATCGAGACTGACTTGCAAGGAGCCAGGTGACCAGGTAAGAAGTAAACACAGAAATTCTCAAGTATAGGAAAGCAGCCATTGTGGTACCTGTACCCATCCTCTTGACGGAAAACAAAGCAGCAAGTTTTCATTGCGTAGAATTAGTTTACAGTCCAAACAAGTGCTGACACTCTCCCAAGCACAACCCAGCATTTGAGAGATATTACGCATGAGGACAAGCAGAGCTTGACGCACCGAAAGAGCTCAAGCAGCTTCAAGTTTGTCATTTGCAGGTGGATGGCACAGAAGTCAAAGGCTGAGGCTAGCATGGATGACGGGTGTTGCTGCTGCAAATCGGGTGGTGGGGATGAAGGGAGAGGTTGTAGTGGTGGTGGTGGTGGCGGTGGTGGTGGTGGTGGTGGAGGTTGCAGTGGCATGGATGGTGGTGGCTGCTGTGGTGTTTCTGATGATGTTAGAGAGGTGGCAGGTAGAGTTGTCGGTGGTGGTGGTGGTGATGCTGCTGCTGGTGGTGCTGGCGGCAGGGCTGGTTGAGGTTGTGATGTAGAAGGGGGGTTACTTTTGAGGAGGGCGTTGCAGAATGAGAGCTGTGAGTGACATGTTGAGGATGGCGGGTTTAGTGGGGCCTTGAGGGGAGTCAGCAATGGAAGTGGATGCGAGCTACGCTTTAGGGGGGAGCATGGGTTTTTAGGTTGATTGGTTGGAGGAGGCGTTGAACAGGTCCGTTGCCAACTGTCACTGGCGTCAGCAGTGCTGCTGCTTGGGGTGGGGTTGTAGGAGGAAGAGAGAGCAGAAGGTGCCGGTGTTGGCTTGTGTGTGCAGCTACTGGATGTCCAGTTGTCCTTGGCATCGGCATCAGCATTACACGGTCGCAGCGGGGGTGGGATGTAGGTGTTGGGCTTTGTTGGTAGTGTTGGTGCTGGTGCTGATGAAGCTGCTGGATATGGCTCAGACTGTGCTCCCGCTGCTGCTGCTGCTGCTGCTGCTGCTTCTGCTGGTGATTGATCATTCGTTTTGCTTGCGGTATCTGAGCTGCTCAGTGATCTCAGAGGGGGCGGGATGTAGGTGTTAGGACTTTTTAATTGTGTTGGTGGTCGTGCATGTATTGCTGGCTCAAAATTGCAGCTGTCCGCTGTGCTTGTGTCGATCCCATTGCTACTGGGGCTGTTTAAAGTGCAGCTGCTGTTGCTGTGACTACTGATGTTGGCGGTGCTGTTGCTCCCTTGAGATTCGTCGCACATGACAGAAGGTTTGGGTATTGCTGCAGATTGGTAGGATCCAGCTCTCAGGTGGGGCAGCAATGCATACATACGCTCGAGCAGCAGCCGTCTTGTAGGCACTGTTTGATCCCAATCTCTGACCACCTCGACTGCCTGGAAGGCACAGAAGGGAGAAAGAAAGGGAACACTGCTTGATGAAGAGACTTAGTGGAGTAGTGTCTATTTGAACTCCTTCCTGAATCTGTTCCTGCTTGCTAGAGCAGGTGCTGTCTGATTGTGTACAAGCGCACGAGCCTTTTTACCCTTGGTTGGTTTAAATAAACCGCACTAGAAAGTGCTGAGATCAGTGATACAAAAAGTTTCTTAACTGGCTCCATAAAGTGACAAAAGCTTTATTGTACAAAATAGGGCAGGTAGTGATCAGAGCCTCAATATTGTTTTAAAAACCCTCAATAGAGTGGTCAGCTTCAGTCCTCTCAAGATTTTACATTAAAGAAGCAAGCAAAGCACAAAAATTGTCTGTATGGAAGTCACTAGAAGCCTGTTCCTGTTCTACTTACCAGTTTCAGGACAGCTGCACCTTTTTTGTCTGTGGCGACTTTGTGCAGGGGATCTCCACCAGGCGCGGCAGGGACGTCACTTGAGACCATGCTGCTGATAAGGAGCTCCCTGTCGCTCTCCTTGCTGCAGGACTGGAAGCACTTTTGCACGACGTGCGAGGCGCACTCGTGGGTTGAAAGGTGGAGGACGCTGGGGGCCAAAGCTGCACAGATCTGGAGCAGGAGAAGCAACGTGGGCGTTTGTGCAAAAGCAAAGTAGAAAAAGCGCTAATCCAGTGCTCACACAAACTCTATCAAGGGTATGCAAGGGCGTAAAACGATATTGCAGATCACTGTAAGGAATAAGCCATTTGTTGGCTCACCCCGTCAGTTGGAAAGTCAAAACAATTCCAAAAACCAACCTGCAGCTGAGCTGATGGCTGCCCGTACTGCAGAGCAAGCTGGACGGCACAGCTTCCGATCGCATCCAGAGACAATGGTACTGCATCCTTTACTATTTATTCTGTGCAAAAGGCCTGCAGCACAGTGGTTGACCTGAATAGTTGTAATGCATACACGACAAGCAGCATCAACCTTGGAGGCCTTCCCTGTGCTACTAGTATATAATAGAGGTAGAGAACAAGTGATGTGAAAAGCTTTGGAAGGTTTGTGCTCAAAAAGGAAAATAATCAGGAAAAGGGGGAGTGTTCCTTTGAAATTCGATAAAACACCTGGCTGTGCAAACACAAGCAAAACAACAGAAAACCAAAAAGCACTATGAAACACAAGAGTATCATGGCACCAATGAAGATGGGAAGCAGCAAGCAAAGCTTACCCTCACGCTCTCATTCTGCGCCCACTGAAGGACCGCCAAAATGCAGGTTGTCCCAACCTAGAAATTGATGAGATCAAGCACGAGACGTTAGTTAGTTGTTCACGTTTTTCGAGTGCCTGTGGCAAAAGTAGGAACGCGCGATGTGTAAAAGTCACGTGCAGTTTGGAGGCTTGTATAGATATGACAGTAATTCCACACATCCCTACGCCAGTGGAATGAGGATCTCAAAAACCTCTTTAGAGAATCAGCTGCAAAAAGGAACAGGACAAAAAAGTGTCTGCACTATCATTTTAAAGGATCCATTACTCTCTATGTCACCCTTTAGGGTGTAAGGTGGCACCATTTATAGCACTCACAACCTAGTACCTTTCAAGAAAGCTTGCCTCTAAGCTCACAGTGATCTAGTCAACTATACGCTGTTTAATCTGTCCACATCAGAAGTGCCCTATTGCATACCAGCTCCAATTACATGCCAGTTTAATGAAAATTCTGCAACTTCCTGGTTTTCATATTCAATTCTCCCTTGCGGTTGAGGAGAATTACAGTACCTGGCTCCTAAATGGGTCCTTTCCCTTGATTATGTGGTAAGTGGTTTGAATACCTGCATAGGATTTCTTTTCACTATTATTGGGGGGCACCTGCGTGCATTCAATCACCCTCGTATTCTTCAATTTCCACCATTGAAGTCACGCTCCTTGCTCTTCTATTGAACAGCTCTGACGATCTGTTATTACTTCAGACTAGTACGTCTTGACGTGAGTATTGCCATTTGGATACGTGAGGGACGGGAACCGTTTGCAGATTCCAATTGCTTCTGGCTACATCATGCGTTTGTCCAGCAAACTGTCGCTTCCTTTTTGCTCTTCCCTAATTTTACTCTTGGCCCACCTTGTGTCTAGCAAGCATTGCCACATGGCCCTGCAGCTCTGCCACAAGCTTTTGTTGCGTTTCTGCGTCCAGGACCCTGATGGCAGCAACGATTGACAGCGCTGCATGGTCTTTCTGTGCGAGGCAGAGCACCTGTGACCAAGAGGCACCGAGTCAAGACTGAATCCCTGACAACTGTTTAGCTGACCGAAACGTGTGATAAGTGGCTGCCTTGCAATCCCAGAGGTCAGTGGCCGGGCCAGCCCAAGTTGCGGATTAAAGTACGCCTGGTTATGTGAGGACTTCTTGCTTAAGGCGTCGTCATTGCTTGTGTGTATAATGTTACAGAGCAGCCTCTTGGCACTGTTTTGTGAATTTAATTGAATTGCGCAAGTCAAGCAAAGACCAGATTACTACTTTTAAGCTTATTTCAGAACAGGGACTTATAATTAATGGCCCAAACAACCTTCTTTTGTTTAATATTGGAGAACCACTCGCGTGAGGAGTGCTGTGCTCCACATCTGCAGCAGGGAGAGAGTTGTGAATGCTCACCTAGGCTATGGCAAATGGCACAACATGGTCCATAGACGAGGCACATAAATCAAACCCGGACAGGCCAACATCCTCCTTGTCACCATATAAGAATAAGTGCTTATAACAGTTTTAGGAATTTAATCATATGAAATTTGAAGGATGTCTTTCAGAGCATTACTTAGATCAGACTTCCGACCTGCCCCTGCAGCGCTTCTACTACCCTTCTCCGCTGCTCCTGGCTGCCATACTCAAGGAGGGCTTTTACCACTTTGCAGCCATAACAATGAACGACAAGCACGGCAAGATGCGGCTCGGTCTCCGTCAACACAGCCTCCAGAGCTGACGAACTAGCATTGGAGATCTTCTGTGGACAGCGACGATGCATGCATGCACTTTGTGAGTAATGAATTTGGGCGTAACAAACTGCCTCTGACAAGTGCCAGGAGTTAGAGTCATGTGGAGTTTGAACTAGAAAAGTGCAAGTCCTGCACAAAGCGCAAAAGAGGCTAAGCCTTATCTAGTTTGAAGAACAAAGAACACCAATTCCTTTGCAGGTGCGTGCACGTGTCAGAATGTTGCTCACCCAAAACAAGAAATGAGATCCAAACATGCTAGCAGAGAGCATCTTCAAATCTCCAGCACATCGCTCCACAACATCCTCAAGTAGGAGCCTGTGCAGAGTCATGCACACAAATGTCACGTATGCTTTTGTTACATGTGAACACAAGCAGAGAAATGAGCAAAGGAACTGTTTTTCCGAAACACTTTTTTTGCCCACACCTGTCCCACTCGCTTGTGTTGTTGCTGGCAATAGTGGCTAAAACCTGCTGCTGCTGCTGCTGCTGTCTTATCTGCTTTTGATGCTGCTCCTTCTGTTGCTGTTGTTCTTGGTGTTCCTGCTGCTCTTGAGCCTGCTGCTTCTGCTTGTGCTGCTGCTCCTGGAGCTCTTGTTCCTGCTTATGGTCTTTCAGGAGCTGCTGCTGCTGCTGTCCAGCCGGTATAAGAAAAGGTGAGGCGAGGGGTGAAAGAGGGTATGGGGAAAAGTGGTTGCTGCTGGTGCTGGTGCTGGTGCTGGCGCTGTTGTCAGTGTTACTGAAACCGCCGCTGCTACCACCCGTGCTGTTGCTGCTGTGGGAGGCCCAGCGACCGTCTTGTTGTCCGCAATTGCTAATGAAATCTTTAATGACATTGAGCCTGGTTAGAGAAGGGTTGGGTGCAGAGCATAGGCGGTTTAGCAGCTGGCACCCTGCAGCCACGCTATGGCCCCAGTGCTTGGCCACCCTAATTGCCTGGAATTTTGTTTGTAGGGGATAACGTGTAGGAAAAGAAAGTGAGCTCAATTTGCCAATTTCTAACCAGCATTTAAGGCACACGCACAAGGTCAAAGAATTGTAGCTACGTAGCATTTGATCCAATTTGAGTATGTTGTAGTATCAGGCAGTTATTTAATCAGGTGCCTTTTAGTTTCCCTTCGTTGGTTGTTTCCTCCTCTGTAAATAATCCTGATATCACAACAGGTTATGGGCCCAGCACGCTAACCACTGCGCAAGACATGACAAGCGAGACCGGACAGAGCAGCGGAGCAGGCGGATAATTTCAGATGCAGCAGCTGGGTGCTGGCTGCAGCTGGAGAGACTGGAGTGGAGACGTCATGGCAAATGCAACACTCAAGGATTATAATGCAGCACTGGAGGAGGAACCAGTAGCAGCCGCAGCGGAGTTTGTTGGAGTTGAGAAGGCTGCATGGGAAGTGAAAGTGAAGAAAGCACAGGCAGCGTTGCTGCTTGCAGTGGGATCGGAGTACAAGGATACAGTGAGGGATGCAGACACAGCAAGGACAGCGTGGCTAGCACTGGAGCAGGTGTTCCTGGGGGAGAGCAAAGCAAGGAGAAGGGCCACGCAGACAGCATGGTCAGATATTGGTGCCAAGAACGGTGAGGGGGCACAAGGTACATCGGAGAAGGTGCAGGGGTATTTTGCACGAGTGAGACGGACAGCCAGGGAAATGGAACAGTGTGGCACGAAGCCAAAGGAGGGAGAAGTGTTGGACGTGGCGCTTGCAGGCTTGCATGCCCGCCACAGTGTGCTGCGCACGGTGCTAGAGAGCGACAGCGGCGCAACCATGGCCACAGCTCTGCCAAGGCTGATGAAGGAGGAGCAGAGTGTGTGGGGACAGCACGAAGAAGAGGTAGCAATGTATGCAGGCGGAGGGCATGGAGCAAGAGGGTATCGAGGAGGGGACCAGCAGGGAAGGGGAAGCCAGGCCCCCTCTGGGCAGCGTGTTTATCAACACGAACTTCCTGCACAGAGGGGAAGGGAAGGAAGAGGAGGTGCCGGGAGAGCAAGGGCAGTAGCAGGCTGGAACGGAGTGCTGAAGCCCAACATCAAGTGCTATTACTGCCACCTATTCGGGCACTTCCAAGACCAGTGCCCTCAGCAGCCCCAGCAGTGGAGCGGAGGTGAGAGCGGGGCGAGGGCGTTCGTAGCGATTGAAGATGAGGGAGACGACATGGGGTTCACCTTTTCAGCATGGGGTTTAAACATACCAGAGAAAAAAGAGGAAGACGTGATGGAAGAGGTAGACCTGAGACAGTTTTGGGGGCCTGAGTACAGGTGGGAGGACAATGTACCAGGGATGGCAGAGCATGAGGTGGTGATCGAGGAGGAGGTAGCTATGACAGCAGAGAGTGTGGGAGGAGGGGGTGTGGGAAGGGAGGAGAGTGGAGAGGGTGATAGTGAGGAAGGGCAAGGAGGGGAGAACCCAGCAGCAGCAAATCCAGTAGTCCCAGCCCCAGCACCACTCCGTCGCTCCTCACGAGAACGTGCCGCACCTTCCCGTCCCGACATGCTGGCACACGGGGCGCGACATGGACAGTACGATCAGGCACACCTGGCTGGGGACTTTGCCTGGGCTAACCTATGACGCCAGGAAGAGTGGGCCCTCATTTCCATCCCTCACCCAGCAGTGCCCAGCAGCGTACAGGAGGCCCTCAGCAGCACAGAAGCAGCACAGTGGAAGGAGGCAATGGACACAGAGATGGACGCGATAAAGATAAACCACACATGGGAGCTGCTGCCACTGGCCAGGGGGTCCAAGCCTCTGCGAGTGATGTGGGTGTTTACTCTGAAAGGTGGGACCGAAGGGGAGGGGGGAGAGAAGCTGCGTTTTAAGGCCCGTCTGGTAGCTAAGGGGTGCTCGCAGCGTCCTGGCCTGGACTTCGGGGAGGTGTACGCCCCTGTTGGCCGTGTCCAGACCATCAGGAGTGTGCTCGCTATAGCCGCTGCTCGCGACCTGGAAGTGCATCAGCTCGACTCCACCACAGCCTTTCTCAACGGTGCGCTGGGGGAGGAGGTGTGGGTTCAGCAAGCAGAGGGGTATGGAGTGGGGGGAGCAAGCAGTAGGCTATTTTGTAGGTTGAGGAAGGCTCTGTATGGACTGAAGCAGGCCCCGCGTGCGTGGCACGCCACTCTCAAGGCAGCACTGCAAGAGTTTGGGTTCAAGGAGGGGGATGCAGACCCAGGGTTGGTGTTCAAGGGGGAGGGTTTGGAGAGGGTCTGGGTGGTGGTATATGTAGACGATCTGCTGGTAGTGGGTGAGCTGAGCAGGGTGCAGGAGGTGAAGCAGCAGCTGCTAGAGAAGTTTCAAGGGAAGGACATGGGGGAGGCAAGGATGTTTGTGGGGTTCCGTATCAGCAGGGACAGGGCTGCGCGCACACTGCACATATCTCAGCCTGCGCACGCACAGCAGCTGGTGGAAACAGTGGGGCTGAGTCAATTAAAGGGGAGAGGAGTGCCCATCAGCACAGCAGACCGTGTGGGGGCAGCAGGGAAAGCACTGGGTGAGGAGGGGAAAGAACTGTACAGCGAGGTGGTGGGGAGCCTACTTTATTTGAGCACGCACACGCGCCCAGACCTGGCGCACGCCACAGGAGTCCTCTCTCGCTACATGGCATGCCCCACAGAGGAGCTCTGGGCTTTGTGCAAAGGTGTGGTTAGGTACTTGGGGGGCACCAGCAGCATGGAAATAATTTATGGAGGGGTGCACGCTCACACAGGGCTGGTGGGATACGTTGATAGTGATTATGCAGGGGACACAGCAGACAGGAAGAGCACCTCAGGATTTGTGTTTCTACAGGCAGGGGGAGCAGTGAGCTGGGGGAGCAAGAAGCAGAGCACAGTTTCAAGCAGCACTACTGAGGCAGAGTACGTGGCAGCAGGCCTGGGTGTCAGGGAGGCAAGGTGGTTCCAGAAGTTGGGAGGGGATTTGGAGGGTTGGGGGGAACAGGGAAAGGAAGGAGGTTGGGTGGGTGGTGCAGCAGCAGGCCCCATTCAGCTTTACAGCGACAGCACCAGTGCCCTCAGCCTGCTCAACAACAACATGATTTCAGCAAGGAGCAAGCACATCGACGTGTGTTACCACGTAGCCAGGGAGCAAGTGGATCTGGGCACCGTAGTCTTCACCTACTGCCCCACTGATAAGATGAAAGTAGACATGCTGACCAAGCCGATTTCCACAGCTAAATTCTCTCTATTTCGTGCAGGCATCGGAATGATATAAACAAACGTTTTCATCTTCTCGGCTATTATAAACTGACCTGCAGGTCCTTTGGTTTCTGAGTCTTTTTGGTATCAGTGCTTTTCGAGTTGTTGTTTGAGTTCTCTCAGGTAGAAGGTTTGTTGGTGTCCTGTACAGGGCCAACTGCCTTATAGGGGGAGTGTTGTAGTATCAGGCAGTTAGTTAATCAGGTGCCTTTTAGTTTCCCTTTGTTGGTTGTTTCCTCCTCTGTAAATAATCCTGATATCACAACAGAGTAAGCAAGCAAAATGCAAAAAATTAGAAGCTACTTGCTCATATATATATATTCATTTAGTAAGGTAGTAGAGTGGTAGAAGAAGTGAATAATATCGACTCATTAAATCTGTACTTGACTTGCGTCCAATAATTGTATACTGGCAAGAGAACTGGACGGTATTTTTGCAGCATTTATATCGTGGGGCCCAAAAGGTTTTGGATGGTACTTTTGCAGTATTTACATTGTGGGGCCCAAAAGGTTTTGGACGGTACTTTTGCAGTAATTATATTGTGGTGTTCAAAAGGTTTTTTAAGTTTTGGTACGGGGTGAATTCCAATGACTACGAATTGGTCTCTTCTTACTTCTATGACATTTCTGTTTCGAAAGCAGCCATTTTGTGAACTATCCCTGACTCTAGAAAAGGTAATTTTTGTACCCAAGGCTTCCTCACCAGTTTCAGGACAGCTGCACCGTTTTTGTCTGTGGCAACTTTGTGCAGGGGATCTCCACCAGGCGCGTCAGGGATGTCACTTGAGACCATGCTGCTGATAAGGAGCTCCCTGCCGCTCTCCTTGCTGCAGGACTGGAAGCACTTTTGCACGACGTGCGAGGCGCACTCGTGGGTTGAAAGGTGGAGGATGCTGGGGGCCAAAGCTGCACAGATCTGGAGCAGGAGAAGCAACGTGGGCGTTTGTGCAAAAGCAAAGTAGAAAAAGCGCTAATCCAGTGCTCACACAAACTCTATCAAGGGTATGCAAGGGCGTAAAACGATATTGCAGATCACTGTAAGGATTAAGCCATTTGTTGGCTCACCCAGTCAGTTGGAAAGTCAAAACATTTCCAGAAACTAACCTGCAGCTGAGCTGATGGCTGCCCGTACTGCAGAGCAAGCTGGACGGCACAGCTTCCGATTGCATCCAGAGACAAGGGTACTGCGTCCTTTACTATTTCTTCTGTGCAAAAGGCCTGCAGCACAGTGGTTGACCTGAATAGTTGTAATGCATACACGACAAGCAGCATTAACCTTGGAGGCCTTCCCTGTGCTGCTAGTATATAGTAGAGGTAGGGAACAAGCGATATAAAAAGCTTTGGAAGGTTTGTTATCAAAAAGGAAAATAAACAGGAAAAGGGGGAGTGTTCCTTTAAGATTTGATAAAACACCTGGCTGTGCAAACACAAGCAAAAGCAACAGAAAACCAAAACGCATTATGGAACACAAGAGTCTCATGGCCCCAACAGCCAATGCAGATGGGAAGCAGCAAGCAAAACTTACCCTCACGCTCTCATTCTGAGCCCACTGAAGGACCGCCAAAATGCAGGTTGTCCCAACCTAGAAAATGATGAGATCAAGCACGAGACGTTAGTTGTGCGCGTTTTTCGAGTGCCTGTGGCAAAAGTAGGAACGCGCGATGTGTAGAAGTCATGTGCAGTTTGGAAGCTTGTATAGATATGACAGTTATTCCACACATCCCTACGCCAGTGGAGTTGAGGATCTCAAAAACCTCTTTAGAGAATCAGCTGCAAAAAGGAACAGGACAAAAAAGTGTCTGCTCAATCCTTTTGGAAGTATCCATTACTCTCTATGTCACCCTTTTGGGTGTGGGGTGGCACCATTTATAGCACTCACGACCTAGTACCTTTCAAGAAAGCTTGCCTCTAAGCTTACAGTGATCTAGTCAACTATACGCTGTTTAATCTGTCCACATCAGAAGTGCCCTATTGCATACCAGCTCCAATTACATGCCAGTTTAATGAAAATTCTGCAACTTCCTGGTTTTCATATTCAGTTCTCCCTTGCGGTTGAGGAGATTTACAATACCTGGCTCCTAAATGGGTCCTTTCCCTTGATTATGTGGTAAGTGGTTTAAATACCTGCATATAATTTCTTTTCACTTCCAGTTTCAGGGCACCTGTGTGTATTCAATCACCCTCGTATTCTTCAATTTCCACCATTGATGTCACGCTCCTTGCTCTTCTATTGAACAGCTCTGATGATCTGTTATTACTTCAGACTAGTACGTCTTGACGTGAGTATTGGCATCTGGATACGTGAGGGGCGGGAACCCTTTGCAGATTCCAATTGCTTGTGGCACTATCATGCGTTTGTCTAGCAAACTGTCGCTTCCTTTTCGCTCTTCCCTAATTTTACTCTCGGCCCACCTTGTGTCTAGCAAGCATTGCCACATGGCCCTGCAGCTCTGCCACAAGCTTGTGTTGCGTTTCTGCGTCCAGGACCCTGATGGCAGTGACGACCATGCTGGAAGAGTATGTCTGTTGCGCCAGTGCCTGGAACTGTGGCACCAAGTTTAGGAGAAAGATATGAGTGTGGCGTCATATCCGTGCAGTGTTATGTGAGTAAGCCAATCCTCTCACAACACTATACGGCAAAGCTAGTAACTCCTGTGCATGCTATATGCTATAGTATATGAGAAAGCTAAAGCAACTTTCATTGTTTTCCAGAATCTAGGGCCAGTAACGTAGGTCATCTTTACTCCTCTCACAAACACAAAAGTTACATGTTAAGATCGTCCACACTATCACCTATGCAGCACAGAAGGAAACAACAAACCCTACTCCCCTCCTATTCCCAAAGGGTTCACGAACTCCGTGCTTACCTGACCCTCAAGGGCCTTGACTATTTGTATTCTCTGTTCACCGCTTCCGTGCTCCAAGAGGGATTGGACGACATCACGGCAAAAAGGAATGTTCACAAGCACAGAGACGTGAGGCAGCAGCTCGCGCACCACAGCTTCAAGGTCGGTTGGCCTGGCTATGCACAATTTCTGTGGACAAGAGCAGGAGTGTACAAATTCGGGCTGAAGTCATGGGCTTTCAATGCATCATGGGATTTTGTAAGCAGCAAACAGAAGTCAGTGATGGCGCACCTTAAGGAGGAAGTGGGAGCCAAATGTGCTCTTGATCAGCGTCAGGAATAAGCCGTCACAGTCAGCGAGCGGGATCCTGATAGAGCAGAGGGTGTTAAGGGGGTTCTGAGGTTAGGATTCCCTCACTGGATGTTATTCTGAGTAAGTAGTATTTTTACCTTTGCCACTGACACGTGTCGCCGGCAAAAATCCTGGTTAGGACCTGCTGAGACGTCCGTTGCCGTTGCTGTTGTTGCCGCTGCCGCTCCTGCTGCTGCGGCTGTTGTTGTTGCTGCTGCTGCTGCTGCTGCTGCTGCTGCTGTAGTTGTCGTTTCTGCTGAGTCTGGGCGGGTGGAAAGAGGGGCTTGCTTTCTGCACTGCTACTGTCCTCCACTAGTGCTTCTTCAACACACGTGCTGTGTGTTCCACCAAGAAGAGGTTGATTGCCAGCAGAAGAAAGGCGGCGCAGCTGTTTTTGTGAGGAAGATGCAGCAGAAAGGTAAGGGGGGGGAGGGGGGGGAGGGGAGGGATTGGGAAAGGGAAAAGGATGAGACTCCCAGCAGGAGTGATTGAATCCATAGTCAGGAGCATGGAAAAAAAGGGGAAGGACCTGCATAGGACCTCCTTGATCTGCAGCTGCTGCTGCAGCTCCTGCCGCTGCTCCTGCTGCTGCTGCTGCTGCTGCCGCTGCTACTTCTGCTTCTGCTCCTGATGTTGCTGCGTGGTGGAAGGTCTGATGCAGCCCATGCTGGATCGGAATAGGGAATCCCTGGTGGCTGTGTCGTTGAAGGGGAATTCGATGATGGGGATAAAAAGCAGGGAACTGCTCCCTTGTCGGCTGCATGGCCTACAAAACAAGTTAAAACAACATTTAACAATGAATAAAACAACTGAAACAGGTTTATCATTTAAGGCTTGCGTCCTCGAACAATTTTTCCTTTTTTCATGTTACGACTTCTTACGACTTCTTATGGCAACAACATGGCGACACGAAATCACGAATTTAAAAACCAAATTTGAAAAGTGATCGTGCGACATGCGTGTGCTCTTTATGGTGCTTTTCATATAAAAGGTTCTAGGGAGATGAATTTGTGTTTTGCCCGAAACCTCACGAAACCGAATTATGAGTAAGCAATAACTAAAAAAAACTAACAGAAAACTGTCTGTCTCTTGGTAGGGGGAAAGGGCTATGGCAATTGTGGAGCCCACAGCCCTCTGCACCTCCCATCTTTTACAACACGGCAGATAAAATTGTTGTAAAATTTCTTAATGGGAGAGAGACGGGCAGGGGCTCCGCGCAGGCCTCTGCTGGGTCTCACCCTGTATGAGTTCAGGCACATGATTTACCAAGCCTCTACCTGCCCCTATTCCTTGTTTCCTTTCTTCTTTCTCAATTCATGAACTAAAGACAAGAGGTGCTGATCAATTGGCCATTCCAGGCCCCACTATGGAGCGGTCAACATTTCAGGACAGCAAAGGGACGGGAAGCAAATCCAGATTGGGATAAGATCAAAGGACTACAAATTGAGGCCTCTCAAAAAAGCACTTCAAATTTGGAAGTTGTAAATTATTTAAGGATTCCCGCTCCCCTGGCCTGCGCACGCACTGCATTGCTGCCCATAAGAAACGATATAATCGTGTTCACTGGGCAAAGAAGGAGCAGTGTGCTAATACCTGATAAAGTTAGTGCGGGGGATAGAGATGCTCGGTTCGGGCTTGGCACATCTTCCCCCTTTCCAGCTTTTAATAAGACGTAATAAGCGTTGTCACGTGTCTGCTGTTGCCCCCCCTGACACCTTTCTTTTTGGACTGAATAAGCCCTATGCAACAAAAAAGACACTTGTTTGATTCAAATCAACTCCGCCTGCAAAGGCCCTCAAGGGCTGAGATTATCAAAGCGCCACCAGCGCTCTGCTTGAGGAGGCAGGGTTACGCAGACAGCATGGCAGAAGTGCGCTGTGCCGGCGAAATGATACATGGAAAAAATGCTAGGAATGGGGCACAGGTTGTGCTAGACCTCTTGGCAATGAAAACCACCAGCAAGATACCAACGCAAGTGCTGAGACAAAAATGATTTTTTGTTGCACGCGACTTTGCCCGCCGTTGCTGGTAGAGTCTGATGCTGCAGAAATATCAGAAAGAGCAGCAGCATCAGCAGCAGCAGCAGGAGCAATAGGGGGGGTTGTGATAATCCGGAGCGGCAGCAAGAGACGTTATCTTAATTTAGCAGCTTAAGGGAGTGGCCTCGGTGGCGGTAAGGTCCATGGGCAGTAAGGTCCGTGGGACCATTTGCTGTAAGGTAGGACTATTTCCTACGTGTTGGCCTCCTCTTTTGGTGCATTTCCAGTCTCTTGCGTTTCCCTGGCCCCTTCTCTTCAGTGTGAGGAGGGATTCTGGTTTAGAGATGGCAATTTGTGTAGGCAGCTTGTTTGCTTTGGTTAATCCTGTTATTGCCCTCGGTCAGTGCAAGCAGTGCTGCGGTGCAGGCGTGTTACACTATCTCTTCTTGTCTTTGCATGATCATGTCTGTGTCAGATCAGCTTTATATAATCTAAGCAGAAGGAAAATTCAAAACTATAAGAATGAGCAATCAGCTAAGAAAAAAGTATTGGATACATGAGAGGAAAAGCCGACAAACAAAATCAGACATTTTCAGCAGGATGTCACGCCCAATTGTTGGCAGTGACGATTCGTGTGATTTGGTTAGTTGCTTTTTCAGTTGAGGTTATTTTGCCATGTCTCGTGCAATAAGCTGGTGAAGCCAGTTTATTGGAGATAGCATTTTCTGGTTTTGATATTGCGGTATTCAATTAGCTCAGTAAACTACACAATGCTCAG
>Ga0307942_1001700_pt1 | contig 17698 bp, 26 predicted proteins | sample OrgLakmetagen175_FD_201846 | JGI IMG/M metagenome (GOLD analysis project Ga0307942, IMG submission 201846) | Saline water microbial communities from Organic Lake, Antarctica - #175 | ecosystem: Environmental > Aquatic > Non-marine Saline and Alkaline > Saline | place: Antarctica: Organic Lake... | reverse complement strand
CCCCCATGCACGCACTTAAACGCATCTATAAGCACAGACAATCTTCACCAATACCAAATTGCCCGAGGATATTTGAGTGTTAAAGGCACTTATTTCATGGTTTTGGCTCTTCCAACTCGCAGGGCTGCTGCCACACGTGTGGCGGGGGAGGAGATGGGGGTGCACACAACGAAGCGTTGGCTTGTGAAATGGGTGCGCAGATTAAGGTTGACCTCGTTGTAGTTGATGCAGCAGGCTTTGACATTATGCATAAGGTGGGCCAGAACCTTCCATTACACCGTATATGACTGTATGCATGTAAATTTCTCTATATCCCTGCTAGGTGTTCTGTGTATTCACCGTGTCTTTGTATAAATGTGGTCTGGCCTGAACTATGCAGCAAGTGAACAGAGCTAAGAGCGGTCTTGGCTAGTGAAATGGCACGTAAGTGATAGCTTGCGCAGGCTTGTGCTTTTCAAGAAGGACAAGCCAAACAAGCTTAGCAGACCCCACACCCAGGGGGAACACACATCCATGTGTTGCATTTGAGTTCTCTCTTTATGTGACAAAGGGCAACAAATGCCTCATACCTAGGGTCGACTAGAATTAAACACATATGCGGTGTATACACGATGTTTTTGACAGGGAATTCACCAAATACACGGTCATATATGGTGCGTATATACAGTTCTGGCCAACCCTGCTCATACCCCAGTATTAAGCAACCCAAGCCACACACAAGCAAAAATAGGTTTTTACAGTACTTTGACACCAACAAAGTGATATCACTGCGTGTGCTGATGCTTCCTTAATTTGGCACAAACAACCGCAAGTTATGTTTGTCTTATGTCCCACAGCGTCTGACGCACTTAGATGAGTAATGCTGTGATTGCTGTCAGCCCCCAATTGCACTAGCAAACAAGCAGATAGACCTGTGCCTCTGCCTTTACCCTTCAATATTACACTTTCAACGCTGATATACATATAATACATGTTGTGTATAGAAGCTTGAAACATAGCTGGTGCCGCAAAAATACAGCTTAATTATGAAAGATTTCTCCATGAAAGCGTTCCCTTTGTGTGCAGGTGGAAGAATTGAAGGACCGGCTGCCTCCGTTTCAAGCCAAGGAGATGGGTTTGCATGAGGAGGACTGGGCCAAAGGGGGAAACATATCTGATGAGGGGCTTGATAGGGTCATCCAGGTTTGTATGAGCTTGTGCTCTCTGAGTTGTTGACAATCATGTATGTGTGACTATATCTGTTTGTGCGTAAGTGTGTGTGTGTGTGTGTGTGTGTGTGTGTGTGTATGTGTTTGTGTGCACGCAGCTTGTGTAGGTGTGTAAGCAGGCTTGTGTACATGAACGACACGTACGCAAAGTTGGCTGGGGCCTTACACATACAACTGCATGCATTTGTCATATATCGATTGCACGTTAACACAGTCCTGCCATGATACATTGTGCATTAGAGGTTTCCCTGTTAGTCGTGCACATTTAATTCTGACCAAGCCTCTTCTTTTTGCATCCTTTGCATGCGTCTGTGATGCTCTAGGTCTACGTATTGCGCATACTCAACTGATTGCTGTCTTACAATTGATACATACACTATGATGTGTTGCGTACTCAACGCCTTCTCAACGCCTTGTCGACATATCAATAGGCATGCACAATTTCGTATCTGCATGTGTGCATACGCACCTAGTCAACTAATGTGCAATCTGCGTACGTCCAAAGAGCAGTACGTCCAGCACCTGAAGTCTGTAACAATTCAAAGCTACGACCTGCATGCATTAGCACAAGCCCTCCACAACGTTAACCTGTGTGCGGCAACTGTGCCAGAGGGCAGTGGCTTTAACACCTGAAACTTATGCAATCTGCAAAACAAGCCACCTTAATGCCCTAACAATAAACACCTGAAGCTTGGCAATCTGCAAAACAAGCCACCTTAATGCATCTGCAAGACAAGCCACCTAAGTGCAATCTGCAAAACAAGCCACCTTAATGCAGTCTGCAAAACAAGCTACCTTAATGCCCTAACAATACACACCTGAAGCTTGGCAATCTGCAAAACATACCTAAAGCTTATGCAATTTGCAAAACAAGCCACCTTAATGCAGTTTGCAAAACAAGCCACCTTAATGCCCTAACAAATCACACCTGAAGCTTGGCAATCTGCAAAACAAGCTTATGCAATCTGCAAAACAAGCCACCAAAAATGCCCTGACAAAACACACCTGAAGCTTGGCAATCTGCAAAACACACCTGAAGCTTATGCAATCTGCAAAACAAACCACCTTAATGCAGTCTGCAAAACAAGCCACCTTAATGCCCTAACAAATCACACCTGAAGCTTGGCAATCTGCAAAACATACCTGAAGCTTATGCAATCTGCAAAACAAGCCACCAAAAATGCCCTGACAAAAGCCTGCCATAACCTTTGACTGCGTGCAGCAATTGCCAGAGCACGAAGTCCTTCGCTTGGAGCGCATGTTTGCACGCACCTCTGGAATTGTGGACTCTCTGTCTACAGCATGGGACACAGAGATGATGAACTACCAGGTGGAGGCAGCGCAAGAGGTACGTGCATGCGTGTGTGTATGTGTGTATATCCTTGTGTGCGTGCTTTTGTGTGTGTTGCTGTCTACAGCATGGGACACACAGATGAAGGACTACCAGGTGGAGGAAGCGCAAGAGGAACGTGCATGCGTGTGTGTATGTGTTTGTATCCTTGTGTGCGTGCGTGTGTGTGTCGCTGTCTACAGCATGGGACACAGATGAAGGACTACCAGGTGTAGGCAGCGCAAGAGTTGCGTGCGTGTGCGTGTGTGTGTGTGTGAGCTTGTGTGTACGTATGTGTGTGTCGCTATCTACAGCATGAGACACAAATGATGTGAAAACATTGCCTCTCTTCCACTCAAACAAGTCTAGCTGCCCCATTTCTCAAAAGGACAGTCTGTAACTTAGTGCACTGGAAAGCTGGCTTCAATACGCGTCCAACGATGTGCTCATTGCCAGAAAAGAAGCTGTCCATCTGGGTGAGCTGCTGGTTGGCAGTTGAGGGGTTTTTCAACCTGGACATGCCATTCTGCTCACTTGGGGGACCCCGGAATTTAGCATTCTGTGTTTTTATTATGTTAAGTAATTACATGAAATTAAACTAGGGCGGAGCGTCCTCAAACGGTAACCTGAAAATATTGCCTCTCTTCCACTCAAACAAGTCTAGCTGCCCCATTTCTCAAAAGGACAGTCTGTAACTTAGTGCACTGGAAAGCTGGCTTCAATACGCGTCCAACGATGTGCTCATTGCCAGAAAAGAAGCTGTCCATCTGGGTGAGCTGCTGGTTGGCAGTTGAGGGGTTTTTCAACCTGGACATGCCATTCTGCTCACTTGGGGGACCCCGGAATTTAGCATTCTGTGTTTTTATTATGTTAAGTAATTACATGAAATTAAACTAGGGCGGAGCGTCCTCAAACGGTAACCTGAAAATATTGCCTCTCTTCCACTCAAACAAGTCTAGCTGCCCCATTTCTCAAAAGGACAGTCTGTAACTTAGTGCACTGGAAAGCTGGCTTCAATACGCGTCCAATCTATATCAAGCGTGGGGACTGTGCCTTCAACCCCTATTTAACACCTAATTTAAAACAGCCCCTTTAACGTCTAATTTAAACAGCCCCTTTTAACGTCTAATGCAAAACAGCCCATTCACCGTCACCCCTTATTTAACGTCTAAATTAAAACAGCCACCAATTGCTAATTATGCATTTTTTTCACCAAGATGGATTTCCTTGCAACTAGTACTGGCTTAATACTATTTACTCAACTGATTGCTGTCTTACAATTGATACATACACTATGATGTGCGTTCATACATGTTGCGCTAAATGGACAAATGGTGCTCGATGTCCTTGTCCACCTTACAGCGCCATAAAAGCAGGAACAATGCCACATTATTGTGTGTTGCGTACATATGCGTTGCGCTAAATGGACACACACAATGCTCGTTGCCCTTGTCTACCTTACAGCGCCATAAAAGCAGGAGCAATGCCACATTATTGTGTGTTGCGTACACATGCGTTGCGCTAAATAGACACACACAATGCTCGTTGCCCTTGTCTACCTTACAGCGCCATAAAAACAGGAGCAATGCCACAGTCAGAGCCTCCTTGGACCGCGAAGCCCAGGTAGGTCCACGTCTGTGTGTGTATGTGTTTGCGTGTGTATGTGTGTGCGCGTGAGCGTGCGCCTTTGTGTGTACGTGTGGATGTATCTGTGTACTGTGAACGTGTGACCATCTGTGTATCTGTGAAAACTGTGTACGTATACAATGTTCGTTATGCCCTTGTTCCTCAGTCTGTCAAAGGATTTCTTTCCTTTGCAAGCTTGACTTACAAACCGACCCGCCATAAAATTTTGTCAAAAAAATAAGAATGCGTGCTTTGTCACTCAACGAAACACTATGCTTTCGACTCTTGCTGTTTGTGCTAGCATTGAATATTTACTAGATTTCCTGGCAGCATATGTCAAATTGCTGTTCCGAGATGGCGTCTTTCCCTTCCTTCGCAAATACAGGAGCAGGACAGGAAGTTGAGAACCGCAAGTAGTGCTGCAGGGCTGCCTCTCACATGTGTACAGTGACCCTTTCCATCTACAAATTGCCAATCTCCTTGCTCTTTTCTTTCTTTCACAACCGCAGGAGCAGAAAGTCAGGAATCGTCCCCGGCACTGCTAAACTGCTAAACCGCCTCTCGCAAGTGTGCAAAAATTACACGCAGACGCCTAGATCCACAAAATACCCACAGCCATCACTGCTGACCAGTTTGCCTGTCGCAGGTGTATAAAAATCACTTGCAGAAACCTACAACCCACACAAAACCAAACAATTTCACTGCTGAGACTTCCCCCTCCACAAAACCAGGATCCACAACCACCACTGCTGACACTTCCCTCATTAACATCCAGTTGCAGAATATTACAGACCAAGGCAAGTGCAGCATCTGATCTGCCTTGACACCTTTTTCTCAGGAGCTCGTCTGCCTCACTCTGTTCCTCCCCCACAAACACAGGAGCAGAAGGGGCCAGAGGAATGTCACGGCAGCTGCTCTGTCCAGCACAGCACCGGATCTGCCTTGACACCTTTTTCTCAGGAGCTCGTCTGCCTCACTCTGTTCCTCCCCCACAAACACAGGAGCAGAAGGGGCCAGAGGAATGTCACGGCAGCTGCTCTGTCCAGCACAGCACCGGATCTGCCTTGACACCTTCTTCTTAGGAGCTCATCTGATTCACCCAGTTCCTCCCCCACAAACACAGGAGCCGAAGGGACCAGAGAAATGTCACGGCAGCTGCTCGGTCCAGCACAGCACCGGATCTGCCTTGACACCTTTTTCTTAGGATCTCGTCTGCCTCACTCTGTTCCTCCTCCGCATACACAGGAGCAGGAGGTGAGGGACCAGCACAAGCCGTGGCAGCTGATCATGGGCCGATTTGACAAAGAGACTGGGGCGGCTTTGACGATCCAGCGCGCGTGGCGGGTATTTGCTGGCAAATGCAAGGCAGAGGAGTACTGGCCAAGCGATGAGAATCCCCTCCATTGGAAGTGAGTGGGGAGGCCTGCTTCGTGTGAAAGACGTGTGCTTAATGTGTATCTAGTATAGCATGTAGTGTACTGGCCAAGCGATGAGAACCCTCTCCACTGGAAGTGAGTGGAGAGGCCTGGTCTGTGTTTTAGGGGTGTGCAGAATGTGTGTCAGTAGAGCATGTAGTGTAGGGTTGTTGGTTAGAACCGTTCATATTGCGTATAAATACAGCAGATGCATATATATGTATATGTATGTAGGCCGTCTATATTTACGCTGTATTACGCCTCCATGTATGCCTCCGTATTATGCCACCTATAATAGTTCATGTGTTTTTACGGCAATCGCCCGTTATTGATTTGGTACGCGTTTTTCTTGGATATGTGTATGCATACAGTATATGGTGCATTTCTGTACACAAAATTGCATATATGGTCCTGGCCAACCCTAAGTATACGTTGGGGCAATGGGCCAACCCTGGAAACGAAAACTATGGGCTTCAGTGTGTTATATGTGTTGGGTGGGGCTGCATGTGTGTATAAGACATTCCTACGAGCATAATTATGCACGTGCGCATGTGCGCACGCATGCACACATACGCACACACACGCACACACATGCACTCATACATGATTACACACGAATGCGCGCATGCAATCACACATACCCAAACCCACACTCACACCAACACACACACATACACACATACATATGCACATACACACACGCATGCTGTCAATTTGCCTAAAATTTGCCTAGCCCATGAAACGCACCGCTGATGTTGTCGAATACTCAAAATAAACACGGTTGAGGCAATGATGTGGTGCATACCGCATAGTTGGACAGCCCTGCACTCTGCCACATGCCTAGGGTTGGCCAGAACCGTATATACACACCGTACATGACCGTATATATGGTGATTCCCCTGCCAAAAACACCGTATATACAACGTATATATATGGTGCTGGCCAACCCTATGCATACCACATAGTTGGACAGCCCTGCACTCTGTCACATGCCACATGCCACATGCCCTTTACTTGTCTTGTGCAATGCAGGCATTGGGTGGACTTTCGAAAGCAGCACGGTTGGGGTAAGGATGAGATGTTTGACGCAAAGGGCAACCGGATCAAGCGCACCCAGCCTGGGAAGGCCGACAAGGGAGAGGGAAAGATCAAAGCCAGGTAAGGACCAAGCGCACCCAGCCTGGGAAGGGCGGCAAGGGAGAGGGAAAGATTAAAGCCAGGTAAGGACCAAGCGCACCCAGCCTGGGAAGGGCGGCAAGGGAGAGGGAAAGATCAAAGCCAGGTAAGGACCAAGCGCACCCAGCCTGGGAAGGGCGGCAAGGGAGAGGGAAAGATCAAAGCCAGGTAAGGACCAAGCGCACCCAGCCTGGGAAAAGCGGCAAGGGAGAGGGAAAGGTCAAAGCAAGGTAGCAGGAACGACTGATGTATGGCATGCGACATAAAGCAAGTGATCGTTCATAACATGTGTTTTTAGGGGCTCTGCGCGAAGGCAACTGGCGAGGCCCGTGCTTTTTGCAGGCCTTCGCTGGCGAGCTGCATACTGATAAAGATGCTTCAACAGCCGGCAAAATCGTTTTTATTATCGTGCATAGTATGAAGTTAAAATGACGGCGGCAGGTGGTGTCTGGCAAGTGCGCTCGCGTCTGAGCGGCAGCTTGAGGCCCTTCTTTGCTCTCTGGTTCGTTTAGCGAATAGTCGAGGTGCCAAACGCATTGCTCGTTACTCAGTCTGTCAGTACCATTTCTTGCTGACACCTGTCTTGCTGGCACCTAGAGGTTTGCAAGGACAAAAAAGGCCGAGGTTAGCCTGGGTGCCTCTTCAGTGTTTGGCTGTTTCCAAGGACCAATAAGGTTGAGGCTCGCCTGGTCGCCTCTTAGGTGCTTTGCTCAACACTCATCGCTCATTGCTCAACCGTTCTCTTTTTTCTGGTCTCGTAGGTACCTGGAAGCTTCCAAGGATAAAAAAACCGCAGCCAGCATCGCGCAGGATTTTGAGGCTCGGACCGCGCTGCGCAACTTTGCACGCGCACAGCGTATGGCGGAGATCTTGCAGGTCAAGCTGGCAAGAAACCAGGTGCGGACTTGACTTTGCGAGCATTGCGAATAGGAAAGTGAACACAAAACGCAATGCGCGTGCGCAGCGTGTGGTGGAGCTTCTGCAGGTCAAGATGGCAAGGAGTTAGGTGCGGACTTGATCTTGAGAGTAGGAAAGTGAACACAAAGCGCAATGCGCGTGCGCAACGCATGGCAAAGGGCCAATTTGGTTAGAAAGTAGCTTGCCTTAGATTCGTCAAGGGTGGACAGGATGATGAGCAGTGGAGGAAGCTTGATGCATGACTGGAGTCGTGGTACTCCGATCTGGCAAAAAAGTGGAGTTAAGCTGAAGAAAAGGAAGCAGATGGTGCAAGGGTGTTGCGCTTGCACGACGCACGACGGGGACTTTGCCAATCCAGATGCTGGGTAAGGGCTGTTAGTGCATCATGGCAGTACGCTTTAAAGGAAAAGCAGGCCGTGCTTGCGCAAGGCAGCTGTCTCTCTAGGTCAAAGCCTGTAGGGTTTTCTCTGTTGGTGGTGTCAGGGTTTCTCTGTTGGGTTATTCTGCTGGTGGTGTCAGGTCTCAATCTGCTGCTTAGTCAAAATGGAGGACTTCTTCAGGTTCAGCACTTTCAGAGGAAAGAAATGAAGGAGCTTGGCAAAGAATTGGCTGGCACTTCCTGTGCAACGAACTTGTAAGCACATCACAATTATGATGAACCCTGACCTGCCGCAGTTCGTAGCCTTGCATGCCCATTGAGTGTTTCAAACGATCGGCTGGCCTCAGCTGTAGCATGCACAATGAGGACTTCAAACAATAGGCCAAAGTAAAGCTCTAAGTGCACGTCTATCCTGTTTCATCCAGGTCCAAGGTAAACTTGGGACCCGGGTGTCAGGATTATCATTCTAAGGAAAGTGCTTGTCATCTTAGCAAAATGAAGACATAATGTTTGAATATACCATACCTTACCAAAGCAGCTCAACAGAAATGCTTGAGAATGTTGTTGCGGGAGTTTAGTGAGAAGAAGCGGGAAAAGGCGCCGCTTGTTGCTTGCCATAGTTTGGGCAGCTTCGTTTATGTCATAACTTATGCAAATACCTTCTACCGTCACATCGCAGGAATTTGACGGAGTTTGGGCAGCTTCGTTTATGTCATAACTTACGCAAATACCTTCTATCGTCACATCGCAGGAATTTGACGGAGTTTGGGCAGCTTCGTTGATGTCATAACTTATGCAAATACCTTCTATCGCCACATCACAGGAGTTTGACGAGAAGAAGAAAGAGATGAGGGAAAAGGAGCAAGCACGCGTGCGTGCCATACAGGAGCGCCACCGAGCAAAGTTTTCTGGAGGGGTGCGTTGTTTTAGCCTCTGTTTAGTTCACGTTGTGTCTCATCGATGTGTATGCCAGCAGCTTATCTGGAGCGCCAGAAAGCACAGTTTTAAGGATTTTCATCCCATCATTACAAGTGCCATCAGCCACACAGGAGCGCCTCAGAGCAAAATGTTTGAATGACTTGCGCTGCTCTATCTCTGTTTCAGCCCAGGATCACGATATCATCGTAGCATATGCTAAGGTATTGCCTTACTCACCCACTCTTCTGTTCCTCTTTTTTGTTGACCTGCTTCTCAACACCATTTGCCACGTGCCTTGCTCTTTTCATTCTTTTTTTCATTTCACGTCCGTGTTATTATTAGATCATTACCGTTACCCTGTTTTGAGGGATACTGCAGGCAATTCGTTAAGATCTCCATACACAGAAACAAGCTGACATAACATGCATACAAGTTGCCCCCCCCCCTCCTTCCCTCACCCACAATCTTGCTCTTATAAACAAGCGCAGGACGTACATGGTGCAATGATGGATCCTGCCACTCGAAGAGCCTTAATCACGCAAAGTGTTCAAGTAAGTACGTGGAGCACATCTGATGCCAGCTAATTGTGTTTGTAGTGGTGGTGTTTGCGTGTGTATATATGTGTGTGTGTTTTGTGTGTGTGTTGAAAGCTATAAAAACAGAGCTCTTCCCAAGAAGCCAAAAGTTAGATGATTGCTGCCGAATTTGCTGGAGCCCAGTCAGCCGAGAGCATCCAGAAAGAGAAGAAAACTATGATGATATGCCGCAATGTGATACTTGCCAACGCACTTACCATTGGAAATGTCTGACTGACCTGAATGCCTGCTCGCATACTGCAAGGCAATCCGCGGAAATGAGTGAAGACTGGCACTGCCCAGCCTGTACTGACCTAACTCAGGTGGAAAAGGATACCAGAAAGTCATTTCCAGTTAACGTAATGGTAAACGTGCTCTGGCAACCCACATGGGAAGCGGCAGAACTGCTCTTAGCTAACCCCGAGTTTTAAACCTACGTAGATAGCTATGAAAATGCCGACACGAGCACTCAGCCAAGTGCCCAACCAGAAGACCAAGAAATCGACAATCTTACAAAGCAAGGCTATGATGGTTGTACCCAGCACTTTGTTAATATATGGGACTCGTTGCAAGGCCAAACCAACAGAGACAAGGCGTTCTTTATCACGGACACTGTCACTCCCCAAGACATCCAACCCACTTGGAAGTGTGAGATCTGGGTACGGGATGTGGATCTCCTCAAGCCAGAGCCTCATAGAGACTCAGAGGGTGAATTAAAAATCCCCGAACACATAACTTGTCAAGCAGCCTGTGTAGATGACATTCACGGCAAGTGCACAGGGATGCTTTCCTTGGAACGTCTGGACATACTGCTACATGCCTACAATCAAACAAAATGGATTGGCCTACACGATGCTACACAACCGCCTGTACTAGACGCAGCAACTAAAATTGCAGGTCTACTACACAGGTATAAACTCCAAATGAGTTCACTAAGCAACGTTAGTAAAAGGCTAAGTTAGTTTAGTTTAGTTTGGATTACAAAGGCATTCGACCTGGAATGGCTGCTCAACCTATAAAAGGCTAAGGAATCCATCGCGTACTGCACCCCGAGGCACATTACGACTTACCTCCGAAAATGGGCATTAGTTACCAAACAAATGTTTGCCAGCCCCCTTGTTTTTGACCCTAGCTACTGAGCCTACTGGAGTGAAAACACCATAGACACAGTAATTGGAGCAAGCACTAATGCCCTTGACACGAATTTACAGGCTTCTCCTTCTGTCACCCAAACTATTGCGACTGCCTCCTGCATGCAACTTGTGGGACATGTGCTTCAATCAGCAAGCTGCACACAAGAAGCTACAGCAACATTCCTACTCCTCCCTGATTGTCTTGTTTGGAGTAAGAACGGGTGCATTAGGTTAGGGTTTAGGACTACCCTGAGCATGCATGCATTCTAGCCAAGTTCTCTACAGATAGCATGCTCCTAAACCATACAGAAGCTTGGTTAGACGCTCCACCCCAGCCTCAGCACAACAAGAATAAAATGCAGCTAATTGTCGTCTGGAACAATCAAGGGCAACAAGCCCTGAATGAATCCAACCCCGCTTGGCTCAACAATCTCAAGCAGACAATCCCTGAAGCAACGCGGACTTTTAGTAATACTGTCCACATGCTTGACACTGCTTGTGTGAAATGCAAGAACAAACAGAAAAAAAGGTTCCAACTCCTACACCCAGATATTTATATTGCTGCTGACATCAGCCAGTGGCAAATGCTTCATAATACAAACGTCAACTAATACATGAGCCCGCATATTCCCAAAGTACGAAATTGGAAATCAGTCAAATACACCGATGGTAGCGCAATGCAAGATCCGACCAGCAAACAGCAATTCTTAGGCGCTGGCGTCTTCACACCCACCTAAGGCACTGGTTTTAGTGATACCATCACTATCGACCCAGGGGGCAACGGCCCCACGCTCACCATCAATAGAGCCAATCTTGCAGCTGTGCCAGTAGCGGCACAGAAAGACAATACTGAAATTGCTACAGACAGTGCCTCATCCCTCTTTCAGATTTGGAAACAGCTATTGAACCCAATGGCTGTACTCCACCATTTGCACAGGGAACTACTCAAGGGCATTGTATATCTAATCCAATCCTCACCTTCTACCATCACTTTCTACAAGGTGAAATCCCACTCTGGTATTATTGGCAATGAAGATGCAGACCACCTAGCACACAAAGCAGCAGTCAATCAAAATTCTGACGTTTTCCTCCCGCCAGCTATTGACCCCTTGTACGACCTGTTCTGGCTAAGCGTGCCTAACAAAGATGACTCCCATGCAGAAGAGCTTCGAGTTTTGACTAACCTACAGGACAAGGTAAAACATCATATGCACGTCCATCATTACCATGGTGAAGCTATCACAGAAACATTGCTCTACAAGCTTTGGCAAAAATTGCGTAACACGCCTGAGCGCGCAGCACAGCCCGACTTTCACACACAGCAACCTAATGCAAAGCCCCTTGCTCATGCCCAATTCAGTTACAAATTTTGGTCCAAGCCAGATGTGACTTTTTAGGAACAAGAACAAATTTGTAAACATAGGACGGATGCAATACACACAGACAAACACACCAAAAGGTGTAGCCACATGACAGGTCCTGCCACCTGCCCCTTGTGCGGAGGATCAGACAGTGCTCCACACATGCTTCTTAGGTGCAACAACCATATTATGAAGAGAATGCACATAAACCGACACCACAACGCAGTTAGCCGTTATGGGGAAGAGATCAGCAAAGGCAAGCTGGGCTCAGCAGTCGTTACCATGAATGCTTGTAACAGTGAAAAGCTATCTGACCTTAACATTGAACTTCCCGATGACATTGAAAGAAACATTTCCGACTGGGTTTTCCCAACACAACAAAACCTACCGACTAGGCATCAAAGCCGTCCAGATGGCGTGTTAATCATGCCCATTGAAGGGAGAGGCAGGATTTTGGACCCCAAACAGATCCCCTTAAGGGGCAGAGACATACACCTTAAAGAATTTAGATCCTGCTCAGACATAAACCCATAATAGACATTAGTTTAGTTTGGATCACAAAGGCCTCCAGCCTGGCATGGCTGCTCAACCAATAGGTCCCAACAAATAAGTCAATCAAAAAGATCGACAGCTGCACTAATAAATTTGTAAAGAGTTATGTTGAAAAACAAAACCTTTGATATCACCTTCAGAAATCCCCGTAATAGACATTAGATGAAGCGCACAACCAACATCTACCGCTTAAATTAGGGGATCTGATGGGTTACTGGTAGATCGGCTGGCTTCAGGAGGGCTAGGCGTAGAGGCCGGATTGCATGGCTGACAACCGGCCGGATCCTCATTGGTCTCTGTTGTTTCTCTCTTTTTCGATGTTTGGTGGGGCTCTGGCTAGTGTGAGCACTAGATGAGAGCCTTTCTTTGATGCATGCTGGTGTTTTCCAGCGTAGACTTTTCCTTTTTAGGTGTGTCTGCGCACGTGGCTGTATGTATGGCTGTGCGTGCGTGCGTGTCTGCGTATGTGTGAATTTGTGTGTCCTGCTGCGCAGTAATGCTCAACTGGAGCAATCATTTTTGTGGCTTTTAAATACTTCAGTAGGCAACTTCTCTTTGTGGCTCTAGTTTGTACGCATAAGCTCAACTCTGGCCGCACTCTTACTCAACCAAACCTGCGCAACATGAAGTGCGCCCAACTAATTTCTGCTCACACACATGCACACGCAGGAGCTCAACTCTGGCCGCACTCTCACTCAGCCAAACCTGCGCGACATGAAGTGCGCCCAAATAATTTCTGCTCACACACATGCACACGCAGGAGCTCAACTCCGGCCGCACTCTCACTCAGCCAAACCTGCGCGACATGAAGTGCGCCCAGTCGTTTGCAGCGCGCGCAAACCCCCATTCCCATGTGTTGGACCTGATGCAGCACTTCAGTGCAATCCACATGTGAGGCTGCGTGTGTATGGACGTTTGTGTGTGTTTGTGTGTTTGTGAGTGTATTTGTTTGTTTGCTTGTGAGTTTGTGTGTGTATGTTCTTGCGCGGCAGCGCTGTGGTTGGTATGATCCCTGTGCGTTTGGGCAGCATTTCAGTGCAATCCGCTTGCAAGACTGTGTGCGTATATGTAGTAAGATAGTGCCATAATTGTGCGGCTCATTTGATGGGCTTCAGCCAGCACTTAGATCAGTGCAATCCACCTGCGAGGCTGTGTGTGGCCATGTGTGTGTGTTTATGTGTTTGTAGAGAAGGTAAGGCAACTTGTGCTGAAAATAGAAAGGAGTGTGTTAGAACGTAGCAAGTGTGTCAGAATAAGTTACGTGTGACAGCGCTGTTTGCTTGGTGCGATCTGTGTGTTGGGCTTCATGAAGCGCATGGTGGAGCCTCTTGTAAACGAGTTGCCAAATGTACACACACACACACGCACGCGTGTACACACACACAAACTCTTACATGTACACACACAGACAGAGCACACAGCGAGAGACATTAAAACTTGCAGACCTCCTCTGTCCTTCAGCTGCTCTTTGCCGTGCTCTACTCACGCACTTTGAAAGCTCAACCCAGGCATAAAGTTGACACAATAAACCCTGCGCACTTGAGTCACACAACCCAGGCACATGAGTCACAAAACACAACACAGCAAGGAGACTTGCCACAATTAAACAAGCATCTCCCCCTCACCCACCCATCCACCCACATACACACACAGGTACCATACGAAGCTGATCATAGCGCAAGGATTTTTGCCATATTGTCATATGCATGCACATGCACAAACATACATGCACATGCATGAACATACATGCACATGCACGAACATACATGCACACTTTTAGACACACACATACACACGCAGATACACACACCATCACACACAAACATACGCATGCACGCACGCACGCAGGTACCGTAAGAAGCTGATCATCGCGCGCAAAAGGGGGATGGCCCCCCCTCCTTTGCCTGAAGGTGCTGATGAAGACATGATCCAGATGTTTGAGGAGGTCATGGCAAGCCTCACGCAAAAGGTGGGCTGCATGCTGCATTCTTACTTTCTGGGGGGAAGGCTGATGCAGACATGATCCAGATGTTTGAGGAGGTCATGGCAAGCCTCACGCAAAAGGTGGGCTGCATGCTGCATTCTTACTTTTTGGGGGGAAGGCTGATACAGACATGATCCAGATGTTTGAGGAGGTCATGGCAAACCTCACGTAAAAGGTGGGCTGCATGCTGCATTCTTACTTTTTGGGGGGGAGGCTGATGCAGACATGATCCAGACGCTTGAGGAGGTCATGGCAAGCCTCACCAATAATGAGGGACGAATTGTTTAGCCTGACTGTGCGCGATGCTGTTGGTCTAAGGGCATTTGACACAGGCATGCACATTTACATAACGTGACATAACAAAGCAACATGCGTCCCCACACCCCTTTTCACGATGTTAGAAGGGGGAATTGTAATATCTCGCATCCTTAGACTTAGAGTTTGATAATGAATCAGGAGAAAATTTTGATTCAGGAAAAAGCACGAGAGAGATGTGGGGAAAACACGAGAGATGTGGGGAGAACACGAGAGGTGTGGGGGGAAAGAACACGAGAGATGTGGGGAAAACACGAAAGATGTGGGGAAAGCACAAGAGAGATGAGAGGATTCAAGAGAAAACACGAGAGAGATGTTCTGAAGAGCCTGCCAATTGGTGACTTTTAGCAGCGCCGTGGTTGCCTATGTCTAGGGTTGGCCAGAACCGTATATGTACACCATATATGACCGTATATTTGGTGATTTCCCTGCCAAAATCACCGAATATAAACCGTATATATATATTTCTGGCCAACCATGCCGATGTGATTTGCTTAGCCATGCAGTAAAGCTCTTAGGAGCTTGACTCCTCTCCAAGTGAGAGCTTAAAGCTTGACTCCTCTTAGGAGCTTGACTCCTCTCCAAGTCCTCTCCAAGTCTCCAGGCGAGCTTGACTCCTCTTAGGAGCTTGACTCCTCTGCCAGTGAGAGCTTGACTCCTCTCCAAGGAGCTTGACTCCTCTCCAAGGAGCTTGACTCCTCTCCAAGGGGCGTCAGGGAGAGCTCCAAGGGGCGTCAAGGAGAGCTTGACTCCTCTCCAAGGAGCTTACATCTTCTCCAAACCAAGCTCTCTGCAATGGAGCCGCTCGTCCTGGAGCGAGTTCATAGATTCATAGACAACCTTTCATAAACGATTTTAACACTGCGCACCTTATTAACAAGTTTATGGACAATGTCCTCTGAACATTGTGAACATAGTGCACCTGTGATTCTGAACAAGATTTTAAAAAAGGTTTTATTGGCGTAAGCCATGCCTTCTACCTATGACTGGATTCACACAAGCTCCACAAAGCATGGCCACACCCTAGCTTAATATCAAGGTGTCGACGAAGGTGGTGATTGGTATTGAGATTTGATTTCAGAGGCCCTTACAGGGAGAGACTGAGAGAGTGCTTTGCATGAGCGCTGCGTTCGATCGATACGTGTTCAGCTATGAAAGACGGGTAACGTGAGTTCCTGCAGTACAAGGGTACACAGTGCGCTGCAAGCAGGACACACAGTTAGCTTACACATAAAACACATAAAACACATCTTACACATAATTAGCTTACACATAATACACATAAAACACAACGAGCCTGTTTGAAACAGAGTAACACAGCCCTCTGCTTAGAATCAGTGCAAACGCAGGGCGAGGAGGACGAGGAGGTGGTTTGCATCAGACATAACGACCCTGTTGTAGGCTGATTAATTTAGCTACGGTTTTAATTTGTTACACATGTAGTGCAAGGAGGACCTACAAGTGGCTTATGTTGGTCAGGTGTAAGACCTACTGTACGTGGTTCAGCTATGAACCCAATTGTACGTGGTTCAGCTATGAACCCAGTTGATCACCCGCATGGAAGTGGGGAAGGACGTGCACCTATTGTACTTGGTCGACCATTAACACCTTGGGGACTTCCTGCTTACTCAAAACGTGACGACCCTCTTTAAGGTTAATCAATCCAGCCTCGGTATGAATGTGTTGCTGTTTTTTGTTACGTATGCAGTACAAGGAGGACCTGGAGCTGGATTATTTAAAGCGCCAGAAGCCAAGTGCCCCTCCTGACGGCGTTCACGACAGCGCTGTAGCGCTGTACCATGAAATTGTGCAGCGCTTTAAACGCCTTGAGGTAATGATCCTTCTCAGAATGAGTGTAGCTTGAACTATTGTGTGCTGTAGCTCTGTACCACGAAATTGTGCAGCGCTTTAAACGCCTTGAGGAAATGATCCTTCTCAGAATGAGTGTAGCTTGAACTACTGTGTGAATGTCCAGAGGGGGAGGGGGGACTGAGCGCTGTACCGCCAGATTGCGCTTTAAATGCTTTGAGGTTCTACTCAATTTTGAGGATGGATGTAGCTCAGTTTTTTTTAGTGCCCAGAGGTGGAGGGGTGGCTGTTGCGCTGCGCCTATAACAAATGTGCAGCATTTTGGAATGCATGGCAGTGAGGGTTTGCCCTATTCATGGAAATAAGCAGCTCTATATTCTAAAAATTTAGGGGGTCAAAACATTTGGAGGGGATGACTGCTGCGCTGTACCAAAAAATCATGCAGCGCTTCAAAAGGCCTGGAGGTAGTGCAGTTGTGTGCATTGCGTAAATAAAATCGAATGCCTGTGATGTGCAGACGGGCTACGATTCTGACGATGGGAAGCCTGGCAAGCCGCGAGTGCGCAGCATGACAGGGTACGGGAGAGCATGGCTGTCCGCCATGGAGCATTCCAGCAAGTCCCGGAAAAGGCTGCTGCGTGTGCGGTCTCAAGGTGCGTGCACATGTGCCTTTGTGCGTGTGATTGTGCGTGTGATTGTGCGTGTGTGTGCTTGTGTGTGTGTGCGTGTGTGTGTGCAATGTGAGGTGGGCGTGGGTGCGTTCGCAAATGGCTGTTTCTATCTAACTAACAACAGTGCATCTCCCAGGCTTTCTGGAAAATGGGTAAACATGTGATGTATATATGTCGCACAAACACATGTCACACACACACACACACACACACACACCGACATGCACACCCCCACACATACGCACACATGTCACATACATGCACACAAACGCACGCGCACATGTACACCCCCCCCCCCCCACACACACATACATGTCACATACACGTC
>Ga0307942_1001698_pt1 | contig 17706 bp, 19 predicted proteins | sample OrgLakmetagen175_FD_201846 | JGI IMG/M metagenome (GOLD analysis project Ga0307942, IMG submission 201846) | Saline water microbial communities from Organic Lake, Antarctica - #175 | ecosystem: Environmental > Aquatic > Non-marine Saline and Alkaline > Saline | place: Antarctica: Organic Lake... | reverse complement strand
CCCCCTGGGAGAAAAGAAAAATAAAAAGGTTAAGGGCTAAAAAAAATCCAGGAAGGCCAGGATGCAATTGAAAAGAGATATTAAAACAGAGGAAAGCATGCCGACAAGTCAAAAAGTCCAGGAGACCCGAGTTTTGCCTCTGGTCAAAGATGAACAAAGTTCATGTTCTGCATGCCACGATTATGATAGTTCACAGGGGATTACTAAACAGATTTATGAGCACGTCGGCACCAACAGCGACAGAAAGGAGCAGGTGTTTGACCTAATATTAACCCTGTTTGTTGTAAATGCAAACGGGGTAATGCAAACGGGGTTAAAATAGCAACCGCGGTTAATTCGGAAATTGCAAGTCGGGTTAATTGACTTAACCTTAACCCGCCGTTGTAAACGCGCCGTAATTCGAAAGGGAGAAAAGCTTAGAAAGCTTGGCACTATCAAAGCGGCAATATTCGTCAGCCAATGCCATCAAGGCGTTGCAGAAACTATGCTTTGAAGCAGACCTCGTTGCAGGACGTCATTTTCATGGTGCTGTCGTTCCAAAAAGCGAGCCACGTGCTCCTGGCAATGGGTAGTGGGGGCAGCAAAAATTTATAAAACTAAAAATACTGGTAGGACTTGGTTCCTGAACAATACTTTTGCTACTTTCCTTTTGGGGAATGCAAATTGTTTTGACTATGTGGGATCATCTATCTTTAGCCAACATCACTGGGGTCGATTCGAAGCAAAAAAACAGACGTGGGTGACATTGATATATTGGTACAAATTTCCGACAATCTCGATGTCGAAACACTTACTCTTCCTGCTTGACGTTATGATCTTTAAATGCATCAAGTTTGTGTGTTGCTGTGGTGTAACAAAGATGGACATCACATTTGTGCTCGGTCAGGATTGACCATCCTTCTACACCCCCAACCACCGGGGCAATGGCTTGAAAACAATCCCTTCCCCGAATCTGTCGATCGTGTGCCAATAATTAAAAGCAAAAAAACACCCACCTGGCGCAGCATGAGGCCCTCCTCTGCTTTGCTGCGCTCATGCATAGCAAAAGGCTGTAGCTGCAGTATTCCAGGGTGGTGCGCGTGCATGGCTCCTATATGCAGTTTCAAAAATGACATGCTTGCGTGTATGTGTGTTCTATGCGTCTGTGTGTGTGTTTTTGTGAGTGTGTGTCTGTGCCCAAGTGTGTGTCTGAGCCCGAGTGTGTGCACGTGTGTTGTGTTGGGGGGAGTGAGAATGATTGTGCAATTCGTGTGTGCTTACATAAGCGCCAGGCAAGCCAACGCTTCATACACCTGGCTTCCAAGTAAGACTGACGTGCCAATACGATAAAGCTATTAGACTTACAGTTCTTGTCCTCCAACATTTCCTCTCACATTGACGATTGAGTACAGATTGTTTTCTGTACTTAGTGCTATAGGTTAGATCACGCTCAAGCTGAAGGCAAGTCTTTTTAACATGCTCACCCGTCCGAGTGTCCAAGAAGCAGGCCTCCTCTGTCTTTGGCCTCGTAAAAGGCACCCAGCCCTGCGCAGATTGAAAAACCACAATGCATTCGCAAATCTTGAAGAAATAGAATATGATTCAACGCCACAGTGAAAAGAGAAAAAGACCAGGGTTAACAAACATCGCTGGCATGCGATCTTGTGCTATAGTAATACGGGCACGTTTTGACGTCCAAGGTGATGCTGTTACTGGGGATGTTGTTACTAACCCCAAATCCAGAGCAGCTGAAGCACTTCGTCTTTGACGGTATTAAACGCATGTGGACTCAGAATATTACACGATAATATTCTTGCTTTAACCCTCGTTTTCCTCACACGTCTATCACACAGTACATAGTGTACTCATATTTGGTCAAAAGCTGAGACGTAGACACTGCTTGTATTGCAGATGCGTCAACAGCTGCAACACAAGCCCCCTTCCTTTACGTACCTTTGGCAAAGGCTGAGAAGTAGCTACAGCACACTGATTGCCCATCCACCGCTGCCATGCAGCCTCAAACTCAGCACGCTCTGCCTCACATTGCAGCATGGCTTTGTGAGACACTCGTGCATTTTGCCGCACTGCTTCCAAAATCTGGACGGGAAAGACAAGCGCACATTGATGGTGAAAGGCATATGCACATTGTGTACACGCTGCTTTTGTTGCGTTAATTCTGATTTATGAGCAATGACCCGGTATTGAGCACAGACTGTAATAGTACGTGCCATGCAAGACCTTCAGTTCTGTATGCGTAAGCACTTATGTGAACAACAACAGTCCATGCTGTTGTATGATCAAGAGGTAAGCAACAAGGACGTCACTATTTTACAGCATCATCATTCTGGTGAACAAAAACTGTCCATGCTGTTATAAGATCAAGAAAAAAGCAACAAGAATGTCAGAATGTCACAAATTTGCAACATCACCTCTCTGGTGAACAAAAACTGTCCATGCTGTTATATGATCAAGAGGTAAGCAACAAGGACATCACTATTTTGCAGCATCATCTCTCTGCAGCACGCTACCGCTATAGTCCCAGCACTCCTGATTGTAATTTTGTCACCAACGTTAGGACCTGTAAGAACAAGATTTCTGTTCTTGTTTTCTTCATTTTTACAAATGTTTGTATCGTGCCTGATGGTTGTGCAGGACAAGCAGCCTACTCCGAGCTTTGCATCCAGAACGTTGGCTTGCAAAGCAGGAGGAGTTCACTTTCCGCACAGATGACTACAACAAATAGACACTTCGTCACCATTTGTGCACTAGTACACACACACACACCTGCCCCTGATGGTCGTACGTCTGGCCCATAAAGTTGTGGTGTGCCTTCCATGTGCGAGCCATGCTCCTCCTGCTGCGTATATCCTTGGAGCAGTGGCTCCACCAAAGCTCCTTGCTGCGCCTGCGATTGAAGGTTTACCAACACAATTGTGTTTGTTATGGCACACGAACGCACACGAACAAGCTCACATACAACACTGAACCGAAACAAGCACAAATTTCCACGGCTGCACTTGCCTGCACAACCATCCCCGCACCGCTGCCTGTACACACACAACTGCCGCTGCTTCCTGCACGGAGTATATCCGATCTGGGAGAAACATTGGCTGTGGTTGCCTGCTTCCATGGTTGTCGGCTGCAGTGCCAATGCCCTGCCTGTCCTCATCAGGATTCGCATTCCTGCTTCCGGAACAGCGCGTTCCTTCAACGCTGCCTTGGCGGCCATTAGAACGGCATCTGTGGCCGCTACCGTGCTGCTCCTCAGCAGTGACAGAAGGAGCACCAACGTGATAGCCTGCTTGGCTGATTCCATTAAGCACACCACCAATAACATCTGCAGGGCTGCCATCTCCACCCCCTGTTGGGCCACTGCCAGCAAATGCATCAACGTCAAGGCGGCATAAACCGCCGCTGACATACTCTTCGGAACCGCCGTGCTGCTCAGAATCTCTTTCTGCACCACACTGGCCGTTCACCACAGCAGCAGCAGAAGCAGGAGTAGCAGGGCATGCTGCAGACGGTGTAACGAATGGCTGTGGTGTGTAATGACTGGCGGTGGTGTGTAACGACTGGCGGTGGTGTGTAACGACTGGCGGTGGTGTAACGACTGGCTGTGGTGTTACGACTGGCTGTGGTGTAACAACTGGCTGGAGTGTGGCCGTAAGGCTGTACACACTGGCCTGTCTGTCGGTGCCCTTGACATCATTGTTATTTGAATCATGGCTGGTGTCAGTACGAGCTGCACGGTCAGCACGACGAGAGGTTCTAGGTCCTCTCCCTACCCCCGCTCTGTCTATGCTGTGTTGTTTGCCTAGGCTGCTGCCTGCGCAGAGGGCGTAGAAGTATGAAAATGAATGTAGGCCCATTGCTTTTCTGTTTAGCCTGAAATCCTGCTCTGTCTGTGCTGATTTGTTTGCCTGGGCTGCTGCCTGCACAGAGGGTGTAGAATTATGAATTTGAATGTAGGTTGTGTGCGAGCAAATGCAGGCCCGTTGCTATTTTGTGTAACCTTCGATCTGAGTCCCAGGCTGAGCGTGCATGTGGTATGACCACAGAAATGGAAGGGTTCACAGTTTGTTGTGGCCAAGCTTGGCATCTGCAGAGTTCCTCTCAGCTTGCGTTGCTATAAGCCCACATCATCATCAAAGCACGGAACCAAGAAAATAGAAATTAGCGATCACTCGATAGCAGGATCACTCGTACTCCAACACCTCGAACACACTACACCTCAAACACACTAATGCACTAACACTACGCCTCAGACACACCACAACGCACTGTCGTCCCTGCTACGTTGGCGCGGAGATGGCAGGACCACTCGCACTCCAGCAACTCCACCAAGAACACACCACAACGCACTGTCACCCCTGCTACGCTGGTGAGGTGTCAGCAGGATCACTCATGGGTGAGGTGACACTGGTGCTACACAGGTGAGGTGACATCAGTGCTACACAGGTGAAATGACACCGGTGCTACACAGGTGAGGTGGCACTGGTGAGGAGGCACTGGTGCTGCACGGGTGAGGTGTCAGCAGGATCACTCATGGGTGAGGTGACACTGGTGCTACACAGGTGAGGTGGCACTGGTGAGGAGGCACTGGTGCTGCACGGGTGAGGTGCTACACAGGTGAGGTGGCACTGGTGAGGTAACACTGGTGCTACACGGGTGAGGTGACATCAGTGCTACACAGGTGAAATGACACCGGTGCTACACAGGTGAGGTGACATCAGTGCTACACAGGTGAGGTAACACTGGTGCTACACGGGTGAGGTGACATCAGTGCTACACAGGTGAGGTGGCACTGGTGCTGCACGGGTGAGGTGACACTGGTGCTACACGGGTGAGGTGGCACTGGTGAGGGTGAGGTGATACCGGTGCTACACAGGTGAGATGGCACTGGTGAGGTGGCACTGGTGCTGCACGGGTGAAGGGACACACAGACCATCACAGACAAACTCAAGGAGCAACACAGGCCCCAACAGCTCGCACACAAGTGTGACAGGGATGTGCATAGAAGCTCCGGCAACTGTGTACAATAAAAGGTAAAAAGTAATGCGGGGCAAAGCTTGGCTTTGACAGTAACCCTGCACGGCCCTGGATAAGAAGTGCACCTACCGTGTAGCAGCTGCGCTGTGCGCAGCCGCTTGTTGTAAAGGCGCCACGCTCTCTGGATGCGAGTCGCAGCTAGACGCATGACGAGACAGAGGACCTGTACGGAGTGCAGGTAGACCTCATGTTTGGGAACACACGTGTAACACACATATACACGCACAGAGTTTCTTTTGCACAAGCACGCTTCTACCTGGGCATCCACCTTGCATCACCAGCACACAAAACAAAGAGGATCCTTAAGAGCATGGTATTGGACAAAAGCCATCCACGCCTTGTTGGGCAGGTATTTTGAGGCAGAGGAGACTGTAAAAACCAGAAATAGTACAGAGGAAAGTGGTCAATATAATATTAACAAAAGGGCATCTGCTTATAACCTAATTCCCCATGAACATGGACTCTGGCGAATTCGGTACAACTCTGATTTATGCAACCCTGATCAAAGGCGAGGTTTGCTGCAACACTAACGTACAGAATGGCTACTACAACAACGATCAAGTCTTTTTGTTCGCAGCAAACATTGCCGCCTATTGCCTCTCGCCCATGCGCACATTCATGCTCACAACTCCTTTACACACAAACACACGCACCGTCTTCCTCCGTGCATCCTCCAAGCGCCGTGCCCTTGTAGCGACTGCAACACGGCGCCCTACAAGGCCCCTCCAGGAGCTTTGTATAATAGTGGCAGCCCTGTTTTGAAGCTTACGAGCCAGGGCTTGTGCCTGCGTGAAATGTGTGAAACGACATGGCATGTTTGGATTCACAGATTGAGAAAGCAGAGGAGTCTGGCTCAAATTTCTTGCTTGTAAGTTTGGCAAGATAAGCTTAGGCGTGTATACCTTGACAAAGATTCTGTATGCTAGCCTAACCGCAGTAGCTTTACCTCACAAACAACACCCGATTAACTCAACCAGATTAACTCAACCAGAGTAACTCAACCAGATTTACTCAACCAGATTAACTCACAAACAACACCCGATGTACATCCTGGTGTCCTCCTACCACAACTGAAATTAGAATTTAATGCTGCTCGACCCAAACCATCTCTGGGCCCTGCTCTCTGCTCTCCCTGCCTCCTTGCTTGCCACCTGCCTTTTGCTGACATCAATTTGTAGGTCAGCCCCTGAGTGACACTGCCGCTTCTACAGTCATACCAAGTCATACCAAGTAGCGTCCATACTTGCCGCTTCTACAGTCATACCAAGTATTAAAAAAATTATATAAAGGATCGAGTATCACTTCTACTTTATACCAAGTGAGTAGCGTCCCTCTTACTGACAAGCTATCACCAGTTTCCTCCCCACATTCTCCCATATACAGCTAGGGTTGCCAGAACCGTATATACACACCGTTTATGACCATATGTATGGTGATTTTCCTGCTAAAAATACCGTATGTACACCATATATACATTCACCATATATATACATGAATATATGGTTGTGGCCCACCCTATATATAGCCCAACACTCCTCATTCTCACCCTTTCTCTCGCTGCCTGCAGCTGCCGCTTGTGGCGCAAAGCCAGCAAGAAACGACGAACTGCACGCTGCACCACACGAGCTGCCTGCTGCTTCCGAAGATACTGCAGGCTGGCGTTTGTGTGGAAGAAGACAGGAACAGAGTCGTGAAATCTGCAGGTCAGAAAATGGTCGAGACTGCACACTGCACCCTTCTGATCCAGCCGAGTAGAATCGTACAAATAGACCAGGGACGAGTTGGGGTGATTTGCAGGAACAGGCAGCAAGATTTAAACTGCACGTTGCACATCAGCATAAGCTGTCAGGCTTCTTTGGAAGACGCTGCAGCCTGGCATGACAGCAGCAGGAACAAAACAGGGACAAATGGCACGTCCGGTCAAGGTAAAAAGAGCACTTTGGCTGGACGAGTGACCAGCACCTAGCCAATCGACACGCTGCTCAATTGTTCTTGTCGACCAACGTGCCTGGTCTTTTCTATAAGACTGCGTGCCCGGTCTTCTGTATAAGACAACGTGCCTGGTCTTCTCCATACGACTGTGCACCTGGTCTTTTCATTTGACTGTGTGCCTGATTTTCTCTATGAGACGGTTGGTGGGCGTACCTGGCGGTGTCAGAGGGAGTTAGGCCCAGCTGTCCGAGCAGCAGGAGCTGGTACCAGCCTCTAGGATTGCTGCATGTTTTGTGGGTTTGGCCACTTTGTTAGAGACTGAGCTGTGCATCATTTGTGCCATCAACGTGCAAGTACGTCAGCCAGTAATTATGGCGTGAAGGGAACAAATGACGCATGGGGAATCATTGATGCATGGACGAGCAGAAATGTGTGTGTATGTGTGTATGTGTGCGTGTGTGTGTGTATGTGTGTGTAAGTGTGTGTGTGTGCAATGAAAAAGCGCTGCTCAAGTGAGCCACATGGTCTGCGACTACAGGCAGTGATGACCACATACACAGAAACTGCATTATGCAAGCCCCAGCATGGAGTCAGAGGGGACGACTCCCCGCCAAAAAGGGGGGTGCTTTATATGCTCATAGAATAGGCGTGCCAACTTAGCAACTTTTGAACTCTGAACTAAATTCCAAGGCACTGGAACTTAACGTCGGCTTTCGTTTTGAGCTGTAGTGGTTCCAATTTGATTAAATGGATTGTGAGTAGTTGCCCCTTGAATGTTAAAAAAGGAGCATGTTAGAAGAACACATGCTCAGTTGCCCCCCTCTGACATGAACTTTTGTCTGAATTGAACCTTCAAAGTCTGTTGGACGCATCAGTGCTGGCAGGAGTGTGCCATGCCACAGATTAGATTGAAGCACTTTTATTCATGTGCTGTTTTGACAAAGTCACCAACCAGACACACACAGGATAAAAGGAAAAGTCACCAACCTCCTGCTGCTGAGAACAGGAATACTGAGAACATAGAGCGAGGATACAGTCAGGGGGAGCTAGCTGCCTTTACAATTGCGTGCGCCTTTCTAGCTAGCTCTGCACCAATCCTTTAACGCTCACCTGGCCTTCTGGTGTGCTGCCCCAGGTCCTCCTTGCTGCAGCATAATCACCCCCAAAACCTCACTGGATTGCTGAAGGCACGCTTGGAAGTGGGCCTGCACGTGTAAATACAAAACCAATCTTATTTGTTTTCGCTGCCTTACACGTCATAGGCATTGCGTGAATGACCCAGCATGCACTTCTCACATAATGGACTGTGTTGACTTATACATGTGAACATCATTATTCTGTAGCTATTCAGATGCGGCAATGATTGCATAGGTGGAACTGCATGATCAGTTAATCAAGTATTCGGCCAGGTCAAAAGATCCGTAGATCCACTTGTTTAAACAGAGGCACTTGCATGCATGAAAAAGTGCAACCTGCACTCTCGGATGCCCCATCACACAAGATACAACTAGCACAGGGATGGGGGGCGCACACGTACGCATTCTGTACACACATACACACATCCAGTCAGAAAACAGGATTGTGCAAACTACGATGTGTGATGCAAGTCAAAGGACAAGGTGCACACACACACACACATATATGCATATATGCGCGCACACACACACACACACACACACATCCAGAAAGTAAACAGAATCATGCAAAACTGTAGGACCTGCTCTACACAAGCATTTGGTAACCAATCTTGCAATTCCGTTTTTACAAAAGTAAGAGGAACACCTGCAAGAGCACCACACAATCATACGTGCAACAAGCTTGAATTTCTGCGCCTGCCTGACGCCCCATACATTTGCACCACATTTCTGACACCACATTTCTGTCACACACCTGCATGTGCTCCACACTTTGCTGCAGCGCTTGCAGTGCACTCCCTGCTCCCCCCGCGCTCGCATGCTGTTGCAGTCCCTCTAACAGGCCACCCTGTGCACACACAGATACACACACAGCAGCAACCCGATCACGTGGGCTTTGATTCTTGTAACGTGTACAGGTCACCCTGCCATTTATGTACTGCAACCAGACGCTCAAGTGTAGGCCATTAGTTGAATCCAGGCAATTGAAAAGGGAGTAGGACAAGGAAAGAAAGGGAAAACTGCACAGGCAGTGAAAATCACTCCCCACATAAATGAAGGGGAAATGGTCAACCACTGGTTCCGGGTATCGTTAAGCTTCATCATAGATAGACAAACAGGGTAGGACAACTGGACAGAAGAGACTACCTGCACGCTTGTGGTGTACACTACGGTACAGCTCTCATTTGCATCAGGTTCCATGCCAACCATAACAAACAACAGAGAAGCCTACAGACAAGAGGGCAGCTACAATCCTTCCCTTCCTATATTCAACACCCTAGCATTTTCTATCGCTCTTATTATCGCTCTTATTATCGCTCTTATTATTATGTTTGCGTTTCCACTATTTGCCTGGAAGGAGGGGGATGCTGCCAAAAGGAACGTTAGGCAACACATGCACAGACACACAACACACAACACAACACACAACACACACGACACACACAGGGGATGCTGCCAAAAGGAACGGTTAGGCGACACATGCACAGACACACAAAATATACCCTAGTAGGCCATAACAATGACATGACATGACAATTTGTCGAATGCATCGCACCTGGAGCCGCAGAAACGCTTCAAAGCGCCCTCCATCCCTTTTCAAGGGGACCTTGCTTTCTGAGAGGCCCACATTGCGAGGCGGCGACAAAGGTTCACGGAGCTGGCCGTTAAGCCCCTGTTGCTGGTGCTGCTGCTGCTGCTGCTGGTAATAATGATTGCTATAGTGCGTCGGATTTTGATGCGTGAGTAATTGGGGTTGAGGTGGCGGATTGTGCGTGAGTGCTCCACTCACTCCGCCAGGGTGGCGCTGGCTGCTGCCGTTAGCCATCGACGCTCGGGCACGTATGGAAGTGCTGTTGCTGTTGCCGTCACTGCCAGAGATGCCCACCCTGCTGCCTAGCTTGCGGTTGCCATGGTCAGCAGCAGCAGACGGGACACGGCGCGGTGCGATCGCAGCGGGACTGCCAGGGTGGGGACGAGGCGGTTGTTGGTGGCGGTTGGTGGTAGTTGGAGACAAGGTGCCTCCTCCCAACTGGCTGCGTAGCTGCTGGGGAGTGAGGAGCTGCCTATTGGGAGGGGCAGATGAGCGGTGTGCTGTAGGAGGGAGGGGTGTCATCAGTATAGGCGGCATCGGTTTGGGGTTGGCAATTACAGTACGTGTGGGTTAGTGAGGGGCAATGTTTGGCAGGGGTGCTTTGAAGAAAAGCAACATGTTCTTATGTGTAAGTAAGTAAACATGCAAATGCTGTAAATAATCAAAATGCCAAAGGCGGGCCATCAGCTAGGCAGTGACCTCAGCTAAGGTTAAACGCACCAAGAACCCTCTTATGAGAGATTATATAGGTCTTGGATGGAAGAGACGGACAGCATAACAAGCTTGGACAAAATGGAAGAGACGGACAGCATAACAAGCTTGGACAAAAGATTGCGTCAGATACGCAGCAAAAAAACACAAGCTCCTATCTGTAGAGGCACGAGACACAAACATAATGCTTCAACATACATGCTTTCTGCTTTGCAGTCCATAAGAGGCACAGAAAAAACAGATGGCACAAAAGCCAATTCAGGCGCACAGCTCCTAACTTACTTCATAAAAGGGTTTCATCTAAAGCTGCCTGATGTGTGGAGAACGAATCCTGTAGCTTAGCACGCTCTCACTCTCTAATTTGATGCAGAAAAATCGGTGCCGTTGCCATGAGACATTTACAACACACAAACACACACATACACATACCAGAAAGATTAGAGCGTTGCCATGTGGCATCCTGAATGCGCACACACACAAGCATACATGCATACACGCATAAACACAAAAAATACACACACACACACACAACCTGACAACACTCACTTGGAGTCAACGCAGACCTGGAAGGTTGGAGGAGGGCAGATCGGGGCCTGACGCCTAAGGCCGGGCTCCTATGTTACCAAAAAAGACTAGGATGTTTTACAAGGGGTGTTTTCGAAAGCACGAGCAGCAAGTGCAGCTACTTTTCAAAAGCCTGTGTTTGAGTCAGAATAACACAATCAATATGACAACAAAACAGAAATCATTCTGTTCATACGACGCCAAATTTGCATCAAAAGTGAGAGGTTCTGTGCAGAATAAAAATAACATTCGTTCTTTGTTCTGAGGGTGCTTATGCTCTCTGTATAGTGCAAATAGGGTTGGCCAGAACCGCGCTGTACTCCGTATATGACCGTATGAACGTGATTTCCCTGCTTAAAGTACCGTACACACAACGTATATACATATGTAACGTACCTTACCGTACTTATCCCGCACCCCAACTTCAGAATCATTTTGTTAAATCTTGCACTTTCCCGTACCCCAAAAATAGATATTTTGCCCTTACCGCTGTCGTCCCGCAGAACGTTTTAGCCTTGTTCAGCACCAATTAGCTTAAACTGAAAGAGAGCACCACAAAAGGGAAAGGAAAGTCACCATGCTGTTTTCATGTTAGTTAGCTTGACGCTCTTTCTTCTAATGCCCTACGTATTTGCTGCAATCCCCCTCCAAATACCTGCTTCTGCTTTTTCTATCCACTATCTCTGCTGCTGGCGCTCTCCTCGCTCTCCTCACTGCGGCTGCTGGGTGCCTTGCTTGTGCTTGCGCAGCTGGTGGTGCGGCTTGGGTGCGGGCAGCCTTGGTGCGTGACCTTGTTTGCCGCATTAGCTGCCCCACCTGCTCATCTGATAGCTGTTGAATTGGGCTGCTTTAATCTGCTCTGCGTGCGCAAGCATTGCAGCTTGGTCCTCCAAACCAAGATTTTCTTTGACCTGCCAGCCTCTTCATCGCTGCTGCCCATCGCCCAGCCGTTCCGCATTTACTTGCAGCAGCTTGGCTCTTGTCGCTCGTGACTTGCAGCGACCCCAAAAAAAACTTTATTTACACCAATCCCGCGGAACCTCGCAGGATCAAAAAGATATAAATTAAAGCTCCCCGCAGGGCAAAAACCGATACTAATGCGGGGTGTTTTAAGGAAGGAAAGGTACGGCATGTATGGCTTTGGCCAACCCTAAGTGCAAATGATGTTTGCTTGGGAAGGCACACCTCCCCAAACCAATGCGTTTGAAGGCGTGAGCGCAGGGTCCTTTCTCCCTGCACTGTTGGTGCCGAGAGTGCACCTAATGGCGCATTGCAAAGAAGACGACACTGCTCCCCAAAAGGCCATTCAACAGACTCATAGACATAGGTTAAGGAGCGAAGTGTGGTAAATAGAGGCAGAGACGCACACCTCAATGAAGCAGTGGTAGGCACAGAGGAGGTTTTTTTGACGGGCCTCTGCTCCGCTTGTCTCTGCGTCCTGCCTTGGCCCTTCATCTGCAAAAATAAAAACACACATGTGTCGTAAACCAGGTATTAGGGGGGGTGAGCGAGAGTCAGCTGCATTCCTATAGCATGAATGTCGACAGTTTCAGCTCAGGTCATGCCTGAGAGAAAAGCTGTATCTGCGTACAATCGCTTGAAGTATCGCATGGAGAACTGTGGCAGCCTGCTTCACACAGAAACCGTCCGGATACTTCACAGACACAGTTACAGACACAGGGAAATTAAATAGGTACTGAACTAGTAGCTCCACTTTGAAAGCTGCTTTATACCTCCAATTATCAGATACAAAACAATAACAACGAAGGCAGTGAGCTCACACGGGCATCTTCATGTGCTCTTACAATTCCTTATCCATCACACGTAAAACCAGCACCAATAGCTCCAGATCTAGAGGAGACGGCACAAACTGCCACAGACTACACGCAAATGTATATAACGGTAGTGGTACAATTCTCAAGGCCGCACCACGCAAGTGCAGCATTGGTACCCCTTTCCATGTGAATGTTACATATGGCATAAGCATGTGCTGCATCATAAGCAGTGTTTGTTTGTATTGTAACTTTTGTTGTCAGTTTGTGTTCTTACAAAGTCAGCCTCACCTGCTGCAGCGCGTGCTGCACCCCAGCAGCCAGCTCCAAGCGAGCAGCGTCATTGACGGACACAAAGTTTGTGGCTTGTACTTGAGCCAGCAGCTTGGCCTGCACAAACATGGAGCATGAAGCCTCGTGGCGAATACTTTGATGTGCTCTTGCGTTCTCACCGAGGTGTTGGTACGGCTCATCAAGCCGCTCACAGCTTCATGTCAGATTTTCCACGTAATTGGCTTCAACAGGCTGAGTCACTTTCTACAGAGGTACAACTCGCTTGATCATAATCCAGTGAAGAAAAACATCAATGATGGATTTACTAAACTGTGCACTTACAACTAACTTGATGCACAGATAAGGACGGATGCAACGCAGTCAGCTATTTCTTATTTGCTTATTTGCATCATTCGGGCCCCGCCACTCTCTACCCAGCAGACGCCAAAGTGTTCATCACGCGTGCGCCTTCAAACAGACATGCGCAAAAATATAACAACCAAACTACATCGCAGGTTGCTACATGCTCGCCTCATTCAAATAGCAGCTGCTGACTGAAGCATTAAGCTTAATAACAACACACACATGCACACGTGCGCGCACGCACACAGACACACAGGAGCTAGCTCACCTCGTTCTGGCACCGCCACTCCTCACGCAGCTGGCATTCGCGCAACAGCTGGTGCGAGGCTACTAGCTGAGGAGGGGGGTCTTGCGTAACCACCTGTCAGACGAGAAACAACTGTAAATTTACTAGGATCATACTTTCGTGGGGGCTATGTCGTTGCCGCACAAGTAAGGCAGGCCTATAAGTACGTGTGGCATAATGAGGTAAATGGAACCCCTGAAATGCACGCCAGAACAGACACAGATAAGCACGTGCGCGTGCACCCGCATACACTCGCTCACACACGAACTTGCGCACCGTGCTCAAGAGAGCCAGGTCCTCCCCTCGTCCGTAACCAATGCGAATGAGCTCATGCAGAGCTAGGCGCTCCTCCAACTGCCTCTTGTCATATTCACAGTCCATGTAATTATGACTATCTGTCACATGATAGCTTGACTGAGAAAGCCGTAATTACGAGGTATATTAATTGCTTTACATTATTTTATTAATTCCCTGGATTCCCCGCTCCTTATCTGTTGCCGTAATATTTATGCATAAAACTCTGTCCTGCGCCGAAGCAGCGTTGCACACAGCAGAACACTGCCAAGAACTGCTAAGTTCGTGCGTGGCATCACTCTTGCCACTTTTAGCTGAGAAACTTCCTCTCAAGGTTCTCCATCTTATTAGTTCTTAGTTTTAGTTTGAACGTTCTGCCTTTTTTGTTCTGCATTAGGACCTCGTTTCTGAGCACTGATTAGTAGTCCTTATAAATAATCCACCGCCAGCCATCTCACGATGCAAACGTAATAGAACTACAGTTGTTTGCTTATTTCAAAGGTTGTTGAAGAGAAGAAAGGGTCCAAAATGCAGTTTCAAGTTCCACCGCATAAATTTTTGATGTCGCACAAATACCACCGGGAAACATGACTGCGACTATAGGCTACAAAAGGAAGGCAAGTTATCTTGATCAGCATGGCCCGTCGAGTGAATTACAGGTCAGAAAATACATAAATAACTGAGTGTGTCACGTCTGATGCTTTGCTCTCGAGGTTGCTAAGCAGCCAAACACCAAGGAGACGCTAGGCGAATAAATGAAAGCTACAACTTGAAAGTCATCCCAAACGCTCACATATAATAAGCTATCTCAAACCGATGCAAAATATAAAATAACTCTGCCATTCCATTTGCCATCTTTCTTATGCTACGAGTATTATGTATCAGAAAACTTCTTCAACTATGCTAGACACACTCGGCCATTTGCATACAAAGCGTAAAATGCACCCATGTTCCTAAGCCAAACAAGTCTGCAACAATTGTTCAAGCTAGAATGGAACATGCACGACGTAAATGTAGCATACGGATGTAGATGCAAACCAGATTGCTTAAACAAATATATAACGCAGAACGCAGAATGCAGCAATTGTGTTCGAGCGAGTGAGCAACGTGCTGTAGCACCGAGGTTAAATTCAGTAGGCCTCAAAATTCTCTATGTCCGTACTAAGTCGTATGTGCCTGTCATGATCATCTGATAGCTGACATACATGCCATACCCTGGTCCTAATACCCACACTAAATTTGCTGGTAGCACCAAGTACATGAACGGCCGACCCTTGAAGCGCTCATTCAGCATGTACGAGAAGTAGTACATGAAGGTGCCTGCAGCCGTGCGAGTTTTATCATTTTTGGGGCAGGGCAATTGATGAAGGGTAAGGGCTAGGCTAAGGGAAACGTGCTAACAGGACTTTGGACATGTTGCACATTGTCACACCATAAAAAGAGCCACCCCCAAGACAGCTGATAGCTCTGGCAGGCATGGGTGGGCTAATGAAGTACATTTTAAGTTTTAATCACATTTGAACAAATTTGTCCGTTGCAAGATTGAAGCAAAGGAAGCCCTGTGACATAGGATATTTTAGGTCACACAAATAAACATTCCTTGAGACATGAAAAGTAGTACATGGGACATTTTGGATGTGAGTAAACAAATATGATACCCTTCATATTCAATTTGACCAATGAAGACTTTAAGCTTGAAAGCTCGTACTATTTATTGGTACGTAAGGTATTGAAAAAGGTCTGGGCAGGCCTTTGGATTATAAATGACTAGCGCCCAAGCAATAACAATCTGAATTTGACTTTCGGCTTTGCTGGTGATGCTGTTTTTGCCCCAGAGCAAGCCCATGCTGGCAACACACACGCACAGACTACACACACACACATACACACACAAGCAAACATTTGCCCAACGGATCGCAGCAATCTTTTCCTTTGAGCCGAATGCAGCTCCCCAGATTGCACCAGGTTCATCAGCCTTATTCCAATAGCATTGCTGGAAGATTTGTACTGCACCGAGGTTAAACCATACCCATCTGCTCCACTTGTTAAATTGCTACTTTTGTGGCTGGACGTTAATCAGTGATGTAAAGCACATATGTAAATTGACGTGACAGTGAAAACATTGAGCTTTAGTGTGTGAGTATGTGTGTGAGTGTGTTTTCCACCTGTTTCCAAAATGCTTTCTGTGCGTGCGTGTTCTACCCCACATAAAATCGGTATAAATCTGGTGCTTTTCCCATGTTTTCCCAGAGGGGGGCAACTGAGCTGGTGCCCGAACATTATTCTTTTTCACATTCAACGGGCAACTGCTCACACATACTTCATCAATTTGGAACTAACATTGCTTTAAACTAAAGCTGACATTATAAGCTACCAGAGCACATGCTCATAATTAGTCGCTCTGTGTACATTGACAGGATGAAATGCAGCTATGTTCTAGATAGGTGCTTTCCATGGGAAGTAGCATGTTTCTTAGCGAATATCTTGCCAACCACTAAGTTTGCTTCATTTCTTTTGCAATGACCTTGGGGCACATAATTTGGGAACATCTGGAAAACATGCCCATTTTGGGGTCAGTCGGCCCCTCTGATGTTTTCCTTGGCGAGTCAAGTCCAGAACAACTGTTACAACATGCACTAGACAGACACCCACTTCTCTTTGCCACACATCCATACTTTTAACTCAGCATAGCTGGAGTCATGACTCGCGACACTCACCGTACATTTCTTGGTAGAACTTCAGGATGCCAATGATGCCCATGATGCGGGCTGGTATTAAGTCCCAAGTCATGCACAAGGAGAACAAGATGGTTGGAACCAGCGTGACCACCCCATTGCCCACGTCAACGAAAAACCTGCAGCATCAAAAGTCACGATAGATGGATGCAAGCACACGTTTGACTGATGATTGCAAACGCTAAACTCACAGGGATCTGTTTCATTGTAAGTCTATGTTCTACCATGCAAGCTCATGCTTATGGCTTCAAGCAGAACAATAAAGGTCAGGTGCTACTGCTGCAAATTCTTTATCAAGCCACCAATGCCCCTCCACGCACCCGTATGAGGTCTGGTCACTGTAGCTGGGGTCCATGAGCGAGTACGTGCTCCAGACCTTTGACCAGTGCTCCAGTGTCAGGGCCTGGGCCAGTGGCACGTGCTCAAACATGAAGATGGGCTGCGGGAGCGAGCCTTTGGGCACCTTCCTCTTGAACGCTAGGAACTCCTTGAGGATGAGGTCCCTGTTCAGGAATAGCCCCAGCTCCCAGATGCACACTAGCAGGTTGATGCTGCAGAACAGAGCCAAGCAGGCCTCCGGCCATGACCAGCCGTGCTCCTGGCTGTGACATCCGATGGGGACAGCTGCACCAACCACGACAAACAGGACCACGTACGCGAAGGATATCATCAAAGGCCAAGTGGCCTGTCTGCCGATCCGTATTGACGCGTTCGTTATAACATCCAATGCCTTGATTTCATTGTCACTACTATGTGGCCAAACAATCTTGTGTAAAGCAATGTAACAATACGTCATCGGGTGATAATTCGGTTTTCCGGTTTTCTAGCAAACACAACAACAAACTCTTTCGTTTTGTGTTGACAACTACGGATTTGCCCAGTTTGAACAGCTCGGATGAAGATGGTTCTTGCGTATGTGACCAATGTCCTGGTGAAGATGAACATGTTCAGAACGAGGTGCATGCTCTTTTAATTTGCCAAGACCATCGAGTTTGTGAGCTGAGGAAACACTTTTCCTTTC